>JAABUJ010001202.1_pt1 | contig 39643 bp, 33 predicted proteins | sample 5559131 | NCBI WGS metagenome assembly JAABUJ01 (sample SAMN10711875, study PRJNA513366) | rock metagenome | isolation source: Antarctica rocks | place: Antarctica: Victoria Land, Mt New Zealand nord | collected 2016-01-07 | reverse complement strand
CGGAACGTCGAAGATCACCGAGTCCCACGACGCCGCAGCGACGTCCTGGGAGTACTTGGCCAGGCAGCGGCCGCGGAAGTAGGCGCGGGTGTCCTCGGGCGGATCGTCGACCGCGGCGGCGACCTGTTCGTCGCCGACGATGCGCTCGAACCGCCCGACGCGAGCCAGGCGGGCATAGAGGCCCTTCTCCGGGCGCACGTCGGACCACTGCAGGTCCACCAGGGCCAGCTTCGGGTGGTCCCAGGCCAGCCCGTCCCGGTCGCGGTAGGACTCCAGTACCCCCAGCTTGGCGACCCAGTCCAGTTCCCGGGCGCACAGCTGCGGGTCACGTCCGAGCCGGTCCAGCACCGAGCCCCAGCGGGCGAGCACGTCCAGGGTCATGGCGTCCGCGTCGTGGCCGTAGCGGTCGTCGACGTACTTGGTCGCCAGGTCCAGGTACTCCAGCTGGAGCTGGACACCGGTCAGCGCCCGGCCGTCACGCAGCCGGACGGTCGCGGTCAGCGTCGGGTCGTGGGAGATGGTGTGCAGGGCGGTGACCGGGCGGTCGACGGCCAGCTCGGGGGTGGTGAACCCGTCCTCGATCATCGCCAGCACCAGCGAGGTCGTCCCGATCTTGAGGTAGGTCGCTACCTCGGCCATGTTCGCGTCGCCGATGATCACGTGCAGCCGGCGGTACTTCTCCGCGTCGGCGTGCGGTTCGTCGCGGGTGTTGATGATCGGCCGCTTCAGGGTCGTCTCCAGCCCGACCTCGACCTCGAAGAAGTCCGACCGTTGGGCGAGCTGGAACCCGCTGGCCGTCCCGTCCTGACCCCGACCGACCCGGCCGGCGCCGGCGACGACCTGTCGAGACACGAAGAACGGGGTCAGCGTGGCCACCAGGTCCCCGAACGGGACGTCGCGGCGGACCAGGTAGTTCTCGTGCGAGCCGTAGCTGGCGCCCTTGCCGTCGGTGTTGTTCTTGTACAGCCGGATCTCGGTGGCCATCGGCGACTCGGCGACGAGCCTTGCCGCGCGTGCCATCACCGTGTCGCCGGCCTTGTCCCAGAGCACGGCGTCGCGCGGGTTGGTGGTCTCCGGCGCGGAGTACTCCGGGTGCGCGTGGTCGACGTAGAGCCGGGCCCCGTTGCGCAGGATGACGTTCGCCAGCGCGCTGTCGGAGTCGGTCAACTGGCCCGGGTCGGCGACATCGCGGCTCATGTCGAACCCGCGAGCGTCGCGCAGCGGCTGCTCCTCCTCGAAGTCCCAGCGGGCACGGCGGCTGCGCAGCGTCGCCTGCGCGTAGGCGTTGACCACCTGCGCCGAGGACAGCATCGGGTTCGCGCCGGGCTGGCCGGCGACGGCGATCCCGTACTCGGTCTCGGTACCGACGACCCGGCGGACGGTCATGCGGCCAGGGTAGGTGGGCGCTCGCAACCGGCGCCGGACCTGGGAGGCGGCAGGCTGGGGTGCATGACGCGGTCGGGGATGCGCGGAGTCCGGTGAGCGACGACGAGGTGCTCGGGTTGGTCGCCGACGACGGGTCCGACGCCGGGGCGGCGCCGCGGTGGCAGGTCCGGCGGGACAACCTGCGGCACCGCGCGACGGCGGTGCTGCTGCTGGACCCGGCCGGGCGGGTGTACGTCCACCGCCGGACCGAGGACAAGGACGTCTACCCGGGCGCGCACGACTGCTGGGCCGGCGGGTGCGTGCTGGCCGGTGAGGACCCGGGCGACGCGGCGGTCCGGGAGCTGGCCGAGGAACTGGGCGTGTCCGGCGTACCGCTGAGCTCCCTGTGGGTCGCGCCCTACGCCGACGAGGTGACCCGGTACGTGTCGCACAACTTCGCTGCGGCGTGGGACGGTCCGGTGGTCCACCAGGCCGCTGAGGTGGCGTCCGGCGGGTGGATGACGGTGGCCGAGCTGCGCGAGCACCTGGCCGATCCGGATTGGCCATTCGTGCCGGACGGCCGTGTGGGCATCGAACGCTGGCTGGCCACCCAGCCGCGCTGAGCCCCCGCCTGATCGTCGGTGGTCGGCGAGCAGCGCCGCACCGAGCTGCGCCGGGGCGCCGGCTCACCTTGAGGACAATTGCGGTCGTCGTCCCAGCCTGGTTGGTCCCGGCCTGGTTGGTCCCGGCCTGGTTGGTCCCGGCCTGGACGCCCGAGGCGCTCTCCGCGGCGGCGGGTCACCGGCCGTGCGAGCCGCTGGTGGCCGACGTGCTGGAGGTCGACGTCAGGCGACGGTCACCCGCGATGGATCGGGACGTGCCCGAACAGCTCGACGGCGACGGCTACCTGGTCGGCTGTCACCGTCGTAGTCGCTGTCGCCAACACCATCTCGCTGCCCCACAGATGCGCCGGGCTCGACGACGTGACGCCTAACCACTCGGTGATGGGTCGGACACCGATCCTGGGCAGCCTGACGCCCGGCTGCGGCAGTGCAACCGCCATGCCGCGCCCGCGTGGACCGTCTGCTACTGGCACAGCTCCGCCGGCTGGTCATCTGCGCACCGCGGTCCCGCGCAGGCGCCTCCTGACCTGCACCGTCGCACGGCGCCCAGCTGAGCACGGTGCCTCCGTGACCGGGACGCACAGCGGACCGTGGGCGGCTGGACCTCAGCTGAAGGGCTCGACCACCACCCCCGCGTCGACGAGCGCGGCGCGGACCCGGCGGGCGAGCACCGCCGCGCCCGGGGTGTCACCGTGCAGGCACAGCGAGCGGGCGTCGACCGCGACCGTGCTGCCGTCGACCGCGGTGACGGTGCCGTCGACGGCCATCGCGACGGCCCGGGCGGCGACCCGGTCCGGATCGGAGACGACCGCGCCCGGCTCGGACCGGGGCACCAGCGTCCCGTCCGGGGTGTAGCCGCGGTCGGCGAACGCCTCGGGCACCGCCCACAGCCCAGCCGCCTCCGCGGTGGCCAACAGTTCCGAGCCCGGCAGGCCGAGCACTGGTAGGTCCGGGTCGTAGGCCCGGACGGCGTCGACGACCGCTCCGGCCTGCACGGGGTCCGCGACGGTCCGGTTGTAGAGGGCGCCGTGCGGCTTGACGTACTTCACCCGGGTCCCGGCCAACCGGCAGAAGCCGTCGAGCGCGGCCAGCTGGTAGACGACCTCGTCCGCCAGCTCGCCGGGATCGACGTCGATCGACCGGCGGCCGAAGCCGGCCAGGTCCCGGTACCCGACGTGTGCGCCGACGGCGACCCCGCGAGCGGCAGCCGTCGCGCAGACCCGGCGCATCGTCGAGGGGTCGCCGGCGTGGAACCCGCAAGCCACGTTGGCGCTGGTGACGACGCCCAGCAGCGCGTCGTCGTCCCCGAGCGTCCAGATGCCGAAGCCCTCGCCGAGGTCGCTGTTGAGGTCGATCGTCGTCATCGGGCCCTGCTTCCGCGGTGGTGGGAGGTGGTGAGCCGCACCCGGGTGCCCGGTCGGGCCTACGCCAGCGGCGGGAGGTCCGTGCGGTCGACGACGGCAACGACCGGGTAGCCGCCGGTGGTGGGGTGGTCGGCGAGGAAGACCAGCGGGTGGCCGTCGGCGGGGACCTGCACGCTGCCGAGCCCGACGCCCTCGCTCGGCAGTTCCCGGGTCACCGCCCGCTGCAGGGCCGGCCCGTCGAGGCGAGCTCCGACCCGGTCGGTGCTCGTCGAGATCAGCCAGGTCGCCGAGGTGAGCACGCCGAGCGCCTCGGGAGTGAACCAGTCGGCGCGGGGCCCGAGCCGGACGCGGAGCACCAGCGGGTCCGGCGCCGGTGACCACAGGGCGATGTCGACGCCAGCCGCGGCGACCGAGCCGGGGGTGGCCGGCCCGACCGGGAGCCGGGTCCCGTCGGCCAGCGCCGGTGGCCCGAGCCCGGACAGGGTGTCGGTCGAGCGGCTGCCGAGCACGGGGGCGACGGCGATCCCACCGCCGACGGCGAGGTAGCAGCGCAGCCCGTCCACCGCGGCACCCACCGCCACGCACTGGCCTGGTCGCAGCCCGACCGGTCCGCCCCAATCGACCGGTCGGCCGTCGACCGTGACCGTCGTCTGCGCCCCGCTCACGGCGATGGTGACACCGCGCCCGGTCGCCCGCAGGGCGCAGCCGCCGAGGGTGATCTCCAGCCCCGCCGCGTCGGGGGGGTTGCCCACCAGCCGGTTGGCCAGCGCGAGCGACTGCGGGTCCAGGGCACCGGAGCGCGGGACGCCGAGGTGGGCCGACCCGGCCCGCCCGGTGTCCTGCACGGTGGTGCGCGGGCCGGCCCGTACGACCTCCAGGCCCCTCGCCTCGAGGACGTTCACCGGGGCCCGGCGTTCCGGAAGCGGACCCGGGTGCCGGGCGCGAGCAGGGCCGGCGGGTCCCGGTCGAGGTCGAACAGGACGGCGGACGTCCAGCCGATGAGCTGCCACCCACCGGGGGACGCCGTCGGGTAGACGCCGGACCACTCCCCGGCCAGGCCGACCGAGCCTGCCGGGACCCGCGTCCGGGGATTGCTGCGGCGGGGCACGTGCCTGTGCGGCGGCAGGCCGGACAGATAGCCGAAGCCGGGTGCGAAGCCGGAGAAGGCGACCCGGAACTCGGTGGCGGTGTGCACCTCGGCCACCCCGGCGGCGTCGGTTCCCCACATCTCGGCCACCTCGGCGAGGTCCTCGCCGTCGTAGTGCACGTCGATCTGCACCAGTGGGCCGTCGGCGCTGGGCAGTGGGTCCGGTTGCATCGACACGATCTGCCGGGCCAGCTCGACCGGGTCCCGGACACCGTCGAGCAGGACGGTCCGGGCGGCGGGAACCACGTCCAGCACCTGCCCCGCGTCGCGCAGCGGGGCCAGCGCAGCGTACCAACGCCCGACCTCGGCCGGGTCGACCTCCACCAGCAGGCCGTCTGCGCCGACGGGCCGGACCTCCGGCTGCGGAACCGCGCCCACCCTGACCCCCGTCGCCCGCAATCGGCACCCCGGGGCGACATCCCGGTCGGCCCCGCGTCGTGGCCGGGCCATTGTGGCCCGTCGCGACCGGGCGCGGACAGCTGCCACCGCATCGGGAGCTGCTCGATCGGCTGCCGTCCGGTCGGGCGACCGCCGCCGGGCGCCGACCTTGTCCAGGAGGTCAGCGCACTCCTAGCGTTCGGCGCGCGGCACCGATGCCGCCGAGAGATGCCGCCGCGCAGCACGAACCCTCACCCGCTGCCCGTCCCGACCCGGGAGGTCCCGTGCTGGTGCTCGTCGGTGTGTTGCTCGTCGTCGTCGGGTTCGCCCTGCGTCTCAACCCGCTGCTGGTGGTCACCGGCGCCGGCATCGTCACCGGCCTGCTGGGTGGGCTCAGTCCGGTGGCGGTCCTCGACGCGTTCGGCAACGGGTTCGCCGGCAGCAGGTCGGTGACCCTGTTCGTGGTGACCCTGCCGGTGATCGGGCTGATCGAGAGCAGGGGTCTGCAGGAACAAGCGCGCAAACTGATCAGTCGACTGGCCCGGATGACGACCTCCCGGCTGCTGTTCTCCTACCTCGTCATCCGGCAGGTGACCGCTGCTCTCGGTCTGCTGAGCATCGGCGGTCCAGCCCAGACCGTCCGCCCGCTGGTGTACCCGATGGCCGAGAGCGCGGCCGAACGGCGCCACGGTCAACTGCCCGAGGCCGTCACCGAACGCATCAAGGGCTTCTCGTCCAGCGCGGACACCGTCGGGTCGTTCTTCGGCGAGGACGTCTTCGTCGCCGTCGGGTCGATCCTGCTCATCACCGGCTTCGTCGACGCGACCTACGGCCTGCACCTGGACGCGCTGCACATCGCGCTGTGGGCGATCCCGACCGGCGTGTGTGCGCTGGTGATCCACGGTCTCCGGCTGCTTCGGCTGGACCGGCAGATCGACCGGATGGTCGCTGCGGACCGGAGGGTCGCGCCTGTCTCGGAGGTGGCGTCCCGGTGATCAAGGTCCAGTGGTTCTACTGGCTGTGCGCCGCGTTCTTCGCCGTCGTCGCCCTGCGGATCGCCCGCGACGCCGAACACCCCAGGCGGGTCGGCAGCGCCGCGTTCTGGGGGTTGCTGGCCTTCTCCCTCGCCTACGGCAGTTTCGTGTCCGCCGGCAGCGCACCCGCCTGGCTGCTCGGAGTGGTGGTCATCGCGATGGCCGCGGTCGCGGGGACGGGTCGGACCGGGCGGCGCCCCGACCGGCCCGACCACGAGGTGCGGCGGGCACGGGCCGACCGGTACGGCAACCGACTCTTCGTGCCGGCGCTGACGATCCCGGTCGTCGCGGTGCTGTTCGGGTCGGTGCTCAACCACGTCCACCTCGGCGGCCGACCGCTGCTGCAGCCGGCGTCGGAGACCCTCATCGGGCTCGGTGTCGCGTCGGTGCTCGCTGTGCTCGTCGCCTGCGTCGTCCTGCGTCCGGTGTCCGCGATCGCGCCGGTGCGCGAGGGCCAACGGTTGCTCGAGGCGGTCGGCTGGGCGACCCTCCTGCCCCAGATGCTCGCGACGCTCGGGCTGCTGTTCACCCAGTCCGGCGTCGGCGCCGCGGTCGGGCGGATCGTCAGCGCCGTCCTGCCGTCCGGGTCGCTGATCGCCGCGGTCGTCCTGTACTGCCTGGGGATGGCGCTGTTCACGATCATCATGGGCAACGCGTTCGCCGCGTTCCCGATCATGACCGCGGCCATCGGCTGGCCGGTGCTGGTCCAGCACTTCGGCGGCAACCCGGCGCCGGTGTTCGCGATCGGGATGCTGTCCGGCTTCTGCGGCACGCTGTGCACGCCGATGGCCGCCAACTTCAACCTCGTCCCGGCGGCGCTGCTGGAGATGAAGGACCAGTACGGGCCGATCAAGGCCCAGATCCCACGGCCGTCCCGCTGTGGGCGTGCAACGTCGCCCTGATGTACGTATTCGCGTTCTGACCGAGACAGGAGCACCAGCGATGACCACGGTCCTGCTCACCGGGTTCGAGCCGTTCGGCGGGGAGAGCGTCAACCCGTCGTGGGAGGCGGTGTCCCGGTTCGCCGCCCGGCCGCCGATGCCGGGCGTCGAGGTGCACACCGCCCTGCTGCCGTGTGTCTACGGGGCGTCGGTCACCGCGCTGCGCACCGCGGTCGTCGAACACCGGCCCGACGTCGTCATCGGCTTCGGCCAGGCCGGTGGTCGGTTCGGGGTGACGCCGGAGTTGATCGCGGTGAACCTCGACGACGCCCCGATCTCGGACAACGCCGGCAACGCCCCGCTCGACGCCGCGATCGCCGCCGACGGCCCACTCGCCTACCGGTCGGGGCTGCCGGTCAAGGCGATCGTCGCCGCGCTGCACGATGCGGGCATCCCGGCGTCGGTGTCGCACACCGCGGGGACCTACATCTGCAACCACGTCGTCTACGCGGCGATGCACCTGGTCGCCACCGAGGAGCCGGGGGTGCGAGCCGGCTTCGTGCACGTGCCGTTCGCCACCGAGCAGGTCGTCGACAAGCCGACCGCGCCGAGCCTGTCGATGGACGCGCTCACCGAGGCGGTCGGCATCGTCCTGGCCACCACGGTCGCCACCGGCGCCGACCTGGCGGTGACCGCCGGCGCCGTGTCGTGAGCGCGCCCGGCAGCGCCGGGCTGGCCGCCGGATACGCCGAGCTCGCGTTGGCCAATGTCGTCCGGGAGTTCCCGCACGCGACCGGTCACCTGACCCGGGGCATCGGCGAACCGTCGCGGCCGAGGGACCTGCACCCAGCGTTCGCCGGCGCATACGACTGGCACTCCTGCGTGCACATGCACTGGCTGCTGGTCCGGCTGCTGTCCGACCACCCCGCCGAGGTCGACGCGGCCCGCGTGAGAGCGGTGCTCGAGACGACGCTGACCGCGCCGTCGCTCGCCGTCGAAGCGCAGTACCTACGAGACCATGAGGGCTGGGAGCGGCCCTACGGATGGGCCTGGGCGGTCGCCCTGGCGGCAGCGTGCGCGACCTCGCCGGACCCGGCCGCCGCCCGGTGGGCCGCGGCCCTCGCGCCGGTCACCGACGCGGTCGAGGCGATGACGCGACGGTGGCTACCGCGGCTCGGCCGGCCGGTGCGGGACGGCCTGCACGCCAACACCGCCTTCGGGCTGACCCTGCTGCACGACGGCTTCCGGGCGCTGCGCCGGGACGCGGTCGCACAGGAGTGTGCCGACACGGCGATCGCGTTGTTCGCCGGGGACCGCGACGCGCCCGCGGCGTGGGAGCCGAGCGGCCAGGACTTCCTCTCCCCCGCGCTCACCGAGGCGCTGCTGATGGAGCGGCTGCTCGAGCGCGCCGCGTTCGCCGACTGGCTGAGCGGGTACCTGCCCGGGATCGCCGAGCGGCTGCCCGCGACGCTGTTCCAGCCGGTGACGGTGTCGGACCGGAGCGACCCGCAGATCGGGCACCTGCTCGGCCTACTGCTCACCCGGTCGTGGATGTGCTCGCAGATCGCGGCCGCCCTGCCGGCCGGCGACGCGCGGGTGCCGGTGCTCAACGAGGCGGCCGCCGCCTCGCTGGCCGCCGGCCTGCCGCACGTGGTTTCCGGCGACTTCGTCACGGACCACTACCTGGCGACGTTCGCCACCCTGGCGCTGCAGGCAGCCGAGCGGTCCGGCTGAGACCGGCGACGGCCCGGCCACCGCGGGGGTGACCGGGCCGTCGCAAGAGCAGTGCTCGCCTGTTCGGATCTCTACAAGTACTGGCCGGTGTTCGCGACCGTGTCGATGGCCCGGCCCGCCTCGGAGCCCTGCTTGCCCTGGATGAGCGTGCGGATGTAGACGATCCGCTCGCCCTTCTTGCCCGAGATCCGTGCCCAGTCGTCGGGGTTGGTGGTGTTCGGCAGGTCCTCGTTCTCCCGGAACTCGTCGACGCACGCCGCCAGCAGGTGCCCGACGCGCAGGCCTTTCTGCCCGAACTCGAGAAAGTCCTTGATGGCCATCTTCTTGGCCCGCCCGACGATGTTCTCGATCATCGCGCCGGAGTTGAAGTCCTTGAAGTACAGGACCTCCTTGTCGCCGTTGGCGTAGGTGACCTCGAGGAAGCGGTTCTCGTCGCTCTCCTTGTACATCCGCTCGACGACGCGCTGGACCATCGCGGTCACCGTTGCCACCGGTTCCCCACCGTTCTCGGCCAGGTCCTCCGGGTGCAGCGGCAGCGAGGTCGTCACGTACTTGGTGAAGATGTCGCGGGCGGCCTCGGCGTCCGGGCGCTCGATCTTGATCTTCACGTCGAGCCGGCCCGGCCGCAGGATCGCGGGGTCGATCATGTCCTCGCGGTTGGACGCCCCGATCACGACGACATTGGACAGCCCCTCGACCCCGTCGATCTCGCTGAGCAGCTGCGGCACGATGGTGTTCTCCACGTCCGAGCTGACGCCGGATCCACGGGTGCGGAACAGCGAGTCCATCTCGTCGAAGAACACGATGACCGGGGTTCCGCCGCTGGCCTTCTCCCGTGCCCGCTGGAACACCAGCCGGATGTGCCGCTCGGTCTCGCCGACATACTTGTTGAGCAGCTCCGGTCCCTTGATGTTGAGGAAGAAGCTGCGACCCTCGGGCTTGCCGGTCACCTCGGCGACCTTCTTCGCCAGGCTGTTCGCGACCGCCTTCGCGATCAGCGTCTTCCCGCAGCCGGGCGGGCCGTAGAGCAGGACGCCCTTGGGCGCTCGCAGCTCGTGCTCGCGGAAGAGGTCGGCATGCAGGTACGGCAGCTCGACGGCGTCGCGGATCATCTCGATCTGCGCGGACAACCCACCGATGGCGGAGTAGTCGAGGTCGGGGACCTCCTCCAGAACGAGCTCCTCGACCTCGGACTTGGGCACCTTCTCCAGCGCCCAGCCGGACCGGGAGTCCACCAGCAGTGAGTCCCCGGCTCGCAGCGGACCGTCCATCAGCGGGCCGGAGAGCTTGACGACGCGCTCCTCGTCGGCGTGCCCGATGACCAGTGCCCGTTCGCCGTCGGCGAGGACCTCCTTGATCATCACCACGTCACCGGCGCGCTCGTACTCCAGCGCGCGGACCACGTTCAGCGCCTCGTTGAGCATGACCTCCTGGCCGCGCACCAGCTCCGGCACCAGGACGTCCGGGCTGACCGCGACGCGCAACTTGCGACCGCCGGTGAACACGTCGACAGTGCCCTCGCCGCTGTCCCCGAGGAACACGCCGAAGGTGGCCGGCGGCTGCGCGAGCCGGTCGACCTCCTCCTTCAGCGACACGATCTGGCTGCGCGCTTCGCGCAGGGTCGCTGCGAGCCGGTCGTTCTGCGCGCTGGCATTGGCGAGTCCCGCGCGAGTCTCCGACAGGCGGGACTCGAGCTGGCGGGTGTCACGGGGCAGCGAGGCGAGGCGACGGCGGAGCGAGGCGACCTCGTCCTCCAGCAACTGGACCTGGTCCGGTCGGCCGTCGTCATTGCGGAAACCTGTGTCGTCGGGCATGGTCCGGCGTCTCCTTCCGGTCCGGCCGCCGAGGGCGGCCCGAGATCCGACCCTAGCCCGGCAGGCCCGGCCGGGGCTCGACGGCGCCAGCCGGCACGGAGACCGATCCCCCAGCCGCGGCATCGGCACGGGCCTCAGCACGGGCATCAGCCGACGAACTCATCGAGACCGGCCGCCGACGGCGCGGCGGCGCACTGACTCCGGGGGCGAGCCGGCGGGCCGTCACCAGGAATCCGGTGTGCCCGATCATCCGGTGGTCGGGCCGGACGGCCAGTCCCTCGACGTGCCAGGTCCGGACCGTCGACTCCCACGGCCGCGGCTCGGTGAAGCCCCCGTGCTCGCGCAGCTGCTCGACGACCCGGGACAGCTGGGTCGTCGTCGCGACGTAGGCGATGACGACGCCACCCGGGCGCAGCACGCCCGCGACGGCATCGACGCACTCCCATGGGGCGAGCATGTCCAGCACCACCCGGTCGACCGGCCCGGTCGAACCGGTCCCGATGACCTCGACGAGGTCACCGACCACCAGCTGCCAGCCAGGATGGTCGCGGCCGAAGAAGGTCGCGACGTTGCGGGCCGCGACGGCGGCGAAGTCGGCCCGCCGCTCCACCGACAGGACCCGACCGGTCTCGCCGACCGCGCGCAGCAGGAAACAGCTGAGCGCACCGGAACCGGCCCCGGCCTCCAGCACCGTGGCGCCGGGGAACACGTCGGCGAAGGCGACGACCTGGGCGGCGTCCTTCGGGTAGACGACGGCGGCTCCGCGGGGCATGCCCAGGACGTAGTCCTCCAGCAGCGGCCGAAGGGCGACGTACTGCGTGCCGCCGGTGGTGGTCACCACGCTTCCCTCGGCCGCACCGATCAGCTCGTCGTGGTCGACCGACCCCCGGTGGGTGAAGTACTGGCGGCCAGGCTGGAGGGTGACCGTGTGCGGTTTGCCCTTCGGGTCCGTGAGCTGGACGCGGTCCCCGGCCTGGAACGGGCCACCACCGGGCTCCGTCCGGAACGGGCCACCACCGGGCTCGGTGCGCGCCGGTCCTGTCGTACTGGAACCGTCCGTCACCGGGCGGGCCGCAGCGCCCGCGCGAAGGCGGCGTCCACGTCGGACCGGGACAGCACGCCGTAGGTACGTCCGTCCGACTCGACCACCAGGTACTCCGTCGAGGGCCGGGTGCGCAGCGCCGAGAGCAGCGACTCACCCGCCAGCCCTGTCGATACCAGCAGGCCCGGCTCGAGGCGCTGGGACAGCTCACCGATGGAGATCCACGGGCGGCGGTGCTCCGGGGTGGCGGCGACCGCGGTCTCGCTGACCAACCCGACCGGGCGGCCGGCGGAATCCACGACCACGATGGCGCCCGCCTCGACGTCGCGCGCCCCCCGGACCGCCTCCGACACCGGCACTGCCGGCTCGGCCGGGTAGGCCCGCCGGGCCAGCGCGCGCGCGTCGATCGACGGCAGCCGCTGCCGCAGCCGGGACAGGACCAGTGCCTGGTTGCTGGCGGTCCACATGAACACCGCCAGGAACGACAGCCAGACCACCGAGATCAGGCTGACCCGGGTCCCGCGGGCGTAGGCGAGCAGCCAGGGCAGCCCGAACACCGCAATCGCCACAACCCGGCCGGACCAGGCGGCCACGACAGTCGCGGTCGAGGGGTTGCCGGTCACCTTCCACACCGCGGCGCGCAGCACCCGTCCGCCGTCCAGCGGCAGGCCGGGCAGGAGATTGAACAGGCCCACCAGCAGGTTTGCGACCGCCAGCTGGAAGATCAGCAGCGACGGGACCCCGGGGGCGAGCAGATCCGCCGAGTAGACCGCGAACGCGACCCCGCCGATGGCCAGCGACGCGATCGGTCCGACCACCGCGACCGCGAACTCGCGCCACGGCGTCTGCGGTTCCTCCTCGATCTCGGACACGCCACCGAGGAACTGCAGGGTGATCGCCCGGACGGGGAGCTTGAACCCGAGTGCGACCAACGTGTGCGCAACCTCGTGGACGAGCACCGAGGCGTAGATGAGGACGGCGAACACCAGGCCGAACAGGAACGCCGACGTCGCTGACTGGGTCGGGTCGACCTGTTGCACGGTCGGGGTGAAGACGAACGCGATCAGTCCGGTGACCAGGAACCAGGACCTGCGGACCTCCACCGGGATGCCGCGGACCCGGAACAGCCTGATGGTGCCCGGTGTCCGCGCACGCGCTGCAGGTCGTTCGTCCACGGCTCGAACCCTAGATCGAGGTGGCGCAGCGCGAACCGCGGTCCTGTCGGTCGGCGCGGCTAGCTTCCGGACATGACCGCTCCAGCAGTTGCGCCGGCCCCGGCACCCCCGCCTCTCGAGCCCCCCGTCGACACGGCCCGGGCCGGCGGGGTCCCGGCGAGCCCCGCGGCGCCTTCGCTGTCACCGTCGCGCGCCGCCGACTTCCTGACCTGTCCGCTGCGCTACCGCTTCCGCGTCGTGGACCGGATCCCGGAGACGCCTAGTCCGCAGGCCGTCCGGGGCACCGTCGTGCACTCGGTGCTCGAGCGGCTGTTCGACCTCCCGGCGGCCGAGCGGACGCTGGACCGGGCGACCGCGATGGTGCCGCAGGCGTGGGGGCAGGTGCTCGCGACCGACCCGCGGGCGGCGGAGCTCTCGGCAGCGACCGACGCGGGCGTGGCCGACGCGACGGCGGCGGTGGCGGCCGGTCCCGGCGAGGGCGCCCTGCCGGACTGGTTGACCGCGGCCGGTGACCTGTTGAGCACCTACTTCGGCCTGGAGGACCCGTCCGCCGTCGAGCCCGCGGAGCGGGAGCTGCGGGTGCAGACCGAGCTCGACGGTGGCCTGGTCCTGCGCGGGTTCGTCGACCGGCTCGACATCGCGCCGGACGGTGCGATGCGGATCGTGGACTACAAGACCGGGCGGGCGCCCGGCGAAGGCTGGGAGGCCCGCGCCCTGTTCCAGATGCGCTTCTACGCCCTGGTGCTCTGGCGGCTGCGCGGGACGATGCCACGGCTGCTTCAGCTGATGTACCTGGGTAGCGGCGAGGTCGTCCGGTACGCACCCGACGAACAGGACCTGCGTGCCACCGAGCGCAAGTTGCGGGCCCTGTGGTCGGCGATCGAGTCCTCGATGCGTCGCCGGGAGTTCCGCCCGAACCCGTCGAAGCTGTGCGACTGGTGCGACCACAAGGCCCGCTGCCCGGCCTGGGGCGGAGTCCTGCCGGACTACCCCGAGAGCACCGATCCGGACCACCCGGCGAGCACCGGTCCGGTGGACAGTGGGAGCCCGGGATGACCGGCCCGCTGCCGATCGGGTCGTTTCCCGACCTCGTCGACCGTGCCACCCGCCTCGCCGAGCATCCGCCACACCGGACCGCGCGGGGCCTGGCCGACCGGTCGACAGCGGTGTTGGGCATCGTCGGGCCGCCCGGCGCCGGGAAGACGACGCTGGCATTGGCGGTGGTCGTAGCCGTCGGCGCGCGGGTCGGCGCCCACGCGGTCCGGCACGTGCCGATGGACGGCTTCCACCTGGCGGACGTGGAGCTGGACCGACTGGGCCGACGCAGATCCAAAGGCGCACCGGACACATTCGACCCGGCCGGCTTCGCCGCACTGCTGGGCCGGATTCGGGCCGCCGGTCCGGACACCGTCTACGCGCCGGCGTTCGACCGGGAGCTCGAGCAGCCGGTGGCCGGGTCGATCCCGGTCCTCGTGGGCACCCGACTGGTCGTGACGGAGGGTCTGTACCTGCTCGGCGACGGCCCGTGGTCGGCGGTCCGGATGATGCTGGACGAGACGTGGTACGTCGACCTGTCGGGCGCGGGTCGCACCGACCGTCTGGTCGGCCGGCACGAGCAGTTCGGCAAGGATCACGACGCGGCCGTCGAGTGGGTTGCCCGGGTCGACGTCGGCAACGCCGCCCTTGTCGAGCGGACCCGTGATGCCGCTGATGTCGTTGTCCCCGGCGACCTGAGGCTGGACCTGATCGCCGTGCGCGGCTGACCGGCGCGCCCGGCCAGCTCAGTCCCTGCCGACGCGCCCGGCCAGCTCAGTCCCTGCCGACGCGCCCGGCCAGCAGGGCCGACAGGTCCGAGAGCTGCAGTCCGCGCAGATCCGGTCGCACCCGCCAGGACGGGTCGGCGGCAACCTCGACCGCGTTCGGGGCGACCAGGACGGCGCATCCGGCTGCGGCCGCGGACGTCGCGCCGGTCCGGCTGTCCTCGATGGCCACACAGTCGCTGGGGTCCACGCCGAGCCGTGCGGCAGCCATCAGGTACGGCTCCGGGTCCGGTTTCCCGCGGGTGACGACCTCGCCGGTCACGACCGTGTCGAAGCCGGGCATCCGGCCGGCACCGAGCGCGATGAGCACCGGGTCGACCACGTTCGCGTACGACATCGTCACCATCGCCTGCGGTATCCCGGCTGCGGCGATCTGCGCACGCAGTTCGACGACGCCCGCCCGCCACGGAACGTGTTCGGTGAGCCGGCGCCGGACGCCGGTGATCAGCCGGGCGACGATGTCGGCCGGCTCCAGCGGCACCGGTCCGTTGTCCCGGATGTAGGCGCCCGAGGTGAGCAGGTCGTTGCCGACGATCGACGCGGCGTGCCGGTCGTCCCACGTGCCGCCGTAGGCCCCGACGAGGGCGTACTCCTCGGCGATCCAGTAGCGCTCGCTGTCGACCAGCGTGCCGTCGAAGTCCCACAGCACGGCCGCCGGCAGGCGGGCGGCAACTCCGGCGTCGGTTCCTGCTGCGCTGCCCATGTCGGCCCAAACGCTACCGCCCTGCCTCAGGGGCCCACCAGCTCCGCCGGAGCTGCGAGCATGCAGCCCGTGGCACCCAGGTGGATGCGCCTGCCCGAGCAGCGCGAGGCGACGCGGGAGTGGGTGCTGTCCTCCCTGGTCGGCTCGCGCCTGATCAACCGCAACGCACGGGCCGTCGTGCTCCGGGCCCTCGGCGTGCCGGTCGGCCCCCGGGCGACGATCGCTGCCGGGGTGACCTGGCAGTCCCGGCGGGTCAGCATCGGCCACCATGTATTCGTCAACGCGGACTGCTTCTTCGACGGACCCGGCGCGATCACCATCGGGGACGAGACCGTCATCGGCATGCGTACCGTCCTGGTCACCAGCACTCATGACCTGGCCGGTCCCGACCGGCGGGCGTCGCTGCCCCGCAGCGAGCCGGTGACGATCGGCCGCGGCTGCTGGATCGGCGCGGCGGCCGTCGTGCTCCCCGGCGTCACCATCGGGGACGGGTGCGTCATCGCGGCCGGGGCGGTGGTGACCAGGGACTGCCTGCCGGACGGCCTCTACGCCGGCGTCCCCGCCCGCCGGATACGCGACCTGTCCACCGCCGAGCCCGATCCGGCACCGCGCGTCAGTTCGCGTTGAAGTACTTCGCTTCGGGATGGTGCACGACCATCGCGTCGGTCGACTGCTCCGGGTGCAACTGCAGTTCCTCGGACAGCTCGACGCCGATCCGCTGCGGCCGGAGCAGTTCCACCAGCTGCGCCCGGTCCGCCAGGTTCGGGCACGCCGGGTAGCCGAAGGAGTACCGCGAACCGCGGTACTCCTGGTCCAGCAGGCCGCGCAACTCGCCGCTGTCGTCGGCGTCGAAGCCGAGCTCGGACCGGATGCGCCCATGCCAGAACTCGGCCAAGGCCTCGGTGAGCTGGACCGAGAGCCCATGCAGCTCCAGGTAGTCCCGGTAGGCGTTCGCCTCGAACAGCTCGGCCGTGACGCCGCTGATCTTCGCGCCCATCGTCACCAGCTGGAACGCGACCACATCGGGTGCGGGTGCAGCGACCCCGGGGCCGGCGGCCGGGCGGAAGAAGTCCGCCAGGCACAGCCGCCGGTCCCGGCGCTGCCGGGGAAAGCGGAACCGGGCGACCACCGGGCGGTCGGCCACCAGCGCTGCCGGGTCGACCGCCGGGTCGTACACGATCAGGTCGTTGCCCGCCGACGCCGCCGGCCAGTACCCGTAGACCACCGCCGCATCGAGAGCACCGCTCGTGTGCAGCCGATTCAGCCACTCCCGCAGCCGCGGCCGGCCCTCGCTCTCGACGAGCTCCTCGTAACCCGGGCCGTCGCCGCCGCGGGCGCCGCGCAGCCCCCACTGCCCGAGGAACGTCGCCCGCTCGTCGAGAAAGGCCGCGAAGTCGGCCTGGGCGATCCCGCGGACAACCCGGGATCCCCAGAACGGCGGCACGGGGACGCGGTTGGCCGTCGCGACGTCGGAACGACGGGTGTCGGTCCACCGCGCGGCGTCCGCGCCGGCGGGCTCCGCGGGGACAGGCCCGGACTCGGCATCGCCCCCGGCATCGTCCGGGGGAGCCGTTGACCGCACCGGGCGGACGCGACGCTCGCGCAGCGCCGGCAGTGTCGCTCCGGGCTCGCCCCGCTTCATCGCGGCGATCGCCTCCATCAGCCTCAGCCCCTCGAAGGCGTCGCGGGCGTAGCGGACCTCGCCGTCGAACACCGCCGAGAGGTCCTGCTCGACGTAGGCCCGGGTGAGCGCTGCTCCGCCCAGCAGCACGGGGAACCGTGACGCGAGCCCGCGCTGGTTCATCTCCAGCAGGTTCTCCTTCATGATGACCGTGCTCTTCACCAGCAGCCCGGACATCCCGATGGCATCGGCGTCGTGCGCCTGTGCCGCCTCGAGGATCGCGTTGACCGGCTGCTTGATGCCGAGGTTGACGACCGTGTAGCCGTTGTTCGTCAGGATGATGTCGACGAGGTTCTTGCCGATGTCGTGGACGTCACCGCGGACGGTCGCCAGCACGATGAGCGCCTTGCCCGCGGAGTCGGCCTTCTCCATGTGCGGTTCGAGGTGGGCCACCGCGGCCTTCATCGTCTCCGCGGACTGCAGGACGAACGGCAGCTGCATCTTCCCGCTGCCGAACAGCTCCCCGACCGTCTTCATGCCGGCCAGCAGGTCGTCGTTGACGATCGCCAACGGGGTGCGCCCTTCGGCCATGGCCGCATCCAGATCGTCCGGCAGCCCGATCCGGGCCCCGTCGACGATGCGCTGCCGCAGCCGCTCGGCCAGCGGGAGCGCCGCGAGAGCACTGGCCCGCTCCGCCTTCGTGTCCGCCAGTGACACGCCCTCGAACAGGTCCAGATAGCGGGCCAGCGGATCGTAGTCCGCGGATCGTCGGTCCCACAGCAGATCCAGCGCAACCCGGTACTGCTCCTCCGGGATCCGCGCGATCGGCACGATCTTCGACGCGTGCACGATCGCGGAGTCCAGACCGACCTTGCGGCACTCGTCCAGGAACACCGAGTTGAGCACCGCTCTCGCGGCGGGGTTGACACCGAAGCTGATGTTGGACAGGCCCAGCGTGGTCTGGACATCGGGGTGATCCCGCTTGAGCTGCTCGATCGCCCCGATGGTCTCGATCGCGTCCCGGCGCGTCTCCTCCTGGCCGGTGGTCACCGGGAACGTCAGGCAGTCCAGGAGGATGTCGGACTCGGCCATCCCCCAGGTCCCGGTCAGATCGGCGATCAGCCGCTCGGCGACGCGGACCTTCCACTCCTTCGTCCGGGCCTGGCCCTGCTCGTCGATGGTCAGCGCGACGACCGCGGCGCCGTGCTCGCGGACGATCGGCATCATCCGGGCGATCCGGGAGTCCGGTCCGTCGCCGTCCTCGTAGTTGACCGAGTTGACGATGCTGCGCCCGGGCAGGTGTTCCAGCGCGATCTCGACGACGGCGGGCTCGGTGGAGTCCACGACGACCGGCAGCGTGCTCGCGGTCGCCAGCTGCGAGGCGATGGTGGCCATGTCGGCGACGCCGTCGCGGCCCACGTAGTCCACGCACAGGTCGAGCAGGTGGGCACCGTCGCGCAGCTGCTCGCGGGCGACCTGGACGCAGTCCTCGATCCGTCCGGCGATCATCGCCTCGCGAAATGCCTTGCTGCCGTTGGCGTTGGTGCGCTCGCCGATCGAGAGGTAGGTCAGCTCCTGGGCGAACGGCACGTGGGAGTAGAGGCTGGCGGTGCCCGGGTCCGCACGGGGCGTGCGCGGGACGAGGTCGTGCCCGCCGACCCGCTCCACGACCAGGCGCAGGTGCTCCGGTGTCGTCCCGCAGCAGCCGCCGACCAGTGCCAGGCCGTAGTCGGCGGCGAACCGCTGCTGGGCGTCCGCCAGCTCGGCCGGGGTGAGCGGGTAGGTGGCACCGTCCGGGCCGAGCTCGGGCAGTCCGGCGTTGGGCTGGCAGCCGATCGGCACCCGGGACCGGGTGGCCAGCGCGCGCAGGTGCTCACTCATCTCGGCCGGCCCGGTCGCGCAGTTCAGCGCGATCAGGTCCACCCCGAGCGGCTCCAGCGTGGTGAGCGCGGCGCCGATCTCCGAACCCAGCAGCATGGTCCCGGTCGTCTCCACGGTGACGCTGACGATGATCGGCAGGTCGACACCGAGTGCCCGCATCGCCCGGTGTGCGCCGACGACCGCGGACCGGGCCTGCAGCAGGTCCTGCACGGTCTCCACGACGAGGGCGTCCGCGCCACCCTCGACGAGGCCGATGACCTGCTCGGCATAGGCGTCGCGAAGGGTCGCGTACGGCGCGTGGCCAAGCGTCGGGAGCTTGGTGCCCGGTCCGATCGATCCCAACACCCAGCGGGGCCGGCCGTCGGCGGCATACCCGTCGGCAACCTCGCGGGCCAGCCGGGCACCGTCGCGGGCCAGCGGCCGGATGCGGTCGCCGATGCCGTACTCGCCGAGGGCGGAGAAGTTGCAGCCGAAGGTGTTGGTCTCGACCGCGTCGACCCCGACGGCGAAGTACGCGTCGTGGATGGAAGTGACGATGTCCGGCCGGCTGGCGTTGAGGACCTCGTTGCAGCCCTCGTGCCCCTCGAAGTCGTCCAGGCTCGGGTCGGCGGCCTGCAGCATCGTGCCCATCGCCCCGTCGGCGACGACGACGCGGCGCGCCAGTGCGGAGCGTAGGGCCGCGACCCGGTCCGTCGAGCTCGGCACAGGCGATCTCCTCCGGCTACACATGGTCGGTGGGGCTGCCCGGCCTGGGGGGACGGTCGGCTGGGCGGCGGAGCCCGATCGGCCCGGTCGACCAGCGCCGGGACCCGCCAGCGTAGGTGCAGCGCACCCGGCGGCCGGTGCCGACGTGGTGCCGCAGGTAGTGTCGCAAGGCGCCGGGCAACGGCGTCGGCGTCCGCGTTACGAGCCCAGATAAATGCCCGGTTGCGAGCGCCGGGGCCATGGCTCCCGACGGGTCCGGCACGGCGGGGTCGACACCACTGGCTCGGCAGGACCGGCTGGACAGGACTGGCTCGGCACACTGGGCAGGGCGACGCGTGAACAGACGGGGGCGGACGGACATGGTCGAGATCGACCGGCTCCCCGAGCTGCACGACCCGGTCGTCGTCACCGCCTTCGAGGGCTGGAACGACGCCGGCGACGCGGCGACGGCCGCGCTGGACCACCTCACGACGGTCCTCGGCGCGACACCGCTGGTCGCCCTGGACCCCGAGGAGTACTACGACTACCAGGTGAACCGGCCGACGGTCTCCCTCGGCGAGGACGGGAGCCGGCGGCTGTCCTGGCCGACGACGCAGGTCAGCGTCGTCCGCGGGGCCTCCGGCGGACGACCGGCCGACGCCGCCGGAGCCGGCCCTCGCCCGGACCTGGTGTTGGTCCGCGGGATCGAGCCGAGCATGCGCTGGCGTCAGTTCTCCGGGGAACTGCTGGAGCTGTTCGACGACCTCGGCGCCCGCCTTGTGGTGCACCTGGGCGCACTGCTCGCCGACGTCCCGCACACCCGCCCGGTGCCGGTGACCGGCAACGCCTCGACGGGGACGGTCGCCGACGACTTCGGCCTGGAGCCGTCTCGCTACGAGGGCCCCACCGGCATCCTCGGGGTCCTACAGGACGCGGGTGACCGCCGTGACCTGCCGTCGGTGTCGCTGTGGGCGGCGGTCCCCCACTACGTGGCCCAGACGCCGTGCCCGAAGGCGTCACTGGCGCTGTTGCGCCGGATCGAGGACCTGCTCGACGTGTCCATCCCGCTCGGCGACCTGCCCGAGGAGGCACGCGCCTGGGAGCGGGGCGTCGACGAGCTCGCCCGCGACGACAGCGAGGTCGCGGAGTACGTGCGGTCGTTGGAGACCGCCAAGGACACCGTGGAGCTGCCGGAGGCCAGCGGCGACGCGATCGCCCGCGAGTTCGAGCGCTACCTGCGCCGCCGCAACGGCCGCCGCGACGGCCCCGCCGCCTGACCCGAGGACCGGCGGCCTGACCCGAGGACCGGCGGCCGGGTCGACCGGTGACCGCCACCGTGGTGCGGATCCGGCGTGGGTCCCCCGTCGTCCGGGTCCGGACTCAGCGACCGATGTTGCCGATGAAGCCGGTGCCGGGGACGCCCAGGCCCGTCGCGTTGTCCCACCCGGCGGTGGTGATCAACGACTCCTGCGGCCGCTCCCCGCCGACGAGCAGGTTCAGCCCGTTCGGGAAATAGCTCGGGACGACGACCCCGGCCTGGAACCGGGCCACGTCGGAGACGGCGGTACTGGTCCGGAGCCGGTACAGCGACGGCGTGATCAGCCCCAGGTATCGCTTGCCCCGGAACTCGTTGGCGGTGGCCACCAACCCGGCGGTCAGCGGGGCCCCCATGCTGGTCCCGCCGACCGTCGTCACGACCGGTCCGCCGGTGGACGGGTCGATGATCGCGATCACCTCGGGGCCGAAGAACAGGTCCGAGGCGTTGCTGATGTCCGGGATCTTCCGACCGGTGCTGGACACCCCGGCCGACTTCTGCCACGAGGGCGCGGCGAACGACCGCGACGTCCCGCCGCCGGTCCCGATGGCGTTGGGGCCGCCGCCGAAGATCCGCGGGGTCAGCGTCACCCAGTACGGCTTGCCCGGCGGGTTGGAGTAGTACGTCGGCGTCCAGGCCTGCTTGAACGCCGGCCGCCCGCTCGAGGCGGTGCCGAATCCGACACCGCCGACGGCCACCGCGTACGGGTCGGTCGCCGGGTAGCTGGGTGTGCGCGCCGGGTAGGGCGACTGGGGCGACGCCTCGGGGTAGTTCGAGCGCAGCAAGGTCCCGTCGCCGGTGTCGCCGCTGGAGAACAGCACCGTCACACCGCGGATCGACGCTTTCACCAGGCTCGAGTGCAGGCTGCGCGCGGTCGGGTCGGCCGGGTCGTAGTCGAAGTTGGGCGTGCCCCAGGAGTTGTTGATGACCGAGGGCGGGTTGGGTTCGGCGAGCGCCTGGGCGATCGAGACGTCCGGCACCACACAGCGGCTGGACCCGTAGAACCGGATGTTCGCGTCGGGTGCGAAGTTGTGCACCGACTGGATGTCGAGGTTGATCTCGACCTTGTCGCCCTCCGACACCGGCTGGCAGTCGCTGGCACCGGAGCTGGTGATCACCGACGACAGCTGACCGGTGCGCAGGGGCTGGACGCGGTTGGTCTTCGCGCCGATGTTCGTCAGCCCGCGGGAGCTCGGGTCGTAGTTCCACAGCACGATGCCGACCGTCACGCCCCGGCCGGTGTACTCGGAATGGACGTTGGACAGGGCTCGGAGCTTGGCGGTCGAGGCCCCCGGGAAGTACACCTCCGCGTTGGTGAACGGGTTCACCACCAGTGAGCACTCCGGGTAGGAGACGTTCCGGGTGCTGAAGGGCGCCTTCGGCACACCGCGGGCCGGGAACTCGCCGAAGAAGCTGGGACAGGTCGGGTCCTTCGGCGGCGCGGCGGCGGCGCGCGGCTCCGGCCGGCCGGTCCCGGGACGCAGCGTCGACTTCAGTCCCGCCGTCGAGTGGTAGGTCCGAAACTCTCGCGCGGGCGCGAGGCCGGTGACACCGCCGACGAGGCCGGCGAACCGGGCGGGCACCGTCAGCGGGCTGACCGCGGCCGGGGCGACTCGGCCGGCGGCGGAGCGCACCCGCTCGATGCGCGTGGCGAAGGCCTGGGCGACGTCACCGACCGCTCCGCTGGCCATGACGATCTGGTTGCCGACGACCTCGTCGACGGCGATCCGGTGGGCGGTGAGCCAGGTCCGCAGCGAGGCCACCTGCGCCGGCCGGGCACCGAACCGGGCCTGGAACTGGTCCTCGGTGAGGAAGTCGCCGTAGTCGGCGCTGCCCGGCGTCGCCACGGCCGTCGCGTAGCGCTCAGCAGCCGCCGGGTCACGCAGGTCCAGCTGAAGGCGGAAGGACACCCGCTCGGCCGATCCGGGACGGGCCACGACGCTGGTGCCGTCGCCGAGGACGGCCGCCCCGGCGACGACGACCGGCGGCGGCGACAGCGGGTTCGGCCCCGACGGTGCGGCCAGCGCCGGCGCCGCAACCACCGCCACCGCAGTGAGGCCTCCGACAAGTGCACCGACAGCTCGGCGGCGGGATACCACGATGACGACCTCCGTGCGCGGGGAGCCGCCAGGTCCGCCGGTCCTCGGCGCTGCTGCGGCCCGGTGGGACCACGCTCTCGCGCGGCGGGCGGGGTCAGTCAACGGTGCCCCCGAGGGGCTGTCAAGGACTCCGGACAGTATTCGTGCAAATACTCTCCAGTGAACTTCTGGCTCCGGACGCCCCAGATCGACGCGCGACAGCCCCGTGGGCCTCAGCCAGCTGTCGCCGGGACGCCGAGGAGGGCGTCGACGAGGTCCGCAGCCAGGCCCGGTCCCGACGGGTCGCCGAACCCGGGCCCGACCGCGACGGAGCCCGCGGCCGCCACCCAGGCATCGACCGCGGCGAGCGCGCCCGGGGTGTCCAGGTCGTCGGCGAGCCGCGCCCGGACCTCGGCCAGCAGTGGCCGGGCGTCCGGGCCGGCGGGGCGGGTGAAGGCGGCCCGCCAGGCAGCCAGTCGGCGCTGGGCGGTTGCCAGTAGGTCCGGTGTCCAGGGGCGGTCGGCCCGGTAGGAGCCGGCCAGCAGGGCCAGCCGGATCGCCGCCGGGTCGACCCCGTCCGCGAGCAGCTGGGACACGAACACGAGGTTGCCTCGCGACTTGGACATCTTGTGGCCGTCCAGCGCGATCAGTCCCGCGTGCACGTAACTGTCGGCGAACGGGCCACCGGTGAGCAGCCGCGCGTGTGCGGCGCTCATCTCGTGGTGCGGGAACACCAGATCCGCGCCGCCGCCCTGCACGTCGACCGACGGCCGGCCCGGCGCGGCGCCGGGTAGCCGGTCCAGCGAGATCGCGGCGCACTCGACGTGCCAGCCGGGTCGGCCGCGGCCGAACTCGGAGTCCCAGGACGGCTCACCCGGACGCTCGGCGCGCCAGAGCAGGGGATCCAGCGGATCCTTCTTCCCCGGCCGGTCGGGGTCCCCGCCGTTGTCCGCCCACAGCGTGCGCATCGCCGCGTCGTCGAGGGAGGCGACCTCCCCGAACGACGGGTCCGCCGCGACCGGGAAGTACAGGTCGCTCTCGATCTGGTAGGCCGCCCCGGCGTCGCGAAGCCGGGCGATGTCGGCGGTGATCAGCGGGACGGCCTCGACGGCGCCGACGAGGGCCTCGGGCGGGCGGACCCGCAGCGCTGTCATGTCCGCGCGGAACAGCTCTGTCTGACGCTCGGCGAGGGCCGTCCAGTCCTCACCGGTCGCCTCGGCCCGCTCCAGCAGGGGTTCGTCGACGTCGGTGACGTTCTGCACGAACCGGACCCGGAAGCCTGCGTCGGTGAGGACCCGACCCAGGATGTCGAAGGTCAGGTACGTGGCGGCGTGGCCCAGATGGGTGGCGTCGTAAGGGGTGATCCCGCAGACGTAGACCCGGACGTCGCCGTCACGTCGGCTGAGGTCCGGGACCGGGCGCGGCCGACCGGTCGCGGTGTCGTGGACGAGCGGTCGGGTACCGGTGCCGGGCAGTGACGGGACGTCGACGTCGGGCCAGGCACGCATGGTCCGACCCTAGTGAGCCGCCCCCGACCGGGTGATCGGCGGTCCGTGCCGTGCCGGCACCGACCGGGGACGGCGGTCAGAACGCGGGCCACGGGATCGCGCTGCGGGAGGCGCTGGGCTCGGGGAACCGGCCGGTGCGCAGCAGGGCGGTGGCACGCCGACGCGCGGCGGCGACCTCGGCGGGGCTGACCAGACCGCGCAGCGTGTTCGCGAGCTTCGCGCCCGGAGCGAGCTGGGCCGCGACCCGCTCCAGCGGCTCACGCTCCGCCGCACGCAGCCGTCGCCCGGCGAACCCCCACAGCACCGTGCGCAGTTTGGGCTCGACGTGGAAGGTCAGTCCGTGGTCGCAGCCGCGCAGCTGCCCCCCGCCGGCCGGGGACAGGACGTGCCCGCCCTTGCGGTCGGCGTTGTTCGCGACGACGTCGAGCACGGCCATCCGGCGCAGGCCGGGGTCGTCGGCGTGCACCAGCACCACCTCGTCCCCCGTCGCGTCCCACGCCTGCAGGACACCCAGGTAGCCGGGCGGCAGCGCACCGACCGGCACCAGGTCGACCGGACCCTGCGCCGGGCCCGGCACAGCGTCCGGCCCCGGCCCCGGCCCCGGGGCACGCTCCGGGGCGCGGTCCGGGTCCGGCGCGTGCACCCACGCCTGGACCATCCCCGGCCCGAACGGCCCGTCGCGCAGCAGGGTCGGCGGCACGATGCCCCAGCCGAGCGCCTCGCTGAGCAGGTAGGTCGCCACCTCCCGGCCGGCCAGGGTCCCGTCGGGAAAGTCCCACAGCGGACGTTCGCCGCGGACGGGCTTGTAGACGCAGGTGACGGCGAGGCCATCGGCGGCCGCGGCGCACAGGAACGTCGCGTTCGACGAGGCGGTGATCCGACCGAGGAGTTCCAGCTCGCCCTCGGCGAGTACCCGCGGTAGCGCGGGGTCTGCCAGGTCGACCGACGCAGGCAGGTCAGGGTCACTCGGCAGGCGCCGACCCCGGCGGCGGCCGGTCAGCTGCGCGCCGGGCGGTAGCCGTTGGCGCGGACGCAGATGTGCCCGGCCGGGTCCAGCGGCCGACCGCAGAACGGGCACGGCGGTCGGCCGGCCGAGACGACCGCGGCGCAGCGGCGGGCGAAGGCCGACGCGGCACCGGGGTCCAGCCGGACGACGAGGGCGTCGGTGGACTCCTCCGTCGGGTCCAACGGGTCGACACCGGCGGCCGCCTCGGCCAGCGCCTCCTCGAGGTCGACCTCTGCCCGGACGGCCTCGACCTCAGCCTCCAACTCGGCCAGCTCGGCATCACTCGGCCCGTCCGCGGCCCCTTCCGGGCCCGCGGCCTGCAGGACCTCCGTCGACTCCAGCGCGTCGGCGCGATCCGTCGACCCACCGACATCAGCGGGGTCCGACGAATCGGCGTCGGCGACCGCGTAGGCCTGGATGACCAACCGCTGCCCACCGGGCAGGCCACCGGGCTGCCAGGCGAGCACGAGCGTCCCGACCCGGAAGTCCTCGGTGATGGGGGCATCCAGCGGCGCCGCGTCGTCGGCTGGCGCGGCCGCGATCGCCGCGGCCACCTCAGGGGCCGCCTCGGCCGCCTGGACGAGGATCTCCTCGACCCTGCCGGCCAGGACGGCCACCTGCTCCTTCTCCAGCGCCACCGACGTCACCCGGCGGCCCTCGCGGGCCTGCAGGAAGAAGGTGCGGGAGCCGGGTTCACCCACAGTTCCGGCGACGAAACGCTCCGGCGGGTCGTACCGGTGGACGATGCGCTGCACACCTCGACCCTAGGCGGAACGACCCGTCGGGCGCCCGGTTGCGCCCGCTCCCCCGGCGACAGCTGCGCCCGCTCCCCCGCCGACGGCTGCACCCGCTCCCCCGGCGACAGCTGCGCCCGCTCCCCCGCCGAGGGCTGCATCCGAGTCGGCGGCCCGGGTCGTCCGCCGACGCCGCTTCTTCACGGGCACGAGGGAGGCGAGCTCCGCTCCGGTGTCGTTGACCCGGACCGCGAACGGGCGCAGCGGGGTGTACCGCAGGACGGTCACCGAGCACGGATCGACGACGATCCGCTGGAACGAGTCCAGGTGGGTGCCGAGTGCGTCGGCGGTGATCGCCTTGATCACGTCGCCGTGGCTGCACGCCAGCCAGATGGCGTCCGGCCCGAACGCGGCTTCGACGCGCGCGTCGTGGTCGCGGACGGCGGCTACGGCGCGGGCCTGCATGTCGCGCAACGACTCCCCGCCGGGGAACACGGCCGCGGACGGGTGCTGTTGCACGACCTTCCACATCGGCTCGCGGGCCAGCTCGGTGAGGGTGCGGCCCTGCCAGTCGCCGTAGTGGCACTCGCCGAGGCGGTCGTCGTCGGTCCGCGGCACCGCGGGGTCGCGGCCGTCCAGCAGTGCATCGACGGTCTCCTGGCAGCGCTGCAGCGGGCTGACCGCGGCCACGGCCAGCGGTACCGGCGCCAGTCGGGCGGCCAGCGCGGTGGCCTGCGCCCGGCCGGTGTCGTCAAGGCCGACACCCGGCGTCCAGCCGGCGAGGACGCCGCCAGTGTTGGCCGTCGTCCGGCCGTGCCGGACGAGCAGGAGGGTCGCCATGTCGGCTCCGGGTGTCGGGATGCGGGAGGGGCTCAGACGTCGAACGGGCTCAGACGTCGAAAGGGCTCAGACGTCGAAAGGGGTCAGATGTCGAAAGGGGGCTCAGGTGGCGTTGATCGCGTCCGTTGCGAGCAGAGCCATCAAGACCAACCCCAGGACCACCCGGTAGATGACGAACGGGGTGAACGTGTTCCTGGAGATGTACCGCAGGAACCAGGCGATCACCGCATACCCGACGACGAACGCGATCACCGTCGCGACGGCGGTGGGCACGGGCTGGACCGGGGCGCCGGGGCCGCCGAGGTGGCGCAGCTCGAACAGGCCGGACAGGTATACCGCCGGCAGTGCGAGCAGGAACGCGAACCGTGCAGCCGCCTCCCGCCGGTAGCCGAGGAACAGCCCGGCGGCGATCGTCCCGCCGGAGCGGCTGACGCCCGGGATCAGCGCCAGCGCCTGCGCCAGGCCGTACAGTGCCGCGTCCCGCAGGGTCAACGACTCCATCCCGCGGCCGAAATCGGCCGGCGTGCCGGCGGTGGTGGCGGTGGTGGCGGTCGGGGCGCTCGGTGCGCCGGGGGCGCTCGGGGCGCCGACAGCCGCCCGGCGACCCCGGCCGACGGCGTACCGGTCGGCGGCCCCGAGCACCAGCCCGAAGATCACCAGCATCGTCGCGGTCAGCCACAGGTTGCGCAGCGAGGACTCGATGGCGTTCTTGAACGCCAGCCCCAGCACCCCGATCGGGATCGACCCGACGATCACGTACCAGCCCATCCGGGCGGCCGGGTCCGAGCGCAGGGACCGGTTGCCCAGCGACCGCGCCCAGGTGCTGACGATCGTGACGATCTCGCGCCGGAAGTAGAGCAGGACTGCTGTCTCGGTGCCCAGCTGGGTGATCGCGGTGAACGCCGCCCCCGAGTCGCCCCACCCGGGGACCAGCGCGCCGACGATGCGCAGGTGCGCGCTGGACGAGACAGGCAGGAACTCGGTCAGTCCCTGGACCAGTCCTAGGACGACCGCCTCGAACAGGCCGATGGTGTGCTGCATCTCAGCCGACCGACCGACCGACCGACCGGCTCAGGCGCTCGCCATCGCCTTGCCGACCCGGCCGCGGGCACGCGCCCGGTCGCCCGCCGGCAGGATCACCTTCCGGATGCGGACCGCGTCCGGGGTGACCTCGACGCACTCGTCCTCCCGGCAGAACTCCAGCGCCTGCTCGAGGTTCATCGGGCTGCTCGGGGCCAGCCGGACCAGCTCGTCGGCCGAGGAGGTGCGCATGTTCGTCAGCTTCTTCTCCCGCGTGGGGTTGACGTCCATGTCGTCGGCGCGGCTGTTCTCCCCGACGATCATCCCCTCGTACACCTCCGTCGTCGGCTCGACGAACAGCGTCCCGCGCTCCTGCAGCGAGCTGAGCGCGTACGCGGTCACCGGGCCGGGCCGGTCGGCGACCATCGACCCGGTCGGGCGCGTCCGCAGCTCCCCGACCCACGGCTGGTAGCTGTCGAAGACGTGGTGCAGCAGGCCCGTACCGCGGGTCTCGGTGAGGAAGTGGGTGCGGAAGCCGATCAGGCCGCGCGCGGGAACCTGGTACTCCAGGCGGGTCCAGCCGGTGCCGTGGTTGACCATCTGCTCCAGCACGCCGCGACGCATGCCGAGCAGCTGGCTGACCACGCCCATGTACTCCTCGGGGATGTCGACGGTCAGCTTCTCGAACGGCTCCCGCAGCTTCCCGTCGACGATCTGGGTGACGACCTGCGGCTTGCCGACCGTGAGCTCGAAGCCCTCCCGGCGCATCTGCTCGACGAGGATCGCCAGCGCGAGCTCGCCGCGGCCCCGGACCTCCCAGGTGTCCGGGCGCTCGGTGGGCAGGACCTGCACGCTGACGTTGCCGATCAGCTCGGCGTCCAGTCGGCTGCGCAGCAGGCGCGCGGTGACCTTCTTCCCGCTGCGCCCGGCGGTCGGGGCGGTGTTGATGCCCATCGTCATGGAGATGTTGGGCTCGTCGACGGAGATGACCGGCAGCGGGTGCGGGTCATCGAGGTCCGCGAGGGTCTCCCCGATGGTGATGTCGGGGATGCCGGCGACCGCGACGATGTCGCCCTGACTGGCCTCCTCGGCCGGGACCCGCTGCAGGCCCTCGGTGCGCAGCAGCTCGGTGATCTTCACCGGGCGCTGGGTTCCGTCGACGCGGCACCACATGACCGTCTGCCCCTTGCGCAGCACGCCCTCGCGGACCCGGCACAACGCCAGCCGGCCGAGATACGGCGAGGAGTCCAGGTTGGTGACATGCGCCTGCAGCGGGGCGCCCTCGGTGTAGGTGGGTGCCGGAACGCTGGCCAACAGCGCGGCGAACAGCGGCTCGAGGTCCGGGCTGTCCGGGCTGGTGCCGTTCTCCGGCCGGGTCAAGCTGGCCTTCCCGGCGCGGGCCTGGGCGTAGACGATCGGGAAGTCGATCTGTTCCTCGTCGGCGTCCAGGTCCAGGAACAGCTCGTAGGTCTCGTCGACGACCTCGGCGATGCGCGCGTCGGACCTGTCGACCTTGTTGATGACCAGCACGACGGGCAGCCGCTGCTGCAGGGCTTTGCGCAGCACGAACCGGGTCTGGGGCAGCGGGCCCTCGCTGGCGTCCACCAGCAGGACGACGCCGTCGACCATGGACAGGCCACGTTCGACCTCGCCCCCGAAGTCCGCGTGCCCGGGGGTGTCGATGATGTTGATCGTGTAGTGGCGGCCGTCCGGGCCGGTGTAGTCGACCCCGGTGTTCTTCGCCAGGATCGTGATGCCCTTCTCACGCTCGAGGTCGTTGGAGTCCATGACCCGGGCGTCCTGCTCCGCGGCGTAGGCGCCGGTCTGGCGGAGCATCGCGTCGACCAGCGTTGTCTTGCCGTGGTCGACGTGGGCGATGATGGCGACGTTGCGCAGGTCGGCGCGGGTGCTCATCCGGAAGTGCTCCTTCGGTACTGATCGGCTGACGCGGACCGTCCGGCCCGTGTGCTGGTCCAGCCGTCCGCGGCCGCCTGGGTCAAGGCTATCCGCGCCCCGCGCATTCCGGGGTCGAGCAGGGCGCGTTCCGGGGTCGAGCACGGCGGACTGCGGGTCGACCGGCCCTTCGCGCCGGCGGTTACCGTGCCGGCCGTGGACATCCGCCGCGTCGGCACCAGCGGCCTGCGGGTCTCCGCGCTCGGTCTCGGCACGATGACCTGGGGCCGGGAGACCGGCGACGACGCCGCCGCCGAGCAGCTGCGCGCGTTCGTGGACGCCGGGGGGACGCTGGTCGACACCGCTGCCGGGTACGCCGACGGCGACAGCGAACGCCTGCTGGGCCGGTTGCTGGCGGACGAGGGACTGGCCGGCGAGGTCGTGGTCGCCACGAAGTCCGGGGTCACCCGACGGGCCGGCGCCCGGGTCGTCGACGTGGGCCGGCGGGCGCTGCTCGGGGATCTCGACGCGTCCCTGGACCGCCTCGGGCGTGACCACGTCGACCTGTGGCAGGTGCAGGCCTGGTCCGCGGACGTCCCGCTGGCCGAGACGTTGTCGGCGTGCGAGGCGGCGCTGGCGTCCGGCCGGACCCGGTACGTCGGGGTGTCCAACCACAGTTCGTGGCAGACGGCGCTGGCCGTCGCCGGGCTGCGCGAGAGCCGGTTCGGGGCGGTACCGGTGTCGGACCAGGTGGAGTACTCGCTGCTCGCGCGTGGTGTGGAGGCCGAGCTCGTGCCGGCCGCCGGGTACCTCGGTGTCGGCCTGCTCGCCTGGTCCCCGCTGGGACGCGGGGTCCTCACCGGCAAGTACCGCACCGGCGTGCCGGCGGACTCCCGCGCCGCGTCGCCTGTGTGGTCCGGGTTCGTCGACCGCTACACCGACCGCCGGTCCCGCCGGGTCGTCGAGGCGGTGTCTACTGCCGCCGACGGTCTCGGGGTCGAGCCGCTGCAGGTGGCGCTGGCCTGGGTGCGCGACCGGCCCGGCGTCGCGTCCGCGATCTCCGGCGCGCGAACCGCGGCGCACTGGCGGTCCGTGCTCGGTGCGGCGGCGGTCCGGCTGCCGGCGGAGATCGCCACCGCACTGGACGACGTCTCGATGCCCGCGTCCTGACTGCCCGCGTCCTGGCAGTCGGGTCGCGGTCGCGGTGGCAGGCTGGTCGGCGATGAGTGTCCCCGCTGCCGGCGTCCCGGCCTCCGCACGCTGGTCCGGCCTGCCACGTCAGCGCCGCACCGACGGTCCCGAGTACGAGCTGCGGTCGGTCGTCCTGCCGCGGGGCATGTCCCGCTCGGCGGCGCGGCAGCTGCTGGTCGAGCAGGCTGAACGTGACGGCTGGGAGCTCTCGCGGCTGGCGCTGTTCCGTGACGGCACTCGCCGGGTCACGTTGCGTCGCAAGATCATCCGCGCCCGCCTCACCCTCGGGGGCCTGACCTCCGCCTCCTGACCCCCGCCGGTGCCGGTGTCCGGCCAGTGTGCGGATGTAGACGCTTTACGTCGCCTGGAAACGTGCACGTCCCCACACAGTGGCAGTCAGCGATCCAGAGCATCGCGGATCTGCCGGACCAGCGGGCCGATGTCCCCGACAACGGGTGCCGTGACATGGACAACGGTCCACCGCGCGGCGACCAACGCGTTGAGTCGGCGGCGGTCTCGGTCGAACTGCGCGGGTGCGCCGTGCCAGCGGCCGTCGTACTCGACGGCGACCTGCCGGTCGGGCCAAGCGAGATCCAGGCGGGCGACGAAGCGGCCGGATCGGTCGAAGACCCGGTGCTGCGGAACCGGGGTCGGCAGGCCGGCCGTCACCAGCAGCACCCGCAGCCGCGACTCCATCGGGGACTCTGCACGACCATCCACCAGGGCAAGATTCGTTGCCGCTCTCAGGCCGCCCGGCCGGGTCCGGTAGCGCTCGGCGACGGTCGGGAGGCGACGGTCGAGCACCGGGAACTCCCGCACCACCGCGTCGAGCACGGCCACTGCGTCCGGCCCGTCGGGCATGCGCGCGACGTCCCACAGGGTCCGCGACCACTCGGTGACGGCTAGACGGTCGACCGTCTGCACCTCGTCGGGCGACAGCGCCGAGCGGTCGATTCGGACCCCGGCCATCGGACCCCACGGCCGGTCGCGGGGGACGGTGACGGTGACCGGAACGAGGTCGCCGATGCCCGGAACTGCCCGAAGGGCGGCGGCTGAGAGGCCGCTGAAGACCGCGCGCGCCGGGAGCACGAGGGCGAGTGCCCGACACCGGTCGACGTGGTTGGTCCCGACCCCCTCGGCCGGTGCGTAGACATCGCGGAACACCCGCCGGTAACTGCGCGACTGCAGCTGCCGACGGGTCACCACGCCCGCGGCGACGGCGGCGCTGCCGCGGAACGGACCCGAGCTCAACACCGCTGGAACGGTTGCGTGACGCGGCATCTGATCACCGTGTCGAGCTCCCGGAGGGATCGGTGCCCGCGGATCACGGGCCGGGGACGACGGCCACTAGGAGGTGTGGACGGACCCGCTACTGCCGACGGGCCCCCCACTGCCGACGGACCCGCCACTGCGGACGGACCCGCCACTGCGGACGGGGCGGGCGCTGCGGACTCCCGCGGGTCAGGCCTGCTCGAAAAAGGCGTCGAGCACACCGACGCCGAACCGCAGGGCCTCGATCGGGACCCGCTCGTCGACTCCGTGGAACAGCGAGGTGAAGTCCAGGTCCGGCGGCAGCTGCAGCGGGGCGAAGCCGTAGGACGCGATGCCCAACCGGGTCAGCGCCTTGCCGTCGGTGCCCCCGAACATCGTGTAAGGGACCACCCGGGCGTGCGGGTCCGCGGCGGTCAATGTCGAACGCATCGCGTCGACCAGTGACCCCGCGAACTCCTGCTGCACGGCGATGTCGGAGTGCACCATCTCCCGGACGACACCCTCGGGCAGCAACGAGTCGACCGTGGCGAGGAACTGTTCCTGCTGTCCGGGCAGGAAGCGGCCGTCCAGCGCCCCGGTCGCCTGTCCGGGCACGACGTTGACCTTGTAGCCGGCGTCGAGCTGTGTCGGGTTCAGGGTGTTCCGCAGCGTCGCGCCGATGACCCGCGCCGCGGGCCCTAGCCGGGCGACCAGTGCCTGCACGGACTCTTCGTCGGACAGGTCGACCGGCATGTCGAGAGCATCGGACACTTCGGTGAGCAGAGTTCGCACTGTCGGGGTGAGCGTCATCGGCCACCGGTGGTCGCCGAGGCCGGTCATCGCCCGGGCGAGCTTCGCTACCGCGTTGTCCGGATTGATCATCGCGCCGTGCCCGGCGGTGCCGGTTGCCCGTAGCCGCATCCAGGCGATGCCGCGCTCGGCCGCCTGCACCAGGTAGAGGCGCAGGTCGTCGGCGACGGTGATCGAGTACCCGCCGACCTCACTGATCGCCTCGCGGACCCCCTCGAGCAGCTCGGGCCGGTGGTCGACCGCCCAGCGGGCGCCGTAGGTGCTGCCGGCCTCCTCGTCGGCGAAGAACGCCAGCACCAGCGGCCGGGCCGGCAGCCGCCCGGTGCGCATCCGGTCGCGGACGACGGCCAGCGTCATCGCGTCCATGTCCTTCATGTCCACCGCCCCGCGCCCCCAGACGCAGCCGTCGGCGATCTCGCCGGAGAACGGGTCGACCTTCCAGTCCGCGGAGTTGGCGGGCACGACATCGAGGTGTCCGTGCACGAGCAGCGGGTCCCGGCCCATGTCCGCGCCCGGCACCCGGGCCACCACGCTCGCGCGGCCAGGCGCGGCCTCGAAGACCTCCGGCTCCAGCCCCACCTCGGCGAGCAGGCCGGCCACGTACTCGGCGGCCGCCCGCTCCCCCGGTCCCGACCCGTCACCGCGGTTGACGCTCGGGATGCGGATCAGGTCGCGGCAGATGGTGACGACCTCCTCCCGCACGTCGGGTACCGGTGCGTCCGGGGCGGGGTTGGCCATCCGCCCATCGTGACCCACCGCGCCGGCGCCGTGGGCGCCCAGCGCCGGCTCCGGGTGGTCGTCGGCCGACGGGGGTCGAGCCGGCACCGGCTGTTAGAGTCGGCGGCTGCACGGCACCGGTCCGGGTGGCGGAATGGCAGACGCGCTAGCTTGAGGTGCTAGTCCCCAGTAATGGGGGTGGGGGTTCAAGTCCCCCCTCGGACACTCATTCGCAGCGCGGCCGAGTTCGGGTCACTCCACCCTCCGCGAGCCGGCCGGGGAGCAATGCACGCCCGAGGAGCCGATGTGATCACCCGTCTGCTCGTGCTCGGCGCGACCGGTGACCTGGCCGGGCGATTCCTGTTCCCGGCACTGGCCCGGCTGCGCGCCACCGGACAGCTGCCGGACGACCTGCACGTCTTCGGGGCCGCTCCACAGCACTGGGCCGACGAGACGTTCCGGGATCACGTCGCGGCCCGGTTGGCAGAGCACGCCGCGGACGTGCCGGCCGCGGTGCGCCGGGCACTGCTGGATCGCCTGCGCTACCGCGCCGTCGACCTCAGCGACCCGGTCAGTGTCGCCGAGGCGGTGTGGGCCTTCGACCCGGGCAGCGGCGACGCCGACTCCCTCGTCACCAGCTCCCCGGTCGCCGTCTACCTCGCGTTGCCCCCGTCCCAGTTCCCGGCGGCGGTCGGTGCTCTCGGCGCGGTTGGCCTGCCCTCCGGCAGCCGCATCGCGGTGGAGAAGCCGTTCGGTGCGGACCTGGCCGGCGCAGTTGCCCTCAACAGCCAGCTCGCGCAACTGGTCCGGACGAGCGACGGCGTCGACGACCATGCGGTCTTCCGGGTCGACCACGCGCTCGCGATGCCGACCGTGGCGGACCTGCTCGCGCTGCGCGCGCCCAGCGGGGTGCTGGCCGCGGTGTGGGACAGCGAGCACATCGAGCAAGTGGACATCCTCTGGGAGGAGACCCTGGGCCTGGAGGGCCGGGCGGACTTCTACGACCGCGCCGGCGTGGTCAGGGACGTGCTACAGAACCACCTGCTGCAGGTGTTCGCGATGGTCGCGGCCGAGCTGCCCGCGGACCCGACCGCGCGGGAGCTGCACGACGCCAAGCTCGACGTGTTTCGGTCGGCGCGTCCGCTGTCCCCCGCCGACGTCGCAACCCGGACCCGCCGCGCCCGGTACACCGCCGGGCAACTGGTCGGGCCCGGCGGCACGAGCGGCAGCACGGTGCCGGACTACGTCGACGAGGACGGCGTCGACCCGGCCCGGGGCACGGAGACGTACGCCGAGCTGGTGTTCGAGTCCGACCGTCCACGGTGGGCGGGGACCAGGTTCGTGCTGCGTGCCGGGAAGGCGCTTGCCGTGCCCCGCAAGGGGGTGCTGCTCCACTTCGGCGAAGCCGTCGACCTGCCGGACGCCGATGGAACCGGTCGGGTATGCGCCACCCGGGCGTGGATCGGGCTCGACGGGCCGCCGGACCCCGACCCGCAGTCGCCGACGCTCGTCACCCCACCCGAGGACGGCGAGCTGGCCGCGTACACCCGGGTCCTGACCGACGTCCTGACCGGGGGCAGCTCCCTGTCGGTGAGTGGGCAGGAGTCCGAGCAGGCCTGGCGGATCGTCGAACCGGTGCTGGACGCCTGGGCCAACGGCGCGGCGCCGCTGCTGGAGTACCCCGCCGGCTCGGCCGGCCCGAGCCACCTGGCCGGGGCCGCCGACCGGTAGTCGAAACAGGCCGACGATTCCGGAACGGGCGAGATGCGAGAGCACTGCTCTTCGTTCGCTGGCCAGTGTGGCCCGGCTGCTCTCGGACGACCCGACGCTGCTCGCCTCACGACCCTGCAGACCGCGGAACCGCCTGGTGCCACGGTGGCGCTGTCGACCCCGAGCCAGCAGGCGGCGGGGGCCGCGGCCGTTGGCGTCCGGTAGCCCGTCGGCTCGCTGACCCGCCCTCCCGCCACGGGTCGGCCCGGTTCAACGCAGGGAGCGGGTATGGACCAGCTGCAGCCGGTCCATACCCGCTCCGAAGCAGTGCTCTGTGCTGGTACCTCAGTGCTGGTACCTCAGTGCTGGTACCTCAGTGCTGGTACCTCAGTGCTGGCGCCTCAGTGCTGAGGCGCCGAGGACGTGCTGTACGTGCGGGGCGCCGCGGCGGGACGACGTCCGCCGTCCTGCCCGTGGCTGGACGCGGCACCGGTGCGGCCGCGCGACCCGCCGCTGCGGGAACCACCCGAGCGGGATCCACCGGAGCGGGCAGCGCCAGCATCCCCGGCGGAGTGCGTCCGCACCCCGTTGGCACCGCGGTGCCGCGGCGAGCCCTCCGGCCGCGCCGGCCCTGCCGCCGGACGGACCGGCACTGCCGACGGAACCGGTGCTGTACCGCTGGCACCGACCTCGGCGACCGCCGGGTGACCCGGCTGGACGGCCGTGGTCGTCGCGCTGACGGACGCCTGGCGGTGCAGGTCGCGGACCGTGTTCATCTCGTCGGGGCTGGCGAAGGCGATGACCGTCCCGGTGGCGCCGGCGCGCGCGGTGCGCCCGGAGCGGTGCAGGTAGTCCTTGGAGTCGGCCGGCAGGTCGAAGTGCACGACCAGGTCGACGTCGTCCACGTGGATGCCACGGGCGGCGACGTCGGTGGCGACCAGCACCCGGGGGCTGCCGGCCTGGAACCCGGCCAGCGCGCGCTGGCGCTGGTTCTGGTTGAGGTTGCCGTGGATCGCAGTCGCGTCGGCCCCGCGCTGGTTCAGCTGCTTGGCCAGGCGGTCCGCGCCGTGCTTGGTCCGCACGAACAGCATCGTCCGGCCGGGCCGGGTCACGATCTGCCCGGCGACGTCGATCTTGTCGTCGCGGGCGACGGTGAACACCTTGTGGTCCATCGCCTCGACCGGCGAGGTGGCCGGGGTCACTGCGTGCAGCGCCGGGTCCGACAGGTACTCGGTCACCAGCTTCTCTACGCCGCGGTCCAGCGTCGCCGAGAACAGCAACCGCTGACCGCGGTCCGGGGTCTCCCCGAGGATCCGGCGGACCGCGGGCAGGAACCCCAGGTCCGCCATGAAGTCGGCCTCGTCCAGGACCGCGACGCGGACCGCGGACAGGTCGGCGACCTGCCGGTCGAGCAGGTCGATGAGCCGACCCGGTGTGGCCACCACGATGTCCACGCCTCGGCGGAACGCATCGATCTGCCGGCCGTAGGGAGCGCCGCCGAAGACGGTGATCGTCCGCAGGCCGACGGCCCGGGCCAGCGGCTCGAGTACCTCGTTCACCTGCAGCGCCAGCTCGCGGGTCGGCACGAGAACCAATCCGCGTGCCGCACCCGGGCGGGCCTGCGCGGTGTCGCCCTCGACGAGCCGGGTGAGCAGCGGAATACCGAAGGCGAGGGTCTTGCCGGACCCGGTCTGGGCGCGCCCGAGAACGTCCCGGCCGGCCATGGCGTCCGGCAGCGCGCGGGTCTGGATCGCGAACGGCTCACTGATCCCGTGGCGCTCCAGCGCCGTCACCAGGCGCGCGGGCACGCCGAGCTCGGCGAAACTGCGCTGCGGCGGCGCCGGCTGGGCTTGCGCCTCGGCGAGGCCTGTCTCGAGCACGGACAGCTTGGGTTCAGCGGGCCGCGACGGCGCCGACGAGCCGCGCGGGCGGCGTGCCGCGCCCCCGGGAGAACCGGCGGAATGGCGTGCGGGTCCGGGACGGAGACCGGCCGGCCGGCCACCGGTCGACCTCGAATCGAAGGACCGACCACCCGCGGCGCGGGCAGGTCGGGACGTGCGGGAACGGCCCTGGTCGGGCTGGGGCATGCGGAAACTCCGTCATCGACACCCGGTCGTCGCCGGGCGGAGACGACCGCCGCTGCTTCGCGACGGGGAGGTCGACCGCTGGATCGGACCGCACGGGCGACTCGCCCATGGAGAGAGGCGGCCAGCTGGCCGCGCACTCAGACTAACGCGGGGGGCACCGATCTGTTCCCCGAGTCGCAGCGCCGCTGCGGAACGGCCGGGTCGAGCGGGCGCGGAACGGCCAGGTCGAGCGGGCGCGGAACGGCGAGCCGGGTGGGGTGGAGAAGGCCGGTGCGAGCCCGGGACCTCAAGCGCTGGCGGTCCGGCGACCCGGTGTCCTACGCCTTTGGCGCGTTCTGCGTGCTCCACTTGCTTGCCCGCCGCCCGCATCCGCGACACCAGCCGCGGTCCGGCATCGAGGTGGTCACCGACGCCCGCACCGTGGATCGCTGTCCCGCAAGGGCAACACCTGGGTGCTGGCCGCGTTCGGACCGTGGACGGACACCCTGAGCGTGAGCACTGATCACGTCCTGCTGGTGGCGCCGTCGGACCCGGGCAACCTAGGCGCGATCCTGCGGACGATGGCCGGCCCCGACGTGCACGATCTCGCCGTCGTCCCGCCGCGGTCGACAGCTGGGATCCCCGGGTGATCGGCGCGTCGGTGGGTTCGCGGTTCCGAGGCAGCCACCGGGCCGCCGCCAGCCCGGCGAGCCCGGCGCGGACCGGCCCCGACCAGACGTAGTCGGCGGGGCCGGCCGACACCGTCCGGACACGTTCGACAGACATTTGGAGCTCCTGGCCCTGGCCTCTACGGGCGCGTGGAGGGCTTGGTGCCCTGGCTGTTGGCGATGAGGATCTCGGTGCCGTACCACCCCCAGTAGATGCGGTGTCGGCTGATCAGCGGGCCGGTGAGGTCGCAGACTTCGATGATGTCGACCTGGTCCCCGTCGGGAGCGGCGCGGGGGTACTCCCAGACCAGGGTGCGACCGTCGAACAGGTACTGGTCACTGCGCTGCCAGCGCACCAGCGGGTCGGGGCGGCAGCGGGTTCCTTCGGTCAGGAAGCGCTCGATGGCGGCTCGCCCGACCAGGCGCCCGTCGCTGGTGGGCAGGATCCGCGGCACCAGGGGGCTCTCCAGTACCGCGTCCGGGGTGTAGAGCTCGGCCAAGCCGGCGACGTCGCGGGCTCGGGCCCGCTGGTGCCACTGCTCGTGGACGAACCGGGCGTCCGCCGCGGTGGCCGTGGCTGGTGCTGCCACTGTCGAAGGTGGCGGCTGCGTCGGGGGCAGATGGCCGACGGAGTCGGCGTAGAAGGTGTCGCCGAGGTGGAAGGCGACTTGACGCAAGGTCCAGCCTTGGCCGTCGTCCCGGTCGAGTCGTTCCTCGGTCAGAGCGTGGAGGCGCAGCGACCAGACCTGCGCCAGCCGGGTCAGGCGACTGCGGGCCTCGTCCAGATCGACGGAGGTGAACGGGGCCAGGTCGGTGGAGGTGGTGACTGCCGAGGCGTGCCAGTGGTCGGGCAACGAAGGCTGCCCGGCCAGGCGGGCCTCGAGCTCAGCGAGGTGGTCCACGAGGTGGTCGCTCAGCCGGCGGACCGCCTTGTGCGGGGTGTACACCCGATCGCCGACAACCAGGGGCTGCCCGTCCCAGGACGGCCAGGTGGCCGCCAGGCGGAGGGCATGCCCGACCGCGTCCTCGACGACCTGCGCCGGGGGCCGGTCGTCCGTCATGGGGACCTCGTCTGTCATCTGTCCTCCTGCTCGCCGTGGTCGGCACCTAACCGACGACGCTAGAGCCGGCACCGACCGTTCGGGCTCGCCCGAACGGTCGGTGCCGCAGGATGTAGCTGTGCAGGTTGCGGACGTCGACGTCGACGTCGCCGCGGTCGCTCGCCTGCTGGCCGAGCCGGCGCGCGCGGCCATGCTCACCGTGCTGTTGGACGGGCGTGCGCATCCCGCCGGGGACCTGGCGCACGCGACTGGGATCGGCCGGCCCGCGGCCAGCCCGCACCTGCAGCAGCTGGTCGCGGCCGGACTGATCCACGTCCGACCTGCGGGCCGGCATCGCTATCACGAGCTCGCTGGGCCTGACGTCGCCGCGGCGCTGGAGGCACTAGCCTCGGGCTTTCACCGAGTGGGGTGACACGGGCGGTCGGACGGGGCCGTGTTGCACGGAAGCGCCTGTCCTGGCAGGGAAACTGGGCTTGTCGAGAGTCCAGATGTCCGCTGCGAGGAGAGGC
>JAABUJ010001201.1_pt1 | contig 39684 bp, 41 predicted proteins | sample 5559131 | NCBI WGS metagenome assembly JAABUJ01 (sample SAMN10711875, study PRJNA513366) | rock metagenome | isolation source: Antarctica rocks | place: Antarctica: Victoria Land, Mt New Zealand nord | collected 2016-01-07 | reverse complement strand
GTTGCCCCCCGGCTGAGAGGCCGCGATGCGCTCCCCGCCCGCCGCGTTGATGTCCGTGATTAGGACGCGGCTGCCTTCGGATGCGAAGCGTTGGGCGATGGCGGCGCCGAAGCCGGATGCGCCGCCTGGGGGTTGTCAGTTTCCCGGGGGGGTTGATTAGGGGGGTGGGGGAGGGGGGGACGGGGGGAAGGGGGGGAGGGGGTGGAGAATGCGGAAGGGGGAGGGGGGCTTTGGTTGGTGGGGAAGGGAGGAGGGGAGGAGGGACGGACCGGTGACGATGGCGACTTTGCCTTTGAGGCGGTTGGTTGGTGTCGATGAGGTGGTGGCCATTTTGGTGGCTGGGCTTCTAGGTGAGGGGGTAGTGGTGCTAGTTGTGGCTCGTGGGTTGTGGGTCGTGATTCGTGATTCGTGGCTTTGTCCAGGTGCGAAGGTGCAGTACAGTGAACGTCAAGGTGGTCAGGGTGGATCGATAACAGTGAAGGTGAAGGTGAACGCAGATTGACGGTGGGATAGCATATAAGGCCCAGAGGTTGTCATGTTGGTGAAGCGGAGGCTTTTATGGTTCAGTTCGTTCGGAAGATGCAAGATGTGGGGTAGCTTGGAAGATGTGGGGTTGTGGGGTAGACGCTTGCGGGAGTTCGTCAAGTATCACCAACATCCGAAGATAGGCAATAATAGAGCTTGTTGAACTTGACTTATGATTATCCAGCAGCAAAAATTTATCGCTGCGCACATCTCATCTTTAAAAAGCGGATAGAACTGAAGAAGTGCTGATGCAGCTCGTCGTATTGACAGCCTAGACAGTATGTACTTCAACAGGCCAAAGACAAAGTGTCATCGCCAGACCGCATATATGCCACTCGCTGTACAAAAGAAAGAAGTACTGTTGAGCTGGGATGAGTCTCCACGGAGACGAAAAGCTATGCAAGAAGGGTAAGCACAAGAATGGAAGGGACATTATGACCGTGTGAAACGAAAGGAGAAGAGGCACGAAGAACACCGAGACCAGCCCGGCAAAGCGACTCACTCCCATAACACCAGATTCCGCAATGGCCGCTAAATGCTGGAGAAAAAATAAGTCTGGATCAGAAATGCAATGTTGACTTGTCGATCAAACACTTAAGGATGCGTGCGGACGTGAGAAGAGAAGTGAACGAGCGTGCCGTGAGCTGGACCATGCGTCAAGGACCATCGTTACTCCACAATCTGTTCGAACCCCCTTCGCTCGCCTTTCCCAGTCTTCGGAGCACCACCGCCCAACATAAACCGGCTGAGCCTCTTCCTCAACCCCGGCTTTTCCTTCTCTTGTTCTTTCTCCAATTTCTCGGAGACAATTACCGCACCTGCGCTGGCCTTTTCATTCTTGGAACGTGATGCCGCGTCTTTCGCGGCCACCTCTGCCGTCTTCGTCAACGCAACGCTCTGCCTTATCGTTTGTCTGCGGGCCTTCTTCTCCTCCGACGACGATTTCTTCTCTTCCCGCTCGAGGCTCTTCTGACGCGCTTCGACGAGGTCGGCGCTGATGGAGGGGCTCACGATCGCCCCCTTGAGCATCTTCTCCTCGACCGCCTTCTTCAGATCCTTCTGCCGCAACCGCTCTTCGGCTTTGGACAAGGTCCGCTCCGTCCCCGTCTCGTCGACAATCGTCGGCTTTTCTTTGCTTTTCTTCGAGCCGATGCTGGAAAAGGAATCGAGTGTGGTGGTGGTGTTGGCCTTCGAGGTACCGCCACCACGCATCAGGTGTGCAATGTGCATGGGCGGTTTCTTCTTCTCCTGCCAGTTGTCGAGACCTGGGAGGGCGGGCAGGGCGCGATTGAGGTTCGAGCCGGGGACGAAGGACAGAGGACGCCCTTTTTCGTTGTTCGGACCGTCACGGAGGGATTTGTTGCTCCCTTGTCGACTCAGACTTCCACCGCGCCACCATGTCCCTCCTTCTTTCCCACAATTCCCATCGCGAGCCGTGCTCTCGGATCGAGCAACGCTGCGCATCGAATCCTGCGACGCCCTCGGTCGGATGTATTGCTTGATGCCCTCTTTGAGGCTGCCCGCTCGACTCCGCGACCGCTCGGGCTCGGGCCGGCTCCGGCTTGGCGGCGGGGCGGACGCCGTCTCGACGCGACGTTTGGCCAGCTCTTGCGTCATCCACGACTTTGCGGCCGCGTCCGCCAGGGAGGCGGCGGTACTGTCCTGAAGGATCTGTTCGCTGATCCGTTGTGAGAAACGTTTTTCGTTGCTGCTGTCCCCTGGGGTCAAAGCAGCCGAGGTTAAACCCGTCGAATGACCGCGGTCGTATGTGGTGTTCGTTCGAGTCGTCGACGATGAGGTGTCTTCCGAGCGGTCCACAAATGATGCATAGGAGATCTTCGGTCGTCGTCCGAAACTTGCTCCAGGACGATGTCGAGGGTCCTGAGCGTTGGACGCCACCGGTGAGATGGTCGTGTGGGTCGGTTCCAGCGGCTCGAACGTTGGGTGATTACGATAGTGTCTCTGGCGTAGTGCGTTGCCCGTAGCAGTCTGTTCGAAGCTCGCGGCGGCGTTGGTGGGGACGTGGGTGTAAGGCGCCGGCGCCGAGTCAGGGCCGGACTCGTTACGCTTGTGACGACCGGAGGAGCCTCTCTGAGTCTGACCGTGTCCTCCAGCTCTATGGCTAGTCTTTGAGCGCTCGCCTTCTCGGTCCGATCTATAATGACCAGAGGCTGAGATGTCCTCGTAGAACTGCTCCGGTTCGTTGAATTCTTGCAATATCACGGCACAGGAGCGTCGGAGACTGGACTCGACGTGTGGTGAGAGGTTCTGGCGCGCGATCAGAGGAGATGGCGGTTCGAACGGTGGCGAGTCTATGCTCCCGGCTGCTTCAGCAGGGTTGGGTTGTCGGACCGTCTGCAAGACAGGGTCAGCGCAAGTTACAATCACCCGCCGCTCATCATCAGGACGGTCCCTGGTATATTCCCGACTGATGAATGCGAGGCAACCGGATTTCAAGAGGAAAAAGGCCAGAGCGTAAGAAGATGTCGACACTTACTATCGGTGCCACTTTGAAAGAAAATTTCCTCTTCATCTTGTCTGCTAATTCTGTCTGAATGGCAGTTGGGTTTGCGTGGTGACTGGTGCCGGCCTCAGTTCTGCGAGGTAAGTAAGTCCTTGTCAAGGACTGTAGCAGGACGGCCTCGAGGATTCTGAATCTTCCTGCACTCTTCCAGGTGCAATCCCGTTGTCAACGTTGTTGGAGCAAGGACCAGTGGTATCCGACGCTGTAGCTGTAATAAGTATTGTACTTAAGGATCTGAGATGAGGGACTCCTGCAAGCGGGAATGCAAGATCAAGGATGTCCTGGTTCGAGGTTAATGAAGGGACCCTAGAACGGGTAACTTACGGTACCCTATCATTTCTTAACTCATTTTTCGTTTTTTCCATCGTGCCTCTCTCCACCTATAACCTTAACTTGTAGCCGGCTGGTGCTGTGCCTCGATATTAATGGGGATATGCGGATCTACAGTGAATTTCCAAGGTTTACCACTCACATCCTCCATACAGTATCCTCCCTTGCAAACAAAACGACTGGACTGGACTAAGGTATTCGAGTATATTTGTACCTTACCTACCCATCCATATGTAGTGTACAGTATTATTTTTCTTTTTTTTCTTTTCCTCATCTCAAATGGAGACATCCCTGTGGCCCTGAAAGTTGTCGCATATATATTGCCTATGAAGTGTTGGACCAATCACATCACACGGCTAGTGGTGGTGGACAGACAGGGTAATCTATTAGGCACAGTAGTAAACACCTCAGTGCCCAGCTCTCCGTCCACGTTGGTTGCCTCTTGACAAGAGACAACACGAGAGAAGCGCGAAAGAAAACAAAGAAAGAAAAAGAGGCGGAGATGACAGTGACAGTGACGGTTAAGGTTCAAATCTCTGCTATACCTACAGTACGGATATCTCACTGTACAGATTTGTACCTTCCCTAAATAGGCAAGTTAGTTTAGATGATGACCTGCTTACCCGGCTTTGTGGGCGTTCCTCGAGGTGTAAACGGCTTAAGGTTGCCGGCCAGCTTGCTCGAAGAGAACCCTGAAGAGACGGTTGGGTTTCAAGCGCAGACTTACTTCCTACAGCACTTCCAATTCGCGGCACAACTTGCTGCATTCGACCGTTGCTGTCTGCTCTGCTTGGCTTCCAAACGTTTGACTGGCTGGCATGTTTTGAGTTGTCAATCTTGCATTGGGGCTGCTGCAACGCTATATGTAATGTACAGTACATAAAGCTCACCCTAGAGAATGTCTCGGAGCAAGGGGAGATGGATGATTGCATTGCATGACTTCGCATTCGCATCGCATTCAGCACATCTCGAATATCTTTGACCTTTGACATTTTTGACGGACGAAGAAATGGATGAATGGGAGCGACGGTCAAGGTCGAGGCGTTCAGAGTGTGTGCCTCCATCGTGGCCAGAGGTGTCTGGGCTCGGATGAATGGCTGTCTATACCGAATCGAATCGTTAAACTGGCGGTAGACAAGCCATCAAGTTGTGACATGCATATCACGCCCTCCTGTGGCTGTGCTTCGGCTGTATTCGTATATAGTTTGACATCCGGACGCATATGTAAAGCAAAGACCTCGCTGCAGTCCCCTCAGCTCAGACACGGTTTTGGAAGCCTAAGCGTGCACCCGGCCGACATAGGGTCAATCCACCACTATCGTCTGCCCGTGGCTGAAGACCTGCTTCGAGAAGAAATTTACAGACTCCAGAAAGGTGGGCTCGAGGCGGATGTGTCCCGAGGTGAAATGGCGTAGAGGCTGGGCGCCTTGCTGTGTGAAATCGGAATAGCCAGGCCCGTTTTGGATGACCGTCCTGTCTGCGCTGGTCAGCAGGAACGATTCTCGGGGAACGTTCCGATGATGGGGGGTGACATACATCTGCGAACAGACTCCTCTGGCCTTTCAGCCCAAAGACATCTTTGGCAAACGTCGGAAAGCTATGGTCGGATTCGATCTCGCTCATGTGTGGGATGTCCTCCCACATCTCGTTTGAATATCGCCGTTGCTCGTCCCGTGCATACACGGCGTGTTTCCTCTTTGGACCCCTACAGGATCTGACCGTCTCCGGATCCGAGTCTTTACCTCGTGCGTTCTCCTCTGCCTGGATCCATCTCACAGGTCTGTCAACGTTTCCACGAGGAAGTGTAGAAGACGAAGCCGGCCTATCTCCTTCGGTATCGGGCCTCCGAAGGCTTTGTGCACTATCAAGCTTGAAGATCCCCTCGAATGGTGGCTCTCGAACTTTGTGCAACCTCCATGTTTGGTGATCGACTATCTGACCTTGCGCAGCTGAAATTGCCAAACCAGAATCTGGTGGGGGAACAAGCGGTCTACCAATCCGATTGCAGAGGACATCCCGTACTTCTTCCGGTGATAGAGACTCCATACTGGGTATGAGAGCTGGTCTGCGACCTTTGTGAAGAGTAGCCATCGGAATCAAGCTAACGCTTAAGACGCGGAATCCAGTGCCGTACTCTGTCTATAGAGACCCTTCCAGGCAATCGCTTTAGACGCGGATCGAGTACCGTACTCTGCCCACATAAACCCGTCCAGGCAATCCCCCTGAAGCAGAACCGCAAAGCACACAACCAAACGCTCAGGAGAATCGGTTATCAAGCGATAAAATGAATCTCAAAGCTAGAACTTGCTGATCCGTGACGGGATGTGCTTCGGCTACGATCGATCCGGCAGTGCTGAAGGAAATAGATATATAGCATCAAAATGAAAGCAAACGGCGGAGCACAACGTTGACGGTTCATCATCAGATGCACGCAAGCGCGGGACATTGCTGCAGGGTGATTGACCTGAAGATTGCTCATGGCAGAAGAACTTTCCATAATGACTGCGACCTAAAGGATGAGGTATGGGAATTCTAGTAGAATTGGAAGATACAACGATAGGATTGCCCGACGGTCCTGATTTGGAGGATGCCCCTGGCCCTTGTACATTCTAAGGGTTACGGCAGGTCAGATACTCAACCGTGCCCAATAAGAAATTTCAGGAACAATGGTAGATGGTTGGGTAAAGCGGGAGGATGCAGTCGGAGAAAGGAGGCGATGCCAATGGACGCTCGCCAGCACTGCCGGAACGGTTTGATCAAAACAAGATGGCAATTTGATGATTCTGTAGATTCTGCTCTCAGGTATGACGAAGTTCACGTAGAGGAACTCTTCCCGGAGATGTTAGATGGTAGGGTTTGTCGGTCGAGGCGATATTAATATTCAAAACTTAGCGGACTAATAAAACCTCCATTGACTGTTGCTTCTTTAAGAGTCGAAATAGATCAGTAACCAACGGACTTGCAACGGTCATTACAGATTCAAACGGTTGAAGATGACATTTCCTTCCAACTATGAAAGAAGCAACAGTTACTTGAAACCATAGCACTCCGTTAGAATCCTTGATAAGCAGGTGGTCACGTGTGCCCATTAAGTAACACGGGAAGAAACAGATTGCCGTATCGGTATTAGCGGCCTGCCTCCCAAGCATCACCGAGTGCCTTATACGCAAACCAGTTGTGGTTGCCAGCCAGTTCTGGTTGATGAGTAGTATCATAACATGCTGAGGTATGAAACTGTGAAGACACCCATATCAAGGTCAAGGTCAATATCAATGTCAATATTAATTAAAAGCCTATCTAGACCCATTCGTTGAGTTAACAACAGGATTGATTGTGAGGCTCAGAGAGCAAGGAGAGCTCGAAATGACCGAGACGCAGACGCTCATGTATGGAAGACCCTCGAACATAAACCCCCGAAGCGCACCTGCAGATGCACCCAAACCCAACTCCACCCATATGCAACGACCCAGAACCAACTTTCTGACATGATTGAGAAAACCCCCAGATCTCTCCTCTCCTCAGGGGATCCTTCTCGGCCGCTTGCTCTCTCCATGCATCCTCTCCCCGCCACCGCCGCCATCATCTCCACCCCTTCCTCTCTTCCGTCCGCTCCCTCCACCATCCCTCCGGTCTCTTTCCTCTCTTTTGTCTCCACCATCACGTATCCCACCACTAGCCCTTATCCTCTCGTTCTCCCACTCCTCCATCTCTCTTCGATCAGACTCCGTCCGCCTATCGCGATCTTTGCCGCCATCCTCTCGACCCCTCCTTCCGCTCCTCTCGTCTCTGGAAGATAAACCTACACCGCCACCGCCACCGCCTCCACCACCACTACCTCCCCGGCGTTCGCGATGTTCGTCGCGTCGAGGCGGCCGGTCATCCTCATGCTCTCTGCGCTCTCGCTCCTCGCTATGCGGTCGACTGCCTCGGTGCCTCGCTGATCTCCTTTCACCCTCTCGCGCACCATCTCTACGACCACTCGACGACCGCTCCTCTTCGATGTGTGAGGGCGGTGTCCCGTTCGGTCGTTGTCCGCCAAACAGATCTGGTCTTCCGAGAAAAGTTTCAGACCGCAGACCGGAGGGCGTCGGCGGGCCTGAGTCCATCGGCGACGGCGCATTGATGTTGTTCGGCCGACCTCCACGACCGCGGATGCTGGCGCCTTGGCCGTTCCGGTCGGGAACGTTGGGAGTGCTGGCCTGTTGGAGGACATTCTGGAGGCCGGCGAACCGTTTGTCACCGCGAGCTCGGTCGTTGGCGAATGATGGTCCTGTAGGTGGGCCGCGGTTTGTAGGTGAAGGACCTGCAGGACTTGGAGGATGGTGGACAGTTCCTCTCGGCCCCGACGGCGGCCCTGCGGAGACCGGAGATGATACGTGTTCGGTTGGTGGGTAGGACTGACTAATTTGAAGTTGCTGAGGCCTTGGAGATTCTGTGTTTGATGAATGAAAAGCTGCCAGACGGTCTGGGTGCATACTCGAAGTGTCGGGAGCGACAGCAGCCGGTGTCGGGGGCGCTGAAAGAGGTGTTGATGATGGTGCGTGAAGTCCTGAAGATCCCCAATGACCACCTCTACCGGGAAAGTGCCCTGTATGAGGCAGTCTGTCCGGGACGGATGGTGACGAAGGCAGTGTCTGTGATGTATGCTGAGGTTGCAGAGGGTTGACGTGCGACTGTGGTGCACTTACGTTACGTCCTCCACGTCCGGCAGAAATGCGGGCCCTCGGTCCGGAAGGTATGTCTGGTCCTGGATTGAGTCTGCCATAGTTAAGATCTTGCTGTCGGCTCGAAGCACTGGAATCTTGGTTTAGTCGCCCGTGATTAGGATCTGCCGGAGGCGCAACCGGTGGTGTGGGCCGAAGTAGTTCTTTTGATCGGTCATTTGATGCGTTGTTATCAGCAAGGTTTGACCTCGGAGGTCTGTCGCCACGTGGTCCGGTTGGAGGATGTGAGTCTTCATAGCGAGGTGGATGGCCGTGTGACACATCCTCCGTGCCTCGGCGGTCTTCAAACAAAGGGCGCTCATCACGCCTTTCCCCGTATCGAGGTGGAGGTCCTGGAAGACGACGATCATCGTGCCTACTCGGCGACGGAGGTCGCGAGGTCCGTCCTCTTGTTTCTCGAGCATCATACCTTAGAGATTCCGAGGTACGCTCGACTTCTCCATGGAAAGGAGGAGCTCGATCGGAGTGAGGGCCGTGAATCAGGGCAGCTCGATCAGGATGCTGTGCATTATTAGAACGAGGAGGAGCCATGGTTGAGTCTCTGGTCGACCGCGCTTGCATATCAGACAGCCCTGAAGCGTGAAATGGCTCGGAGCCCGAAGGCCTATCACGCGGTCCGCGCTCGGGCCACTCGTTTCTCGAAGAGGACCGTGAATCATGGCCTGGTGGTCGACCAAAGCGATCGTCCTGACCAAGTCGAGAATAGGGCTCCCTCCCATTTCCCCAAAATCCTTCCTCGCGCTCTCTATTTGCCACCGGCGGTCTGTCAACTATACGCTCGTTGCCTCTTTGTAACGGAGCTGAAAGCTGCCGATCTGGAAGGCGATCTCGAACGAAGTCACCGTTGCGCTCTGGCCGCACATGATCAAGGAACCTCGTTTCTCTACTATCGCGGCCAGACCGATCCGTAGGTCGCTCAAGAATGTGTCGCTCATGGGGCCTTGGGAGCTGTACTTCTGGACGGCTCGGTAGGACATGTTGCATGCGACCACTGTTCGAAGAAGTTCTGTCCAAGTCTGGACGAACAGGGAAATAATTTTGATTCGTGGTTGGTGCTTGTGCTGGCTTAGACTCCCCTTTTGGTACCTCGGACAGTATCTTAGGATCCTGACTTCCGGAGGCTTGAGCAGGACTTGTAGCCTGTGTTATAGGCGCTGCCTGAGATGTGTCAGACTGCGCCTGTAAGCTGGTAGCTGTTGCAGGTTCAAGCGTTGCTATTTGTTGTTGTTGTTGCGGATGTTGGTTCGCCTTTGCCGTCTGAGTAAACTGTGTTGAAGCGTGAAGTTTTGCGTCTGCTGCTTTGGCGTCTTCAATCTCGCCGTCTTCTACCTCGAGTCTGCCCGAGCTAGTCTGGGTCTTTGAAACTCCATTGATACTGATGTTGCATTAGATATATCGTTCTGTGTTCGACTCGAGATAATGACTCACTTTGGCTGACCAAGGGGCTTGTAATCAGGCGCCGCTGCATCCAATCGTCTATTTGGTACAGCAGCTGGCTGTGGTGTCAACGGTCTGGCCGATCCACCTGGACTTCCATTGGCTGCGTTTGCAGATTCGATCTTAACGGCATCAGCACCGTTGGGCTGAGAGCGTGTGTTTTCGAGACTCACGAGGTGAAAGGCTTGCGGCAGCATCCATTGCTTCTCACGTCGCTTCAGATTTCCTAAGAGTGACGTCGCAGCAATCTTCAGATCCTCCCGGGTCTCAGTTTTGCTCAGTTCCGTCACACAGCTTAGTTGATCTCGCCCTATCCAGTTCACGGCCGGGAAATATTGATGAATCGCCTTTAAGATGATGATAGCATTGCGTATATGCATGTACTCGCCGCTGGTGATGCATGTCTTCAATGCGCTGCTAAGAACCCTGTGCCACTTGTATAAAACTCGGCGGAAATCTTCAAAATCAAAGAAACTTTCTGGGGTCTTATCCGTGCTCATCTTTTTGGCAAAGCCGGGAAGGTCTTTCTTTGTCCCAAAGGCTTCTTTTTCGTAAACGGCCTTGTTTGCGTGCCATCGGCTCATATCGCGTAGAAGCTCGTTCAGAAAGCGGCCGAAGTTCTCTGCTTCCTTGGCAGTGCAGAGAAATATTAGTGAGGTCATCTTCTTTTCTCTAAAGAGAAGATCAATAACACCCATGGTCCTGAAGTTCAGGGTACCTGAGGAATGCAAGAACTTCAACATCTTGAAAGCGTAGAGAGCATCGGTAGAAGACAGTATAAGACGAGGGAAAAAGCAGTGCTCGATTAGTGCAGTATTTAGGGCATCCCATTTGCCCCAGAAACCTGCAAACCAACGATCCTTTTCTTTTTGCAAACGAGCTCGTGTCTGTGAGAATGACTGAACTCGACCCTTCAGCTCTGAGCGAAGACGGTCTTGCAGATCGTTGAGAGCCTGCTTTTCTCGCTCCTTCTTCTGTGTACCAGCGACACTAATGTCCGTTCGATCATTGCTTACAGCTAGAACTTTCTTCTTCTGGCGGTTGATCTCATCATCGTAGCTCTGGGTCGGAACAAGCATGTCCTGTAGTGAAAGCTGCCAGAACGTGACATAGAAAGGAACACTCAGGGACTCCCAAGTCTTCTCAGGTAGTGCAGACTTGATGTTGTCACTTAACGTCCTCAAGACTGGGTGCCAGGGTTCGTCGTTATCGATTTCTTGAGTATCTTTCGCCGGCTGAGACGAACCAAGACTCAGAGGCAGATCTTTTATTGCTACATCTGCGTCCATCAATCCATCTTGATCCGCCAGATCAAGTGTTGGGTTACCATCATCTTGGGTCGCATTATTATCAGTCCGTTCCGCGTCTTCAGATTCTGCTGCCTTCATTTCGACATCACCATTAGCGTCCATGCTGGAACTAGCTTGGTTCTGGGCTTCCTTCAGATCTTCTCTCTGACGAGCAATTTCCTTATCCATAGTCGCCATTTCTTGCGTTATGCTCGGCCGACTTATCCAGAACGCCACGTTGGGTTCCACGCCAAATTCGCCGATGAGTTGTGTTACCTCGGGGACCAACGTGTCGAACTCCTTGACTGAGAGGTTGCTTCGAAGGAGATCAAGGTATTGTGTGAGGACCCGATGGATTTCATCGAAGAGATTACCCAGAAGCTTCAGATGAGCGTCCGGCTCGGAGATCTTATAAATGCAGGTCTGCCGTTCTTGCGCGATAGAAATCAATAGCTGTCCTGCAAGTTTTGGTTCTGTTAAAGACCTCATCAGCCGCTTGGCTGTCGTCCTCGACTCATGCCGCTTATCGAGTAGCTGTAACATGGTTTGTGCTTGAAGAAGCTCCCCTCCAGCCAATGCTTGTATCTGTAGGTCGTTGAAGTTTGTGTCCGATACGATGCCAGCCATAGAAGACGTGATCTCCTCCAGTACGATGAGGTCGGTGGAATTGCCCTTGCGGAGCTGTTCCGCGACATACTGGAGGATAGGGGTAGGATTCATGACCGAGTAACGCTTGAAGACCTTCCCAGCAAACAAAGACAGAGCCGCCAACCATCTACTGGTTAGCATGCCGTCCGCTTGGACACGATCCCGCCCTTTTCCGCCCAATGAGCTCATTAAGGACCAGGTCAAAACGTCGTATCCCAAGTATGTGAAGTACCGTGCACATTCCACCACGACCTCCACGAGATTATCGTACGATTCGATTTGTCCGATAGCCACCGTGAATACAATTCCGGGCGAGGCGTATGCGACCTTGGCGAGTGCTCGAGCCATAGACTTCAGATTGGTTTTACTGATTCGCTTTAAGACGTCCTTCGTCTCTGCTCTTGCTTGATCGAATGCTGCCTTGATATCTGGAAGCCGTGAGGTTTGCCCAGAGTACCATTCGGCGTAGATAGAGTAGCGGGTGCGTGTTGGGAAATTTTTGAGCAGTTCAAAAACCTCATTCACCACGCCAGGATTGCACCGGGTAAGACTTAATGCAGGTACAAGTAGTCGTTTCGAGAGGTCTATCCAGCGAGCCGTGTTTTTGTCTGAAGTGTCCTCGGCAAGAGACGCCTTGCCGATTCGCGCAAGTTTAATAAGGAGAGTCGGGTCCTGCCCAATCTTAACACCGGTGAAGTTGAGGAGCGTTGCGCAAAGGGAAAATACGTCGTCCACAGTCTGGCATACGGGAACAGTGTCCGCCCAGTCTTCCCAATAGAATCGATAGTCCGTAGCTTCATTGGTATCGTCTTTGTCCAGCAATGCCCAGCGCAATACCTTGCGAGCAGGTGCCTCGGCAAGCCTTACTTGGCCTTTCGGCGTGCCAGCCTGGTCGGGATCGGGTATTTTCTTCTGCTCTCGAAGGCTCGCTCGTTCGCTTAGAGGGCGTAAAGGTTCGTAGACCTTTTGGAGGCAGTGATGCAGGATACGGTGAATGTACTCGGGCAGTTCCGGGAAGGCGTCCGGAAGCCATGGGAAGCGGCCAAGAATGTATAAAGACTCCGGTATGGCACCAATGCAGAGCAAGCTTTTGAGTAGTTGAACCTTCTGATCTAGGGGCTCTGGTAAACCCTCCTTCTCCTCGACTGGAGCCGTGATAATAGGCTTCTCAACATTTGGATCTATCCTTGCAGGAGCGCCTCGGTTTCCATCCGTTTCTCGCAAACGCCCTGCACATGGCAGTGTGTCATCTGCTAGAGCACCAGCTGTCATTAGAGCATTCAAAGCGCCGCCTCCTGGGCGATTGAGCTTCTCTCGTTCTGCCTTCTCTTTCATCTTCTCCTCTCTGACTGCTTCCATTGCGTCATCTGCAGGCCATATGTGTGGGTAGAGGTCTCGGAGTGAAATGAAGCCAATCTTGATAAGCAGAGCGGCTAAGTAAATGAGGTTGACTGGAAGAACATCATTCACCTCGCGGGCGGGTGATGCATAGAAACGTAATTTGAAGCCCAAAAGCTGTGCGGCAACGCGGTTACCTTTGGGTGGCAGAGACCCGGTGGCTTCGATCCACTTCCTATCCTCGTCAGACTCGGCAGAAGGTTGCTCGGTGTCGTTGAGCCGGCCGCCCTTTAGTCCTGAATCTGACATTTGGCGAGCACCTATCTCGAAAAAGGCGTTCGTTCCAAGTTTTCGGACGTTATCCCAGAACATTCTATCATGCTGCTCTTTTAGATCAGAAAACTCCTCCTTATCTTCCTCACTGGTCGTCCATGCCGAAGAGCCCGGTAATGCCCACTTTGGAAGCGTACTAAATGCGTGGACCGGCGTTTGACCAATATTTTCTTCTTTACTGTCCGGCCACCACGAACTTGCCCTGAGATACTTCACGAAGAACCGGTATTGCTTTACCAAGACCGCTGCAAATACGTCAAGTGTAACATCTAGTACCCTGCCCACGTCTAGGTCGAACGCTCCAATCATAGCCTTGACTCGTTCGAAAGTATCCTCGACGACCTCGCTGGTAGGTGGCTCATTACCGCTAGTACTGAAAAGCTCTGTGACTAGCTTCGAATAGCCTTCGCTCTCCTCTCTCAAGAGGTTGTAGTTCGACTGGCGGTATAGAAGATTGGTCTGTTTGCGGATGCCCATGCGCCCGAAGGTGTCGCGTATCAACCCAAGGGATTGTAACAAAGAGCTTTCGAGCTCCTGCCGCATAAGTATGGGCGGGACGCCGGTAGACAACACGAGTGGGTGTAGCGAAGGATTTGATATGTCGGCATCCGTAAGGATAGAAAGACAGTCTAGGAAGAATGACTGCGCCTTGAACCCAAGAGAAGGTACAGCAATCCCATTGCCAATATCATTCGTGTCGGGTGTCGTTGTTTCCCTTATAACATCTCTGATAGTTTCCCCGGCCTCTGTAGGATCAATGCGTGCGTTCAGCCCGGATTTGATGAGCTCCTGCAGTATCGACCCAAGGGCCATCAGATCCTCACTTCGACGAGCTTCAATCCCAAGGTCGACCACCACTTTCCTCCCAGAAGAATTCCAAGATCGAACGTTGTTCTCTGTCACGAACTCATAATCATATGGTGGAGGTATTTCGTTGAGTGGGTCTGGCGGATTCTGCGAGTTCTGTGGTACTGGATGGGTTGTCACAGAGGACTGCTGAGTCGGAGGGGTCTGCTTAGACTCTTCGGAGCGGTGTGGTGTTGACGTAGGTGGGGACATAGGATTGGTGGTGACGAGACCGGACTTGAATGGTACCGGTATGGAATTTGAAGCACTGATAGGGCTTCTCAGTGGAGCACCACCTCTTCCACCACGGCTTGCTCTTCTTCCCCCTCGACCGCGATACTCAGACTGATCCCGCCCATGTCCCTGGTATTGATGTGTCTGTTGCGCTAAGCTCAAATTTCCAGGACGATGTGGAGACGGTCTTGACCCGTCATTGCTGTTGTCCTGGGAATACGTTCGGTCTCCTCTCTTCCTCTTACCTCCACCCCCTGGAGCCATCGGTCCCGACCCTTGCGGGTGTTTCAGATGCCCAGAATGATTCCGCAATTCTGAAGCGCATCTAAGTTAGGCCTCATATAATTCTCAACTCAGCTCGAGCTTTCTCAATCACCAACAGATCCTCCGTCAAGCTGCTCTGAACAAATGACCTTGATTAAGTTGTGCAGGGACCGGATGAGTTACGCTGACAACTGGCTTGTATGCCTGACTTCCGGATTGTGTTTGTCGGAGTTCAGAGTATGGTGATTCACAATGAATCAGTGTTATCGGGCGATGTTTGAGAGCAAGCAATCTCATTGACAGTAACTCTTTCGCGAGGCTTAGCGTGATACAATAGAGGCCGTTGGCGCTAAGCCCATTTGAGCCAGATATCTGGAAGTGAGGCCCACGGTCAACAAAAAAACCTACTACGTAACTTACGGTGTTATTGAGTCTTGGGTGTACAAGGTCTTCTATACGTGATTAATCTGTACATGCTTGCAGATGTCTCCATCAGGTCTTTGATGAATGGGGCGCCATGAAAGTAACATAAATACATTGTTTAATTTGAAGGATATACATGAGCGATGCTGTATCAATCCATCTTTTGCTGGTGACAACAGCAGGCAACAGAACCAACTCGGATGTCTTGCAATTTACCTTAGATCAGCTCGATAGCTTGCTATGGAGACTTGAGCTGTGTACCTAGCCTGTATAAGGTACGAAATGGGTACATCTCGAGCATCTGGAGTTTCGGGGGGTAGACCTGCTTGGTAATGACTCTCGTTACAATAATATATCTACAGAGACCGCATTCTTCTTGAACTGCGCATCACCTACATCCTCATTCCGGACAGCGAAAGCCCCTTTGACCATTCAGTGCCTCTCGTCATCCTCCGGGACGCTTGTCACTCAAGATTGAAACCTGCGTAACCATGGCCGCACCCAAGGTCTTTCTGTAAGTCGGTCTCTCATGCCTGTCCTTGCCAACTGACTCTCGTATTATTATAGCACCGGTGCGACAGGATACATTGGTGGCGATGCCCTCTATGCGATTGCCAATGCTCATCCAGAGTTTGACATTACGTGCCTTGTTCGCAACAGCGATAAAGGTGCTCAAGTTGCCAGCCAATACCCTAGAGTGAGACTTGTCTATGGCGACCTTGACAATAGTGTACTGCTTGAGGAAGAAGCCAAGACAGCTGATATTGTGTTGCGTGAGTACACTGGGACACTGCGATGCCTGATTTGGTTCAGACTCATTACGGATTTGCATGTTCTCCGCTGCCTGTCCCGTTTACTGATGTAGCTTGCGGCTTAAAGATTGCGCAAACGCCGATCATGAAGTTGCTGCCAAGGCCATAGCCAAAGGCCTTGCCTCTCATTCTGGCGACTACGCGGGTGTTTGGATCCACACTTCAGGCACCGGCATCCTTGGCTTCGCCGATCTGCAGCGCCAGGTCTTCGGGGAGGCCTCCAGCAAGATCTACGATGACTGGGATGGTATTGGCGAGCTCATCTCCATGCCTGATCAAGCACCACACCGTACCGTGGATAAGATCGTACAAGCTGCTGGCATGGATCTCTCCACGCGTGTCGACACGGCCATTGTATGCCCACCCTGCATCTACGGAAAAGGAAGGGGCCCTGGGAACCAGAGAAGTGTGCAGCTATACGAGCTGGCCAGAATGACGCTTGAGCAAAAGCACGGCGTTCAAGTCGGCGCTGGCAAGACACGCTGGACGAGTGTCCATGTCTCCGACCTTAGCAACTGCTTCCTGAAACTAGTTGAAGATGCTGCGATGAGAGCGGGAAAAGCAACATGGGGCAAAGAAGGTTACTACTTCACCGAGAACGGCGACTTCGTTTGGGGTGATATTTCGAAACTCGTTGCTATTGAAGCCCACAAGCAAGGCTTCCTACAAACTGATGAAGTGGTGCCGTTACCAGCCGCCGAGGCTAACAAACTGACACCTCATGCCACCTTCCTGTTTGGAGCGAACTCTAGGTGTAAGGCAATAAGAGCAAGGAAGCTGCTTGATTGGTCTCCGAAGGGGAGAAGTCTGGAGGATGAAATACCGGACGCGGTGGCAAGCGAGGCGCGTAAACTAGGTCTTGTGGAAGGGCATGCGGCGAAGGTTGCAGGATGAGTCTGGTAAACTGTGTTTTGAAGCCAGATGGACGGGTTTCGGGATTTGGCAAAGTTGATCGCTGAAGAGCACGGTGAAATGCAATGAAATGAGACTGGCTTACGCATACCGTGTGCGATGCTTTATGACATGCTTTTACGTGAGCTTGTGGGTTGATTTGCACATCGTGATATCAGTTCGACGGAGCTGGCATGGCAAGATGCCTAACATGCAGGCATTGCTTCTCTGGCTGCTCGTGTGCTAATATTTACGCTCTCCATTATCCTCTGCTCCCTGTGCGGCTTTGTCCTTTCATGGTTCCACACTGCTCGATACGCAAAGATCCAATCTGCTAGCGCTGGAGGACTCCAGGTAATACTTGCCCGCAGAGCTCAAAGATTTGCAGATTCTCGCACAGGGATACAGGGAAGACTGCCGCGCCACCAGGCACCATGATCTCTCTCTTTAGTGTCGACGACTTTGAAATTTGGACGCCATGTCGGGACAGTGAGTCTCCGCGAACACTGTCTAACTAACCTTCATTCCTTCCCTATCAAACAGATCAAGATATGCCTCGAAGGGACAAGACTGAAGAAGTCCGGGGCAAGCTCAACATCAACGTACAGGCTGATCGCTGTCGAAAGGAATTGCTCCAAAAGCGTTCGGTTGCTGCTCGAGCTTGGCGCTCTCCCGAATGCTCACCTGGCGCCACGTTCTGTACCCGTCCTGGCCTTTGTACTATTGCAGACGAAAAACGACCTCATCAATTCCAGATGTTTTGTCAGCTTTGCTTGGACTTGCCGCGTCGCCACATGCTACACCCAAAGACATGTGGGCCGATTATATGAAGACGCCGAGGGCCGTTGGGGACGTCAACCATGCACCAGAGCGGAGCTCAAAATCTTAGTGGTGTAATCCCCCTTTTTGAGCCACCCCTACAAGGACCCTGAACCTCACACAATGGTACTTCCCTGCGAAGACGGCGACTCCCAAGCGGCCCAGTGGACGAGCGAAGCAAGTTGCGGCAGCACACAAGGTCACTGCGCTGCTCGAAGTACCTTATACGGCAGGCTCCCGCGACAGAAGATTATTGGGCCGTTGCAGAAGTATATGCTGAGGTTAGATGCTGTTGGGGAGGGAGTTAGTGAGGTTTTGGTGAGTAAGGAGAGGTCTGAGAACGGGAGCGTGTTTGGAGCTCAGGTGGTCGGGTCAGATCGTGTTTCCGGAAGGATTCGTTTTTGGTAAAGGTGAGGGCCTTTGAGATCGAAAGGGGGCTTTCTGGCAGACATAGGATGTCTCATGCACAGTCCGTGGTCTGGCTTGCTGAATCACGCGTTCAAACCCAAAATCGAGAAAGAGGTAACCCTAGCATGTCTCGATGAAAAGTCTGGATTTTCAGACCACCCAAAAGTACACTTGCGTTGCCAATTTTCAGATCAACTGAACAAGTCTGTGGAAACAAAGACTCTATATGACTACCAAGGGTGCAGGGCGTAGCTTATATTATGCCACATGCAGTTAACCACCCATCCCTCGCATCTCTTGCAATACGAGCTTTTCTCTCTGCGCGCCCATCCTTTCAAACCTATCAACACTCATCACAAATGTCCCTCTGCCACCACTCAAACTCCTTAAGTGCTTCAGATATCCAACCATCTCTTTCAATGGCACTCGTGCGATAATACTCCGCTGTCGATTGGGACTTGCTAGCATGTCTCCTCCACCGCCTACGTCAGCAGAGCCAAAAGGGTCGGGAGGCGCGTAAATCATGCGGATATCTATAACTCGAGTCTCCTCCTCGCCACCCCCATCTGCCACACTGGACGAATCGCCAGAGTCAAGGAGCGAGATGATGTGTCCGCCACGGGAGGAAGAGATGTCATGCACGACAGCGCCTAGACTGGCTTCGTCGACGCTGATGGTGACGTTCATGACAGGTTCCACTAAGGAGTTGCCACCTTGAGCAGCAGCGGACTTCAGCGCTGCTTGGGTGGCCAGCCGAGCGGCGGAGGATATAGCCATGCTGGTGGTTTCAGCACCGAAGATGTGCGTGGTGGGATCGAAGGTTAGCTTAACGTGCGTGCTGTGGAGTGGGAAAGAGTGCCGTGGGCCCCGAGCTAAGGCAGCAAGAGCGCCGTTGGTGAGAGAAGTGCGGATTTCTGCGAGGGAAAGATGAGACGGAAGCGGATGGGGCATTGAGTCGATTGAGGTATTCGCTGGGTCGGTAGGAGGATCCGTGATCGTGATTTGATTACCATCACGAAGGATAGAGTAAGCACCTTCTGCAAGAGATCTGGTTGAGGATGAGGTATTGTTTGGGGTCGCGGAAAGAGGCTCCACAGAGGCAGTACAACCGGCTTTTCCTTTCTTCCCAGCCGTTTCTCGATCAAAGACGAACGTTTCGGGCAAAGAAGATGTCAAAATGGTTTCTCGATAGCCGACCTCAATTTTACCCATCGAAGCCTTGGCTTTGAAGTCATTGGTCAGACGATCGCGAGCAATCTCAAGGTGGAGTTCACCCATGCCACTGAGTAAAGTCTGACCAGAATCAGGATCAACCGACACCTGCAGACTCGGATCTTCTCTCAGTAATAGTGCCAACGCTTCAGCTAAGTGCTTTTCCTCGCTCAGGCTATGCGGCTCGAGACTCGCAAAGAACACGGGTGGGGGTACGTCAATTGGGCGTAGTTGAAGCCTGTTCCAAGGTTCTGGAGGTCCAACTTTCGGATTGACCCCCGCAAATGACACAAGAGTATCTCCTGTTCGAGCATATTTGAGGCCAGTGATGACACCGATCTGTCCAGCCGATATAGACTGGATCTCGACTGCGTCCGAAGCATACATCCTGAGGAGACGAGGCACCCGCTCGGAAACTTCCAAGTTGGTATTGAAGAGTACAGCGTTACGCTGGATTGTCCCAGAGTAAACACGTACATATACAAGTACCCCTCGTCGAGGATCATTGACAACCTTGAAGGTCAGAGCACATGCTTCAAGGTTGCGATTCGTAGGAGTCGCTTTGACGCGTGTCGATAAAGCACCTGCCTTACCCTTACGTCCAGCTCCTGGGTGAGCTAGCTCAATTGCAAGCTTGCCATCAACCAAGCTATTCAGACTACCTTTGACGGATCCGACACTGATCTCGGCTTCTGGAGCTTCCGTTGGATCTGGAAGTAGATCAACAACAGCATCGAGAAGCGGCTGTACACCAATGTTTCTGAAACTTGCTCCGGCGAAGATGGGGATGATTTGTCCGGCGTTTCTGTGTAGACACTTTCGTAGACTCTCTGTGATGTCTTCTGCGGGGACCGCCAAGTGGTCCCCACCATACTCGAAGTATTTCTCCACCAAGGTCTCGTCAAACTCACTCAGCAGCTCGATCAAGACAACTCTAGCTTTCTCGAGCTCCAACTTCAACTTCTGGTCAACAACTTCGAGCTGGCTGAGGTTGTAGACCTCTACGGTCTTCCCGTCGCCACCAAGTTCCCACCTCAGAGCTTTCAACCTAATGACATCTCCGACGCCAATGAAATGGCCGTTACCATCTTTCCACCAGGGGATCTGGCAGACCAGTGGCCACCCACGAAGCTTTGAGCCAACCTCCTTCACGGTTTTACCAAAAGCCGCACCGTCTCGGTCCAATTTGTTGATGTAAACGATGGAAGGTATGTGATAGTTGCGCGCTTGATACCAAACTTTCTCAGTTTGTGCTTCCACACCCGCCACACTATCAAGAATGCAGATTGCACCATCCAGAATACGTAGTGAACGCACAACCTCGAAGGTGAAGTCCGCATGCCCTGGTGTGTCGATCAAATTGATAGTGTGAGTAGATGATGATCTCGGTAGGAGCCGAGTGTCTGAAGAATTTGGCTTCGTCGTATCATGCACAGCTTCCGGATTACCAGGTGGCCAATAGAACGTAATGGCAGCAGATTGAATGGTGATTCCTCGCGCCCGCTCGGCAGGCAGGAAATCAGTGACCGTAGAGCCATCGTCGACGTCTATATATATATGTCAGGTCGAAGGCCCTAACCAAAGAAGTGCAACTCGGTTCATCGAGAAACGATACTGTAACAACGAGTATGAAGAGCCCCTGATACAAGAAACCATGTAGACCATGGAAAATAAAGTATAACATCAGAATAGGTGAGTGTTGAACAATACTGCCAAGATTTACCTCCAATTCTCCTAGTATAGCCACTATAATAGAGCATACGCTCCGTCGTCGTAGTCTTGCCCTATGGCAACCTTCAGTACCTTCGAACATTCCAATAGTCGATCTCTGATAACTCACGGCATCAATATGTGCTATGATTCCAATGTTTCTCGTCCTGGACAGATCTGCCCCTGTAGAGCCCAAGGGTTTCTCTATTTTTCGACATGTTGTCGATGAGAAAGATCTTTTGAAATATTTAGATGATTTTTGCAATCTCCGTCGACATGTATGAGAGATCCAGCCCAGCAAAGAAGCAGACTGCATCCCTATTGAGGAGAAATCTCTCAAACTCAATGGATTTCATACAGAGAGAGATTCGTGATTGGATACCTAGTCTCAGCACGGAGCTTCGTATGTCTGGCTGACTAATCTGTCCGTCCTGGGCATCCACCTACCTTATGCTTCTTGACCTCTTGGGAGTATTCTACATGTTCTCAGGAACAAACACAGGAGGACATTAGCACCCATCAAATCAACCCAGAGGGCAGTTCTTATCCCTGCTGAATCGTGCAGAAGAGCTCGACACGATCGACCCAAACCTACAGGGCACTGCACTGTTCGAGACATCATCACTCAGAGCCATTGAACCTCTAACAACTCTTTCTTCGTATTCAAGATCATAGCCTCAGGCTGTTACTATGGACTATTCAACCCTCCCGAACGACCCTGACCATCCGGCCGGCACATCTCCTTGGTCATCATCACCGCAGCCGAACAACAACAGACCAAGTTTTCAGTCACGAACCAGTACAGACGCGCCTCCTTCTCCGTTAGCTACGCACTCTCCCTATAGACCGGAGCCGGGGTCCGAATCGGCTCAAGAGTACCCCAGTGATGACAATGGACGGAGACGTCAATACAGCCGACCTGAGACTCCTGGTGAAGGGTCGGCCCCGGAAGAGAATGGAAGCTCTCCTGATCTCTCTGCCCGTCTACAAAGTCCGCAACCAGGGGAGCCTGGTTTCATAGATCAACCCGAGTACCATCAGCAGCACCAATATGCGCCGCAGCAGAGAAGTGATGGCCCTCAGAGGTATCATACTGGGGCTAGAGGAGGACAACGGCAAAACATACCACAATATAAGTTACAGGCAAAGATAACCAGCCTCGAGCGGACGGGGAGGAAGGATCCGATCCTTAGGTTTGATGTACATGTAAGGTTCCTCCGCCATATGCGAGATTCGGAGCTGGAGCTGACAAGTGACAACAGACCAACCTACCCAGATTTCGTACTACTCAATTCCGTGATGTTCGCCGCATGCATTCGGAATTTGTCAAACTTGCTGATCACCTAATATCCTCTAACCCGGAAGCCTTCGTCCCCGCAGTACCGCCGCCTTTGACGGCCGCAGGGGCTGGCACAGATGAAGACGAAGCTCGCGTCAAGAGATCTATGCAGCGATGGCTGGACTACGTTTGTGGGAACGATGTCTTGATGCGCGACGAGGAGATGGTTCTGTTCGTAGAAAGCGATTTCGGTTATAGTCCCGTGGTGCGAATGAAGCAACCAGCTACAGGCGTCCGGCGAAGGGTTATCAAGCAGTTTGCACCTCCACCCGATGACACACCAGAGCTACATGAGGCCAGGCCTATCGTCAAACTCTTTTACCTGGGTACTATGGAAACAGGTCAAAGGATTGATCGAGTGGTTAAAGCTAGACGAGGTAATGCCGTTCCTTCATTCTACCGGCTTGTACTGATGAAGAACCTTTGGTAGGGGTTGCACTCGCTGAATCCGACCTCGGCGTGAAGCTCGGCTCAATGCACGCCCAAGAAATCCACCCGGGCCTAGCGAACGCCTACCGGAAGCTTGGCAAGACCATCCAAATGACCGGCGACTACCACGCTGCCCAAGGCACGGCAGAGGCCACTACTTTTGGCGATCCCCTCAACTACCACTCCTCGGATGCTTTCATCGTCAAAGAGACACTTACAAACCGACATATCCTGCTCCGCGACCTGATCCAAGCGCAGCAAGCTACAAGAAGCAAGCTCTCCGCCGCCGACCGTCTGAAGGTCAGCAGCTCGGTCCGACGAGAGAAGGTAGACGAGGCGATCAGCGCCCTCGACGAGGCCAGAAGCCACGAGTCGTACCTCACCCACAAGACGCAACGCGTGACGGCGAACCTGCTCCAGGAGAAACGTCGGTGGTTCGCGCGCACGGCGGCGGATCTCCGCACCAGCATCCGGGAATACGTCATTCGCGAGATCGAGGCTGAGAGACGGACATTGGCCACCCTGGAGGGCGTACGGCCCGACATCCGTGCCATCGATGCGTCCGGCGGCTTGTCCAGATTGGGCCGAGAGACGCACCCCGCCGCCAGACGGGCGAGCATGGCGGCCAGCCAAGGACCCAAGGGCGACGCCTGGAGCGGTGTGCCACGACGACAGGATGGGCTGAACCGGAGCATCAACGGGAGCGTTGTCGCGCCCGAACCGGAGCAAGGGCTGAACGACGACGAGAGCGAAGAGGGCAGGGCGAGAGCGGTCAGCAGCGGTAGTCTGAAAGGGTTGAAGGAGGAAGAGGAAGACGAGGACAGGGTGGATGCGAGGAACGCGGCGAGCAGGTTGGCGACGAGCACGTTCTGAGTAGTTTTGAATTGTATCGCTACCTCGATAACTTGATTATACCCTAGAGGGAGCCCGCCCTATACGCGAAAAGAAAAAGAGCCGATGCTGACTCTAACCCCGGTTCCTCTCACCCCACTTCCACTGCTCCGCTGCTACTGCTGCTGTTCCTCCTGCTGATGCTACTACTACTACCTGTCAATCTAACTTTCACCACTCATTCCGCCCTCACCACACCACGAAGCCCCGCCCCCTCCAACCGCGCCCTGACCCTCCCCAACAGCGCCCCGAGCTCCTCCGCCTCCCTCCCGTGCTCTGCCACACTCTCCACAAACACCATTGACCGCTCCACAAACTCCTCGATCGGCAGGCCCCGCGCGTCCATCGCCTGCGCCAGGTCCAGCATCGCCTGACAGTGCTCGACCAGCGCCCCCTTCATGGCGCCGACGCGCGTTTGCTGCCGGTGCAGGGCGCTGGACAGCGTCGTGACTGCGTCGACGAGGAGGGCGATAGGGGGTTCCGGGGCGCCTCCGGTGCCTCTGGGCATGGCGGTGGACGGAGGAGGGAACGGGAGGAGTGCCGGTGCGCTATAGTTTGGTGACGACGCCGATGACATCGGAGTGGCCCCATCGATGACGCTGGCTTTCTCCGCGCCGGCGCGCCAAGCCTCATAGCGCGGCTTGGCGGCCTCTGCGTTGCGGCCTGCGACGGCGGGCTCTGTGTGGTGGTGGGGCGTTAGTTGGGTGACTCCCTCCGTATACACATTCATTTATGCATACGAGAGGAACGACACGCAAGATGAGTTGCTATAGGAAATGAAGGCACGAAGAGGACTGAGGTGGATGAGATGTGTGATAGGAAAGACTTACTCCCAACCTCGACCTGCACCGGCGCGCTCGCCACCTTGCCCGTGAACCAGTGTGCGTACAGGCACTCGGTGCTGCTCCACTGACAGTGGCCGAACTCGGACCAGAAAAAGCAGGTTAGATGTTTCACAGACGGCTTGGGTTGCTTCTGTGTCGACGAGCGTGCGTGGGCGGATGTGGGTGTTGGGTGAGGTGGGAGAGGTTTCTGGAAGCGAGGTGAGGGAGTTGGCCAGGTGGGTTGTGATGCCAGTATGTTGGGGATTCCTGCGGTCGATGGGCGCGAGGTCTGGTGCGGGAAGGTGGTGGTTGGTTGGTTGGGGGTTGTGATTGAGGGTGAGGTCATGCTTGGGGCTTGGATTGGCATGTAGGGAGATGAGTCGCCGCAGAGGTGGGAAGGTGAGTGCATAGTCAACCCTGAGAACGGTGGTGGCGAAGCTTGCGTTTGTGGTTGTAAGGTTGTGTGAGGGTTTGAGCTTGGGTGCGTGTAAGTTCCGTGAATGTTCATTGCAGGTCCTTGTTCTCGCGTTGGGATTGGCGAAAATGCTGTCGAGGTGGTGACATGGCTGGCACTGGCGTTGGCACTGACGTTGGCGTTTGTGTTGCTGGTGAGATTTAAGGGTGCGAAGTAGTTTGCTGTGCTTTGTGTGGGCCGCTTTTGCGGTGGGTTATAGCGGTTGGCCATCTGTGCTTTTGCTATATCCTTGTCTGGACTATTTGGGTGAAGTGGAAGTTTTCGATAGGGTCAGAGCGTGTGAGTGTGAAGAGGGATGACGGTATATTGAAGTTATAGAAGAGGGTGCTGACCCTAGGTGAGAGGATATAGGAGTGTTGTGGGTATATGTTGAGTATTAGAAGTGGGAGGTTTCAAACAAAAGTAGAAATTGGTCTTGTGCGTCATGTGCGCAGTGAATAAATCCAATCTGCAGATGCGTGAGTTGTTTCTATTCACTCTCACACATGTGTGACATGCTGGAGCGTGATGGTCTGGTAACTTGACCCATGTTGCTCGAGACCTAGGAAATTGTAGCATGGAAACCACAAGTTTGACTCTACGAAATGTCTAACTCTTTCATGTATTGGAACAACTAGCCGAAACCTCATCTACCGTCAATGACTGTTACTGCTGGATTTGCTGAGTGACCACCCTAACCCTAACGTCAAAAGGTCTCCCACTTCTCTTCCTCCCAGCTTTCCTTCTTCTTCAATCCCCCTGTCGCACCAGACCCTCCCTTCCTCATCGCCGTCGTCCCAATCGCGCTAGGTTTACTCGCCGCGCTCGACCTCTCTTCTGCAGCAGCTGCGAAGTTATCCCAGAACTCCCTCTTGTCCGGGTCGACGGCGTCACAGGATCGAGAGGAGCTGGTGGAGGCGTGATGTGCTTCCCCTTCCACGAAGCGGCTGAAAGAATCTGAGGCGGTCTTGGTACCTGACTGGATATTCTGTGCTACTTGGGCGGCTGTCAGACGGGCTTGGCTTGCGAGGTCAGCTTCTGCTAGCTGCGACTTGAATTAGATAGAGAGACATAGGCGTGTAGAGACAAGGTGGCAAGTATACCTTCTGGGCAGTTGGCTGTATGTATGATTCGTTCACTGTCTTCGCGCTTTTCCCAACCGTTGTCGTAAACCATCCAAATCCTTTCGTCAGGGCTGCCACTGGGTCCCTCTGAAACTCGTCGACGCCCGGTAATGCACCTTTCTGATCGGTGTTCCCAGCAATGGGTGGAGGCTCGCTACCGAACCCGGCATATTTGCCTCCTTGGGATGGTGGTAGATCTGCTGGCCTGGACGCGTTCTCGCCTCCCAACTTCGCAAAGTACGTTTCGTTCTGCACTTTTCTTGAGCTCCCGGCAGAGGCACCTATCGACAAGGCTGGAGATGACGATCGTAGGGGCGAGCCTGCCATGCCCTTTCCCTTTTGATCTCGCCCTACCGATGTAGTGGATCTGGATTCTGCGGCTGATGTACCCTTCGAACTCACCGAGGCAGGCAACTCCTTCGATGCAGGCACGAACGCCTTACCCTCTACCTTTGCTGTTAACCTCCCCCTCCATTCTTCGCCGACGTCACCAGAGTACCTGTCCCCGATGGTGCATTCGTCAAACGTCCTGCCCTCCAACTTGGTAATAACATGCTCATCAAAGAATGTCTTCCAGTTGTTATTTCCGCCCTTGTTCATCCGAGCTATCTCTGGCCCCTTGAAAGCGTCCATGGTAATACTGCGGACGAAGGAGATATGAACGCCCAGGCCACGATGTATACCAGCGCAGCTCAGACAGACAAAGATGCCGAACTTGGGGGAGGCCTAGCTTCGGTGGTCGCATCAGGATTCAGAGCGCACACGAAATCAGGCTTGGCAGGGAGCACGGCAGGGAGGCTGAATACCCATTGAGGCGACGGAGCGCCGCAATCGCAACAGCGGTCGTTGCCATCTTTCTTCTGGATGATGAGCAACTGCGTGGAAGCACTCGCGCGTCAGTGCATGATTCCGCGGGATAGTGAATAAAGTGCGATCCCAAGTGCCGGACCGATGCAGAAGCCCACAATCACGGTGGCTTACCTTGCTTTTTGTCTCGGGATCTACTTCCCACATGTCGGTGGTGTGGACTGGTCCCTACCAACTCTCTGGGCGTTTCAAGCAATCTAAGGCGGGAAGCCCTCTGCTTGACCTAGGTACCTAGGCGTCACTAGCGCGCGGTTATCGATAAGGGTCATCGCAGAAAGCTTAGCCAGACGCCCTTCTATATGTAGGTAGGCAATAGGCAAGGCACGGAATCATTTTCATTCTTTTCCTCCAAACAAACAACTCAGTAAGCAGGATCTATATATCGTGCAAGAAGTCAAAGTTATCTTAGCTTTATATCGCCGATGTAACAAGCTTTGAGTGCTCCACTGCATATCTCTTCCACAGATGGACACCACTATTCCGGGTAGAAGAGCACCGAATAGCTACTCCACCGTTTCTTCTTCCCTTGGAATGTTGATGGGTCAACGCTGTACAGTCAGGTAGGAGGATTCAATAAGATCAGGATGACCGGGCTGTAGGCCATCATCATGAACTGTAGACAAAGCTGTGCAACGCCCTACCAGGTTCTTCAACTTCATATCTCTAGTCCTGCTGCCCTACAACTGACGGGAGTCAAGCTCTGTAGAGAGAATTACAAACGTCGAGCCCCTCCGTTGCTAAAGACAATTACAGTAAAGTCTTCGCTTTTGGCAACCAGTGCTCTAGAATACATGTAAACCCGGAGGATCTGGCTATAACGACATCGCAAGAAAAAGAGAATTCGTGAGTTGGTAGTACAAGCACATGGATGCTAACTCTTGTCCCACACATAGTGTCCCCGAAACGTCCTGCAATATGGCCGTCGAAGGTACTCTAAATGCTTTGCAGAGATCTCACCCGTGCAAAACTGCCACCATCTGTCACAAGCACATGCAAATGGAACCCGCTTCTTGATATTGCTGATGCCACCACGATCTATGAGGGCCGTCGCATACATCACTCCTTCAAAGAGCAGGACTCTCTCGTCTCCACCACAGAGAGACCAACCAGAGAGTCTTAGCTGCTTGCAAGTGCTTAGGTGGCGGCAGTGGCGGGAGCATTGTCGGCAACGGTGACTCCGTTCTCCTTAAGTTGCTCCCCACCTGCAGCATCTTCATCCGCATCTTCCTTGCCTGGGCTGTCAATGGCAACCTTGACAGCGATCTCACGACCTTCGACATCCTTCCCATTCATCTCCTGCACAGCCTTCTGCTGCATCTCCTCAGAGCCAAGGGTGACGAAACCGAAACCACGACCTTTGCGAGGTTCGTTGCGAGCCTGAAGTTTCTTGACCATGAAGCGCGGGATAGGCCGTAGCGCAATCTTAGCCGAGGATGGTGAGTACTCAGTGAAAAGTTCTTTGAGCTGCAAAGTGTGCGTTAGCAACTCCGTGCAAAATGACATCCTAAGTGTAGTACTCACTTTGTCCTCGCTCAGGTCGTACGGAAGGTTTGCCACCATGACCTTGGTCTTAGAGGGAACACCATCTTCAGGAGGACCACGCTGTTTACGCTCTCTAGGCGCACGTGGCTTGCTGTCCTTGGCCGGATCAGCAGTCGTGGTGCCCTCAGCTTCTTTGTCTGCGCTATGTGCCTCGTTGGTTGTATCGGTCAATGGCAACACTTGGCCAGCGAAGTTGGTGGAACCGTCATTGGCCTCGGCACCATTTTGTCGCTATCGAGCATTGTTAGCTTGATCGTCGACAGCAGAAAAGTGCAGCAATGCTTGATCAACAATCATCGGAACAGCTACTTACAGCACGCCCGCCACGTCCTGCTCTGCCACCTCGACCGCGACCGCGTCCACGACCACGGCCAGAGTTTCTCCTACCTTCACCTCCACTGCCTGCCTCGGCCCCACTGGCAGCGCCGTCGCCCTTTTCGCCGGCTGGTTCTGGCTTGCGGGCAAGCTGAACGGAGACCTTACGTTCAAGGATCTCCTTACCAGATAATTCGGAGATGGCACGTTGCGCCTCGGTCGGCGTCGAGAGGTCCACGAAGGCGTAGCCGACAGGGCGACTGGTACGTGGGTTGACTGGAATAGAGGTAGATTCGCTGTAAGAAGACGAATGACGTTAGCAATTGATGACTGCAATACGCTATCTCAGTGACACGAGCATTGTCACAGATCGTGAATAATTGAGTGAAGCGTTAGTGGCTTCGATACCCTAGTTGGATCTCATATTTTGTCTGCAAAGCAAGAAAACAATGCCAAACTTACACGAGGTAGCCTTGGAAGAATTCCCTCAGTTCCCCCTCAGAGGTCGCGTACGCGAGATTCCCGATGTAGAGTCTACGACCCTCTTGAGCACTGAGCAGGACTGCCTCGTTTTGAGAGGCGTTGCTAGGCTTGTCACCACCGGTAGCGGTGTTGGCACCAGCATCGTTGCTAGGAGGGTCTTGGATATTGGCGTTTGCCATAGAGTCGGTAACGCTGTCAACTGGGGCAGACATATTGGATTGTGGCTGAAGTTGAAGATGAAAGCTTTCGATGGCAAAGGAGAACTCGAAGATGGCAAGAGGTAGCTGAACGCCGCCTGGGAACTTGAAGATTGATCGAGGGGGTTTGGTAGGGTAGCTAAGTGCCCTAGATGACTATTTGTTGAAAGTGGAAGAGGTTGACTTTGGTGCACGATGTTTGTCTAGATGTAGTAGTGAAAGAAGTGAATCGCAAGGAGAAGGGGGCTAAAGAAATTCTGTCTTGCCAAGGATTCATCCACGTTAAGCGAGCTGCTAAACGCGCTTAGGCGCCATGTGAATCATGGCCGCCACGGATGAATAATCAGGTACAAAATACCAGGTAGGTACGTTATCTGCAAAGGGCAAAATGCTTCTCGACTTAGAACTTCTACAGTGATGTAAAAATATTTTGTCTAGGATCCATACACCAAGACCTGCTTTCCCTTTCTATACATATGTGTTGGGCGACTATTATAAGGTATCTCACCTAACGGTACCGGGTATTTCTTCGACTGTGGACTTCAAGCCGTCTGTTGATATTAAGACAGCCCTACCATATATTAGCAACACATCTGACCCGCCGAAACGCTTCGATAGAAAGCGTCTACTGAACGAAGGCCCACCTTGTGTTCCACCTTGTGGTGAGAAAATATTCTTCTAACTAGACTTATTCATGTCTGAGCTTACTCGCAACAAATCTGGACGATAGTAACCCGCAATATGACTGTCAATGGGCAACAGTCTGCTAGGACAGCTCTTGTATTATATGGGTCTGAGACCGGTAATGCACAGGACGTTGCCAATGAGTTGGGACGAATCGCCGAGCGGCTTCATTTCTTAACTCGAGTCTCTGATCTTGACTCCATTGATATCGTAAGCTCTGATTGATACCTTAAGAGCAATGCCACAAGTACGACTGCTGATGCATAGATGTTAGAGTCAACTATCTCAGTATTCGGTTGTATTAATTGCCATTGCCACCACTGGGCAAGGAGATTTGCCTGCTAATGCTCGAGTCTTCTGGAAGAGCCTTCTCCGGAAGCGATTGTCTCCCGACTACCTGGAGAGGGTCCGTTTTACTACTTTTGGTCTTGGAGATAGCTCGTACCCCAAGTACGTCCAGCCTCCCTACATTACTGATTTCCTCATCATCTTGTGGAGTCTGATTATATTTCAGGTTCAATTGGGCAGCTCGTAAGCTCCATAAGCGGCTCTGTCAGCTTGGTGCAAAGGATATCTCCCCTCGCGGTGAAGCCGATGAACAGCATCCGGAAGGGTAAGCTCTGACCGCTTGTCATTCTTCCTGTTGCGATGGCTTAGACACTTCTAGGCTTGATGCAAGCTTCTTACCCTGGTCGAACGACCTTCGTACGCATCTGCTTGCGAGCTATCCCCTTCCAGCTGGACAAGAACCAATTCCAGACAACGTGTTTATTCGGCCAAAATGGACCCTGGAATTTGATGCCGGACCTCATGATGACCCTCACAATGCCGCTGATCAGGGCGGCAAGAGTGGCACTCAGACTGAGGGAGACTCCACAAAGCGCTTCCGCCAAGGCTCGGGACCCCTTTCAGAATTACGACTGCCAAGATCGGGTATTTCCAACAATTCGGGGACGCTGCGAGCGCGCCTTGTTGAAAATGCCAGGCTCACCCCAGTAACACACTGGCAGGACGTTCGGCATCTGACTCTTGTCACGTCATCGCAAGTGGAGTATGCGCCTGGAGACACTCTTACTATATTTCCAAATAACTTTGAAGAAGACGTTGATCAGTTCCTCAGCCTGATGGGTTGGACATCCATCGCTGATGAACCTGTCCATTTCAAACCTACCCTCCCTGCGACTGATTTGCAGGCATATCCTCCTCCTCCTGTACCAAACATATCTTCGAATAGTGCATTTACTATCCGAAGTCTGCTGCTCAGCCTCTTGGATATCACGGCTATACCCAGGCGAACATTTTTCTCTCAAATCGCTCATTTCACGACCGATCAAATGCACAAAGAGCGTCTACTTGAGTTCACAAACCCGGAGTACCTGGACGAACTTTACGATTACACAACCAGGCCAAGACGGAGTATTCTAGAGGTATTGCAGGAGTTCCAGAGTGTCAAAATTCCGTGGCAATGGATGGGAAGCGTGCTGCCTGTGTTGCGAGGGAGACAGTTCAGTATCGCAAGTGGGGGCGTGCAGAAAAGCGCAGAGGGAAAGGGTACTAAGTTTCAATTACTCGTGGCTATCGTCAAATATCGGACTGTCATCAAGAAGACTAGGGAAGGGGTTTGTACGAGATATATAGCTGCACTACCTGAAGGCGGCGAAATCGACGTGCTTTTGCAGAGAGGTGGCTTGCACATCGCGAAAGCTGAGGCAAAGCGCCCGGTGGTGATGGTTGGTCCAGGCACTGGCGTAGCACCCATGCGATCATTGATTTGGGAGAGGTGGTTGTGGGCTCAGCAAATGTCGTATCGAAACCAGAGCAATGGACATGGCATTGCAAATGGTTATTCATCGAGTATTGGCGAAAGTGTTCTCTTTTACGGTTGTCGGAATCGCAACGCCGACTACTTCTACGGAGAGGAATGGGAAGACCTGAAAAACAAGATCGGCTTACAGGTGTTTACTGCCTTTTCCCGCGACCAGAAGCAAAAGGTCTACGTGCAAGACCTCATTCGCGAGCAAGCCGAGCTGGTTTACCGGCTTCTGCATCAGCAGTCAGGCATGGTTTATATCTGCGGGTCGTCAGGAAGGATGCCACAAGCTGTCCGCGAAGCCTTGATCGAGGTTTTCGAGAGAAGAGGGCCTATGGAGCGGGCAGCTGCCGAGTTATACTTGCTTACTATGGAAAAGGAAGGCAGGTACAAGCAAGAGACTTGGTAGTAGGATGCAATGCCTCCCGCTTAAGTAAGTCAGGAGGGAGTCCTATGGAAGGCCTCAGATATCTAGAGAAGGTCAAAGAGAAACTGGCGGACACGTCCAAGGACGCCGTCGTGGCTACGACAGAAGTCGTACTGGTCGTTAGGGTCAACAGGATCAGTTGGGTTGGACCTCTCCTTGTTTGCCTTCGATCCGCTGATGATGGCATCAACGGCCCATGTGAGGGTTTCCAGAGATCCCAACTGAGGCGGTACGTCAATCTCAAGTTGTCGACACACGTGCTTCTTCACGGATCCTTCTACATCGCCATGCCTGAATAGGTCGCTATGCACTCGGGCATATTTCGGCCACACGACCCTTTCAAAGTACTCTAAGGCCTGCCGGTGGTCTTTTCCCGGGGAGGGCGGATGGCCGAATCTTGCAAGGCAGTCCTGCTTTGCTGTCGCTTTACTAACTGGCAAAAGTAACTTTACATCCAGCAGGTCTCTGAGGAGTGGATCAGCGTAAGGTAGCAAGCCTTCGACGATGCCGATCTTCCTGTTGCCAAGAACACGTCCTAGCTTCTCCGCAAACTCTCTTAACTCTCCGACTGTTTCTGGCTTTACTAGGTGCTCTGCAGTCAGGGCTCCACTCTCTGTCACGTGCAGCGTTCTCGAGCCCGACGGCAGCTTGCCGTTCTCCTTCAGCTCCTTCAGGACCCTGGCCAGCTGGTCACATTCCGTAGCGTTGCGGGGACCTGCATCCGGAGTTACCGAAGACTTGCTGAGCAGCACGTAGTCATCTTCGTCGAAAACCAGTGAAATGGTCCCAGCTAGGAAGAGCTTGGGAAGGACGCTAGAAAGGGCCGTTCTGTCGGACGAGGGGGGGCCAGATATTCCTATGAGGAAGATCGGAAGCTGTTGCGGTGGAGATTGGTAGGGAGCCACATGCAGTACGTCTGGGTCTTGTGGTGTCATGTGGTGTTTGATGGATTTTGACGGTGGGAGAGGTGGAGCTCGAGCCGGCGTTGGAGGTGGAGCTGTTGGCTGAGCCGTTGCCGCTGATGTCGTTGGAACGGGGGCAGGTGGTAGCGGAGTGAGACCTTTACTGAAGCCGCCAGTGGCGGAGGGACTCATGATGATAAATGGTGCGGCTGGACAGGCAGAGCTCGATGTTGGGTGGATGCAGGTATACGAGGCCCGAGATGAGTTCAGGTCTCATTGGAAACAGTCATAGATCATCTGGTGAATGCTTCTGACCATGTGCCACTGTGGATTTCTGTGAATGGCACAGGCGGCAAGTATGAAGGGAAAACATTTCTTCGAGAAGCGAGATGTGCTGATACATGTGAATCCATTGGAGAATCTGTACCCTAGCTATGTAATGGCGCAAGTGCCATACAGACAAAATCATCCACGAGAGAGACTTATACGCAAAACAGAAATGGATCGATATAATGATGTATGTCCCAGACTTGAGAGCCTCCCCAAAAGAGGGACTCGCGGAACGGCAAGGCAATACTGGTCGAGATCATAACCACAAGAAGTCACACGAAACTCTGTTCCTATGAACCTCTGGCATGAAAGAAGACACTTATATGCGCATCCCCTTTCTACGGTGTCACCATTACTTCAGTATGGGGGTGACTCCAGGGGTTGGCGTCGGGGAAGATAGTAGAGCCGAGGCCGATGCGGCTCAACCGCGGGGCTCTGCCTCGGTCTTACACTCTGCCGTAGCTTTGCCTTCGATAAGGGCGTGCGATTTCGTCGAATTGCAAGTTACACGAAATTACAATGTCGACGTCGCTGCGGATCCTGGTGCCGGTCAAGCGGGTCATCGACTATGCAGTACGTATCCACTCCCTGGGCATAAAACCAACCCACCTCGACCTGTGCGATGCAGAGCGCCGAGCTCTTTACCTCAACCTGTCGAAGGTCAATACTGACTCGTCACCAGGTCCGGCCGCGCGTCAACAAAGCACAAACGGCGATCGAGAAGCAAGGGGTGAAGCACTCCATGAACCCCTTCGACGAGCTCTCCATCGAAGAAGCGGTGCGGATCCGCGAACGAAAGGTACCCGTCGACGACATCCTCGCCATCTCCGCAGGCGTAGCCAAATCGCAAGACGTGCTGCGGACGGCGATGGCGATGGGGGCGGACCGGAGCATCCTGGTGGAAGTGGACACGGACAAAGACGGCGAGCTGGAGCCGCTCGCCGTGGCGAAGCTGCTGAAGGCGGTGGTGGAGGCGGAGGATCGGAACCTGGTGATCCTGGGCAAGCAGTCGATCGACGACGACGCGAACCAGACGGGGCAGATGCTGGCGGGCTTGCTGAACTGGCCACAGGCGACGTCGGCGTCGAAGGTGGAGTTTGAGGGGGAGGAGGTGACGGTTACGCGGGAGGTGGATGGCGGGGTGGAGACGTTGAGGGCGAGGTTGCCGATGGTTATCACGACGGATTTGAGGCTGAATGAGCCGAGGTATGCGAGTTTGCCGAATATTATGAAGGCGAAGAAGAAGAAGTTGGAGAGGAAGACGATGGCGGACTATGGGGTTGATGCGACGCGGCGGTTCAAGACGATCAAGGTTGTGGGTGAGTATCTTCCGGGCACGAGGAGTCGTTTTGGGGTGGTGCTGATGGTTTGGTAGAACCTCCACCGCGGAAGGGCGGCGGCAAGGTTGAGGATGTTGACGGCATGATTGCTAAACTTAAGGAGTTGGGTGCTGTGTAGATACGCAATCTTCAACAACCTTTCGTGTCACATTTGTAGACATGGCTTGAAAGTTTACAACGAGGTAGCTGATGGGTCAGACTAATAGCCTCTGCGAGCTACGGACAGCTATTACAAGGCTTCGATGAGAGTTGGGTTATTGGCATTGGTATGGCTCGATCACCAACTACTGACTGATGAATCCCCTGTTCCTAACGCAACATCTGTTCTCGAAGTCTCGCATTTCGACTGTCAATGAAACAGCTACACTATAACAATTTGGAAAAATGATCACAACTTCAGCGGTACGAACATAGCAAAGCTTTGTGATAAGAGACCGAGGTGTGTCACGCCTAAGACACGCGCTCCCAAACCAACCTCGTGAAACTATGTATTCCATTTGGCTAATCTAAATCCAAGTTTCCGTGCCCTAAGATGCGGATATGACTTGAAAGAAAATTAGGAAGATAGCTTATAATACCTCAGGCTCCTTCCAAAGAAATAATCTACATATTCGTAGGATAAGTGTTTCCAGGTAGGTAGTTCGGATTTTTCTTTTAATTAATGATTTATACGTATGAATATATCCGACAGAAATACCGAAGAAGATATATACGAGTGCGATGACACAGCAGAGAGTGGAGAGACATTGACGTTAGACCAGACTACTTCGCCTCTACTTCCTTCACCACCCTCTGCACGACCTCATCCAGATCGTCCTCCTTCAAGCCCAATTTCTCATTCGCCACCTCCCGGCCATGGAACTGATCTCCAAGGCCCCGTTTAAACGTGCACCCGTACAGGACATTGACCATGCCCAACCAGTCCCCCTTGGCGAACTTGTCCCGCCCTTCCTGAATGAATTGATCAACGGGAATATGAGTGACGGTCCAATCGGACGGTGTTGTGCCGGTGGCGCGCTCCAAGGCGGCCAGCACGGCGTTGTGGGTGACGGAGAACGAGTTAATGTATACATACTTGTTCTTATAATCGGAGAGAGAGGCCGAGGAGGGAAGAGAAGAGGCGTGCACAGGTAGACTTAGCAGTCGTGCGACGGCGCGGCCAACTTGGGGCACGGTGGTCGTGGTGATGGTGGTATTACCGTCGTCGATGATTTGCGCTTTGCGTGCTGGGATGTCGAAGCCGTAGAATCTACCTTTCAGGCTCTATGTGAACAGTATGGCTTAGCTATTAAAGTTTGTGATAGGGACATGGGGCGAGGTGGTCATACAAAATCGAACCAGAGGCTACAAGCTATACCGATCCAGCTGCTCCGTCCTAGCTCTTCTATCTCCTTTCTGTATTGCGCTTTCGCTTCGAGCATGGAAACCGCGTTCGAGAGCTCTAGGTTGCCCCCATCCGACCCATATTCGTTGGGTAAAATCCACGGGACGCCGGCTTTGGCGGCGGCCTTGATGAGATCGGACTGGACTTCCGGAGACGCATCCATGGCCAAAGTGATGATGAGCACATCGTGGCCTTCCAAGGCCGATTCCAGGAACTCGGACGACTTATAGTCACCCCTCTTCACCGTGACACCGGACGCAAAGGTGGCAGTGGAGTCTTGACGCGAAAGAGCAGTCACATTGAAGGTGCCGCATTGCAGTAAACTCTTCGCTATCTCACTGCCTACTAAGCCGCTTGCCTGAATCCGGATCAGCTTCTCTTCTCCTGCTAGTAGAACCCGCCGTCCAAGTCATACTCACTCCAACGAGTGCAATATTTCTAACGTGATCTTTTGAAGACATTGTCGATATGAGGAATCACTCAAGTCTTGTTGCCAGCGGAGAGAGATGGTTTATTAAATCAGACAGCCCAGCACGATGTGCCTGGTATAGATATACTGAAGTGGGAAGCCTTATAAATCCGGTACGGTCAACGGTAATTCCGACGTTGTGTCAGCAGTATTTCTAAGCCAGCGACTAGGTCCTTCTCCACGAAGGATCGCAAAGCAGTGAGCTAGTGTAGGGAATGATCCAGCATAAACGCTGGATGCTCACACAACAACTTTCACACTGTAGTCTGGGTTGCCTCAGACATGTATCGAAGGATCCGCAGTGGTTTCGCTGAACAACCTATCAACTGACAAAACAACGAGACAATGGCAAAAGACTGAGATATGTGCAAAGACATTGTCGAACAGCTGTCTTCCAGATGAACGAGATAAAGAGATGAAGAGTGACATTCTTGCATTAACGATGATGTCGTGGACCTCCGTACAGACAATGCTGATACTCCAAAGGAGAAGTTTGGTTATCACGAACCCCGTTCCACACTAATTTGACTGGGCGAGCTTATGTAATCGTTGCCCGCTTACCTAGGTAGGTAAGGTCTAGGTACAGAGTACAGAAACATTACAATCAGACTCTTACCTTACCCTCTAACTTAACTTATCAAACCCCCACCACGGAAATCAATCAAATTTACGGTGAAGAAGTCTGGCCAACTTTCGACACGTCTAACCTATCCAACACAAAGAGCATTGCCTGGGCACCGTTGCGCTGATGCGTGTGTCTCCATCAGTTTATACCTCGCAGGTAATGTCAAGTCTTTATCATTCCAGTTTTTCGCCATTGCCGCCAGACTGTGGGCGGAAGCATGATCCACCATGAACCCCAATCGTCGAGAGAAATGAGGAATTTGGCTGATAGCTTCTCAACAGGATTACATTTCAGGTACGATGGAAGCGAGCCGCGCTGTCATTGATGCTTGCTCACCACGTCCTCGTAGATCACCTCTGGAAAGCTTCTGTGAACTGACACGTCATACTCAAACCAACGAACCAAACCACATTATAACTATCAAGATCAAAGAATGTTTCGACACTTCCTCAGGCAATGCCCGCTAGGGCCACAGAAGGCTTCTAGTATGCAATCCAAGATCGGATTTCAGGCACGTATGTTGGCTACGGTCCAGCAGAACACGTCTCGCCAAATGCCGGCCTCTAAGGCAAGAGCTACGCCAGTGTCTCACGACAGAGCTACCCTCACCATACGAGTAAGATCTTACTACGCTTGACGCCCTGATTATTGGGCAGTGGCGGTGCCCATATCAGTTTGCTAATTTCAATACGTAGGATGGTCCAGTCTTCCATGGCAAATCCTTTGGAGCCAAATCAAACATCTCCGGGGAAGCAGTCTTCACCACCTCACTCGTCGGGTACCCGGAGTCTCTAACCGATCCTTCCTATCGGGGCCAGATCCTAGTGTTCACTCAACCTCTTATTGGTAATTACGGGGTGCCATCAGATGCTCGCGACGAGCATGGTTTGCTCAAGTACTTCGAGTCACCTAACATCCAGGCAGTTGGTGTAGTTGTGGCGGATGTGGCAGAGCAGTATAGCCACTGGACTGCTGTGGAAAGTCTGAGCCAATGGTGCGCCCGAGAAGGCGTCCCAGCCATTTCAGGTGTCGACACTCGAGCTATTGTGACATTCTTGAGGGAGCAAGGATCCTCTCTGGCTCGTATCACCATTGGAGAAGAATACGATGCCGATCAAGACGAAGCGTTTGTGGACCCGGAGCAAATCAACCTTGTTCGCAAGGTTAGCACGAAAGCGCCGTTTCATATTAGCTCCAACAACGGTGACCTCCACGTGGCCGTGATCGATTGCGGAGTGAAGGAGAACATTCTGAGGAGCTTGGTTGGACGTGGGGCAAGCGTTACGGCTTTTCCATACGACTATCCGATCCACAAGGTTGCCCACCACTTCGATGGCGTCTTCATCTCCAATGGACCTGGAGACCCTACACACTGTCAAGATACGGTGTATCACCTCCAAAAGCTTATGGAATCCTCTCAAATCCCAGTTATGGGGATTTGTCTAGGTCACCAACTGCTCGCTCTCGCAGCGGGTGCTCGCACCATCAAGCTTAAATACGGCAATCGTGCGCACAACATCCCAGCGTTGGACCTCACCACAGGGAGGTGTCATATTACCAGTCAGAATCATGGCTACGCGGTCGATGCTGCAACTCTCCCAAGCGAATGGAAGGAGTACTTTGTCAACCTTAATGACTCTAGTAACGAAGGTCCGTCTAGTCAATCGTGGTTTTGCGCTTCACGTGTATTGACATTCACCTACAGGTTTGATTCATAAGTCTCGACCTATCTTCAGCACACAATTCCATCCCGAAGCCAAAGGTGGTCCACTTGACTCCTCGTACCTATTCGATGCCTATCTCGACAGCGTTTCGAAATACAAGCGCAATCAGGCTATCTTCCAGCCAAAGAGGGACAGCAGGCCGAGTCCGTTACTCGTCGATATCCTTGGTAAGGAGAGGGTCGGTGTGCAGCCTACCATTGGCATGGACAACATGGCGCGGGCTGCCGCAGCTGCGGCGGCTTGAAGTTTTGTTGTTCTTCTTATCGTTGGTGGTCTCCCGGGATCTTGTTGAAGAGTGTAGCCAGTCTTAGATGCGTATCTTCGATATTGCTCAAACCTCTACTAGCTGTAACTGAATTCACGAATATATTCAAGGCAACTACACAATAACTGCGTTGCATTGATAGCAACAGTAAACCGTACACCTAACTCCCTCACCCACCGTAAGTACAAGAATGTCCCAGTTTTGTAATGGTTAATGATGTTAAACTCCCAGCCGAATCTCATTGATAGAAAGTAGGACCAAGCATGTGCAGAACATCCATCGACATGTCCGAGTCACAGACCCCAACAGACGCATAAACAACACCAACCATCACAACTTCGCCATCCTAACCCGATTCCCCCTCTCCCACTCCTCAACCCTCTTCCTCATCTCCACCCCCCTCCTCTCCTCCTCCCCGTCTTTACCCCCCTCCCCAATCCCCCCCTCCAACAACCCCACCGTCTCCCCCCACATAACCCCCTTCAGCCTTCC
>JAABUJ010001199.1_pt1 | contig 39709 bp, 28 predicted proteins | sample 5559131 | NCBI WGS metagenome assembly JAABUJ01 (sample SAMN10711875, study PRJNA513366) | rock metagenome | isolation source: Antarctica rocks | place: Antarctica: Victoria Land, Mt New Zealand nord | collected 2016-01-07 | reverse complement strand
CCGCTGCCGGCGCGCGTCCTTGTCGTGCGCCGCAAACAGCGGCGTCGACACGTACCTGCGCGCGGCGCCGCGCCGTGACCGCGCTCCCTCGCCGCGGCCGTGCTTGAGACCAGGCGCGGCGCAGCCTGCTCGATCGGCTCGCCGCACGCGCACACAGCACGGCCTGATTGGACTGCCGCGGCATGCGAGCGCCGCGGCATGCGAGCGCCGCGGCACAGCAGCCTGCGGTACGCACACGAGACGCGAGAGCGCTTCTCGGGCCAGCCGCCGGCAGCTGCGCCCGACTTGGGGTTGCAGGACGCTGCACGCTTCGCCTCGGTGCATGCAACTCGTTTAATCGCTGGGTCAGCAGCGGCCGCCAGGCATCTCAGCATACAAGGCAAAGGCGCAAGTGCAGTGCGGGCGCACGTGTGCTTGTCCGGGAAAGCTGGCAGCCACGCTGGCACGTGTGGCGGCGGCTCCTGCGTGCCCCCACGGAGCGTGAGCGCGATGCAGAGCAGGAGCAGTGAGCTGCGCGCGCGCCGAGCGCAGGCAGGCAAGCAGCGACGCGTCAGAGGCCTCAGCAGCATTCAAGCAAGAAACGATCACCCGGGTTGCCGGTCTATGCATTGCAGCAAGGCCGACAGACGTGGTCGACGACCTGCGCGTGGTGTGGGCGCGGCACCGGGTTACGGTCCGACCGGCGTCGCGCCAGCCTCACAGAGGGTTGCAGGTCACGAGCACCGCCCCGTCGCCCGGGCGCGCCTCCTGCTTGTCGGCGAAGCTGGGCGCCAGGCTTGGGCGCTTGGCCACGGGGAAGGGCGCGAGCGGGTGCGCGAAGGGCACCTCCTCCTGCCGCGCCAGACAGGCTGGGGACCTTTGCGCTGCGGCGCAGGGCGTCCTGGGCGGGCTTGCAGCGGCGGTGCAGCCTGTGCCGGACACGGCCAGCTCAGGGGCCGCCTGCGAGCAGGCAAGGCACGCAGGCCGCAGGCGCGGCGCGCCTCGGCGCGCGCGTAGCGGATGAGCTCGTCGATGGTGACGCCCATGTCATCCAGCGCAAGCCCCTGTGAGGTGCAGGCGCGCGCCTACGTCATCTACCCGGAGCAGGAGGCACTGGGGGATAGGCGTGCTGGCAAGCAGCCAGTGCATTGATAAAGTCCATGCATGGGCCCGCAACACAGGCGTTGCTGCCTGTGAGCTATGCAAGCATCTCACTGCAGCCCTTCCAGCGGGGTACACGCGGGCCGCGCCAGGTCGCTGGCATTGATGCCGGTGCGCCCGGCGACCTCCGCGTGCGCGTGCGCCGCGGAGCCCAGCTCCACGATGTAGCGCAGCATGAGCTCGGCCAGCGTGTCGCTCGCGCTGGCCTGGATGCCCTCGTAGCCCGCCGTCTCGGCGATCTGCGCCGCGGCCACCTGGGCGACCGCGCGCGCATACGCGGCCATTGCGCCGGCGCGCCCAGCGGCCTGCTTCACTCAGGCTTCTTGCCCGCAAACTCAAACTGGTGGTACATCGCGCGCAGCCACAGGAAAGCGCAGACGACCAGGAGCACGAGCGCGATTATGTTTGCCAGGGAGCTCATGCTGGTCAGGAGGTGCGCAGACAAGGTTGGTCAGGATGGGGATCAGAATGGGGATGGGCTGCATGCCCATATGCCCGCATGTCTTTTTTACATCTTTCTTGCATGCGGTTTCCATGCAGAGCCTAACAAGGCTACAAACCGTCGTACGAGCAGTTGCTCCAACGTCTCAGACTGTGTCACCTCAGATTGCTCGGGCGGGCGGGAGCACATCACAGTTGCGGGAATGTAGTCCCTCATCCGCGCGAGCGGGGCAGTGGTGGGCGCATGTCGAGCGCCTGGGTACAACGGTGGCGCTTGGCTTCTTAGCGTGTTCGCCAGAAGCAGCTCAGAAGGAGCCGCATCAGCACAGGAGCATTGGTTTGCAGCTGCTGGCATCATTTCCAGCTGCGTGCTCGGTCGCCCCTGCTCGGCAGCCACGCCAGGACCTTCTATTGCAGGTAAGAACAGCCGTCAAAGTTGCTATGATCGTGCAAAACTCCGGACGTCACTGACACTGTCGTGTCACCGCGATGTTACGCAGCAGGCCGATACCGGCCTTGCTGTAGCCACATGTCGACGTGGTCCGGACGTGTCTGCGTGGCTCCTCACAGGTGCGGTGCAAGAGAAACAAGCACCTCACACTGGACGGCCACGTGCAAAACTGCAGCCTAGGTGTGCTGATGGCTTGGTGCAGAAGCTGATGGGGAAGTGACTCTCGCCCTCGTTCGCGCCCACTGAGTAAGCTGCTCTGCTTGCGCAGGCGGGCCAGTGCTGGCCGTGAACCTGGTTAGTTGTAAGCTGGCGTCTGGAGTACAGACTTAGCAACGGAACCAGCGCGCGCCGTGCTGGGCATAGGGAATGATGCGATCACAGCAGGGGTCACCTTGCTTTGACGCTGAGCTGGGAGTTAACCTTATTGCTGCTGCTAAGCACTAATAGTTCACGGACTGCTGCTGCTGCAGTTTGGGCGGGTGAGCGTATGGCACTTTGGTCAAACTCACACACCCGCCGTCTCCTGTAGAGTGCAAGCAGGCTGCCAACTCACACACCCGCCGTCTCACGTAGAGTGCAAGCAGGCTGCCATGAGCCGCGCTGCTGGGCACGTAGTGGCTGCAGTGCACGTCAGCTGAATGGAGCCTGCGTGCACCAGCTGCGTACAGTGCAGCTGCAGGTCAGGCGCGGAGGTGTTGCAAGCAGTTACGGCATGCTGTATTCAGGCTCACGAGCTGGTCTTGCGAGACAGTTGGTAGGCTGCCGTGCCAAACACGGCAGGCAGGGCAGCTGTTGAGCAATTCGGTTGGAAGGCTGTATCAACCGGTCAGTGAGCTGCGGTGCTCACTTCGCCGGGCAGGGCGGTGCCTGCAAGCACGTGGTCAAGCAGTCAAGGTGGGGATCTGCACTCAAAATAGCTTCACGTCTGGGGAAGCTATTAGGTGCGAGCAGGGGGGCCTTGCTCGCACCGCACCGCGCGGAATTTGTTGCTGGGCACTGTCAGTCTGCACACGGGAAGGCGTACTAGCCATGCACAGCTGCAGTGGCCGCAGTTGTTTTCAGACTCGGGATGTGAGGCGTGATACGCGCGGCGCGCTCTGCGTCCAGGCTGATCAGTGTGTGCGGTGCCCGCCGCGTGCACCGCCGGCTGCCCACCAGCTTGGCCGCAGAGCGTGCCGGGGTGCGCCTGTGCGCGCGCCCGCCCCCAGCGCTGCGCGCGGGGGCATGCGTGCATGCCAGGGTCTGCTGCTTTTCGCCGATACCACAGGGCGTGAGCACGCGCGGCCGTCAGTGCAACAAATGCATGCATCCGTGGCACGACAGTGCCTATGCGGGAGTCTGAGCGCAAGGTGGTGCATGCTGGAGGCAGTACAAGCGCCGCGCGTGCTGGCGTTCGCAGGGCCAGCGGCCGCCTCTTTTCTTCACGCGAGTGGAGCCGGGAAGGCTACGAAAGGTTTGCATTGGTGAGGGCATGCGGGTTTGTTGGGTGGGAATGTGCAGCACGGCCCTCGGGCTGAGTGCGCGCGAACAAGCTGTGCCGCTCTGTCTGGCCGGGGCGGCCGGTCGGGGCACTGTAACAAGGAGTGGCGCATGGGCAGCCCATGATGCGCTGGCGACGTGTCTCGCATATGAAATGCATGGGCTAACCCACACAGCCTGCTGTTCACAAGCTTTGTAGGCGTGAAAAGAATGTGCCTGCCAGGCACTGCCTGGTGAGCAAGTATTAGCTGTGCACTGCTTCATCCAATTCCAGGGACCTCGAGCTGGATGGCAGGAAGGCTCTCTGGTTGCGCTGGTTGCGCGCGCCTTTCGGCGCACCCAGGGCGTATCTGTTTACAAGCCTGTTTCAGCCAACTAGGGCTGCTTAGGCAACAGGCGTCAAGCGAGCAAGCAAGCCATCCTATACCCTTAGGTCAAGGGACACCTGGGACATCAGGCAAGGCAGATCTGCAGGCATGCGAGAGTGAAGCAGGCCACGCTGCGAATGTTGCTGCAGCAGGATGGTGCACCCGGGCGTGAAAAGGTGCGCATACTCGGCACGGACGCAGGCGACAAAGGGACAGTCGAAAGTTTGGTGCTGCTCGTCGCCCAGGGCGCCAGAGGCACAATTCACGCACAGGCTGCGCCCGGGGAATGTTGTTGTTATAGCGTAAGGCGACAATGGAGAGCTGGTGGCATCCCAGCCGAAACTGCGAAGGTAAGACACTAAAACCGGGCACATGCACTGCCACCTCTGCAGACCCTCTGTAATAGAGCCAGGGTTGCAAACGGTATCGTGCGCCTGGTGACTGCCTCCAGACAACGGCTTGCCAGGCTGGACAGCATGAGCAAACGTGATTACAAACCTTCGCCTTGCTTCGGCTCATTTACTCAGGAGGGTGCGAGTGGCAAGTGCAAGATAGATGTGAAGACGCAAGATGGTAAGAAGCGCAAGGTACCGCTGGGGTGCCACAAGGCGGAGGAAGGCGCTGCACGAGCGCTTGCAGAGTGCGTACCGTGTCGCTGTCCTGCGGCGCCTGGCTTCTGGTTCCAGCGCGACCATCTTGTAATATACCAGCTTGTGCCTGCACAGGTCTCGCTATGAGGACGGGAAGGGAGAGCCCCTGGTGGTGCTTTCTCAGGCCGAGAAGGACATCCTCGGTGCTGAGAGCGTCGAGGACATGCTCGCCAAATACGCGCCGACCGATACCACCTCAAAGTTCCGCGGCGTCTCCAAGTCTTGCACGGGCTGGCAAGTCAAGGTGACAATCCTCGGCGAAAGCCAGACGGTTGGAACCTTCAGTACAGAAGAGGACGCGGCGCGCTGGTACGACAGCGTGGCCGTCGCGCAGGGCAGTCGCGCCCCCAATCAGACGGCAGTGTGCTTGCCAGGCGGTGTTTGTTGCAAGCGGTAAGCCTGCATAAGCTCCTAGGCAAGGTGATCCCAGACTTGTGGTGCTTTGTGCGGACGCGCTCTGGACCAGTCTGTATGACCGAAAGCCTGCGTGGCAGGCACACTTTGAACTTTGACGCTTCTGACTATGCGTCGGACTCCGATGGCGAGGAAGGCATGTCCATCAGCGAGCTTGAGGCCATGGCCATGGCCATGTAAGCAAAGTTCAGGTTTGCATGCGCTGCATTTGCGAGCGTCTCAGCAAGTGTTCCCACGATTGCCTGGTGGCTTGTTGCAGTGTGTGAGCGCTCTGCGGCCCAGGCGCCTCACACCTGGCCAGCTGCAGCTTTGGTAACATGCTCGGGGGCAGCACTTCTTGCAATGACCTTGCAGGTAATGCAGTCAGGCCTCTTGCTGCTGTCCTCTTCTGCTGTGCTGTGCACAGCATGTATCTCTGCGCGCACCATTTCCAACATAGTGCTGCGCCTCCTGACGCATGATTCAGCCAGCAGCACCCTCCTGACTCAGCACTGAGGGCCATCTCTTCCTGCCGGTTTGTGTGACGTGCTTCTGATGTACAGCAGCACAGGGCTGTGACAGCATGCTTGGCATCGTGCGCATGCCAGCGAAGTGTGCCGTGTACACACCGGGGTGCCAGAGCCGGGGCGGCGCTCAGTTCTCTTACAACCCCGCCCATGCAAGTCGGTGTCCTGGCACTCAAGGCGCTTTCTCTGCCCGGTCCAGCAAGCACAGTGGCCGGAGCCCACAGAGCCCTGCAGTGGGTGGCCAAGCACAGGTGCAGAGATGCACTCCCAGCCCCACACATGCCTGCCCGTCCGCCTGCTGGCTCTGGGGCACGCTTGCAGAAGCTTTTGCGCCACACACGTGCAAAGCAAAGCTATTATGTGAGCTTGATCAGAATGAGCGGCGATGACCACCCCCACAGTGAACCCAGACAGCCCACCCCTCAAATCACCAGAAGCAGCTCATGCTGTGAGAGAATGCATGCGCGTGATGCACGCGTGTGATAAAAGCTGTACAAAGGGGCTGCATCTCCCAAAGAGGCGCAACATGTATCGATTTGATCCAAAATGGTATGGGCAATCACCAAGAGCAGCCAGGCTCACATGTAGAACTGCTCCTGCTGGTTGCAAACACCAAGCTGTGCACAGAGGCAGACGAGCAGGCGCATGCCTGGTGTGGCAGCCGTACCACGCCGCGGCCCGCCCTCACCGCCAGACCTCACAGCGCCAGCTCGCGGTCAGGCTCAGCCAACACAGACGCGCTATCTCAACCACTGAGCCACAATGGCTAGCCAGGGCCGGCATTGTGCGAGGCAGCTTGCACTCGGGAAAGGACACTCTCTCGGTATACACTCTACAAGCTAGGACCTATCCGATGCCGCCGCGACTGGGGACGGGGAAGCATCGCGCCTGGGCTGGCCCTGCCCCCCACCTCCTGAGCAGTGGAGAAAGAACCCAGCTTTTGCTAACCAAGCACAAGCAAGCACAACAAGAATACTCTTGCACTCCTATGCAGGCACACAGTGAGCCTTGCTTTGCTTCACACACAGAAATGCTCGGCTCAAGCGGTGAGGGCTGAGGGGTGCCGCAGCCCACCTGCCACTCGCGCACGGTTGAGTCGCCACCAGGCAGAGGTGACATGGCAGCATCAGACCGGCTGAATGTGTGACCTGCATAGCACTGGATTAACTCCCAGTCCCTGCACACAGCACACCAGCCTGCCACGGGACCGTGCATGCATGCACAAATCACTGCTCTACTTAATTGTGCTACATACGGTATGCAGTCCTGAGAACAGTAGTACGCCAAAAAACTAACAGTGGCTCTTACCCTCTCCTTGCTCTGCCCAGGTACGTCCTGCCGGAGTTGCATGCAACATCTGCTCGAGGAGCTCCTCAGGGCCTTGCTTGCTTCATGACATGGCGAGCCCGTCATCCTGGCCAGCCCGCCCATTAAGTTTACCGCAATACTATCGTGAAGTTTAGGGTCGTATGTATTCGAAGCTCCACGACACAGCTCAGGGCTTTACGGCGTCACAGCAGGGTCATTCGCCGAGCCACTTTGCTGCACGCAAGAAGGACCGTGCGAGGCTGCGAGGCAGAGCACCACAAGTGCACGACTGCATTGTCAGCAGCGCCCGGCGGCACCCGCGCTGCGCTCAGGCAAGTGCATGCTTGTCCGCGGCCCGCCGGTACGACGGCCGTCTGCCTGTCCACCGCCGGCGAGTCGCTGACTTGGAGGTGAGGCACTGGGCCGGACCGTCTCGGCCCGCTGCGTCTCCGTCCCTCTGGCATTGCAGCTGCTCGAGAACCTGGTCAACAACCTGCGGATCCCGGTCGCACCGCCTTGCGAGGGCGCGCAGGGCAGCCGCCCGGCTGGAACACGCTTGCCAGGAACCCGCACACGTGCGCAGGGCCGCGGACGCAGCCATCGCGCATTGCCCTGCGGGGTTGACTGAGGCTCCGCGCCGGGCGCGGCAGGACTTCCAGCAGTGTGAGGACGGCCTCATGTGAGGGCGTGCGGTCATGCGGGAGCGCGCTCCTTTTCTGCTCGGCATGCGCAGACGCTGCCGGGATGGCGACAGCGGCTGCTGACGCGGTGAGCGGAGCGGGGGAGGGCTTGGCCGGTGTTCCCAGCAGCGTGCCGGGGGGCGGCGCGGCGGCCGTTGCGGCCGGGGGGCCTGGGGCGCCTGCGTGCTCCGCTGTGGACGCTTACGAGGAACCTGACTGCGCCGCCTCAAGCGCTGGTGCGCTGGGGCAGCTTTTGTGCGAGTGTAACCTTTGCTGGTGTCTCGCGCTGTCCTCCCTGCTGCAGCCAGCCGCGCACGCTCGGCGTGCGCCGTGGGGCTGCGCTAATGAGGCACATTCGCGCTGGCATATTTCAAACCTTGGGCTCTGTGTGCGGAGGCGTCCCGTCGTGATCATGCCCTGCACGTGCTGCACAGGGCCTGAGACAGGGTGGCGTGCGTGCGGGCTGCAGGCCCGGGCAGCTTCTGCGCCAGCTCCAGGGCGGGCTGCCTGGAGCCCGACTCCCCTCCAGGCGGCAGCGGTGCACGCGCCGCCTGGCACCCCACTGCTTCGCCGTCGCCGGACGGATCCCCGCCGTGCGCAAGCGAGCGCTGCGCCGCCTGCCGGACGGGCGCGGGCGCCGACCCAGATGGCTGCTGCAGCGGCGCGGCGTCGCCCGCGCACAGCATTGCCCCGCGCAAGCCCGTGAGCGCGCCGCGGCCCCGCACGCCGCTCAACTTGACCGGCGCTGACCGCGCTGCAGCGCAAGCCCCAGCAGCCAGCCCCGCATGGCCACAGGCCGCCGACGCGCCAGTCGCCGGCCAGGTGCGCTGCGCACGCGGCCCTAAATCTAGGGAAACCGTGCCTCGGGGCTGCCCCGTGGCAGGCAGCCGGCAGCTTCCCCAGTCCTGGCGGACCAAGGCCGGCAATGCTTGTGCCCAGCTGCACTGGTGGTGTGCACATACGCGGGAAGTGACCCCCCGCTCAACCGCTGGTGTGTTGCGAGGGGTTGCAGGGCCAAGCAACACCGTGCTGACGTTGGCAGTTACCCGTCACGCGTGCTGACGCCCCGCTGCGGTGGCCGTGCAGGATGCACCCACGGCGGCGCGCGCCTCGCGCGCCGCGCTGCAGGCCGCGTGGACCGCCGCGGGGCTGCCTGGGACCCTGCCGGGCCTGCCCGGGGTTGCGCCGGTGCAGCCCGCGGCCTCGGCAGGGCCGCCCTGGCTGCTGGCAGCTGCGTCGCAGCCCGCCGCCGCGCCCGGCTGGGCGGCCCCGCAGCCCCCCGGCGGCCTGCCGCCCATAGGGACGCACGCCGCTGGCGGGCACGGCGCCGCGCCCGCCGCAGCTGCCCCGGGGTGGCCGCAGGGCCAGCAGGCGGCGCTGCTGCAGCAGTGTGGCGCGCCTGGGCAGGCCGGCGCGCACCCGCGGGCAGCGGCGGGGCTGGGCAGCCCGGCGGGCGCCCAGGAGGCCTACGCGCAAGCCGCGCGCGACGGGCAGGGCGCGCAGGCCCCGGATGCGCTGCCGCCGGCGCAGGCCGCGGCGGGCGCGCAGGCGCCCGTGTCGCCCGAGCGCATACGCGCGGCGCTGGCGCTGCAGCAGGCGGAGCAGGCCGGCGCGCTGATGGCCGGCTTCGGCAGCACCGCGCCGCCCGCGCCCGAGGTGCGGACCGCCCGCTCTGGTGCCAGGCTCGGCAGCGCCCCGTGCAGCCAGTGCAGCGCAGCGCGCACGGCGGTGGCGCTTGCTGGTGGGCTTGTGTACAATCAACTAGAGTGGTTCAGGCATCTGGCTGCATGGGTGGGCTGTGCGTATCAGCAGCGCTTGAGCGCGCGCGGGCGCCCAAGCCCGAGCAGCGTCTCCGCGCTGCCACGGCTGTGGTGTTATGTGCTCGACCCAGCCTGGTGACAGGCGCCCGTGGCGCCGCAGCCTGGACCGCTGCAGCTGCCGTCGGCGGCGCTGCAGGACATGATGCACCGCATGCTCATCGCGGAGCCGCAGGTGCGCTGGTCTTTACACTGTCCTGTGCCAGTTTACCAAACCTGCTGAAACACCCTGGCAGCGCGGTGGAGGCACGGCATGCCGGCCCTCCCTGGCAGCTGTCTGCCGCTGCGTGCATGCTGGCAGGCTCTGCCCCTGGTCAGTGGCATCAGGAGAGCGCGCGCAAGCGGGCATGCATATACTGGGCTCGTGTTGACTCGCGCTGGCGCTGCGCTCGCCGGATGTGCCTGACGGCGGCCCTTGCTGCGCAGTGGCCGGCCTGGCCGCCCGCTGCAGCTGCTGGCTGGAGCGCGGCTGGCGCGCCGGCCGTGCAGCATGCGCATGCGCCCGCGGCGAGCCAAGCAGCGCCCGCGCAGCTCGGCCAGTGGGGCGGCCCGGTGCAGCTGCCAGCGCAGCTGCCGCCGCAGTTGTCAGCGCAGCTGCTGGCGCAGCTGCCTGCGCAGGCGCGCCTGCCGCAGGCGCTCAAAAGCTTTTGCTGTGCATGCGCCCTCCTCGTCAGCAGCCATCTGATGTGCTGTCCCATATGGGCTGGCACAGCTTGCTGGTGCAAGCCGCGCTGCCGCCACCGCAGTGATCTCATTCGTTACGGAGAGGTCGTGCGTGTGTGGCGGTACTGTCGCGAGCCCTGCTTGAGGGAACAGGGGCCCACTCCCTGAGCAGGCTGGGCGCGACGGGTGAGCGCGCGCGCGCAGGCCGGCACGGAGCTCACGCCCTGGCAGCTGCACCTGCTGCAGCGGCGCGCCGCCGCGCTGCCCCCAGGCCAGCCCGACCCGCGCATGGCTAACGGGCACAGCTTCACCTGCTACGTGCGCACCGCCCACCCCTAGGAACCCTGTTAGGGCACGCTGGCTCTGTCAGACGCGCGCTGACGTTGGGTGACACAGCAATCACCCAGGCGTGTGTGATAGGTCTGGCACCCGCCCGCGGCTCAGCCGGACACACTGCGCAGCTGCCATGCGTGGTGACCGTTACCTGTCCCTGTTGCCCTGCACGCGCACTGCCCGCGGGTGTGCTGGTCATGCACCTGCAGTGGGGGCAGCGCCGAGGGCGGCGAGGTGCAGGCGGCTGCCCGGGCGCGCTCAAATGGGCAGGGCACGCCGCCGCCGCCCGCCCGCTGGCTGTGCTCGCTGCAGCCCCGCACTGCGAGGCGTCGCCGCAGAAGCGCAGGCCGCGCCGGCGGCATGCATGCCGAGCCCCCCCCACGCGCGCAGGTGTGCAACAAAACCTGCTGCGGGCGCGCCAACTTTGAGCAGCACTGCGCATGCAAGAAGCACCTGCGCAAGCAGGCGCTGGCGCAGCAGGCGGCCGCCGCCGCCGCGGGTGGCGGCGGCGGCGGCGGCCTCGCCGGCGCGCCCCCGGGCGGCGCGGCGCTGCGCGGGGAGCCGGAGCGCGAGCGCGCGACCACCTACGTCGGCCCGCTGGCGCAGTGCGGCAGCTACTGCAAGCAGGCGCGCAGCCCGCGAGCCGCGCGGCGGGCGCGGCGGGCATGCTCGGCAGGCCGGCGCTGCGTTGCCGTCGGGGCTGTGTTGCTCTTGTGGCTGCGCTGGGCCCCAGTCGTGTGCTTGGCCTGCGGGGCGCCGCGCCTGTCGCCTGGCATGCGCGCAGGCCGCTCGCGAGCGTGTGGTCACCGGCGCCGCGCGCGCGCGCCGCAGGTAATCACCACGGAGCTGAACTGCGTCACGGACCAGCTGCTGCAGCAGCTGCAGCTGTGGCAGGAGCGTGCGCGCTCCATGCACCCGCTGCAGGGCGGCCGCCACAAGCGCATTGTGTCGGGCCTGCGGTGCGCCGGCGCGGGGCAGGGGCCGCCCGAGGGCTCCTTGCTTGCAGGCCAACAGTGCGGCATTGTGCGACATGCGCGCTGCTGGACATGCTGTGTCACAGGGCATGGGCGTGGGGGGGGGGGGTTGAGTGCCCTGCAGTGCGGACCGAATGGGCGCCCAGCTGCACTGCCCTGCTGTAGGTCCTGCAATCCACGCCCGTGCCATGTGAGCAGGCGCACGTTGGGCAGGCAGCAGCGTGCGTGCGCACGGCCGCGAGCGGCAGCCGTGGGGGCACAGCGCCGCAGCGGGCGCGCGCAGGGCCTGAGCGCGGCCCGCGCGCGCGCAGGGAGGTGCAGAAGGCGGTGCGCGCGCGCAAGGCGCGCTGCGTGGTGCTGGCGCCAAACATCGAGCAGGACGAGGACCGCGCGCAGCTAGAGGCGCAGCTGGCCGAGCTGCACGGGCAGGCGCTGGCGTGCGACATCCCCATCGTGTACGCGCTCACGCGCAAGAAGCTCGGGCAGGCGCGCGCGCGCGCGCGGGCTGTACGGCAGGCATGCGGGCGTGACAGCGGGGGCGTGCGCGAGGCAATGCGCCGTGGGGCCTGCGCGCGCCCCTGTGGGCGGCTCGAGGGAGCGGGGCAGCGCCGCCGCCGCACGCGGGCTCGGCGGGCAGGGGCTGCAGGGGTGCTGGAGCGCACAGGTTGAGGGTTGGGGCTGCCGAGCTTGAGGGTCGAGGCTGCGCGTGGTGCCGCCAGGAAGAACCCCAATCCTAACCCTGTCTGCCGCGCGCAGGCGCTCGGCTGCCCGAAGAAGATGAGCGCGGTGGCCATCCTGGACTATGGCGGCGCGGATGCGCTGTATGAGCGCATGCGCGGGCACGCCGCGCACGGCCGCATCGCCTGGCTCGTGCGGCACGGCGGCGCGGCCGGGCTGCCCAGCGGGCTGCCCGGCGCCCCCGGCTCCATGGTGCGGGCCGGGCGCATGGGGGCCCCGCGCCGATTCGCCGAGCCCTGCGCTGTGTCAGCTGTCCGGCAAGGCTTGCTTGCGGCGGCGCCGGCGGCGGCCAGCGCGCAGCCTCAGCACGTCGCACGCTATCGCTCATGTAAGTTTTTCATCGTGTGGCTGTGAGGGCGCACCTGCATCCAGCTGGAGCGACCGCCGAGGGTGGTGCAGCTTCAGCATGCTGGCCCGCTCGGCGCTTGCAGGCGGGTCAAGGGGGCTGTTGCTGCTGGGCACGTCGCAGTTGTGGGACGGCAGTCGTGAGGCGATGCGCCGCGCACAGGGCTCGCTGCTGGGCGCCGCGCCCGCCGCGCATGCGCTGGCGGGACTGGGCGCCCCGCTGCAGCCGCCGGCGCCGGCGCAGCAAGCTCTCGCCTGGCGCCCCGTCGAGCAGCCGCCGCCCGGCGGCGGCGGTGGCGGCTTTGGGGCCTGCGCCGCAGACCCTAGCCCAGGGTTTCTGCCGTCCGCCAGCACGCCCGGCCCCGTCGCGGACGCGCTGGCGCGCCTACGCGCGCAGGGCGCCGCGTGCCTGCTGCCGAGCGCGCTGCCGCAGGCCGGCGAGCTGGGGCTGGCGCTGAGCCTGAGCCTGGCCTCGCAGGGCCGCAGCAGCAGCCTGAGCTCGGGCGGGTGGGTGCCCGGCTCACTGAGCAGCGCCAACTCGGCGGGTGCAGACGCCGAGGGCGGCGCCGGGCAGCACGCGCTGCGCAGCCCCAAGGCGCGCTCGCCGCTGCGCGCGCTGCCGCCGGCGCCGCAGGGCGCCGCGCCGGCGCCGGGCGCGCTCGCGCTGCAGCCGGCGGCGCCCGGCCAGGGCCTCGGCCAGGGCTTCGGCCAGGGCCTGCCCCTGGAGGCGCTGCGCGGCGTGGCGCTGCAGCCGGGCGCGGGGGCGCTGCAGGGCGCCAGCGCGAGCCTGCCGCTGGCCACCATGCAGGGCATGCTGCCGAGCCTGGGGCAGGGCGGGATGGCCGACCCCGGCCAGGGCACCCTGCTCAGCGCCGCCCGCGGCCCCACATCCCACATCGGGCAGGGCCTGCAGCAGCAGCAGAATCTGCAGCGAGCGGGCCTGTTCGGCGGCGGGCCCGCCTACGCGGTCCCGGCGCTGCACGCCTGCGCGGCCGCAGCCCCTGCCCCGCTGTGGGCGGGCTACAGTCCGCATGCGGGCGCGTACCTGGCGGGCCATGCGCCGGCGGGCGAGCCGCAGGTGCCTGGCGGCAGCCACCAGCTGCTGCAGGCTGGGCCGTCTGCGCCGCAGGCCGGGCAGCAGGGCGGGGCCCGGCTGCCGCAGGGGGGCGCGAGTATGCAGGGACCGGGGGTGGGCAGATGGTGGCAGTGAGGGCCCGGCAAGGTGGGCATGAGGGAGCGCTTGGCAAAAGCAAGGCTTGTACAGCCGCGCAGGCCCGCCCAGCGTACACGGCTGATTGGCGAGGACTGGAAGGCCGCTGATTGGGGCGAGGACCAAAGGCACGAGGCATCAGCGCGCCGTCGCTGGGGGGCGGCTGGGGTCGCAGATTTATGGTGCCCAACATACGTACACCTAACAGGAGTGCACTCTAGGAGAGCGTTCAGGGCTGCCAGCGCGCAGGCGAGGGGGGTTGTGTAGGGAGATGTGAGGGCGATTTGGAGGCGACACGTGCACGGCAGCGCCCAATTGGGCCTGCTGCACACTGCGGGACTGGTCAGGTCGTATGTCAGATGGCGCTTGGCTCTGCTTGCAGTGCGCCCCTGCCGCGCCGCGCGGCAGGCAGCGCTGCTCTAGGGCGGGTTGGGTGTGCAGGGGGGCCCGTGCGGGGCCGCCCCCGAGGACTGGAACTCTGCAGCGACGGCGCTGGCCCGTTTTGGGCTGCGCCGGCAGCTGCAGGGCCGGGCACGCCCGCCCGGCGTGCAGCGCTGCCGGGCAGAACCTTGGCGCGCTGGGCGCATCTAAGCGCGCGCGCGCGCGCGCGTGTGTGGTATTCTTTCCGAAGGGGAGTGGGACTGAGAGAGGGGGACGGCGTGAGGGAGGCCTGCCCTTGCGGCTGCGGCCGGAGCCTGACAGTGCGTGTCAGGCGGGGCGTGGGTGCGTCCACGCTGGGTTTCGACGTCCGCCGTGCTGTTGACGTCCGCCGTGCTGTGCAGCGCGTCCGGGATGTCGAGGCCATGCAGCTGAGCGGCGCGTGCGCTTTGCATGCTCCCGGAACTAATCTGCTTTCTCTGCCGCTGACGAGACTGTCCAGGCGGCGCGGCGGGCGCATAGGGTTCCGGTTGAGGGTCGGCACAGTGTGGCCCGAGGCTTCAGGGGCAAACAGCAAAAATTTCACACGGTGCCCGCGAAGTGAGGTGCGGGGTGAGTCAGCAAAGCGCACTCGTTTGATGTATGGCAGCGCGCGGCTCGTGTGAGTATCGCGCGCGCGCGCGCGTGCGCGCGCGAGAAGTGTAGTCGACTGAGGCCAATGCGAGCTCCGCCGCGCATGAGTCGTCTGCGGCTCTGACATGCAGTCGTCTGTGCCCGCACCGCGCATGGCCGGCCGGGTATCCCCGGGGCACGGTGTTTGCTAGGCCCTCCCGCAGAGGGCTGTGACTGCATGTCAGCGTGACGCGAGGCTTGTGCGGCCGGCGTGCGCGCCTTATCGTTACATTTGATGGCCGACGGCCTGGGGCTGTCGGCCATCCCGGCGCTCCAGGGTAGGCGGTCCCGTCGGCGCTCGCCTGCACCAGCCGGCAGCACCCGGGGCTGGCAACCCTCTGTGGGTGCCAGGCAGGTGCGCTGGCGGCGGGGTGTGAGGCTGGGCGGCCACACGCGGCCTGTTTCCCGTGTGCTACCGAGGTCTTAGGTACGAACGAGGCCTGTGTCTTCGCGGTATCGCCCGTTGGCCCAGGGCATGGTGGGTCGATAGACTGGCGCAGGCCTGCGTGCGTAGCGCCGTGCGCTGCGACATCTGCCTGCACTGCCAGGCCCCAGTCACTGTCCTGGGTTTTTTTCGTGCAATTTCGCTAGCCGGGCCTAAATAGGCAGGCACTTGTGCCCCAGCCCTGCGCTCTCCGCCGCAGGAAGAAAACAGGAGCGGGATTGTAGCGGCCATAGGCAAGGAGGTTCCTGCAGCCCATGAGCAGCTCTGGTGCCTACCCAGTTTGTTTTCGAGAGGGGCTGTCCCCGGTCGTGCACGTACATCAAAGCTGTGCAGCCTCTACTGCTGGCGCTTGGTACAGCAGTGCACATGCCTTATGGTGTTTGCTGAGATGACAAATACAGAGCTGCTGCCATCCATGCGCTGGCAGCCACTGCTCGGTGGATTTGACGAAGGGGAGCCGTGATTAGGGCTTGCTGCTGGCGCGCGGCTCCATGACAGCGCTGGCGCCAAGACAATAACGTGACGATAATAAGGTGGTAGATGGGCAATACAGAGGCTGGTGTAACGATTGCATGTTTGCACAAGGCTTGCCCGCGCATTTCAGGACTCATGCAGGCTCGCATCCTGTGACGATGTGCAATACGTAATTTTTCTGGGTGGTTGCTGCACCTCCACCCAACCTCCACAGCGTCAGCATTTACACACATGCAGGATGCTGTGACGCGGCATACGCGCTGATAACACGCAAACGCTCGCCACTGAGCATCGCCCGACCGCATGACAGAGTGGCATGCATGCAGGATGCGCATATGTCTACGTGAATCAGGTCAGCGTGCAACCCTCCCGCGGTGCTTCCAAAGCGTCCAGCGTGCTGCATACCGAGCGGCCCGCTTGCCCCACACCCCTGAGCGCCTCGAGATAAAAGGGGAAGGGGGAAGACAAGCTCAGAAGCACGCCGACAAAGGTGGCCTACCATGGGGGCCCGCAGCTGGCACGGCCGGGAGGAGATCAGGGGTGCAGCCCGCAGCGGCCCAACCCCAGCGCGGACTGCAGCTGCTCGAGCGAGCAGGATCAAGTCAAGCCGCGCCTGCACACAGGTCTGCGCTCCATGCGCGCCTCCTGTGAAGCAGCAGCCCCCTCGCAAGGCGTCTTCACTGAGTTGCCAATCGCTCACGGCAAGAGATCCCGCTGATGGTAGATAAGCCGCCAGGCGCCCCAGTCTCTGACAGCGTGATCGCAGACCAGCCGCCCCTGGCGGCTCCCCGCTCGGCGAGGTTTCACAGGCTTGCTAGTGCAGCACTCTGCCTAGCGCCGCTGGGCGGGCCAGCAGGGCCGTGGCGGCAAAAAAAGAAAATTAGTGGGCGCCAACCAAGGTCCACCCTCTTGGCGCTAATCTCAAGAGGGTGGTCCGGCGGCGCCGCTAGCGCTCTTCCTGTGCGCAGCGCGCACCCGCGCCTGCCCCTGACAGAGGCATCGGCAGCACAGCAGCCGACTTTCTATGAGCACCAGCACCGCCTGTCCCTAGGGTTAGGGTAGGGCCGGGACGGTGCTGAAAGACCGCCGCGGCGTGCCCTGGCGGACAGCCTGGCAGTCTGTGCTCATGCGACCTCCGCGAGGTCAGGTGGGGGGCCAGCGCCGCATGCGCCCGGGTGGCGGAGGCTGCAAAATGCAGGCGTCTCAGGGCGCACGCACGGGCTTCTTGATGCTTCATTCAAGCCCACTGCATGCGGCCCGCGCCCCGACGACCCCACTGGGTGTGTTTCTGAGACATGGACATGACATGCAAGGCGGGCCTGAGCCGCCCCCGAACCCCCCTGTGGCGCCTGCTCACTGCAGGGTCGTCTCAGCGCTCTGGCTGAACGTCCGGCGCCGCGACCCGCTGCCATACGCGCACATGGCGCCTCCCCCGCCCTGGTGCTGTGGCAGGAGTGCCAGGACCCAGTAGGATCCTGTGCAGGAGAGTGACGTGACTCAGCCCGCGGCGTGTCCCGCCACGGGCGCGGCGTCCGGGCCGGGCGGGCCTGACGCGCCACCGTTCGCCCGCACGCCCGCCGCGGCGCCCGCCTCGGCCAGCCGCACGTCGAACGAGCTGATCTCTGTGGTGATGGAGAGCCAGCTGAGGTACTCCGGGTGCCGCGCGCACATCTGGCGCTCGAACAGGCCATAGCGCAGGAACTGCCGGAACAGCCCGCGCAGGCCCGGGTTGAACGCGTGCGCCACGACCGCGCCGGCGCAGAACGTGAGCGGCACGTCGTGCTTGCGCGCGCGCACGCAGAACTCCACGTCCTGGGCGCGCGCATGCGCGGTTCGGAGGATAATCGGCCCTATGGGGTGTATGGCAACCCGGGGTGAGAGCATGCGCCCGTTCGCCGTGGCGTGTTGGCGGCAGCCCGGCCTGCCCGCCCGCTCGCCCCTGCGTCTCGGCGACCGAGCCTCGCTCTGCGCACGCATGACCGCTCCGCCCTGCCCGCCGGCCGGGCAGCCGCGCATGGCGCACATGGCCAACGCGCGGCATCGCCACCAGCAGGATGGCGGGCGGGGGGGCGCGGCACCCTAAACCTTCCGCGGCGGGCCCGCGCCTCGAACGCGGCGCTGGAGAAGCTGGTGTCGAAGGCCAGCCCGCGCAGCGCCGCGGTCGACAGGCTCATGTTGCACGTGCAGCCGTACAGCAGCGAGCCGTCGCGCAGCATGCGCCCGTTCAGCGTGCCGCACACGTCGTGGTACAGGCCTGCCGGGCGCCGCCCAGGTGACGCAGGCGCTGAGAGGTGCCGGCGCCGGTGGCGCGCTCGTGCGCGCAGGCGGGGCGCGCGCTCGCGGCGCCAGCAGGTTCCGACAGGGTTTCGTTCCGCGGGAAGCGGCTTGTGCCCATGGCTGTGTTCAGGCGCGTGGGCGACGCGCCTGCGATGTCAATATGAAACTAATAGGGTCCCGGATGGATGGGCCATGAGATCAAATGCCCAACCCGTACTGGGATTGGAGGCCGCCCGCACCGATGGGCGTGTCCGGGCGCGTGGACAGCGTGCGCCCGCACACGATGCCCGGCGCGGCGGCCTGCGCGGCGGCCATGGCGGCGAGCCAGCCGGGCGCGGGCGCGCAGTCCGCGTCCAGGAAGCTGACCACGCCGCTGCCGCGCGCCGCCAGCCAGGCCAGGCCCGCGTTGCGCGCGACCGCCGGGCCGCGGTTGGCGCCCAGGCGCAGCAGCACCACCTGCGGCGGCCGCGCGCCCTACCCCTCAGCCCCCAGCGTGCCTTCTCCTGCATGTCAGGCACCCAACGCCTTGCGCCCAGGCGCAGCAGCGCCATCTGCGGTGGCTACGCCGTCCGTCGTGAGACCCCAGCGCGCCTTCTCCTGTATTTCAGCCAGCGCGGCCAAGGGGGGGGGGGGGGCCGCGGGGCCGGCGGGGCGCGCGCCGGGGTGCCGCCGGGCGCGAGAGCGACATCGAGTGCGAGTGGGCTGGCATCGTCCACGAGCACGACGTGCATGGCTGGCCGGCCGCGCTGCGCGAGCACGTGCTGCAGCGCGGCGCGCAGTTGGCGCACGTGCAGCGGCGTGCGCGCGAACACGGGGATCACCACCGCCAGCAGGCCGCCGCGCTCGGCGCCGCGCGGCTCCCTGCGCGCCCTGCCCCACGCTCGTACGCCCCGCCGCACAGCAAGAGAGCGCGGGTGGTCGCAACCAGGGGGTGCTCCACACAGGTGCAGGCGCCCCTGGGCCCCGTACAAGTACGTGAGCAGCGCGCCCAGCACCCAGGGCGGCGGGGATGCGGGACACGGACACGCCCTCATCACTGGGCCGGGCAGCCGCGCCAAGATAGGCCGGGCGGCAGCGCGGTCCGCACACACGGCTCACCGGAGGGTGCGCACCGGGTGAGCTGCCGCACGGGCACGTCCGGCGCCGGCGCGGGCGTGCCGCCTGGCGCCCGGAACGAGCGCGCCTTACCAGTGTAGTAGCCCAGGATCGCGACGCACTTGAGCGCAGCCAGCCACAGGCGCTGCGCGAGCGTCAGGCCGCGCTGCCGGCTTATGTGCAGCAGGCCGTGCTTCAGCGCCACCAGGCACTCGCTGGCGGTCATGGGCGCACGCTCGCGCGCGTTGCCGCCCGCCTGCGCCGCCGCCGCCCGTCACACAACTGCATGCCAGCCGGCGGCGCGGGCGCCCTGCGTCAGCGCTGCCAAACGACTTTGCCTACAGGTAGCGTCCCCCACAACGGCCCTGGGGCGCAACCCAGCCGCCCGCCTCCGCGCCCGCCTGCGCATGCGCGCGGCGCTTAAGCAGGGGCGCCCGCGCGTCAGCACGAGCCATCGTGCGCACGGGCTCCGAGCGGCGCCGCTGGCGCCGCCGGCCGCGCCCCGCTGGCATGTGCTCACTGCGCTGGCGCCGCGTGCCAACGGCCCGGGCCAGTGTGCACCACTGCAGAGTGTCTGAAGTGTGGCGTGGCAGGAGCTGCTATGCCTGTGCGCGCCGCCGCTGTAACCGCAAGCTCAGCCCTGGCTTCCCAGCAAAGCGGGACTGACAGGAGGGCGCACAGCGGGGGGCTTCAGAGCGGCCAGGGCCGGCAGGGTCGCCGGCATTGACCTCGGGCGAGCTGGCAGCAGAGCTACACAGCCTGGCTCGTCCGGCAGGCGCACCCCGCCCCGTGCGCACGCACTGCTGCAGGCGCAGCGGGGCACTGCTCTGCGAGCCCGGCTGCCTGGCACGATGCCTCACGAGCAGGAGGCTGAACGCCTCCGGTTGCGCCCTATTCTAGCAGCTATAATAGGGGATGGGACACCTGTTGGCCAGCGCGGGGAGTGTGTCGAACGGCGGGCGGGGCTGCTCAGGCACCAGCGCAGCGCGGGCCGCCTGGCGTCCCAGAGCGCGGCGTGCTGTGGCGCGTGCGGCGGCAAGGCGGGAGCCCGCCTTATGGCACATTCAGTGCCCAGCCGTGGCTGCTGCAGGCCCCGCCTGCGTGCGAGCAAAGCGCGCACGTCGAACATGCAGGTGGCTAGGAGCCACCTCTGCTTGCAGGGCTTGTCAGCCATTGCTCCTGCATGTGCATGGTGTGATCCAGGTGCTCGATGCGAGGCTCACTGCAGCGCACGAGCTCAGCAGTGGTAGGGCCGCAGACCTGGACGTCGAGCATGGCTTTCGGGTGCCGGCATCCGCTCCGTGTCTGATCCTCAATCTTCAAGGACGTCAGCCGGTTGGTTGCTGTGTAGCAAACTTGCAGACGCGAGCGCCATTATCCTCGGCGGATCATAGATCTCCAAAAGCCGAAATGCACGCTTTCCAGCCGTGCTTTTGCAATCACAGGGTATTAAACCTGGTGACATCAAGAGAGCACCTGGGCACGAACGTTGAGCCATTTAGAACTTCAGGCGCCAGTGCGCGTGCGCCATGGCCCAGCGCACGTTCCAGGGCGCCGGCCAGGCGCCCGGCACGGAGAAGTGGCTGGTGTGCGCGTTTGACGCGCTCAAGCAAGAAACCGAGCAGCTCGCGCTGTTCGACCCCGGTGCGCGGCGCCCGGGGCGGGGCCGCTGCAGGTGCTGCTCGCGCCTGCGGGCGCCCGCGCCGACATCTTGTTATGCACGACGCCTACTCATTTGCCGCGGCCGCCCTGGTCGTGCGCACGGCTCCGCACGCGCGCCCGCCAGGCTGCGCCGCTGCAGCGCGCGCCAGCTGCAGCGCGTGCTGACGGGCCCCGGCGTTCAAATAAATCTAGCCGCGGCGCGGCGCGCAGGCGCGTCGTACGTGCTGCTGCACACGCTGCCGCGCGACGCGACCCTGGCACACTGCGTGTTCTTCTGGGTGGGGGAGGCGGCGCCGCAGGCGCGGCGCCTGCATGCCATGCGACGCCCCGCGGCCCGCTGTCCGCCTACCCTGCGCGCCGACCAGATCTCCTGCCTTGCTCACCACCAGCCCTGCGCTTGCCACGCTGTGTGAATGAAGAGGATGGCCGACTTCCAAGAGGAGGGCTGACTTGCATGCAGCCTGTCATGTCCTGCCACGTGCCGGCGCGCAGGAGGACGCGAGCACCGCGGCCGTCCTGGCGACGACGCTGCAGCGGCACCTGGGCGGCGCGCCGCGGCGCCTGCGCGAGGTGCAGGGCGCCGAGTCGCCGGCCTTCTTGCAGGCGCGCGCCGCGGCCCGCGCGCTGCCCGCCCGGCCCTGGAGACCTGTGCGCGGCTCGCCTCGGCGCACCCCCACAGGCGGCCCTGCCAGCAGCACGCCCAGGAGACGGCTGGGGCGGGCACGCGTCGCGCGCCCGGCGCGCTCGCGCGGCCCTGCCCGTAGGCGCCCGCTCCCCCGCATACCCGGCGGCCGCCCCAGCCCTGCCCGGGCCCAGCCAGATGCGCTGCGTCTGACCTGGCCAGGCCATGGCCGCATGTTCGGCTCCAGGCAGCCGCGCCGCCCTGGGCGCCAGGCTCACAGGCCAGTCTACCTGGCACCCAGTCACGGGCGCCGTAATATATAGGCCTTGGCGCGCAGGCGGTGGGCGGCCACATGACGTGGCGCCAGCGCTTGAGCCGCCGCACGCGCCAGCGGCCGGCGGCCCGGCAGGGTCAGCGATGCCTGGGCGCGCGGGGCCGCCTGCCGGCGCGCGCGAGATCACGATCGGCCAGCGCGCCGGGGCGCTGCCCGGCGGGCTGCCAGCCGCGCAGAAGGTGCGTCCCTGCCTCAGCACCGCCACAGCTCGTACGCAATCCGCTGCGTGCGCGCCAGCGAGCTGTTGCCTGCTCAGGCGACCAGGGCGCTGTCAAGGCAACGCATGCATGCTCGTGCTGACGGAGGCGTGGCCGGGCGCAGGGCGCGGTCGGCGAGGGCGCTGGCGACAAGGGCGCCGCGCCGCTGCGCCAGCGCCCGCTGGACGCGCGCGCGCTGGACGCGCGCGCCTGCTTCGTGCTGGTGGCCGGTGCGCGGCGGCCGGGGCGGGCCGCGGTGGCCCGGGGTGTGTTGCCGCGCCGGCGGGCGGGGGACCAGGCGGCGTGCGCGGGCGCAGCCGGGGCGGGGGGGCTGCGTCCGGCGCCGCCCGCGCTCCTTCCCGGTTGCCAGCATCCTACCGAGCTCACCATGTGCCGTGTCCCGCTCAAGCCCTGCATCAGTGTGCCCCCCGTACAGGCGACCCGCAGGAGCCTGTTCTAGACCGGCGCCCTGAGCCCGCGTTGCGCCCCGGCGGCGCAGGCGGCGTCGTGCACGTGTGGCGCGGCGCGGCGGCGCACCGCTCGGAGCGCGAGGGCGTGGACGGGCTGCGCCGCGCGCACGACGCGCTGGCGGCCCTGCTGTCCACGCTCGGCCTGCCCCCCGGCACGCTCATCTGCCTGGCCAGCCAGGCGCGCGGGCGGCCCGGGGCAGGCCTGCGACCGGTTGTCGGGGTGTTTCCCGGGGCGTGCATGGCGGGCGTGGCGCGCCGCGCGCTGGGCGCCGCCCTGGTGGCCCTGCGCGCCCGCGGGCGCGCCGGCTGTCCTGCACCACCGACACGAATGCGGGCCGCCCTCCCGGCACCCAAGCGGGGCTGCACAGGGCGGCATGCATGCGTGCGCCGCTCGTTGCAGGCGCCGCGGGACGCACCGGTCGACTGTCCGCTTGCATGCCAAGGCGGCCGGCCCGCAGCCCATGAGAGCCGCGGGCCTCACGCCCGCCCCCAACAGCCCTCCGCGCGCGGCAGGGCCGCGAGCCGGAGACCTTCAAGCGCCACTTTGCCAGCTGGCCGCCGGCGCAGACCGCCGCCGGCGGCGGCGCCCGGCCCGCCAGCTGCAGCGCGGAGGTGGCCGAGGGCGGGCCCGCCGCGCTGCTGCAGTGGCCGAGGCCGCCTGCGGAAGCGAGCTCCGCGCCGGGGCTGCCCGCTGTCGCTGAGGCGGCAGCAGGCGGGCGTGACGCTGCCGCCGCGCCGCCCGCCGCGCCGAACGGCTCAGGGCCCGCCGGGCTGCCGCAGGCAGGCGCGGCCGCGCCGGAGGCGCGCCGCCCGGCAGCCGCGCGCGCGTCGCTGCCGCGCGCCGCCGGCAGCCCAGCCGTGCCGCCGCTGAGCGGCGCCGCGCTGCCAGGCATCGTTGCGGACCTGACGGCCGCGCTGGCGGCGGCCTCGCCCGAGCGTCTGGCGGCGATCGGCCCAGAGCTGCCGGGCGCGCTGCAGGGGCTGGCGCGCGCGCTGCTGGGCGACCAGGGCGGTCACACGGCCGCCACCGCGGCCGGGGCCGCCCGGGAGCGCGACGCTGCAGCCGAAGAGGCGGTGCCCGGCAAGGCCGGCGGGCCGCTTGGCCGCGCCGCGCCGGGCGACCAGGGCCGCCTGGGCGCTGCTGCGGGCTCCCCTGACGGCGCCCCCCCGGTCAAGGACGGCGGGGCCCGCGGCCGCAGCGGTCAAGGCCCGGCGCTGGGTGAGGCTGCCGCTGAGGCGCCGGCACCGCCGAGCGAGCGGCGCCCTGGCGCGCCGCATGGCGCGCCAGCGGTCAGCCCGCGCGCGGCACCGGCGCTGGCCGGCGCCCAAACCGCGAGCGTACCGGCCAGCGAGCGCGCCGCATGCCCGGCGGCGAACCTGGCCGGACCGGCCGGCCGTCCCAGCGGGCCCGCTGCATCGAGCGGCTCCGAGGACCTGCCGCTGCCGAGCACGCCTGCGGGCGCCTGCGCCGGGACGTGCCTGGTGGCGCCGCCGGCGCCGGGCGAGCCTGCAGGCGCTGGCGCCGCGCTGGCACCGGCGGCGGCCGGCAGCCCGATTGCCGGCGGTGCAGGAGCGGCAGGCCATGCAGCTGAGGCCGCAGCGGGCCACGACGAGCAGGGCGCGGCCATGGCTGCGCTGCAGGCACCGAGCAGCGGCCAGCCCGCGGCCGTGCCGTCTGACGGCGGCGCGGCGGCCGCAGGCGGCGCCCCGGGCGGCGCCGCCGAGCAGCCACGCGCCGCCCTGCCAGCGCCGCACGCTGAGCCGTCCACGGGTGCCGCAGCTGCTGCGCCCGCCGGGGCGGAGGCGGCCTCAGCCGCCAGCGAGGCCAGCGTGCAGCCCAAGGGCCGCGTGGCGCCTGCTGCGGCAGGCCAGGCCGCCGGCACAGGCTCGAGCGCAGTGTCCAAGGAGCTTGTCTGCCACCCGCTGCCCGCCGCTCCGGCGCCGAACGCGGCGTCCGCGGCCGAGCCTAGCTCTGAGCCGCCGGCGCCCGCCGAGGGCGCGCCGCCCGCCGTGCCGCGGCTGGACCTGCGGCGCTGCGCGGACGGGCGGCGGCCGGGCGGCGGCGCAGGGTACGCAAACCCTGTCAAGGGGCGCGCGCCCATCGAGTCCGCCCCGCCCGCCGAGGGCGGCGCCGGGGCGGCGCAGCCGCAGCGCGCGCGCGGCGGCGCCGCTTCTGTGCTGCGCCGCGCGCTGTTCCCAAATCGGGCGGCCGCGCCGGCCCTGCCCTGGCCGCAGGCTGACCTCGGGCAGGGCTCGGGGCCGGTCCCAGCTGCGGTGCCCCGGGCGTCGGCCAAGAGCGCTGCAGCAGAGCTCATGGGTGCGCCGGATGCATGGGCGCCAGACACGCGCGCCGCCGCCGCTCCCGCGCCCCTGGCTGGCCCCGTACGGGCCGTACGGGGTGCGGGGGCGGGCGCGCGCGCGCCCGTCGGCCAGCGCGCGCCGCACGCGGCGCCCGATCAGGCGCCGCCTGCGGTCGTGCCGCTGGAGGCGCCGGCGGCGCCGCGCGGCGGCCGGCTCAACCCGCGCACCTGGTGGCGCGGGCTGACGGCCGGGCGCCGCGCGCGCGCGGCGGCGCCTGCCCTGACACTGACCCCAGACCCCTGGACCGACGCCGCGGGCGTGCGCTGGCAGCGCAATGTCGCCGCGGAGCAGCGCGGCGCGGCGCGGCCCGCCGCCGCTCAGCCGCCGCCGGCGGCGCTGCCAGACCGCAGCGCCGGGGCGGGGGCCGCCGCGGATCCGCACGACGGCGCTGCCGCGGGCGCCCCGGCTGCCGCCGCTCCGGGCGGCGCAGCCAGCGGGCCGGGCGCCGGCCCGACCGCAGATGGCGGGCCTGGCGGCGACCCGGAGCCCGGGGCGGAGGCGATGCCGCCGCGCTCCGCGCTCGCGCCCGTGTCGCCCGCGCCCGGCGACTGCGTGTGGCGCGACAATGTGGCGGCCGACGCAGCGACCGGCCGCGAACCGGAGACCGCCCCGGGCGCGCCTGCGCTGCACTGCGCCCTGGGCGACGCGGCCGCCGCCGAGGCGCCCGCAGAGCCGGACCCGCCCCAGCCGCCGACTGCGAGCGGCGCCGCTGACGCGGCCCAGCCCGACAGCGAGCGCGCCCCGAGCGACCCCACCGACGCGCCTGTTACAGTGCCAGGCGCCCCCGCTGACGCGCCCGTTGCAACGCCGGGCGGCGTTGCCGACGCGCCCGCCGCGGCGCCGAGCGGCGCCGCCGACGTGCCCGCGCCGGGCGCCCCTGCCGATGCGCCCGTGGCGGCACCGCGCCCGCCCGGCGGCGCCGCGCCCAGCGCACTCGCTCGGCCCAGCAGCGCGGGGCGCGCCTGGGCTACCTGGGCCAGCAGCGCCGTCGCGCGCGGCGGCAGCGCGGGGCCGCCGCGCGGCTCGCACGGCAGGCGCGCGCAGCGCCGTGCCACCAGTGCATCCGCAGGCGCTGGCGCGGGCGCCACCGCAGGCGCCGCCGCGAGCGCCGGCGCCGGCGCGGCGCCGGCGCCGCGTGCCGCCCGCGCCGGGGCGCCCGAGCGCAGCCCCGCGCCGGCGGCGGGCGACGGCCGCGGCGACGAGGCCGCGCCGCCGGGCACTGACATTGACCTGCTGCTCAGCGGCGGGCTGGGCCGCGGCCGGCTGTCCAGCGCGGGCGAGGCGTTTCTGGTCGCGCTGCTTGAGGGCGGCGGCCCCGACCCTGCGGCAAACCCGTACCCCAAGCCCTCCGGCGCGCCGCAGCCCGCCCCGGCGGCGGCGCCCGGCGGGACCGGGCCGCCGGGAGACCACGCGAGCCCAGACGTGCTGGCGGGCGCGCCGGCGACCGTGGCAAGCGCCGCTGAGGTGCCTGCGCCCGCCCGGGTGGCCGAGCAGCGTCGCACCGAAGCCACGCCCGCGCACGGCTGCCCGACTGACGGCGCAGCGCCCGCTCTGGACGGTCGCGATGGGCCCCTGGCGGGCAACGTGGCCCCCGGCGCTCCGGCGGACGCGCACGGCTCCCTGCCAAGCCCTAGCTGCGCTGCGGATGGAGCGCCTGTCAGCCACTGGGGCTCTGACCATGGCGCCACAGCTGCGGCCTCGCTACTGGACACGGACGGCGCCGCGCCGGCGGTTGCCCCTGCAGCGGCGGGCGGCGCGCCTGAAGCGGACCCCCTCAGCCCCACAGGCGCTGCGGCGGACGCCGGCGGCGGCAAGGGCCTGGCGGCCTCGCTGCTCAGCTCGATCAGCATCGTGGCTACCAGTGCCCTGCTCCCGGCAGCGCCAGCCCCGGCGCAGCCCGCGGCGGCGGCTGACGCTGCGCCGGACCTCGATGCCGCCCCCGACGCAGCGGGCGCCCCGGACCCTGCAGGCCACTCCAACCCAGCCGCTGCCGCGCCGGCGGCGATTGCGCCCGACGTCCCGCCTGCGCACCTGGCGCCAGAAGGCGGATCGGCCGTGGAGCCGGCCTGCGGGCTGGCAGACATGCGAGTTGCGGGCCGCAGCCCCCGCGTGGGAGCGGCTGCCTCGGCCCCGGCGCTCAGCCCCGTGCGCACGCGTGTGCTGCAGCTCAACGCGGGGCCGGGGTCTCCGGCGGGGACGGCGGCGCCGGCGGCTTCGCCAAGGCAGGCAAACTGCGACGCCGCCGCCGCGCTGGCCGCGCGGCCAGAGCGTGCCGAGCCCGCGCGCGAGGCCGGCGCCGAGGTCACGCACGGCGAGGGCACCCGGGGCGAGCTGCGGGCGGCGGGGCCGGCGCCGCGCTGGCGCGCGCCGCAGGTCGGCAGCCCCGCACGCGCCATGATCCAGACCCCGCGCAGCCCGGCGCGCTCGCCGGTGTCGCCACCCGGCCGCGGCGCCGCGCCCGCCGGCAGCCCGGCCCGCACGCCCGGCTCGGCCAGCGGGCCGTTCGCCTGTCGGGTGCACCCCAGGGTGGCGGCGGCGGCGGCCGGAGCAGGCGCGCTGCCGCTGCGGCGCGCCAGTACCCTGGGCGCCGACGGCGCGGCCATTGGCCGCCTGGTCGCGGTCGTGCCGTACGCGATGCTGCGCGGTGCGTTAGCCCTCTGCACTGATTGAGGTCCAGGGTCTAGGGTCTCGTGTGCGGTTGTGGCCTGCGGCGGGCGTGTGCGAGGGCGCGCCCTGACGCGGGCCGTGCGCTGAGCGGCATACAGACGCCCGTGGGCGGCGAGCCCAGGCTCCGCAGCAACGCTGAAAGGGCGCGCGCGGCCGCGCAGAGCTCCGGGACGGCGCCGTGGTGGACCTCGCCCGCAAGGAGGAGCACCTGTCGGACGACGAGTTCGCCCAGGCGCGCCCGCCTTGGCCGCTGCGTCCCCAGTCCGGCGCGCGGCTCCTGCAGTCGTGCAGGAGCATCCGTGACGGTTCGGCGCGCCGCGGCGGGCGACGCCGTGGCGTGCACGGCGAGCGCCGGCAGCCCTGCTGCGCTGCAGTGGGCGCTGCGTCCCCATGCATGTACCCTAAGCCTACCCGCGGGGCGCGCGCAGGTCTTTCAGGCGGACCGCGGCGCGTTCGCGGCGCTGCCACAGTGGCGCCAGGCGCAGGCAAAGCGCGCGGCCGGCCTGTTCTGAGCTCCTCCGCGCGGCCGCGCGCGCGGGGCTGCCGGCGCGTCACGCCGCAGCATGGCGCATCATGCTGCAGCATGCGCTCTGGGCTGGCGTAGTTGGGGGGCCAGCTCGTGGCATAATCTCAAGCGGGATGGGGAGCAAGTTTGTGTTATGAGTGCGGTGCTGCGCCCGCTGCCAGTGCGTGGCCAGCTCGGCGGCGCCAGCCAGGCATGGTTCTGGCCAGGCAGGCCAGAAGCATGCCTAGCTGAGGGCTTTCGCAGTGCATGGTGTCATCAGGCCAGCCGCTGGGCCTCGTGACATCATACCTGCCATGCGAGCCTCCCTTGTTGCAGGCCCAGGTTGCGCGTTACGTGCGCAGCATAATCCCCCCCTTAGCATGGCGCCATGAAAACGACTGCTGCATGAATGTCAGTAGGCCGAGCATCGGCCTGGTGACAACACAGCCGCCATGCGGATTCTCCATGTTGCAGGCCCAGGCTGCGTTTTACGAGCGCAGGTCGCCGCCTCTTGGCTTCTTGGCTTCCCAGCCGCATGCATGTTTGTGTTGCCGACCATATTTTGGCAAGCTTTGTTTGCACTATCTCGCACGTGCCTTGCATACATGTTTGGCAGGGGAGCGCTGCTGCGCATACGAGCGGCAGTGCTTGGCATCCGTGCTTTACATGCCGGTCACGAGAGACGCATTGCTGCCGCTGCTTTATTTGGACTTGGTTGGACTTGGTTGCTGATGCGTGGGGGGCTTTTCTCGGGCTTACTGCTCGCCTATGCTATTGCTATCTACCCGATCCAGGCGTATAACTGCTCTAGTGCACCGTGTATATCTAGTAGTGTACCTGTAGTATACTGTGCCGTACTAGCGCACTTGCCTGTGTGGCAGTGTGCCTGCTGTAAGGCGCGCATGGCGCTGCTGTGTCCCACGTGCTGAAAGTCACGTGGGTGTCACGTAAAGTGTAAGCAGCAGGCATGGCGCTCGCTGCAGTCAGCAGGTCGGGCGGCTCACCCTCTGGGACCCTCTCCGACCGCGCCACCATGCCCAGCATGTCCCTGGACGTGCATGAGCAGTTCAGCGGCGCGGGCAAGCCGGGCGTCCAGGCCTGGCGCGTGGAGGCGCACACGCACCGGGCCATCCCGTTGACCACGCCGACCAGCTTGCAGGAGCTGGACGCAGGTGCGGCTCGCAAGGTTTTGCCATTGTGTGTGACGCATGGCTCGCCAAGCTGGATGCGGGCCGCGCCCGTTGGGTGTCGGGCGCGCACGGCGTGCTGACGTGAGCGTGCGCGGCAGGCGACTGCTGCATCCTCCTGCACACGTGCGACCTGCAGGACGCAGCGCGCATGCGGCGCCACACCATCTATATCTGGCATGGGCAGCAAGCAGAGGTGCGGCCACTGGATTGAACGAGCGTGCGCCCAGGGGCAGTCGCTAGTGCTGGTACACCAGCGGGTGCTGCCGTGTCCGTGACAATTTGGCGGGAACACCGATCACGCAGCCGCGTGCCCACCAGAGAGCAGCCACGTAAGCTGTGTCAGTGATTTTCTGGCATGTGTGACTGGGCAGCCTGCAGCTGGCCGCCCTAGCGCTCAGGACGCACAGGGCCGTCGAGCACAGCGCCCACAAGCGCGCCGCGCGCTCGGGCGCGCAGGGCAAGGCGAGCGCGGCGGCGGTGCTCGCGACCGACCTGCACGACTTCCTGGGCGGGTCGTATGCGCAGGTCCAGGAGGAGCAGGGGCGCGAGTCGGCCGCGCTCCAGCAGGCGCGCACCATCCTCATACCGTGCCCCAGGGCCAGCTGTCGGTGGGCGGCGCCGCCCTGCACTTCCGTTGCTGTGGTCCAGCCGCGATACGTCACCAGCGGTCGGCCTGACCGCCGCCTGCGTCCTCGAGCTGCGCCCTGCCTGAACCCCGCTCCTGTGCAGGCCGCGTGCGCGCGGCGGTGCCCACGCTGCAGGCGGGGCTGTCCTCGCACAGCCAGAGCGCTTCTCCCAGGCCTTGCTCGCCTGAGTACTGCGGGTGGGGCCGCACGTGCCAACAGCACTGCCCGAGCGACTAAGCGCCCGTGCGCGCGTGCAGCTGTTCGACGCTGGCGCGAAGGGCAGCGCTGACTCGCAAGCTGGCCCCGGTGGCGACAGCGGCGCGCCACTCGCTCAGCAGGCGGGCGAGCGCCTGTATGAGGCGCGCCCTGGCGCAACCTTGTCCAGTGTGGCCATCAGCCACATCGAGGTCGCTCAGGAGCCGAGCACTCGCTGCTGAGCTCTGCTCGCTGCAAACCTGCTGTCCCAGTGACTTGGAGCCCAGTGACTTGGAGCCCATGGACCGAGAAAATGTAGGGTGATATAGGGCACCTACCCTATCCTCTCCTGCCTCTTAGGGAGGACACGCGCTGCCGCAGGTGTCGGCGGGCGCGCTGGAGGAGGTGCACCGGCGGCCTGTGGGCCGCTCCGCGCTCGACAGCCGCGGGTGCTACGCCCTGGTGGCCGGTGCGCCCCGCTGCGGCCCCCCGCGGCACACTCTGCGCAGCGTCCTATGGGGCCAGTCTGATTGCAGAACAACTCATGCGCAGCACCGCGCCTCGCGCGGGCGCCAGCTGTGACACGTCCCGCGTGCGTGCCCTGCTTGCGCCGGCATGGCGGGGCGCATGGCCGGCCTCACGGGGTGGCGGGTGCTTTTCGTGCCTGTCCGCCCTTGCCGCCTGATGGAGCAGGGCTCACCCGGCCGCGCGCCCGGGGCGGCATGCAGGCCAGCTGCAGAGCAGCAGGGATTCTGCGCAGTCGCTTCAGAAATGGAGTTGGACGTCGGCTGGGCCTCTGGATGCCGCTAGGCACTTGCCACAGCGTTTTTGCTGCGCACGCGGCAGCTGTATTGGCACCCGCTGCGGCCGGGGAGTAGGGAACCCAGCTGGGCCTTAGAGCTGAGCGCTCACTAGAATAACACCGGTTTGCAGGCTGAGAGCTGCGCCGGTAATAAAAAAACCCGCCTGGACCGTGATGCTGACTAATCGCATCCCCGCCTTGCAGGCGGCGCGCTGCACCTATGGCGCGGCGCAGCAGCATGCGGCGGCGGCGGCGGCGGCGGCGGCGGCGGCGGCAGCAGCGCCATGCTGGACATGCACGCGCAGCTCGAGGCGCTATTGGTCCGGCTCGACCTGCCGCCCGACGCGCCCGTCTTCCTCGCGCGCGAGGCGCCGCCCCGCCTGCCCGCCCTGGTTGGCTTCGCATGGGCTGTGCTTTGGCGCGTTGCGTATAGCGCGTGTGCAACGCGTCGTGTTGCGGCGAGCTGCCGTGCCGGTCAGCAGACGCGCAGGCAAGCAGGGTAGGGTGGCTAACGCTACCCCATGCATCCGGCAGTCGCGTCCTCTGGCAGGGAGGCAGGGCGCGCATGTCACTGCAATGTTTATGCCAATACGGCGTCCCTCTATGCCAGGAAAGAGGACAGCCACCGACCTGCAAGCCTGTCGCTAAGAGCTGGGCGCAGCGCAGGGCAGCGAGGGGCCCGAGACCGCGCAGCTGCTGGAGACGCCGCGCAGCGGTGTTGGCGTGCGCGCGACGCCCTTGCGCAAGGTGCGCGCGGCCCGCGAGGGGGACTGAGGCAGAGAGTGGGGCTTTGCCGCGTGAGCGGTCCGTCACCGCAACTGTACTTCCCTTACAGTCGCCGGATGTGGGCAGTTATCCGCTGGCACTACGGGTGCGGAGGGGCTGCTATTTTGTGTGCACACTCTGCAGGCGCTCAGTGCAGGCCATGCAGTGTCTGCAGGTCCACGTGACATTATCTTTGCTTCGCTGTCCGGCCGCAGGTGCGCGCATCGCCGCTGCCGGCCAGCCCGCTCTCGCTGGGGCCGCGCACGCCGAGCCCCGGCCCGCCCATGCGCATGCGCGGCCAGCGCGGCGCGGCGGCTGAGCGCGAGCCTGATCAGGCCAACGCGGCGGCCGAGGCCGAGCGTGATCAGGCCGACCAGGCGGTGGACGCCGAGGCCGCCGCGCAGTGGGAGGCGCACGTCACGGCGCAGCTGCGCGAGCAGGTCCGCGCAGAGCTTCAGGTACGCCTGCCCGGCGCCCCAGCCCACCCGTGCGCTGTCCCGTGCCGGCGGCCGTGGCGCTGCGCCGCACGCGGCGTGCTCCTGTTTGCCTCAGCAGGCGTTGTGTCGCGCGCGCGACACGCCGAGTTCGGCTGCCTGCGGCCGGCCAGGCGTCTGCTCCACAGGTCAGGACGGCAGCCTTCAGGGTCTGAGCGACATGGCCAGTGACAGCAGCAACAGTAGCAAGGCTTGTGTGTGGCAGCCAAGCGAAACAGGTGAATTACTGGCCTGCGCAGCCGGCCCCGGTTGTGAGCCACTGCGCACCACATATTGTCCAAAACCCCTCGCGGTGACATGTGACCCTCGCCGCAGGCTGAGGCGGAGGCCGGCGCGCGCGAGGCCGCGGCCGAGCGGCTGCGCGTCGAGCTGCGCGACGGCGTGCGCGCCGAGCTCGCTGCGGAGCTGCGCGCTAGCGTGCGCGCTGAGATCGCCACGGAGCTTGCGCCCGAGCTGCGCGCTGAGCTGGCGCCGCAGGTCCGCCCATGGGGCTTCTGCGACACTTCGCTCTAGCTGTGCAGAACCAGCCAGCGCGTGGACAGCAAGCTGCCTGATGATGGGCCCACCTGTCTGTGGTGAGGTGATTCGCCGCCAGTGTTAAGCTGATTGGGCGCCAGAGGCACTCTTACTTGGCCGTGTGAGGCATGCATGCAGGGCATGCCTGCATCCGCGCCTGCGCCGCAAGCCCAGCGCCCGTCATGTGCTCCACAGTGTGACCACTCGGTGTCACCCGCAATGCAGTCTCAGGACCTGCAGGTGAGCGGGGGCCGCGCTGACAACGACCGTTGCGCTGCGGCAGGTCGCCGATGACCTGCGGCGCGAGCAGCTGGACGAGCTCAGGAGCGCGAGCGCGTCGCCGGCGCCGGCCGGCCAGGCAGCCGGTCGCGCAAGCACAGACGCTGCACAGTCCGCTGGGGCGCCGCGCGCGTGCCTGGAGGGCCCGCTGCCGCGCGCGGTGCGCGAGCTGGACGACGCGCTCGCCGCGGCCTCGCCGACCAAGGTCGCCGCCGTGGGCGACGAGCTGCCGCAGGCGCGGGCGCGGGGTCATGCCCGCCGGTCCGAGGTGTTTGCCGGGCCGCCGCTTTGGGTGGGCGCCTGCTTGCCGGGCGGCAGGCTCGGAAGCCGCGTGCGAGGCCGGAGGCTGCCGGTCGCGCGCGGCGCTGCCTCTCCAGAGTGTTCGCCCCCTCTCGGAGCGCGGCGCCTGCGGGCGAAGCCTGCCAGCCGAGCAGGCGGCGGCCCCCACTCTGACGTGCCAACCCTAACCCTCATGCCCGCCCATGACGGGCTTTCCATGCGGCTGCAGGCGCTGTCGGAGCTGGCGGCCGCGCTGCAGAAGCTGCGCGCGGAGCCGGGGGAGCCCGCGGCAGGCACGCCGGCCGGCAGCGGCGCCGCCAGCCCGGCCGGCACGCTCTCGCCCGTGCGCATCTGGGCGCCTGCCGGCGACGCGGGCCGGCCCTGGCTGAAGCCAGTGATCCCGCCGCTGCCGCTGCCGGGCGCGCTGGGCCTGCAGGAGCCCGGCGCGGGCGCCGGCGCGTCGGGCGCGGCCAGCGCGCTCGGCGCGGGCGGCGGCGCGATGGCGGAGGGCGTCGCCGAGGGGCCCGCGTCCGCGCGGGCGCCGCGGCGCGGCGGGCCGGCCGCCGGCGCCGGCGCGTCCTGGCGCGCTTGGCGCGCGGAGGGCGCGGGGACGTCCGCGCCCGCCAGCCCGCGCGGGTCCAGCCTGGACTTCCTGCCGGCAAAGGCGGCCGGGCGCGCCAAGGCGCGGCGCGACGCGGCCAAGTCCAAGCGCGATGCGGCGGCCGCCGAGCTCGGCGGGCCGGGCGCGGACGCGCCCGGCCCCAGCCCCGCGTCGGCCCCCGAGCCGGCGCCGTGGCTGTGGCAGGCCCAGCCGGCGCCGCCACGGCCGTCCGCGTTCGCGGCGTCGGTCGTCGACGCCGACATCTTCTTCGACGCGGACAGCGCGCCGGCGGGCGCGCCGGGCGCGGCGGAGCGCGCCGGCAGCGCGGCGCTCACCCTGTACGCATCTGCCGCGAGCGACGCGCTGCCGGCCGATCTGGACTTGGCGGGCTTCCCCGACATGGCGGCAGAGCCTGGGGCAGCGGGAGCCACGGGCGCGGGCTCTCTGCCGGCCGAGGAAGCTGCGGACGCCGCGGCTCCGGCGCGCACGCACGCGCCGCCGCCCGAGGAGGCCATCCCGTCTGACGCGCTCTATGGCTCGCCCGCGGCGCTCCTGTCCGGCAAGCGCGCATGGCAGCCGAGCCCGGCGGCCGAGCGAGGCGCGCCCGCGGCCGCGGCGCCATTGCTGCCGCCCTCTGACGCGGCGTCGGGCGGACACGGGAAGGAGGGTTCGGGTCCTCAGGGCAGTGAGCAACCCGCAGCAGGCGCTGCTGCGCATGCGGCAGCTGTCGAGCCTGCCGGCAGCCATGCTGCGCAGCCCGCGGAGGCAGAGCAGTCCGGCGCGGCTGCCGGCGGCACTGCTGCGGATGCGCGCCTCGCCGCTGCGGAGCCCGACAGCAGCTCGGGCCGCGCGCCCGCCGAGGCGACGGCCAGCGAACCCGCCGCGCAGGCGCTCGAGGCAGGGGCGGACGGGCGGGCGGCAGGGTCAGGGTCAGGGTCGGCTGCGCTCAAGCGCCAGGGCGGCTTCGGGCCACGGCGCAGCATGGAGGCTGCAGCGGCGGCGCTCGGGGGCGCGCTCGGGTGGGGCGTGTGGCGCGCGCGGCCGCACACGCCGGCGCAGGCGGGCGCCAAGCCCAAGCACAGCCCCGCGCCTGCTTCCGCTGACGGTTTGGCGGCGGTGGCGGCCGGCCGCAGCGCGGCGCCCCAGCTCAGAGCCGAGCAAGGGCAGGTCGCAACCGTGAACCCTGACCCTAGCGCGGCCCATGAGCAGGCGGGCGGCAGCGGTGCGACGGCGGATGCTGCTGCGCGTGTCGCCGTGGGTCGGGAGGGCCGGCCGTCGGCGCAGGGGCTAGGGTCAGGGACGCGTATGCATGCGCTGGGGAAGGAGAATGTCGACACAAGCAGCGAGGGAGGCGACCTGGGCCACAAGCCGGCTGACCACGCCGCCAGCAAGGCCGCGTCGGACGCCGCGCTTGCCGGGGCGGGTGCCGGGGCGACCGGCGTGCCTGATCAGGCTCAGGCGCACGGGCAGGCGACGCCTGTGCCTGACCAGGCTCTGGTGCTCGGGCGCGCGGCGCCCGCTCCGCAGGCCGCCGGCGCGGGGCATTCCACGCCGGCAGGGGACGCGCCGGCGGTGATGGCGCGCAGCCAGACCTCTTCAACGCGCGGCTTCGCGCGCTTGCCAGGCGAGGGCGGGGCCCGAGCGCCTGCCCAGTTGCGGGCTGAGCATTGCATGGGGGTTCTAAAGCTACCTGTGCTTGGGGTGTTTAAGTGGGCGGTGCAGGGAGCATACTGTAGGTCGCGCGGCAGGGTAAGGGGTCAGTAGCGTGGGCGGCGACACTGACATGCGCGTGTCATGATCAGGCATGCTCAGGCTCACGTTCTTGGCCTGCCCTTCGCATGTCCGGGCTGTCCGTTGTGGACGGCGCAGCGCTGGCAAGCGAGCTGGGGCCCGTGCAGGGCTGGTACATCAGACTGCATGCTATCTCTGCGGCTCAGGAACAGTGCTCTCGCTGTCGCGCAGGCGGAGACCCAGGGCCCTGCTCCTGCAGGTCGGCAAGACACGGTTTGCGAGTACCCTAGCCCTCAGTTGCTCGCCTCCCTGTCGTGCAGGCCGGGACCCTGACCTGGCGGCGGCGGAGGCGACGCTGGAGGCGATGCTGAGCGCGGGCAGCGACGGGTCGCCCAGCGCGGCGACGTCGCGCGGCTCGCCGCGCGCGCCGCGCAGCCCCTCGCCCACCGCGCGCCCCTCGCCGCGGCGCTTCTCAGAGCTGCGGCCCGAGCCGGGCGCCGGCGGCGCCGATGCGCCCGACCCTGCGCCCGCAGCGGCGCCCGCCGCCGCCCCGCCGGCTGACACGCTGACGCGCTGCGAGCGCGGCCAGGACCCCGCCGGCCAGGAGCCCGGCGCGGAGTCTGCGTTGACGGCGGCGGCGGCAGCCGCCGCCAGCACGGCAGCGAGCGTGGCCACGCGGGCCGCCGAGCTTGCCTGGGGTGTACGCGTGGGCGCGAATGGGCTGCCGATCGTGCCCTTCGAGCAGCTCAAGGGTGCGGCGCCTGCGTGAGTTGGTTGTGGCACATGCATGGACAGCATGCAGGGTGTGATGGTGTACCACCGCGCTCAGTAAAGGGCTTGTAGGTGTGACCCTGTACACGTACATACCCACCACTAGATCGTTTTCTGCCCAATGACCGATCTCTTGCACTTGCCCGCTCTCGTCTTGCATTAAGTGCAATGTATTGGGGACTGCCAGAATTGCATTGACGGCGGCCGGCTTTCGAGCACGTCTCCCTCAATATGCATCTGCCTCGTGCCGGGGCATTTGCTGATCTTTTTAGCATTCTTACCACGTCTTGATACTAGGCTTGCGCTTTTTTACCAGCAGTCTCCGGCGAGCCAGGCGCCCGGCGTGACAATTGCAGAATTTGCCAGTGACGCGTGTAATACTGTAGTCGAGTGCACCTGCAGCCGGGCATGTGCACCTGCATCCGGGCATATGACCTGAGGCCACTGTGTTCACCCACCTACAGCCATGCGCCCCGGATGCGGCATTGACTGCACGCGCAAGGAGGACTACCTGAGCGGCCAGGACTTTGCCGCGGTGCGGGCGCCCCCGCAACGCGCAGTAATAGGCAGGGGCCTTGCGTGTTCACGGGTCCTGTGCGGGTGCCGCCTGTGACGACACGACCGCAGCTCACCAGCACTTGGCATGCAAGTTGGCGCTGCGGCAGCAGACAGGATTAGTCTGCAGCACACCGCCTCACAGGTGATGGGAAGGATGGGAAAGGTTGCTGCCTGCCCAGCCATGTGGTGCGTGCTGACGCTGTCCACATGCCCTATCGCGGAGCTTTGGGTAGGTGCGGCGGGCAGCGCGCTGCTGACGGCTGCGCTGACGCGCACTGCTCTGTGCAGGTTTTCAGGGGCGGCCCGCAAGGTCTGCGCGTGGCTGCCCCTGACCGCATGCTGACGCGCGCGTCCGCGCAGGTCTTCCGGATGGACCGCGAGGTCTTTGCGCGCATGCCCTGGTGGCGGCGCATGCAGTTCAAGAAAGTGGCTGGCCTGTTCTAGCCCGGAGGTGAAGACTTTGGCGGGGCCCTACCCTACCCTCAGCTTTGGGGCGGTACCTCGGGACCGTGGTGGAAGCGCATAGGACTTTTCAAGCAGGCCTGTGTTGCCTTGGTGCCCCGTCAGTCATGAGCATAATGCGGTGTAGGGGTGCAGCGCGTCTGCTCTGGTGATGTGGGGGGGCGCCCAAGCCATCTCGTCGTTGGCTGTTGCGCGAGCCGCTGAGCATGAGTCCTTTGAGGATGTTGGGCTCAATGCTGCTGCTCCGGTCGTGCCACTCTCTTACTGCGGTGTTCGCAGCGGTGCCGTGGGATGTACTTGTTCCCGGTGGGCATGAGAGGGAGAGAGGGTCTGTTTCAGGTCCAAAGCCTGTCGTCTCTGGTGGGCGGCGTGGTTCGCATGCAGCCGGGGGCGTAGCCCATTGGGCTGTTGTCAAGGGAAAGGCGGCCGCGCTTGCACGCGGTGCGGTCGTCGCTCCGTAGTTCACTGCATGAGCACAGTGGGCCACATGGCCGCTTGGGCATGCGCGGGGGACGCGGCACATTGCTTCTTTGGGGCACACGCCTCCCTGCTGCATGTCTTGTGTGCGCGCGATCGTGCTGGCTTGTCACAGGTCATTTGTCTTGGGTTTGAGATCATCCCTTCCTCTCTTTTACTAGGCATTGCTGCTTGAGGCATGCGCGAGATTCAGCAGAGCACATTGAGTATTGGTAACAGCTCTCCCATTGACATTCTTTTGCAAGTGCGGGACAGCGCGTCGCTGCCGTGCAGCACGTCAGAGGAGGCCCAAGATGCATCGTGTCTTGCTCCGAATGTTTGCCTGCTACCCTCAGGGTCGTGCGTGGGCGCGCTTGGTGCCTACCTTTGGCATACCTTTGATGTTGTCCGCAGCAGGGAGCATGCGGCAGCACGGGGCAAATTCGAGGCAAGACGTGCATGGGCACGGGAATTTATACAGGGCCTGCGGGGTTCCTTTTGCTCGCACAGCCTTCCATGTATTGCGAATGCAAATGAACCGATGTCGCGCATGCACCCTGCGTTTGTGGCGCTTGATGGGCTGCCGCTGGCACTGGCATGGTCTGCATATGTTCATTTGCAGCGCTTGTCATGTCTTCAGGCTGACAGTACTTGTGGTGCGCTATTACAGAGTGCGAGAGCTCATAGCTAGACAACACAACATGCTGTCGCACAATTTTAACAACTCGTAGCTAAACCATGACACCACACTGTCCAGTCTGTGGCCTTGGCAATGTGGCGCATGTACCAAGGGAAAGCATTGCTTGTTCGTGCAGTGCGCTTCATCGCAGCCAGCTGCAGACCTCTGTCGCTACTCACGCCTGGCACATAGCAGGCGCGTCCGCCGCCGAGCTGGGGCACGACTGCGTCTCCGGCTGCGTGTCAGGTGAGCTCGGGTCGGGGCTAGGGTCGGGGCGCCGCGCCGCGTCTGCCACCCAGCGCTCCGCCGCCAGGTCCAGCGCATCCACCCGCACGCCGCGCAGCGGCCCGATCCAGTAGCGCTGCTCGGCCGCCAGGCCGCTCAGCGCGCGCTTGGCCGCCATGATCGCCCAGTCGGCGCCGGGCAGCCCGTCGGCAGCCGCAAACAGCAGCCGGTCCGACACGCGCGGCAGCATGGCGCCCAGTCTGTGCGCCGCGCCCTCCAGCGCAGCCCAAGCCAGGCCGAACAAGTTCATGAAGCGACGGTGCCGCCGCGCTGCCGCCCCGCCGGCGCCGCCGCCGGGCCCCGGGGGCTGGTGGCCGGGCGGCGCGCCGGGGCCGGCCGGGCAGGGCGCTCGGGCGTCCGCCGCCAGCGCGGCGGCCGCCGCGGCCGCGCCCGCGAGCGGCAGGAACCCCGCCGCGGCCGCCGCCGCGGCCTCCGCGCGCGTGGCCGCCTCCTCGGCGACCGCCAGTGCCGCCTCGTCCAGCGCCTCCTCGCTCGCGTACGCGCCTGACACCGGCAGCCCGTCCCTCACAGCCGCGTGTAAGGGTAGGGTAGGGTAGGGCAAGGTCACTCCCTCTCACCGGCGCGCCTGGCAAAGCATGGGCCCGCCTGCGTGTACCACGGCACTGTGGCACGTGCGCGAGGCGTCAGGTCGGGCAACCAGGGTACAAGGGTCTGCGATGGCACCGAAGGCCGTGGCGGCTCTCAGTGCCGCGGCTGAGGGCGAACGCTGCGGTGCATGGAGCAGCCGATGAGAGGGGTTAGGGGCAGGCCGCCCCACCCGCGTCTGCCTCTAGGGCCGCCAGCGCGCGCGAGACGTCGGGCACGTTGCCGGGGCCCGCCGTCGCCAGCAGCAGCCTGAACAGGCTCCCGACCAGCACCTCTTTCTGATCGTCGAAGGGATCGCGGCCGCCGCGCGTGCGAGCGCGGCCGCCGCTCGCGCCCGCGCGGCCGCCGCGCGCGGGGTCGCCGTCCAGCACCTGCGCGCCGGGCGCAGGTATGCGGTAGGGTCAGGTTGTCCCTGCGCAGAGAGCTTGGCAGACGACAGGACAGAGGCGCGCCGGAGCGCCGCTCGAGCGCGCGCGCAGGGCATGGTGGGAGGCGCGGTGGGTCTGCTGGCCGGGGGCCATGAAATATGCGCGTGGCCAATGATGCAATGACGTGCTGGCGGCGCAGCCTGCACTGGCTGACATGACGGCCGCGCGAGCGGGCATGCATGCAAACAGCGCCGCTCGCCCCCACGGGAGCGGCCGGCTCCTGCGAGGTGGCGCGCGCCTCGCGCGCTGGACAGGGCACCGCAATGACCTCCGGCAGCCAAGATAGGTTCAGGATGAAGCATAGGGTCGG
>JAABUJ010001198.1_pt1 | contig 39750 bp, 18 predicted proteins | sample 5559131 | NCBI WGS metagenome assembly JAABUJ01 (sample SAMN10711875, study PRJNA513366) | rock metagenome | isolation source: Antarctica rocks | place: Antarctica: Victoria Land, Mt New Zealand nord | collected 2016-01-07 | reverse complement strand
AAAAATATATATTCATAATAATTCTGTCTATTCAGATTTATAGAAATAAGTGTTTAGTTGTGATTTTAACATCAAAACACTGAATTTGAGTGTGATTTTCAAAAAAAAGTTGCAAAAAGTTCTGAGCAAACTGAGAAGCCAACATTCTAGAAATAGCTGTAAGCAAAAAACACACCTGTTTTTCTAGTAAAACCTGTCACCCCTGTATTCACTCACAAAATCATGCACTCACAAGATCAATTGACACTCTCAAAGCTCTATAATGACAGTCTTAATGCCAAAGAGTAAAAGAAAGAATATTAAGACAAAATCTTCATCAAAACTGCATCTAAAAGATCTTAGACATTCTTTCACACTTCTTTTATCTTAAGATGTTAAGAACATCAACATCAATGAATTTGAAGACATTGACAGTGTTAATTTAACAAGAAAGAAGACTTCAATTAAAACTCTATTTATGTTTCTAATTCATTAAACTGTCTTTCTTGACAAGAAAAGCCTCTCTGACAAGAACAAAATAATAAATCTCATCAATTTCAACTACTCAGCATTTCTGACAAATGAACAGATTAAATTGAAAGAAAAGACTTAATTTAAAAGCTATTAAGTGTAATGACAGCAGATTAAGACATAATTGTCAGTTAATGAGATTAGAAAACAGAATACTTTGATCTTGAATTTAAAGAATGTTAATGAAGAGAAATGAGTTAATTTAAAGATTATTTTTCTGATTTAACATAAAAGTAAAAAGAAGAATATTCAGATAACTATTAACATTAAGTTTGTATAAAAGACAGTCTTAAGATCTATTTAAGATAACTTTATAGACAGTAATGATTTAAAGTTCTTGAAAGAAGAAATAGTCTTCTTATAGAAGAAGAAAGTAAGTCAATTGTTTTCTGTAAAGTGTCTATATTAATTGATACAGCAAATAGTTACAGAGAAGAATCAGATAGTTATAAAGAAGTGAGAGAAGCTGAAATTGAAATTAAATAATTATATAAGATATTTAATTTGTTGATGACACTGTAACAATGTGAAGTGCAAGAATAAGAAGAAAAAGTACTTAATGTTAAAAGAAAAGCATTATGCTCTGAATTTTAATCATTTCACTGTCTGAAATAGAATCATCAACAATAAAGATATCATCATTTTAAGCTTTTCTCTTTAAGTTCTTTATATACTTAATTAATTTTCTTTATCTTTTTTAAAAAAGACTTCACTATCTACTCTATAGTCTTCTTTACAGTCTTCTTTACTCTTTACATCATTCTTGATCTTCACATCTGTTCATATTCACATAAAACAGACTTCATCAATGTTCTTAATGTCATTAATGCTTATATAGAGCTCATAACAGTACTTATTATTATATATGTTTTCTTCTTTGTCTTATTTATTTTCATCATCATATCAGCATTTTTATCAGCATTCTTATCAACATTCTTATGCTACTCTGTCTTCTTCATCTTCTTCATCTTCTCTGCAATATCAAATATATTATTTAATGCATTCATCTCATTCACTCTTATCTCAGCTATCTTCTTCATCTTTTTTAAAGTCTGCTTCACAGCTCTTACAACAGTCATCTTTACATTAATTTCTTTTTTATAAAAAGAAAAGCAGCTCTGTCAACAGTGACAATACAGAATTAATGAAGCTTCTATATTAGTATATAAAATAATTTAAAAGATAGATTTTAAAGTACTTAATGTCATTAAAGAATGCATATAAATAGCTGTGAGATCAGCTGTATAATGTAAAGCAGATAAAAAAGATAAAGATTTAAGACTGAAGAAATTTAAACATTTCTTTAGAGTTAGAAAAGCAGCTAAAGAAGAGAATTAGAAAGTGAATAAAGAAGAGAACTGTGAAAGACATGAAAAATAAAATGAAATAGATAAAATAAATAGAAATAACTGATGCTGCAGACTCATTAATGCACTTAACAGCAGTTGTGAAGTTTCTAAAGTATTAAATAGTATTTAATTTATATATTTTTATCTTCTAAATCTGTCTAATCTAAAACTTATAGTCATTATCAGTGACTGTTAACTTTATTTCAATATATACACTTTAAAAATGTATCTTAGAATGTTTATCACTGTTATATTTCTTCACTATTAATTGTATAAACTTCTCAAAATTATTCTTATACTTCTTCACAAGATTCTCATGTCACTGCATTCACTGCTTAAGAATGACAAAGAACTGTTTAATAGAGTTGTAATTAGAAAAGTAAAAAGAAAGAAAAATAAGCTTTATATTAGTCTCAGTGTATATGTTGATTAATTTTTAGTAATATGTTAATAACTAAACACAGAGAAATCAGTAAATATATCTTGAAATAATATATAAAGATATTGTTTATAATTAGAACAGATTGTGACTCTGAAAAAGAACTGCACTTTAAAAGAATATAATTTTGTATAAAGAAATTAAATAAAACTTCTATTATAGAGCTCTGTTTAACTATTTATGTCATGTATTCTTTGATAGTATATGCTGACAGTACACTTCACTGTTCACTTTATTTCAATAAAATTAACATTAAGATTCTTACTTCACAATATAATTACTTAAACTTTCAATTCTTATTTCATTCATTTGCAGCTAACTCATCAACAAAGATAAGCTGATCTGCAGTTTAATTAATCAGTTAAACAAGTCATTCTGCATATAAATTATTATCTTGTTGAGTGACTTTTCATTGTAGCTATTAAAATTACAAATATTAATCATTAAATTATACAACAAAGATTCTCATCATCTTCTGTGTATACTTCATTCTCTTCAGAACATTAAACAATATTCTGAGCTTAACATTAATTTTAAATTCATCTTAAAGAAATCATCTTATCTCATTATAATAAATTCAGAATCTTTTCTTAAAATATTTAGTCAATATCTCTTTCATTATTAAGATCAGAGCTTTAGATCAATCTCTTCTTCTAAGTTTAAAAATCTTGAATGATTCTTATATTCATTAATTCATTTACATTCTTCAAATTTGTCAAGTAGACATCTCTGTGTTCTCATGAATCAATGAAATCAACATTTCACAGATCAATTAACTGTCAACAAGGCCTCTAGTGTACTCAGACAATGAGTGAGACATTGTTAAAGCTTAGAAAGCAGTCATGATGGTTGTGGAACTGTTTTTGATGTGAATTTGTGAGTGAATACAGGGGTGACAGGTTTTACTAGAAAAACAGGTGTGTTTTTTGCTTACGGTGTGGATGGCCCAGAATTTCCACCGGCACTGTACCTTACTTACAGGTGGGTTACTTCCGTACCTTACGACTGCCTTGCGGTAACAACGTCCAGAAGCATTGCACTTGCGTTATAGTATAAAAGATACGATGTAGACAATAATGTATCTTTTACAGACCCAGACCACAAGTGTTGAAGGAAGAGGAAGGCTTGGCATCTTGCGTAAGCGGCTCAGTAAGGGACATACCTTACCTTACCTAGGTAGGTAAGGTATGTGTTGAATGCAGGTGACTTTCACGTGGGGGCTCGGGTTGGTGACTTATCTTATACGTTCGATGTGAGGGAATTCTCTTCCGGAAAATCACTTGAGCTGTTACACCGGACTACAAGCTGCCTCAGTCTGCCATAGACTTCGTCTTCGCTGCGTAGATTGAATCGCCTATCATCATACGCCCTGAGAACACCACTGCACCTTTCAAGACACTGATACTCTCCATCCAGCTGCTCCCTCGTACCTTCGTTTTTTTGCAACAAGCCACAACTCGGTCGGAATGTCACAAGCACACGCAATGTCGGACGATCAGGTAAGAGTGTATCTCTTCGACTAGGTCGTTCTGTGGCCGTGAAGAAAATACAGCCGCTGATCGTGTCACGCGTACAGGTAGCTGGGGAACTGAAGAAGATGACCGCCTTCATCCGCCAAGAAGCTCTGGAGAAGGCCAAAGAGATCCAAATCAAAGCCGATGAGGAATTTGCCATTGAGAAATCGAAGCTCGTCCGCCAAGAAACGGCCACCATCGATTCGCAATATGAGAAAAAGTTCAAGCAAGCATCGATGTCACAGCAAATTACACGATCGACTCTCGCAAATCGGACCCGGCTGAAGGTGCTGAGTGCGAGACAAGAGCTACTGGATAATCTGTTCGAACAGGCCAATGCAAGGTTACGGAGCTACTCGGAGGGAGCGGGGAATTATCAGGGGATCTGCAAGAACTTGATCCTTGAGGGATTGTATGCATTGAGCGAGGAACGAGTCCAGGTGCGAGCACGGAGGGCAGACTATGACGTGGTAAAGAAATCAATCGAAGACGCGAGAGAAGAATATGGGAACGGTGTTGACGTGGACCTTGACGAGGACAACCCTCAGCCGGAAGGATCGTAAGTTTGTCTGATATTTTGTTCCATGTCATCGTACCATCTGAACTTCGCAGGTCGGGAGGGGTTTCTATCGTTGGAGGGAAGGGAAAAATCGACATCAACAATACTTTCGATGAGCGTCTGAAGCTACTCGAGAACGACGCTCTTCCAATGGTCAGGACGACCTTGTTTGGTCATAACGAGAATCGCAGGTTCTACGACTAAGGCTATCGGTCACACGATGGCAAGGTTGCCGGCAAATTGTCTAATTACTCCCTCGAACGCCGTCTTTGACATGACTAGGAACCCCAACTGTCTGGGTTTTGATGACGGCGTGAGAAGCCGTTGCTTCGACAAAAGAGTTTTTGCTGCATCATAGCGACTTTGTATATAACACACCAAACCTTTGTTCCATCATCGAGGAAACGGCCTCCTCGGTCCAGGCGCAGGCTGTGCACAATGCTGGCGAACCATTTCATTCACATCTCCTCTCGCAACGCCGTTTCTCCTCATTAGCGAGGGCTGCATGCTAAGTATGTGCTGACTCATTGGTTGATCTGTCATTGGAGAGAAATCCCGTAATCGCCTTTGTACTGTGTTGACCGTCGCCCTGTTCGCTCGCAGTAACAGATCCAAAGACGCTCGATTTCGCTTTTTGCTTCGTTCTTACCGCATAAGTCAGCCGATAATGCACGATGCTCAGAATCTCTTTCGCCTCCGTTCTCGACATGTGCGAGGCACCAGAATCAACCAGGCCTGTGAACATCGCCTTGATTCTCTTTGCTAAAGAGTCGACCTCCCGGTTGAAGGAGGCTTCACCGCGAAGATTACACATGTCAACGGATGATATACCGTGGTCGATAGCGATGTCTAGCATAGATATTCGCGCTGCAAGTTGGGCGTAGTCCGCGTCCACCTTGATGTCAAAAGCGGGTCGCAGGAGATGATTTGTAACGGCGTCCAGATCGAGCAGATCCTGTGGAGCTTTGCTGAGGTACGAAGGATCTTCGAAAAAGAAAGCCAACGCCAAGCGACGGCGGAGGAGCCCTAGAACGGGTGTATAGGCTGGCAGGTTACTCATCATTTGAAGACGAAGCTGGCTGTCCCGGGTGGAGTTGAATATCGCCCTACTGATCCGGAGGAGCTGCTATGATGTCAGGGGGTCTCGACCAAGAGAAGATAACGTCGTACTAACGGACGCCTCCCGGTTCACTTCCGGGATACTAAAAACGAGATGTGTAAACACGTCTTCAACTGTTGCTGATACAACACAATCTGTAGTGAGGGCAGCGTCCAACGTCAAGCGAGCTACAAGGCATATCGCATGCTCCCGGGTCTCAGTCGACAGGCTATGTGCGGCCGAGTGAGATCAGCTCTGACTTGATTTTTGTTGGATGACACGACGCACCCTGCTGAAATGTTCAGAAGTGCGTGTAACATCGGAAGTACTCCTGCCCAATTTCCATCGTCCGCCACTACACGCGTCAGCATGGGGCGCGGGATCGAAGGCGACTATCCGCTTACATCTGACTTGCATGGGCTCGGGGACAGCAGGCTCGCTAACATTGACAGCCTCTGGCTTTGCACCGAGACGACCGAAAAGCTCGTCGACAGTAGACGGCTGTACGAGGCGGCGTGTGTGACTCTGCGCGTACTTCACACTCGGTCAACATCGACAAGAGGTGGGCTTGTTCGAGCGGACCTACCCTGAGTGATTTGACATAGGCACCTCTCAAATCTTCGCTCGGCTCTAGGCACGCTGGTGTCCAGTAAGTGGATGGCTGCATCGTCCCTTGAGAGTCCACCAACCCGAATGTAACATCCAGAGGTAGACCTCATCCGGTAAGGTCATCTTCTTCATCATCACTTCCTCAAGATGACCAGAAAGAAACAGCTGCCGCCGCGATGGCAAGCCTGTGAGAACAAGGCTTAGCGCAGTGTCTGTAGCGCCCATGAGAGTAATTAGGTCTAACCTTTCCTTAAGACGTGCCAACACGGCGAAGTAAGCGCAGTCGTCGGAAAAGGTTGCGTTTGGGACTCTGGTTGAGGACGTCCGTCCCGGAAGAAAAGCCAAGTTTTGGCCCGATGTAAAGCTTCTGTTCTCCTCATGGTATTAAGTACCTTATGGAGTGAATTATCTGTACCTTCGCCCGAACCACTTGTTACCGATGCCAGCAGGTTTTCGTCGATGTGCTCCAAGGCAGTCGATGTGGATCCTTCCTGTTTCTGTGCAAGCATTTCCTGCGCGTCTACTGCACCCTCCGATGCTCTGAAGAGACATCGTGCTTTGGCGGCATCCGACTCAGAAGCAGTATCTCTCTGAGTCTGTCTCACCAGAGAGTCCAGCGAGAACTTGTATCGAGGTATCACCGGCAACCGTGAGGTAGATGATGTCGATGATGTGTTACCACGGCCTTCCAAGCGGCCTACCCTTGTTTGTGCCCTTTTGTGGACTGTGCCACGGTCAAGACCAGGGATCACATCTCCAGCAACGAATATGGGTGTGGGCTCCTTTATGGGTTTTCGAGCCGTGAGCAGTTCATTAAGATCATCCAGTGAGGAATCGGAAGTCGAGTCTTCATCGTCCGAACTCTTGATCACAAGTTGGCCATTCTTAAGGACCTGTCGGTTGCTGTTGGACGACGTCAAACGAGCTGGCGCAGACCATGAGTCGTTAGGTGACGCGCTCCTTCCAAGGCCGGGACGAGGCTGGGCTTCCTGTTTGCTCTTCTCCAGGGCAGGAACAGCGGGGCTTGAAAGCGCGTGATTTCTGATTGGGCTTGGCCGGCCTGGCGCAGCAGGATGCTCTGGAGCGGTAACATCGGCATGGAAGACTCGGTTCGATTGAGCGACGGTTATGGAGGACTGGTCTTCGTCCAATGGTAGAGGACGTTTTGCGCGTGGGGAAGCAAAAGGTTTGAAGAAGTCAGTGAGTTTGTGGTTCTTCGACATTATTGCAGATGAACTTGTGCATGATTCATTAATGTTAAGGTATGAGGTAAGCACTCGAATACCTAAGGTAAAGTTGTGGGACGCGCGCTTTCGCGCTATCACATGCAACATCAAGTAGGTACCTTACAAAGTTCCTCACTTGCCCTTCAACGGTTTACCCGCTGTCCTCGGACGATATTTATTATTAATAAATGGGGTAAAAGACTCCGCTGGTCCATGCGACTGCATAAAAGACTTGGATGATAGTCAGTCCATAAAAAAGACTCAGATAGACTCAACACTGAGTGCTAACCTGAATAGTCTTTGTGTCTTAGAATGTGTTGATGCATCAAAATGTAAATAAACATTAGGATAGTAAACAAACAAACAAACAATAGATATTTATGTGTTTAAATTGCTTTTATTTACTAATTATGTAATCTACAGCATGTAAAGACATTATGCTTTATCTGATGACATGTATTGCAGTAATGAACTGCATTTTTCAGTCTTAAATTCTCATCAATATCTCTTAAATCATTCTGATGCAGCTTATATAGAGCACACATATTCTTCATTTAAATCTATTTCTTCTTAGATCTTTTACAAGACACATAAGTGTGTAAAGACTAAAGAGTTGCATTTTATGTTGTTAATAAGACAGAGATTGCTGACATTAATAGTTGTCATCAGCTTAAAATAAATGACAGTTTAGACTGTTATTGAGAAGATGAAAAGAAGATAAAGATTAAGAAACTGACTTAGAATGAAGATACAGATCATAATGTAATTATAAGATATATTGTTTTTCTAATAATAATAACAGAAGCAGATTCAAGTTCATAAATTGATCATGAAGATCAAGCTATTTAACTGAATTACATATTTCTTAATAAGAAATCTTATCTATGTTAAGAAGCAGTGTTCTAGCTGCTTCTATAAAGTAAGATAGAACTAGTATCAGAGACTAAATAAAGATTTTACTCATGTTAATTATAGTTAACATTCTTTTTACTTCTTTTGTAACTCTCTTAATCAAGATGTGCTTATAGACAACACAGTTTAGAAGTTTCACTAAACAGTATAATATAACATAAATATTCATTTCTTTCAATAAATTATGAGCTCAAATTAACAAGAAGCTTCTCAGAGAAAGTATATACTTTTAATGTGATGATAACTGAATATATTAATTTTTAAGATTCATGATTAATTCAGCTTTAACAGTATCATTAATTATTAAGATTTATGATAAATCTGACTTTAGCAGAATCAGCACACTGATGATAGCTATATATATTAATTATTGAGATTTACAGTCAATTCAGCTTTAACAATATCATTAATTATTGAGATTCATAATAAATTTAACTTTAACAGAATCAGCATTTTGCAGTAGCTGAGTATGTTTAGCTTAAAAGATTCATAGAAAATTGATCTCAACAAAAATTAACATTTATAATTGCTCAGAAAGCACTGTTCTGTGATAGCTGAGTATGTTTAATTTAAAAGATTCATAAAGAATTAATCTTAACAAAAATCAGCATTCACAGTTACTCAGAAAGTACTGTTCTTCAGTAGCTTAATATAAGTTATTAAGATAAATAAGCACTACTGTCTTACAAAATAAAAGATACAAAAGCTTTTTATTTATTTTATTTATATTATCTTCAATGCATACATTGTTATTTTACTTTATTCACTTCTTATATTACATATCAACTATCATCATCATAAACTTTAACAACTTCTTTATAAAGCAACAATCTGTCTCAATTCTTACTTATAAGAACTGCAATCAATGATTCACTTTTATGAAAAGATAATTAATAAAAAAAAATCTATAAAATGTTGTTAAAGTCTTAACAGTTAATATACTGATTAGTGAATTCTCAGACTCATTTTTTCTCAGTAATCTTGACTTTAAAAATCAGAAAATTAATGTAAAGATCTTATATTGACTTATTATCTGTATAAACATAGATAATTAAGAATATTTAATGAATAAAATCAGCATAAAGAATGTTTGAGATGTATTGAAGTTTAAGTATAAAAAGAAGCTGTAAATGACTGAAAAACAATATTTAATGAAGTTTGTTAAATATAGAATGTCAGAGAATATATTCATTAAAGAAGCATAAACTTATTTAAATAAACTTAACAAAAAGATTGCTGCAACTCAGTCTGATATGACTAAGTTGTTTAAATTAAAATAACAGTTTTAGATACTGCTTTAAATGTTATTAATTAAGTATGTTGTGATCTGCAATGTCATTAATATTCAGAACTGTTAGATATATAACTCATGATAGCTGTGCTATTAGTGTGGTGCCACCTTTTAACAGGTTATGAGCTCAGGTTAGTGCGTGATAACTTGCGTAAAGTGGCGCCTAGGCCACCTCTGCCGGTGGTTCAAGTCCATGGTGAGAGAGTAAGTTCAAAAGGTCATGAGTTTGAACTGCCATCTGTGTGCACTCTTTACACCTGTAAGTCAGTTGCGGGCCAATTGCGGGTTAGGAAAAGTGTTAGATATATAACTCATGATAGCTGTGCTATTAGTGTGGTGCCACCTTTTAACAAGAACAATTTAAACATTAAGAAAGATTTATAAAAGCTTTAAAAGAAAGAGATATAGCTTAAGATTGACAAAACTATTATTGTTTTGTGAATAAATAAATAGAAAGAAGATCAATGTTTAATGAATTAAAATTGCAGTTCATTAAATCATTACATAATTAATATTAAGCAACATTATTGCAGATCATTTAACTTAAACAGTGATCATTCTTTTCATTACTTTATTAAATGCTTTCTTTACAACAGCTTTCACTTCATTAAAGATTGCAAATTTCTTTTTAATATTAAGTAAAATGTTTAAAAGAAGATAAGCAGATTAATTACAGTTAAGCTGTACAGATTGACTGCAGTTAAGTTGTATTAAAAGTTAATTTATAAAGAAAAAGAAAAGAAACACAAAATCTTTGATGCAGAAGTTAATAATAATAATAATAATAATTTCTTCTTTAAATTTAAAGAGAAAGAGAAAGTTAATAATGAAATTGCTGCTTTATTTAAGAAGATTATTAGTAAAATATTTAAATTTAAATAAGTTGCAGACTTTAAATTCTTTTTATACATAATTGATTAGCTTTAACTCTTTAGTGATCTTCTTATATGAATGAGATGTTGATAAATTAAAGTTAAAAAGAGATATTTATACTCTTATTATTATGAAGTAATCATTATACAAATTAAATCAAAAAATTCTGTAAGACTGAGTTCAACATTTTATATATTTGAACTTGAGATCAATCTTTTGTCAAGAAAGTAAATATATAAAATAAAATTGCATAAAAGCTTTAATCAATACTGTCTTTAAATGTATAATAAGCATAGTAAGATTATAATAGAAGCATTAAAGCAAGATAAAGTCTATATAATTAAATACATTACAAAGAGTCTTAATGAGTTTACTTTAATATCTGTAATGTACACATTACATTCAGAGATTATCTTCTTTATTATTGCTTTAAATGCAAGTCTGTATGTTTAAACTCATGAACATAATCTTATGATTAACTTTTTAGATGTTAACACTGCATTATTAAATGAAAAGATCAAGATTTACAGACTTTAACATTAATAATTTGTTCATCTTAATTCTGCAAAGTTGCATGATCTTTATAAGATGACAATTCTTGAAAAGTTAATTCTCATTATTAAGAACAATAAGAACATATATAAGATTTGTAGACTGAGTATAGAGTTAAGTTGAGTTGAAAAAAAGTGCATTTGATCTGAACTTACACTAGAATTTAGGTTAAATCAGGTCAGATTTGTATACAGATTAACTTTATCTACAATCTGTGCAGATATCTGCACACAGATGAGACTAGTCATTATGAGTAAGGTCAGGGCTAGAACTCAAAAATGTAAAAGCTTATTGATATATTAATCATAATAAATTACATCTTAACTAGTCATATAGGGATAAATTACACAGTCACAAGATATATTACTGAATAAGTTATGAAAATCATGACTTTTTGCAAAGGTGCACATTAGAAACACACATTAATAAGCATGTGTATGTGCTTACTAAGCACATACACATGCTTACTAAGCACATACACATGCTTACTAAGACTATATATAATTCACAAAAAACTCATGACTCTACACAGGTCAGATCAGGTTAACCTGCACTCAACTTAGCTAAATAAAAGTTAATCTAACCTGACCTAATATTTAGACTCAACTCTGACTCACATAATCTATAGATAACTCATGCACTCAGTTTAAAGATTTGTGTTCTAATTAAGTTCATTAATAAATAAGATTACACTGTAAGCAAAAAAAAGACTAACATTCTTGTTTTTATTTTTATTGATATATATAGCTCATTATTCTTATTATTTAGTAAATATCAGTACTTTCTGAAGATAATAGATAATCATTTCTAAAAGATGTAAACAATACTGCTGAAGCAACATAATAAAATTTTATAAACACTGCAAGAATAATGATTAAAGACTGAACTTCAGATCAATATAAAGATTCTTGCTGTACAAAATAATAATAAAATAAAGTTAAAGTTCATTTTAAATGACTGATGCAAGTCTTTTAACATTACACTGCAATATATAGTATTCTACATGTCAATTTAAAATGATGTTATCAAAAGAATCATCTGAATCACTGAGAACTCAGTGTACATCATAATTAAAGAGATATAACTGTCAATAAAGTTCTAAGTACAGACAGTATAGACAGATGTTTATCTTTGTAATTAAACAGCAATTAATTTTTTAATTAATAATAAATAGATAACTTTTGAGAAAGCTTTTACTGATGTAAAGTTATTCATCAATTATATTTATGTATAAGAATGCAAGTGCTACAGCTACATTGATCTTAAGTTATTATCTGAAAATAAATGTGATAAATTCATAAATTAAGAACAAGTAAGAGTCTTTATAAGCTACATTGAGAAAATCACAAAGCAGTATTAGCTTTAAGCTTCAGATCTTAAGTGCATCATTAAAAATTATGCTGTAAAGTTTGCTAAAAGTAAGAAGAAAGACACTGTTAATCTTAAACTGCAATAATAAATATTAAATGTTCTTTTAAACAGAAGATTCATTGAACATTTATGAAAGAAGTTAATCATTATGAAGATTACAGCTTTAAATTAAACATTTATAACTTAAAATAATAAGATGCAGTCTAACTTAATCATAATTAAGACTGACAAGTCTTAAGATAAACAATATGAGATCAAGTTAACTGCAGTTAATTTAGATAAGTTATTAAATAAAAAGATCAACATTAATTAAATTAAGACAATGACACTTAAAGAAGTCAGAATCTTTCTATGCATTAAGATCTTAAAATGAAAAAGAGACAACAACAATAACAATTAAGATGTGAATGAGTTCTTAACTAAAATATTAAAAGTTATATTGACACTTATAATATTCTTTACAGATAAAGAAGACTCTATGATTAAATCTGACATTTTAACATCTATTATCTATGCTGAAGCAGTGAAAGACTCAATTTAAGAAGAAATGTAAAAAAACATTATTTATGTAAAGCTGACAGTCTTGACAGTAAATGAAACATAAAAAGAGATTGTGTCATCAAGAAAAATTAACATTATAATCAGTAAATAAATCTTTAAACTTAAGCTGAACATCAATGAATTCTTAAATAAGTTTAAGACAAGATTTGTAACAAGAGACTTTTCATAAACATATAATGTTGATTATAAGAACATCTTTATTTTTATTATTAAGTTTAACACTCTATGAGTCTTTCTGACTATTGTTGCACTCAAGAATCTAAAGTGTCATCAAGTAAATATTAATAATATTTTTATGAAATTCTTTTAAAAAAAAACAATTTATATAACACTTTCTTCTAAAATCAATGTTGCATTTAATTATGTTCTGTGCATACTGCACAGTCTTTATGATCTTAAGTAAGTCACACAGAATTGATATAAACAATATGTCATCAAACTACTTAAGTTAAGTTTTCATCAAAGCAAGACTGATCTCTATCTTCTTCTTTACAGCATTAAAAGAATCATACTGCTTCTTTATATAAACAATATTATTATAACTTCAACAAATCTATTATACATTCTCTGATTCAAGCAAGCTCTTGTGAGTATGTTTAAAGTTAAGAACTTAAAAAAGATACAGAAAATTCTTAATATTTAAATTATATATAATTATAAAATGAGAACTCTGCATCTGAATCAGACTCATTATATAAATAAAATATTAAAAAATCTTTATATGCAATCTGATAAGCACAGAGTCATCAGCATTTCATTTAACAAATATGATATTTTTTGTTTTGTTAACTTAACTGATCAAAGAATAGATTAAAGACAGTATTAATAGACAATTAAAAGTTTAATGTATGCAGCAATTTATATTTAATTAAACATTATCTTTATATTAAATTAATTAAATCAATATCTCAGTGATTCTGCAAAGCATTATAAATACATATTTAAGAAATTATTGCAGTACATAAGATTAATCATCAATTTCAGCATCATGTACAGCTTTAATGAAAGTTAAGTAATGCTTAAATACTTTAACTTCAACTATACTTTGAATAAGCAGAATCAGAAATCAATTTTAAAGTGTATTTATATGCTTAAAAATGAATCAGTGTTGTAAATAAGTTAAAAGTAGAAGTTTGTCATTATCTTAATTATTAAGATTAAATACATAATCATATCAATATGTCTAAAGACTGAGATCTAACTTGAACAGATATTAAAAGATATAAATATAGATAAATATTTTGAAGTCAATTTACACTGCATAAACATTTAAAAAAACAAAGCTCATTAAATATCTTCATTTATTCAGTTCAAAGAAGACAATCAAGCTGTCTTGATCTTAATTAAAAATGTATATGTACATAAGTAATTAAAGTACATTAATGTCTTCTATTACAATATCTGCAATCTGTATAAGTGCAATCAGATTCAGATAAACTTTATGCTCAGTTAAGAAATAGTTACTGACAGACTTATTAAGTCTCTGTTTAAACAAATCTTTAAGCAATTCATTAAATTTATAAAACTCATTATTAATAATTAATTAAACTCTTAAATGATTTGTTAAACTCTTAATGATGTGTTTAGTCATTTAATGTTTATTGTCAGTGAGAGTTAATAGATACAGTCTCATTAAATAAAAATGTTGAGAAGCAGTGTTCTAGCTACTTCTATGAAGCAAAATAAAATTAATATTAAAGACTAAATAAAAACTCTATTTATATTAACTACAGTCAACATTCTTTCTACTTCTTCTGTAACTTTCTCAATCAAGACATGCTCATAGACAACACAGTTTAAAGATTTCACTAGACAGCATAATATAGCATGAGTATTCATTTCTTTTAGTAATCTGTATCTATGTAAATAGAGTAGTTAACATAGTCAATAGTATAGAAACTAACTTACTTAATTGCTTCAAGCTCATTGCTGTGCCTTTAGAATGTGTTCTGCACAGAAGAAAGTGTATAAGATGTTTTAAGACAAGATATTTACAACTTTTAGTTGTTTATATCTTGTCTTCATCATTCTATGTCATATAACATTCAGAAGCTCAACAATTAAAAGTTCACAGTTAAGTTTTAAAGTTTTGTTGACAGACTTAATGATGTTTAATATGTTGTGACTGTAGCAACAGTCAGAAAAGTAAGCAATAACTTAAAGTTGTGAATTCTAAGCAGTAAGAATAGTCAGTAAAATACTTTTTAAAAAAGAAGCATTTACTACTTGTTAAAGTCAGTCTTTCATAGCTGATTTAATCTTTCATAACTCTTTCATCTTTATCTTAAAGACTTTCACTGTTTTTATTTAAGCAATAATTCAGAAACAGAATCTCAATGTTTTCTCTGTCTTCTTTAAGAAGTTTTCATTTAAATAATAACAGCAGTAAGCTCTTATCATTTAAGAACTCAGCAACACATTTATTTATAACAGCTTTTTATTTTAATTTAACATCAAAGTACAGTTCTGTATCTCTGAAATTGTTTATTGCAGATATAAAAGAAAGTATTTTTACAAGTTTTAAAACTTATTTTTCATTACTGCTTAAATAAAAAGCAAGTTTCTTCTGTTTATATTAATCATAACTGTCAGCAGCAAGATCTGCACAAAATAAGCTTTTAAAAAGATGTCATTTACAGTAAGAAAAAAATAGCATTGCTGAAAAAAGTGATCAGACTGTATTAAGCACACAAAACAGTATTTGAAGTTGTCTGTAAATAGTAATTAATTTAATAATAAAAGAAAAGAAAACTCATCAGTTACTGAATTAATCATAAGATTTATGTATATTTTAAAAGCTCATAAATATAGCTTTTACATGTAGACTAATAACAGCTAAAAACTATATCATTAAGCTTTTAAATTACTGTCTAAAAGTTCTTGTCTAATTTACTGAGCTATCTTGTAGCTCACTGTCTTCTCAAAATGAATTTATAGACAATTCATAATATCATGAAATTTAATAGCTCTCATGATACATAGATATCTCAAAGCAGTCTTTTATGCTCAGCTTTAACTGCAGAAGACTGTTCACTTTTATATATTTACTTTAATGTAAGTGTGCATCTTCTTTAATATCAATATAATCATCACTTCATTCTTTAGACTTATATGCACTCTTTATATACAGATTAACATATAACATTTATATATGATGTGTGTTAGGCACTTTATCAATGTTTTGAACATAAATCTAAGAAAGAGAGTATTAGTTAACATAGTAGTTAATGTAGAAACAGAACTTATTTATTTTTAATAAATTAATTATTTATAATTTTATACAGAATCTGTCAATTAAGAAAGACTGCACTCTCTGAAGAAGTAGATAGCTTTGATAAAGCTGACATTATGATGTGATGTTGATGGCAGTGAGATGAAAGTGTATAAATGATGATGAGATTGAAATGCATTAAATGATGAATGTAAACATTAAATGCTTAATGACAGCAATGTATTTACTATAGATAAAGAATTAGTGCTGAAGTAAAGTCTATTTAAGTCTTTTTTATGGGCTGACTATCATCTGAGTCTTTTATGCAGTCACATGGATCAGTGAAGTCTTTTACCCTAATAAATGATGATGTTACCCAAGAGGTACCTAGGATACCTTGTATTTATTGCCTTACCTTACCTAGGTAGGTATTTTGATCGTCAAAGCTCCCACCATCCTCTACCAGTACCTCCTAAATACGCCGGAGAGGACAGTTTGAAGCAAACCTTCGGCGTTCGGAGCAAGCTGACCGTTGCAATCTTAGTACTAGTAAGACTACCTTAGCATAGTGGTGGCTTAGTAGGTACCTATGTAAGATCTTACAAAGTACCTTAGGTAAGCTGATTCTTTTGTCAGCAACAATAAATATCATGGCGATTATCGAGTTGCAAAGGCCTTGGGGTCAGAATATACTATCAGGTACAGATTTAGAACTGTTGAACAAGTCGATCTTGTTTATGGAACCATGTTCGTATATGAAATCAAACAGCTGATACAAATTAGAATTGATAGAGAGGACGGGAGACTGCCGTAGTTTAAGGTACAGTAGGTACCACCTTACCTGCGCCGCTCATATCCGCTCATATCTGTACATATCGTACCTAGTAAGGTGAGAAACCGACCAGATCGGAGGGAACTTTCCTGTTATACTTATACCTACAGTACTCGCACTTGCACTTCAAATTCCTGGAAGGACTCGATTTCATTTTCGACTTCCTTCCTGCCAATCTGACGCCATCAATTCTGCCATCTAGCGGCCAGCTGTCATCGGGTCATACCTTGACCTTTCCTCTACCCTTTTCGACTGTCTCCAAGATCTTATTGTCAGAGGGCCGGGGAACTTTCGCAACGTTTCGGTGTGTGGCCACACATTCCAATCCACTGTGTTGCCAGTCTTTCGTCGGCGAATGGTGTCGTTCTTCCTATCTGGAGACGGTGCCCGATCCTCTACTGGTTGACGGGTTGATTTCCGTCATCAATCGCATTACTTCGTAGTCTAGCCCCTCCGGACTATTTTAACCGACATCATATCAGGCCTTGACGGGTGGTATGCATCAGGTTACGCATCCGCCACGCTTATCACTTTTCAGTTTCCTGATGACTTGCCGCTGCTGAAACTTCTTTTCTCGTCAGCGAGGTTGCGCCTGCGGGTGGGGCGCTGGAGCCAACGGGTTGAGTGTTGCTGAGTGTTGCTCTCCACCGTTCGCAACACTACGATGGCGATACCGCCGCACCACAAAGAAGGCAACGTGTCAGCGCCTATGAAGCGAATAAGATGGGCAACGCAAAGGGTCTCGGCACAACGCGGTCGGAGCAAACGTCACTCCATTATGGAGCGCCTGCATAAGGGGCCACCTCTGAACGAAAAGAAAAGAGACTCAGGCGGGAACTCCATCGGGCACAGACCGCATACACCCGACGAGCACCAAGGCGACCCTGCATCCGAGGACGGTAGTAGCGAGAGTTCTGATGTTGTCAATCGTAGGATTTTCTTCAACATCGAATTACCGGACGATGCCAAGGATGAGGAAGGCCATCCGATCGCCAACTTTGGCAGGAATAAGATCCGTACCTCCAAGTATACGCCTCTGAGTTTCGTTCCGAAGAACTTGTGGTTCCAGTTTCACAACATTGCCAACATATACTTCTTCTTCCTGATCATACTTGCGGTAGGCCCGTCTGAAACCTAACCTAGAGCAGGACGTGCTAACTAACCCGGTTGTCTTAGATCTTCCCCATCTTTGGTGCCTCCAATCCTGGCCTCAACGCCGTTCCGCTGATCGTCATCCTTTTCGTTACGGCGGTAAAGGACGCGATAGAGGATTGGCGAAGAACCGTCCTGGACAACGAGCTAAATAACTCTCCGGTCCATAGGCTCGTTAATTGGAACAATGTGAATGCCTCAGAGGATCAGATATCTTTATGGCGGAAGATCAAGAAGTCCTCCTCTCGGAACATTCAGTGGCTTTTCAAGAAGTGGCAAGATCGAAGGCAACGCAAGACGGGAAAAGGAAAAGGCTACGCAGAACGTGCCCTCGACGAGCCCCGCCCGTCCACAGATACGATACGCACCTCCTCCTACTCCTCACGGGTCTCATTCCATTCGACTCGCAGTCAGATTGGGGTTGGCGATGCGATCCAAATGACCCCGGTCCCTTCACCAATTCCTGGAAGCTTGCGCAATCCCGAATATACTTCGGCAGGTGTCTTCCAGGAACCGGCAATTGACCCTCCTTACGTTGAGGAGGGTAGAGATGCGCTGCCGCTGAGCCAAACTGCTGTAGCATCGAACTCGAGGCACGAGCCTGTATATTCGTCGACGAGATTCTACGGCAGTTTGATTGACCCCACCAAGCCAGTAACGGAGAAAGCAGGGTTCAAAAAAGACTATTGGAAGAATGTCCAGGTCGGGGATTTTGTTCGCATATACAACGAAGATCAGATTCCAGCTGATGTCGTCATCCTGTCAACCTCTGACCCGGATGGTGCCTGTTACGTGGAAACTAAGAATCTTGATGGCGAGACGAATTTGAAAGTTCGCCAAGCCTTGCACAGCGGGAGAAACGTCAAGCATGCCCGAGACTGCGAGAGGACGGCCTTTGTCATCGAAAGCGAGCCTCCACATGACAATTTGTATCAGTATAGCGGGGTCGTCAGGTGGAAACAACGCGATCCGAAGAATGCGGAACTCCCAGGCAACGACATGGCTGAACCCATATCTATAAACAATCTATTACTCCGTGGGTGTAGTCTCCGAAACACGGAGTGGGTGCTTGCGGTGGTAGTCTTCACTGGACAGGAAACGAAGATCATGCTAAACGCTGGAATTACTCCGAGCAAAATGTCCAGAATCTCCCGCGAGCTCAACTGGAACGTCATTTATAACTTCATCATCCTTCTCCTCATGTGTCTCGTCTCCGGGATTGTGCAAGGAGTAACCTGGGCGCAGGGCAACAACTCATTGGACTACTTCGAATTTGGTTCTATCGGTAACAAGCCACCGCTAGATGGTTTCATCACTTTTTGGACTGCCGTCATTCTATTCCAGAACCTGGTGCCGATTTCACTATACATCTCCCTCGAAATCATTAAAACAGCACAAGCGCTTTTCATCTACAGCGATACATATATGTACTATGATAAACTCGATTACCCTTGCACGCCCAAATCCTGGAACATATCGGATGATCTGGGCCAAATCGAGTACATCTTCTCGGACAAGACTGGGACGTTGACTCAGAACGTGATGGAGTTCAAGAAATGCACGGTCAGTGGGATCCCTTATGGGGAGGCTTACACCGAAGCTCAGGCCGGGATGCAGCGACGGCAAGGCATCAATGTCGACGAAGAAGGTGCCAAGGCTCATCAACAGATCGCCCATGACAAAATCAAGATGCTGGAAGCCATCCGCAGAATGCATTCGAATCCTTATCTTCATGACGACGAACTTACTTTTGTCGCTCCTGACTTTATCTCTGATCTCGCTGGCGGATCCGGCCAGGAGCAGAGCGCAGCAAACGAGCACTTCATGCTCGCCCTCGCGCTTTGCCATACTGTCATTACTGAACGAATTCCCGGCGATCCGCCCAGAATTGAGTTCAAAGCTCAATCACCAGACGAAGCTGCTCTCGTCGCAACAGCTCGTGACTGTGGCTTCACGGTTCTTGGTCGATCGAATGATGGAATTATCCTGAACGTGCTAGGCCAGGAGCGCGAATATCAAGTACTCAATACCCTCGAATTCAATTCTTCACGGAAGCGAATGTCTGCTATCGTTAGAATGCCAAGTGGACAAATCGTCTTATTCTGTAAGGGGGCAGATAGTGTCATTTACTCTCGTCTGAGACGAGGCGAACAGTCACAATTGCGAAAGACCACGGCTGAACATCTCGAGATGTTTGCACGGGAAGGCCTTCGGACGCTTTGTATAGCTGAGCGTGTCTTAGGTGAGGAAGAATATCAGAGCTGGAATAAAGACCATGATCTGGCGGCAGCAGCCGTGCAGAATCGAGAAGAAAAGCTTGAAAAGGTCTCAGACGCCATCGAGCGAGATTTAACACTTCTGGGCGGGACCGCCATCGAAGATCGGTTGCAAGATGGGGTACCAGACACAATCGCGTTACTCGGCGATGCGGGCATCAAGCTATGGGTTTTAACCGGTGACAAGGTGGAGACCGCCATCAACATTGGGTTTTCATGCAATCTCTTAGATAACGACATGGATCTTATTGTATTCAAGGTTGACAACGAAAAGCAAGAAACCGCCGAGGCCGAGTTGGACAAACATTTGGCTCTTTTCCAGCTTACAGGATCGGATGAAGAGCTTACTGTGGCACGGAAGAATCATGAACCTCCAAATCCAACACATGCGATTGTGATTGATGGCGACTCCCTGAAACTTGTCCTAGAGGATGAGCTTAGGCAGAAGTTTCTCCTACTTTGCAAGCAATGCAAGTCTGTCTTGTGTTGCAGGGTCAGTCCAAGTCAAAAAGCAGCTGTGGTGCAGATGGTCAAGAATGGGCTTGATGTCATGACACTTTCCGTGGGTGACGGCGCCAACGACGTGGCCATGATTCAGGAAGCCAATGTTGGCGTTGGTATCGCGGGAGAAGAAGGCAGGCAAGCTGTCATGTCTTCCGATTATGCTATAGGACAATTTCGATTTCTTCAACGGCTGGTACTCGTGCATGGGCGGTGGTCATATAGACGACTTGGCGAGACCATCGCCAATTTCTTCTACAAGGTAGGCTTTACCCCGCATTTGAGCCGAATCTGGATGCTGATTGGCGCTTGTAGAACATTGTGTGGACATTTACGTTGTTCTGGTATCAGTTATACAACAACTTCGACGGGTCTTACTTCTTTGACTATACCTATATACTACTCTACAACCTGGCCTTCACGTCGTTGCCAATCATCTTCATGGGAATACTGGATCAAGACGTGAGCGACAAGGTCTCTTTAGCTGTCCCGCAGCTTTATCGAAGAGGCATCGAGCGAAAAGAGTGGACGCAGCTCAAGTTCTGGTGGGTGCGCGTGTGTCACCCTTGAGATTTCCCCGCTGAACAGAAATAGGATTTACATGCTAGATGGTATATATCAGTCGCTTATATGCTTCTTCATGGCCTACCTGCTCTTCAAGCCAGCGACGTTCGTCACTAGCGGCGGGCTAAACCTGGACGACCGTGAGCGGATGGGTGTCTACGTAGCATGTGCGACTATCGTTGTCGTCAACGTGTACGTTCTGTTGAACACCTATCGCTGGGATTGGTTAATGCTACTCCTCGTGGCACTTAGCATACTGTTGATCTGGTTTTGGACGGGAGTGTACACGGCTTTCTCTTCGTCAGAATGGTTTTACAAAGCTGCGCCTGAAGTGTATGGGCAGCTGACTTTTTGGGCACTTTCGCTTCTGACTGTCGCGATCTGTCTCCTGCCTCGGTTTACCGCCAAAGCAATCCAGAAGATTTATTTGCCCCGCGATGTTGACATTATTCGAGAACGAATCCGGCAGGGGCGGTTCAAGTATCTTGACAGTCACGACGCTTTTGTTCCCTCATCCAAGGTCTCAATTACAGCCTCTTCAGACCTGTCCAAGCCGATTGGGCCGGTGGCGAAGCACGCTGTCAGTATGGCAGATGACGAAAGACCTATCTACCCACCCTCAGTCACAGCAACTGCGACCACGTATAATCCTAGAAGTCAGAATGGCAGCGATGGGACAGACTACACAGGCAATCGAACATCTCTGGAGCAGCCGACCCGACCATCATTTGACCGACCTCGACCTTCCTTCGATCGGATGCGGGCTTCTATTGATAGAATTAGACCAAGTTACGAAGCGTCCAAAGACTTTACCACGGCAGCCTTACTCACGAGAATGGAATCAAGCCACTCACAAGCCCATGGTCGACAAGCGGAGGCCTTCAGCTCCCGGCTCCGTTAAGCGTTCTTCCCCGTGGACTTCTTGTTCTACATAGTGTGTGCTCACACAGACTGTCTCCTTGTGTCCCATGCCCACATCTGTTTTGGTCATATACCTCAGCGATTTTTCCTTGTCTCATGGTTGCACTGGCGGCGTTCAGCAGCGGAGGCGTGCCAGAAAGCGGGTGCTTAAAATCTGGTTAGGGACCGTTTCCTGGGGCTTGATGGAGCAAGCATTGCTGATTCTATATACGTCTACCTTGTATGTGTTGGTCCCGACGGGAGTCATTGCTCCTAGACCTTGTGCGATGCTTTCAGCAGTGGAAGACTGTCTCCTGCTTATGTACGTAGATCCTAGACCATCCTCTTTCGGCGTACGAAATCTTGTCGTATGCTAGGCCTTGGCTTGCAAAGTGTTTGATCGCTTAGGTCCTTCCCACACTTGTCCGATCCTTGGGCGTAGCGCTGATAGCCAACGAGATGACTTGGCTCTACCTAGGTTGAGATAACAGGGGGACGGTAAAAGATCACATCAAGTACAATGACTGTTCACCTTCGTGATATCCACCAAAGGAACTTGCTATGTAGAGGCAGCACATGGGTGAAAGTGCTCTTAGCCATTTAAGGTATATAGATATTAACACTCCATGGTTTGAAAGTGAGTAAGACTGGAATATTATATAAGGTAGATCTTTGCCTTACTTACCTCAAGTTAAGGCAATTAAACTTCACTGACGCATGTCACTTCCATACTTGTGGTGGCAGTACCTTAGTGCTTCAATATTTATTGTCAATCATGGCCTGTTCCGACCTCGCCTCACACTCTTGAAAGGCCAAGTCGACCGAGATTGGCTTTCCTTGTCTTATGCAGGTTGACTCAGTCATTTCTAAAGCGAGCATCTGAGCACTCGACTTCCTTTCAGCTCCATATCATGTAACAAGTAGGACGTAGCTGAAGATGAACGCCCCCGAGCCGGCATTTACAAGGATATCAAGATACGAAGGATCTGACCGGGCTATCTATGTTTCTCGGCGGCGAATCAGGATCATCGTCTAAGCAGTAATGGCGGAACTGCTAGCCAAACTACAGTATGGTTCCTGCTACACATCCTTCTTGAGCCAGCTCGACGTGAACTGACAATCCTTGCGCTCTCGAGAATCTTAGAGCAATCCACAGAAGGCCTACACTGGTTCTGCCCTCGACAAGTCGACGACAATTCGAAGACGAACTCCGCTCCAGAGATCCAGGGTACGCCTCATGGAGGAGATGAAAATACCAAGCTCAGCTTGGAGGAGCGCAAAAGGATCCAGGAGGCGGACCGGCGGCGAGAACTGGTGCTAGACTGTCTTTTGATACTAGCTTACGATGGGGAAGATGTCGCTCAACATCAGGAATACTTGAAGAGACGGCTCGACAAGGACCTTGAACGATGCGATGTCTGCATCCGGGGCTATTACAGAGGCAAGAGAGAGCTTATGCAGAGATTGAACAAGTACGCTGTGTTATGAGATCGTCGAAGGCAGTATGCTGATCTGACAAGTGACTACGAGGAAGAAGAGGTTGTCACCTTCTCTAAGATCCTTGATGACAGGGACATCAGACGTATCAAGCACGGATTACTCATGGGTATGAAGACATTAAGCACTCTACCAGCGGAAGAGCATAATGTGAACGCACTGGGATCCCCCGCGACATACGCTCTTTTCGAGGCACTTAGTTGCGATACGTTTCTCCAAGACGACGGCCTGCTGCGCAGCTCTTTCGACGACTTCTTCAAACTTATTCAAAAGAAGAAGATGTTCCGTTCCGCAGACTACGTACCTGCTACTACGCTCTTTTTATTTGACGGTGACGGATTCCGTCGTCGGTGGGCCAGCCACAGCTGGGCACGGTTCTCACGGAGCCCAACAGTTGAGGACTTTGAGTGGACAGTACGAGATTCCTTATTACATAACCTTAGGCTGGGTGCAACACCCGGAGTGGACCCGAGCCACGTTGAGAGGCTGTGGCACGGAGTAAAAGTAATTGTGGACAGACTAGACAAGGACCTGATTACTCACTCGTTACGAGCTATGGACATTGATGTCTGCCGACTTGCCCTAGAGCATCTGCAATTGGATAATCCTGGCTTCATAGATCTTCTCCAGACCATCCGCGTCTTAGTCAAAAAATCACCGGACGACTTCTGGGATGCGATGGGTGCTGTGTCGCCGACCACCGTTATTGAACAAATCTTCAATAATCCAAGGTATGAACGGGCCCTTATTGAAATGGGCCCTAAGGTCGACGGCAAGGAGTGGGCCATTGAGAGCCTCCTTTCCTGGATCGAACCCTTCATGTACTCTCTGAAAACAGCGCACCGACCACCGGCTTGCCGGTCGCTCGTCTTCCAGCTGATCACCCGGTTGCAAGCCGATCGATTCGCTGAACATGTCAGAATTGAATGCTACCGCCAAGGCCTTGGTGTACTTAACTTCACCTTGCAGAGTTTCGTTGACGACAACTCCCCCATCGGCTCTGTGGGGCGAGTAGTACTGTCTGACACCCTTGAGGTCGTTGGTAGTCATATCAAGGGGATAATGCATGTTATGAAGCTGCCCGCTGATCACGCATTCAGCCACCATTTGTCTGAGGCGTGCAGCGACATCGTTCGGAACTCCCTGGCACTCGAGTGTAAATCTCTACGAGCGGACTATGAGTCTCTCGAACAGCGAAAGTCATTGCCGCACGGAGCCAGCTCATATTCTCCATCAATATGGGACGAGATAGTCTACAGCCTCGAACCAGGGAACATGACTCTCGCTAGGGCGACATTGTTGGGAATCACTGGGCTGGTGGGCTTGGAAAAAGTCAGTACCAAAGGCAAACAAGAGCACCCGAAGGAGCGCAACCAATTCAATTCCACATACAGCCATCTCAGTTACGCGGTCACGCAGGTGCTCGAAAGACTCGGAGATTTTGCACCTGAGGATATTGATAAGCTATTTACTCGTTACGAAACTGCAGACGCGCTAATCGCGTCTCTCCTCTCCGCCGATGCGAACGCATATCAGGCTGCCATCAATCTCATCAAGAATGTCAGTGCAGAGTCAGGAAGGAAGGAGGCGATGGCCCACCTGCTAAGATCGTTCTTCATTACTACTTTGCGCGGGTTATCATGGTCGGTCCGTCGGATCTCGAACGACAGAACTTTTGCCTCCACACCACGCTTGCTGAGAACTTGTACAGACGTCCTCGACATCCTCTGTAACATGCAGGATGGGATCCTCAGATCAAGAGAACTATCCGGACCTGCTGAGATTATTCTAGTTGAGAAATGGTGGGAAAACCAATGGAGAGCTTTGACTGTCATATTCGAAATGACAGAAGTCTGGAATAACCGGGGCAATGACAAAGAAACCATGATGGAATTTTGCCGTGATACTATGCAGTTTGCCGAGAGGCTATTCGAGCAATATAGCATCTTTTCTGCCGCTATAGACTCTGCCGCTTGTATTAAGCAGGAGAGCGGACTCCGGGAGCCAAACGTCGGAGAAGCTGGAAGGGCACTGCTGAAGCACCCCACCACAACAATGAACGCTATGGTCAAATGGCTTCGACTTCGTGACGAGTACCTTGCGAGCACGTCTGTCAAACTCATCACGATGATACTTCGGCGCCTCGGCGAATGGCAGATGACGATCAACGAAGATGCACATAAGTTTATCACAGGGGTCGTCGCTGCCAAGGATCCCATCCGGACTATGCTCACCCCTCAAGAGAAGGCGGAGCTGGCCAGGGCCGTGCACGAAAACCAAGGCTTGAGTGGTATCTCGCTAGGCAGCGGACAAGGACAAGTCCAGTATGGCGGCAAGCAGAGCATGATCACCACATGGACCAAGACTGCCGGAGATGATCACTCCTCGGGAGTAGTCGGACCAGATATATTGAAGAAACCCCGAGTCAATGATATGAAGGCTCAGAGTTCGACATCTAAAACCCCACACGAGATCATCGAAATAACCGACGTGGATGAGTTTACGGATCCTGACATTGCTGATGAAGACTACCTTTCGCTCACTCCCACCGCACAGATTTTCAAGACCCATAGACTTTCTACATTGACAGCTCTGGACCGGTCACTCCCGCCCAGGTCTAATCCTGCGACTAAGATTCCTAATGCTACGCACGCTCCCAAAGCCCCAGGGTCCGAGGCGGACCGTAGGTCATTCCGTGAGAAGCGCGAGAAAGAGAAGGAAGCGAAAAGACAGCGAGATGCTCGAGAGCTTGCGCGTTTGAAGAAAAAATCAGCCCCATCTCGAGGTGTGGCCGAGCAGACTGCTGGGGAGGGTTCTGGTCTAGATGGCATTGGCGTGAAAGGGAAAGACCATGCTCCCAAAGGTACAAGCATGATGATCTCATCGGATTCCGATACTGATAGCGAAGACGACTTTGACCGCGAACTATTTGGCGGCGTGAGCAAAGGCCCAAGATCATCGGATGCGTTTAAAGCCTACCAGGAAAGCAAGGCACAGTCGTTGCGACAAAGCCAGCAGGGACGACCAGTGAAGAAGAGTAGGCAGATCAGATCCGCTAAAGACATGCGATCGCGGCTAGCGCCTGACCTCTCATCCCTTCACAAGACTATTCTGAGTTGGGACTTCTTCTACGAGGGGGACTTTCCGCCCAGTTCGGAGCGAGACGATTATTCCTTGGTGTCGAGTACCTTTGATAACCCCGTGGAGTACCAAAGGACCTTTGAACCTCTTCTGATTCTCGAAGCCTGGCAGGCTTTCATGAAAGCTAAGGAGGAAGGAAATTTCAAAACATTCGAGATCAAAGTCGCGAATAGTCTCACGGTAGATTCTTTCATTGAAGTCAGTACTACCATGAGTACGGTTGATGGTAAGGACCTGGGGGTCGGAGAGGCGGACATCATCTTGATATCAAAGTCGCAGAGTCCCGTGACGGACTCGCAACAGCCACATTGTCTTGCACGAGTCAGTAAAATTACGCGCAAGAAGAATACCTTTGAGATCTCGTATCGAGTCAATGTCAGGAACGACCTTATTCCAGCCATGGTTCCACACGCTGGCCTGTTTGGTGTCAAAATCACGTCGATAACTCCTCTAGAACGTGAATACGGTGCTCTCGTGGCGCTGAAATATTATGACCTCTGTGACGAGATCATCAAGGCCAAACCATCGCCATTACTCGAGTATTCCCGGAAGCAAATTGAGCCTATCATCGGTAACTACCAACTCAACCATGCACAAGCAAAGGCCTTAAGATCAGCAATGGATAACGACGCGTTCACGTTGATTCAAGGGTAAGTCCACCGATGAAAACATGCCATACAACAGCATATTAACCTTTGAGTAGCCCCCCTGGTTCGGGCAAAACGAAGACCATAGTGGCCATCGTCGGTGCTCTCCTTACAGACACGTTTCGTGACAAAGGCGTCGCTATTACCCGTCCTCAAGTCAATCACAGAGTGGAACAGCCGTCTGTACGCCTCTCACCTTCAAAAAAGCTTCTCGTCTGCGCGCCAAGTAATGCAGCTGTAGATGAGCTGGTAATTAGGCTGAAGCGGGGCATCATGACCCTGAAAGGCGAGCCTCAGAGTCTCTCGATTGTTAGGCTAGGTCGCAGCGACGCCATCAGCTCTAGTGTAATTGACGTTACCCTTGACGAGCTGGTTAATGCAAGGCTGAACCCTTTGCACCAGCGAAAGACAGATCAGGGTGAAGATGTTCACAAAATAATGATGGAGCACAAGTTTACATCTGCAGAGCTTGTTACACTCCGTACGAGGCTGGACGAATGCAAGGCCCAGGGAAAACCAGTTGCACCTGAGCTGGAGCGTGACTTTGATCTGCTAAAACGCAAAAAGAATCAGCTCAGTCTGAAGATAGATGTGGCTCGAGATAAGGGCAACACTGCAGCTCGAGACGCCGATATCAGCCGTCGACGAGTTCAACAGGACATCCTCAACAACGCCAGTGTCATCTGTGCAACGCTTAGCGGGAGTGGCCACGAAATGTTTCAAAACCTCAGTATCGAGTTTGAGACTGTTATCATTGATGAAGCGGCACAGTCAATCGAGTTAAGCGCCTTGATACCTCTGAAATATGGATGTTCGAAATGTATCATGGTAGGTGATCCGAAGCAGCTACCGCCGACCGTGCTCTCTAGAGAAGCTGCTCGTTTCCAGTACGAGCAGAGCCTGTTCGTTCGCATGCAAAATAACTATCCAGGTGACGTCCACCTCCTAGACACACAATATCGCATGCATCCACAGATCAGTCAGTTTCCGAGCAGAACATTCTATGACGGGAAACTCTTGGATGCGGCGGACATGGCTCTACTCCGCGACCAACCGTGGCATAAAAGCAATATGCTCGGGCCCTATCGATTCTTTGATGTGCAAGGTGCACATCAAAGTGCACCCAAGGGGCATTCGCTCATCAACGTTGCAGAGGTCGAAGTCGCACTTCAATTATTTGATCGGCTGATTACCGATTATGGAGGTGTTGATTTTAAGGAGAAAGTAGGTGTGATTACTCCATACAAGAGTCAGCTTCGGGAGTTGCGCGCACGTTTCGCCCGGAAATATGGCGACACTATTTTCTCTACCATCGAGTTCAACACCACAGACGCCTTCCAAGGTCGTGAAAGCGAGATCATCATCTTCTCCTGTGTCAGAGCATCGTCCACGAAAGGCATTGGGTTCTTAGCGGATATTCGTCGTATGAATGTCGGTCTCACACGCGCAAGATCCTCCCTATGGGTGCTTGGGAACTCCCAGTCTCTACTAGGGGGCGAGTATTGGGCCAGGCTGATTCACGATGCGAGGGCTAGGGAATGCTACACGAGTGGAGATATACTAAAGATGCTTCGCAAGCCGTTGGTGCAGTCGGACGTACAGCTTTCGGTCAAAGCATCAAGATCAGCGATCCAGCACCTGCATATCCAATCGCACACTGATCGGGAGGTGGAAATGACAGACGCCGGCACGTTAGGGAGCCCAACAACGAGCGACTCGGCACCCGCCCTTGGGAAGCGATTGGCGAAAAACGGCCTGGCAGAGCTTGTCGGCTCTAGGCTACCTCTGGAAAGGGTCATACATTCTCAGGGTTCAGGGCTGGCTCATCCTTCCGGCGGAAGAAACGGACTTGACCCCAACAAGACTTGCAACATGTGCGGAAGTTTTGCCCACCAAACCTGGCAATGTGACCATGACCCGGCACAGGCAGCAAGCTCAACAGCTTGCTATCGTTGCGGAGATCGAAGCCACCAGAAGATCCATTGCTATGCTGATCGGTGCCTGGAGTGTGGACAATTCGGGCATACATCAAAGGTTTGTACAACCAGTGTGGCGCTCTCACAACGGGAGCGTGAAGGGATCAAGAGAGCGGAAACAAAACATCGGTTCTTACTGCAGAACCTGTCTGAAAAACAGCGAAAGAGGCAACTGGGTGAGCACGACGCCACGGTCCCTGTCATTCGGACGACCCGGAAGACGCCGCCGCTCGAAGTTTTTAACACCAGGATTGATTCCAAACCTTGGGATGCATCCAGTGCGAAGCGAAAACGCGAGCTCTCGCCTCCGCTAGGTGTACCTGGGGGCCCTAGGGCGATAATCACAGATCCACCGGGCATTACATCAAAGCTCCCGGAGCGACCCTCCTCCACTGGTAACTTGGCGACTTCTCCTGAAGCAAGCGTCCCGCTCGCAAAAGGAAATTTGATAACGGAGGATCGGAACCAAGGTTTCTACAGCGATACACATATCACAGACAAATCATCACTAGCAAACTTGAAATCGACCCACTATGGAACTTCCTTGCCTGAGAACGGTGGGCCGAACCAGCTTGGATCAGCCAGCAACGGGTCGCACGAGAAGCGGCTGGATCGCCCTCGTCCCAACGTCATACGCCCTCTGATACAAAAGAAAAGCAGTGACGTTGACCCCTTCATTCGACCAAAGCGCAGGAAGCCGAGGCCTTGAATGGTCTCAGGCCGCCGATCGGTTTCCTTTTCCCTCTGCTCAACACTGAGCACATGATAGGCATTTCTCCGGGATTTGGGTGTTGGCGATGCGTCAAATGCATTGCAGCGTATTGCTTCACAGTTACCGGAGTTACCTAGTGTTCTAGGGCTAGCATCTGTCGAAAATCGCGTGTAGCGAAATAGAGAGAGCTAAGCGCGTAGTGACGTAGGACTACTCACAACACGAGCTTCTCCTGTTCGAACTTGCTCCGCCAGGACATTGTTCTCTATGCTGACTAGTCGGAAGCACCACCATTCGTAAACGTGTGTGGTGCCGTTCGGGACGCCTTGCGCAAGTCAAGAAAGGGCCTTTGGTCCACTCGCTTGCTTGCTGCTTCATTGTGGGCCGTCTATCTATAAGGATACAACGTCCGTCTCTAGGATTGTGACACTTCGTAGTTACCGGTAAATCTTCCTTTCAATGCCGTTTGTCAACTTCTTGCTTTTCATCCGACGAAGCCCGATGGTTGCGGTGCAACCAGCTCTTCGTCGTGTAAGAAGTTCAGGAATAATAGGTGCAGGATGTCAAGTTGTAGCCAAGTGCAGCTCCTACCGTAAGATGTTGGGCACTTTAATCTTAGAAAGCAAAAATGGAAAAGCTGCGCCCGAGGGCACGAAACCCTCAGCAGAAAGGGATACAGCCACACGTTCGAGCCCTAACCCAAGCACCAGATACCGAATACGGACAAGCCTAAGGCGCATCTACCGAAGCCACTGAAACCTGCCCGTCCCACCCGACTCAGGCTTTGGAGATCGAAACATTCAATGCACCGTTGCATGATAGGTACCCACAATGCTCGGTCGAAACTTCCCTGTATGTGGGAAGCTACGATGGCAGGAGACCTGCGTATCTGGATTCCAGCGCGTGCAACGACATTGTTTGTTAGGACGAGATGGACAAGAAACAGTCCCAGACCACTAGACTTTCCAACCCCCGGTCTTCCTAACACGATGCTTTATCAGTGATCGGATCGCGAATATGGACCAAAACTCCCATATAAAGAACGTTGATATGACTTTCCTAGGGACGAGCGATGAAATCATAGATAATGTTACTACCATTGATGCCGTTCTCATATCTTGCACGAGACCAAGAAGTGAGGCATCAAATTCTCATGTCAGCGGATGAATGATGGTGTGAAAATTCAGAAAGGACCATCCCCACCCACTTAGTGATGAGACTCTCATGAAGGCGACATATGAAGCTCTCAAAGCGACCTTAAACAGACTCTATCATGTAGCGGGTGAGTTTGCAGTGAAGGATACCGCAACAATAAACTAAAGTCGAGCAAAGCTAGATCAGAAATTGTGCTCCAAGGGAGCACGATCGCTGATGTGACTGATGGCGGCCATGCCCGTTAATACTGTTGGGCTGTAAAGGAAAGACAAGACTTTGCGAGTCTCAAAGACCTTTACCCTGGCTTCAATCTATCTGACACTGCTGTATCATTAGATCTTCATTTCTGCTGCCACTGAAAGTGACTGTGGGTCGCTGGTATGTCAACTGCCCTTTGAGGGTGCATTATATGATGGCTTGTCCGGTCAGACATCCCAGCAGTCTGCCAGGCAGTCTTGTGAAGATGAGGCACGCATGGCAGCTCGGGTCGACAGATGCAAAGAATACTGAGATATATTGTTCACCGCGGGAAGGGCAGACTGAGATGGAAATCAACAAGGCGAAGCTCATTGGAAAGCCAGGGCTGCATCAAAGCAGGATCTCATTTAGAAGCCCAGGTGGAATAATGAGTGAGGGGTTCCAACAATGATTAAGAGCGGTCTGTGTGGTTTATCACAGGAGAGGAATCATCCAGACAGCAGATCGACTGCACAAAATGAGATCCCACCAAAAGAGGTCTCGTAGGAGACTGGGCATTGGAGGCTCGAGAAGCGCCTCTCCCAAATATCGAACAGCATATCATCCATTTGCTAGGTGGAGCAAGAACGACGGACAGATGGCCAGAACTGGCGTTGAAATAAAGCCGCATCGGTACATGCTCACCTCAACTGCAGCGCTTTAAACTAATCCAGGGAGCCATCGCTGAAATACCAGATGACGAAGGCTGAGTTTTTCAAAGACAGACCAGGACCAACCCTGGGGACTTGAAGTCGAATACCATGTTGGAGCTGGATACCAAAATTGTGTAGATGAAGTGCTCTCCGCTCACATTCAGAAAGAGCAGCAAGGGAAGAGCTGCGAGAAAAAAGCCAAAGAAACTCATCTGTACTTGCACTAGAACAAAACACGCGCTGCTTTCAGGTTGCGCTGATGGCGAAACCAGATGCCTCTGCAGAATCATATGCAAAAAGCTAAAGCTCTCATCTGTGCAGCTTCAGCATCTCATTGTCTGACAGTGTTCTCAGACAGGACTCTGAAGTAGAATATTTTGAATTATTGACTCTAGATTGAGAGTGTAGACATGAAGGTGCTCTTCTTGTAATGTTAACTAAGTCACAATTTTCACCTTAGCTTTAGACTCTAATTTAAGCTCTGATAAGAAAGATTAAGCAAAGATCATATAGCTCATAAAGTCTGAAGTCTATGTGGCTAAGAGTTTATGCAAGGTGAAATTTCATAGTTAGTGAGATCTATACATATAATCAATTCAGATAAATTAAGTAAGATTCTGATTCAAATTAATTCAGATTAATTCTTAATGTAAATGTTAATTCATTATAGTAAAGAAAATAATTAAAATTAATTCTTTTCAATTTAAATCTTCATTCTTTCTACACATCACTGAAACTTCACATTTTTTTTTTTTAAGTTTACATTTAATTAATTCAGTTCAGTCTTATTCAATCATGTCTTTGAAGATAACAGTTTACAATATATATATAAAGAAGTAAGTTTCTTTTTGTTAGAATTGATTAGAATTAAATTAATTTATTTAAAAAATATGTTAAAAGAAAGTAGATATGCTATATTATATCATTTAGTGAAATCTTTAAATTATGTTGTCTATGAGCACATCTTGATTAAGAGAGTTACAGAAGAAGTAAAAAGAATGTTGACTACAGTTAATGTAAGTAAAGTCTTTACTTAGTCTTTAATATTAGTTCTATTTTACTTTATAAAAGCAGCTAAAACATCACTTCTTAACACTTTTACTCAGTAAGACTGCATCTATTGACTCTTACTGACAGTAAATGTGAACTCATGAGCCTCTTATCTATAAGAGACTGATGAGTAAGATATGTAATAATGTAAGACACTATGTTATAATAGCTATTTGATGAAGTTCTGATGTTAAGATCTTGTATTGATGAAGATTAACAACTAAGAAACTTAAAAGATTTGTATGTAAAGACTGTCTATATAGTACTTTGCTTATTAATCATTGCATAAGAAGTTTAACTATGATTTAGTATAAATACATAATGATATTATAACAATTGTCTTTTCTTCTATGTGCTGATTCTTCAGTGCATTGACATATCATCAACATTATAGATATGTTGTAATTCTATAAAATTAAATCAGTAAGATGTAAGTGATGATTTACTTAACATTTTTACATATTTCATTTGTTATCTATCTTAACTAAACTGATGATCTTGCACAATACTTTAAGTTTGCTGCATTCAGATAGATGATGATTCAGCTTTGTTTAACAGTGAATAACATATAAAATATAAGTAAAATTAACTTTTCTTTATTTCTGAATCAGTTAGATTGATAATCTCTTTGTTTAATTGCAATATATAAGAAACTCTTTTTCATATATAACTTGCATTCATTTCATCTTCAACATCTTAATATATCAAAGTCATAGCAACTTCATGTCTTTAAATGATGTTTTTCTCTCATAACACTTTGTAAACAGCACAATAGTGACAGTGTAACAACAGTAACATTATAATCATTAAAAAAAATAAAAAGATGTTTTTTCTGCTGTGTCTTTCATTAAGAATTCAGCAGAATTGTTAATAATTTCTGTATGTATAGCATTTAAGACATCAATACATTTTAATAATGTTACAGTTTAAGAGATGCATCTATATAAGTATGAAGAAACACAATAAGAAATCTTCAGATTTCTATTACTTTCATTATTAAACATTATTTATCAATACTATTTTAAACATTAACAAATTAACAAACTCATCAAAGTCAATTCTAAAGATTAAGTCTGCAAGAGCTAAGTCAGTCAAGAATGTAACAAATATTATAAGTAACATTGTTAACACACTTGCTTTGCTGAAATGAAATGCAGAAAAAGAATAAGATGAAGAAGAATATTATGCATAAGAAACATAAGTATTTTAAGATGAAACTGCTGACAAAACATCTACATAATAATGATGAGATGCACACTCTAAATAGTATTGTTATACAGAAAAGACAGCAGCAAAGATTCTGTCACTGTATGCAGACACAGTTATATTTATTTAATCTTTTTAATAATGAAATACTGTCTTTTTACATCTCATTCTCACTTTCTCAAGCTGCAGATAAGTCATTGTTGACAGATTTAATTGAAAATGCTTACTTAATGATCATCACTGCAATGTTAACATCACAGAACACTGTCTTCAAGATGTAATTGATTTGTAAGAAATTCATTATTTAAAAAAGTGCTGAATTTAAAATTATAATTAATGAATATCTCTCTACTCTGCATCATATGCAACATCTCTCTTTCACAGTAATATCATCACACACATTATATCTCAATTTCATTTTTATCTCAACTCTCAAAAATGTCATCACTTCATAATATTATACTCTCAGCAATTTCTTTACTTTTTTATTTACTCACATTAACATCATCTCAATGTTACATTGTAATCATTACATTAACAATAAGTTAAATTCTCTTTATTGTCTTCACTGTTCAAAACATATCAGCAACAACATCAGTTAATACAATATTGTTAAAAATCAAAATTACAACTATTACAAGATGCTCTGAAAGCTGTGTAACTCAGTTTGACAGAAAGTTTCTTATTATTTTATAATGTATTAATGATAATAGATCTCTGCATTCTTTAACTGTTAAATTAATAACTTGTATACACTTATTAATCATATCATCATCATGACAGTCAATGATGTTCATCAGTTTTGACTTCAGTGTCATCTTAATTGTATGTAGACATTGTTTATTAAGTGTATCATTATTTACATTAAATGTATTGCAGAGCATCATGACAGTCATTATAAGTTTGTAGAGATTTATAATCTGTTGTTGCTCATAATTTAAAAGCAGTAGATAATTACTGTAATGCAGATATTTATGTTAAACATCTTTCACTTTATAATTTGTTCTTTTAATTCTCTTACACTTTACTATTATCATTATGTTGCTTACTTCACTTCAAGTATGAGCTTCTCTTTCTTTAATTAAGTGACAACATCTTAAAAAGCTTTCATGACTTAATACTGTAACTTAATTACTTTAATAGTAATTATAACATCAATAAGCAGTCACTGTTCTTGTCTTTTATTTCTGATAGTGATGTGAATGCAGAGATAACAAAGTGATTTAATAGCATTTTATTGATGTATTAATTGTGTTTTGACTTTGCTTCTTTTAGATAATACTATATAGAATATTTTTAATAAAAGTTTTTAATTTCTTAAATCTCATTTATGCTTGCACTTCCTCTCTATTTTTGCATCATATTCTTATTGCAACACTTTTACACTCTTCATATTCTTTACTCAAAGTCACTCATTATATTCTGTTAAATATTCTATTTACTTAATTTCATATTATAACTGTTCTTTTCTTTATTTCTTGCTCAAAATCTCTTTGATCTTGTATTCTTTCTTGTTGTTTATGAGATTCAAAGAGAGCAGTTCTAACAAAGAATTATTGTTTAGACAATATTTATAAGACTTTAAATATGAGACATAAAATATATTATGAATTTTATAATGAGCAGGCAGAGTCAGTCAGTATACTTGTTTATTAATAAGATTAACAATTTAAAAAGACTTAATAAATTTATGCAACAGTTTCTTGCTTAATCTGTGTTGCTTTAAGTTCTTAATGAACAATAGCATTAAATCATTAATGTTGTAGCTTTTTTGAATATGATTTTTGTCAAAGTATTTAGCTTACATTTTCACAGCAACTTATTATTGCTTTATCATTGTGACACAGATTTTCTTTATTTACTGTACTTAATCTTTTGCTGCTGATATCTTCTCTTTATAGACATTGCTCTCAATGTGTTAAGCAATTCTTAAGTAATAACTCATTAATGTCTTAAACAGTGTTTCACTAATTGTTATATATTTTTTGTTTGCATATACAAACTCTGTCATTAACAGAAAGAACACTCAGTTATTTTATTCTTTACAACAATAACAATGTAGATAATGTTCTAGAGTTTGATTCTGTCTTTTGATTTAATTATCAATTTATAAATAAAAGATGATGCTTAGTCTTCACTTCATTTAAAGTTAATGACAGAATTCAGATCAATATATATTAATAAAGATTAATTCTCAATTTAAAACAATATCTCTGAATTCTTTATAGCAACATATGATCTGTTCAATATATATGTCAGCTAACTTAATTACAGTGAGTTTTTTAGTAACAGAGATATATCAGATCATCTTTATAAAACAATTCATAATTATCAATATAAAGTTATAAACATTAGCTTCTCATCTACTGAGCAGCAAGTCAGTGATTATGTTCATTGTTATTTTCTTTTATGATTAAGTAGATAGTGACAATAACTGTAATTTATCATATAAATGATGTCTTAATACTTAAATTTTTAAGCATACAGCATACAAAGCAACATATTCTTAAACATCATTCATTATATTAACTCAATAATACTTTCTAAACAACAAATCAATTGTTCTGTCTACTTCATAATGTTCTATTAAAACATTGTTATGATGCAGCTTTATGAGCTCATTCTTAATGACTTTGTCAGATAATATGTATATCTTATTTTTGTGATGAAGTAATTTAATAAAATCAAACATTTACAGACTGTCACTGATGTCTTAGTGACTACAGTTATTCTATGATTTCAAGCTTTGTTGCATCTTTACTGTTAGAACATCAGTGTTCTGCAAGAGATGAACAAGTTTAAGAAAGAATAATTACTTTTTATTATGTATCATTTTGCTGTCAGTCACTTTCTGAATCAATGCACATGAAATGAACTGTTTATAATCAGTAATTTCAGCAATAAAGTTAAGCAGCTCTTCTGCTACATTGTGTATAGATAAACTAAATATATAATTATCATTTTTTAATTCATTTTTAAATAAAGACTCTCTAAATCTCTTATTAACTTGTTCTTAACAGTTATGATCTTCAGTTTAAGTACTTAATTAATATTCTTTTAATAAAACAATCAGCATAGTTTGCAGATCTAAGCTTTAAGCATTGATTTAACTAACTAAAGCAATAATGCTTAATTTTAATTCTTAAGATGATGTAATCAGCTTTTATTGCAATGTTAACAGTAATCTGTTTATGTTCTTCTTAACTTTGTAGTCAGAGCATCTCAACAACACATTAGTGAGATTTGTTTTCTTTAATTAATGTATGATTATGAAATCATAAGCAGCTAGCTTCATAACTCAGTGTGTTTGTCTTCTATTTAATGATTTTACATTCATAAATTCTTATAGATTATTATGATTTATAAGTATCTCAATGAAGTAATGACTACTCTTAAGATGATGTCATCAGTGCTTAAATGCTTTCACAATTGTCAACAATTCTTAATTATAAGTTTTATAATGTGTTTTGACTGAGTTTAACTTTCTTAATTAGAAGACAACAGAGTGTCATTGAGCATCTGTCTGAAGCTGTAAGTAGATATTCATTAACTTAATTATTAAGACATCAATTTTAACTTGAGCTCTTAGCTTTAAGTTAAAGTGCATTAAAATAGATATCTATATAAAGATGTTGTGAAGCTTGCAAAATGCTTACACTATCATTTATAATCATTCAAAGATATCTATCTTCTTGCTGTTCTTACTGTCTTTTAACAGATTAATTAAAGAAGCAGTGATCTTAAAATAGCTTTATATAAAGTGATGATAAAAGTTTGTAAACTTTAAGAATATTTATATCTCACAGTAGCTTCTAGATACTGATCATTTCTTTATGATTTTAACTCATCATTGATTCATCAAAACATCAGCAGTGAAGATAATAAATTTAAGAAATTTTATCTATGTAGTATGAAAAGTGCACTTCTTTAGATTTGCATACAATTTAAACTGTTAAAGTTACTTTAAAATTTGTTTCACATGACTCTGATGTTCTTCTAGAGAACTGAAATAGATTAAGATATCATTTAGATATATTATATAAAAGACATTGACTAGCTCAGTTAATGCTCAGTTAATATAGACTTGAAAAGTTATTAAGACATTAATCAGTCTGAATGACATGATTATGTACTTAAAATGACTGTAATATATATAAAACACAGTCTTTCACTTATTGTCTTTCTTGATTCTAATGCAGTGATAAGCATTCTTAAGATCTAGTTTAATGAACATCTTGACTTCACTTAAACAATTAAGTATCTCACTAATCAGTGACAGAAAGTAATAATTCTTAATAATAATCTTGTTAAGATTTCTGTAATCAACATATAGATGTAAGCTCTCTTCATTTTTTAAAATAAACAGAACTAATGCTTCTGCAGAGCTGACAGAATGTTGTATTTATTTCTTTATTAAGATGTTATCTAGATATTCTCTAAGCACTTATAGCTCTGTTTTTGACAGATTGTAAAGTGAATCATAAAGTAATTTATGCTTCTTTATCTTTATGATATGATCATAATCTTAATGAAATAATAACTTATCAACATTCTCTTTAAAGAACACATCTATGTATCTATTGTATTGCTGAGATAGTATCAACATTTTGTCAACAATATGTACAGCAGTTATTGATGAGTCTGATTTAGACATCATTAACAATGTATAAACAGTGAATTGATTTTAAATGTTGTTGATAAACATTTCAGACTCATCAATAATCAGAGGCATTTTTTTTATTTTATAATGTTATGTATGCAAGTCACAATTAATATAAATATGTTGTCATTTCAGATCTAAAAGATCAAAGATGAGTTCAGATTTATTTTTATTTAAGATATAAAATAACTGCTCTTCAGTTTGCTTTTATTTTTAATTGTTAATGAGTTTATGCTTCATTAAATACATATTATAACAGTAGACATGTTGTTCTTTTAAAAGCTCTGATCTCAGAAGTTTTACATTAATTTGTGTTAGTTAATGAGCAACAACATATCATTAAGATATTACATTAATTTTTGCTGCAATATTTAACAGTACACTGATAAAAACTTAATTAGATTTAATTCAGACTTAATCTTTCTTTATAATATTAAATTTCTTTATGATCTCTAATCTAATTTTTGTCACTAAAGCACAGTTAATAAAACTCTGTCTTTTTTTGTCTTGACTAC
>JAABUJ010001197.1_pt1 | contig 39766 bp, 45 predicted proteins | sample 5559131 | NCBI WGS metagenome assembly JAABUJ01 (sample SAMN10711875, study PRJNA513366) | rock metagenome | isolation source: Antarctica rocks | place: Antarctica: Victoria Land, Mt New Zealand nord | collected 2016-01-07 | reverse complement strand
AGAGGAGAGGGGAGGTGGGGCGTACCGGGACCCATGGCGGTGGCGAGGGCGGCGTAGTTGAGTTTGAGGGGGTGGGTGCTGAGGACGGCGAGGAAGAGCTGAGGGCGGGTTGGGTTAATTGGAGGGTTTTAGGGGGAGGTTGGGGGGCGGAAAGGGGGAAGTTGAAAGGGGAGGGGGGGGAGTGAGGGTGAGTGTGGTGGACTCACTTTCACGTTGGCCTCGTTGGTCCAGTGGACGACCATGTTGGCTGGCTGGCTGGCTGGCTGGCTGGCTGGCTGGCGGTGTGGTGGGTTTATAGGTGTGGTTTTGGAAGAAGGAGGGATGGTGAGGTTGAGGTTGGTGTCTAGACGTCTCTCTGTGCTAGGTAGAATGAAGGTCGTGAGGTGGTGTTGTGAGGAAGAGCTATTGGTGGAATTAGTGACAGGAAAATGCTGAAAGAAGAGATCAAAGTGAGTTGGAGACGAGAGTTGAAGTGTGGCTGAATTGTGGACCACTTGCCCTAAGATTTTTATGGCTCTGTTGAAACTTGATGGTGCGTGGTGTTGAAGTAGATGACTGGTTGAAGCATTGCTTGATTAGGCGGAAGGGAAGGAGAAGTGTTTTGAACTTGATATGACCTGGTGGATCATCTGCGTTGAGGTGTTACTCGGCGGAATCATCGTGGTAGGCCCTCAAGGTCGAAGACCCTTGACTTGCCCTCCACCTACCCAGGCATGCTAGTGCCTACATGGCGGTGTCCACGATGATGTGGTATGTTTGTCCTTGCATGTCGAAGTGCCAATTTGGGTCTTTGTTCCTTATGATTCTACTGCGCATGCATTGATCAATCTAAAAAGTACTGGATGTCCAGGGAGCTGCTGAGCTGTCCAGACTGAATGAGAGTGATACAAAAACATGCTTGGTTACTTGACTTGAATTATTGGCGGCTTGTGCAACACTGTACCCGCATTTTCGTCCAGAGTGAAAAGCACAGATGTACAGCTGGCAACAAGCTCTGTGATGTCAGAGCCCTAAAGTGTCTGGAACGCAACTTCCAAGGTAAGGTACGGCACCTATGGACACTGGTAACGAGAACAGTCTAGAAATACACGCTGTGACACAAAAGTATGAGACTGCAAAACAAAAGTCCCCAAGATGATTTGAGATAGATACTTGGAGATTCATTTTGGATGCTCGGAAATACCAACTCTTACATGCTGTGGTATAGCCCTAGGCAAAAGCTGAAGGTACACTGCCCTCCCGATTCGTTAAACTTCCTGTCCTTTTGATTACAGCAGCTTTGTTCAGAGTGTGCGTCCAAAAATGGAGAGGAACATTGCATGGAATGCAACGTCAGTCGCTACACTTTGCCGATAACCGTGTCAGGTACAAAAATCTAAAGTTGAAGAGATCACTTTCCCGAGCCAGTTTGATAGCCAGGCTTAAATTATGTCCCGGACGTAGTAAAAGTTGAAGCGCTCACTCATGATCTTCAGGTAGGCATCGAGGCGTGCATAATGTTAGAGCTGCGTTTTAGTATTGCACGAGCAAGTACCAGAGCTGAGATGTTGACACGATGGAGGGTATCAATTATACCTAACAACTACTTGAGTAGGTGTTTACCACGGTTTCGCGGTGTGTGTGACCAATCCAGCAGAAGACTAGACTATGCTGTGCCTCCACTCGCTACCTTACCCAAAGGGCAGAGCATTTTCCTCTATTACCAAGCAGCTGAACATCGTCGAGATTCTGCCAGGCCAATACCCTGAAAGTAACAAGCGATAGAAAGGAACCCCGATCTCAAATGGCCGTACCAGGTACCATAAACCAGAAGGATCACTGTCAAGGGCTAGTCGTAGAGTCTATAGACCAATAAGCTGATCGTCGTTTAAGGATACTCAAAATGACTAGTATGACTGACCCATCATCTACCAAATCAACCGCGCCATCCTCCGTCAACTCCTCCGTCTTACATATAGGTCCGTCTTGCAAAGAGTGTTCCGTCTTTATCTTTTTTGGACTACCGTTGCCGTCGACGGAAATGGCACGACCGGCAGAGCCTCCTTTAGAGTAAGAAAGCGAAGGTTCTTCGTCATCGTCAAGGGGAGCGTTGAAGCTCTCCGCCTGCTTTCTCTTTTTCGAGCCGGTAGATTTACCCGACGTAGGAGTCTTGTTAGTCGCGACAGACTGCTTGCGTGGTGTGCTGGGTTCAGAGGTCCCATCTTTCGTCTGTTTCTTGATCTTCTGGAAATGTTGACTGGAGCGTGTCAGCAATGAATGTCATGCGCTTGGGTACAGTCAAAATCTGTGGCAAGCGACTGCAATGCTAGCTGTGTCGATGTGGTGACATTGTGGAAGTGAGAAACTAAGATGAAGTGCTGAAGTGAAGCTCATGATGTCGGAGTGGGGAGATTCATTTCAGGGAACGTAACAACAGACAGAAATGAGAAAGTTTGCAGAAGACAAGGACTGAAAGGATATATGGTTGCAACCCAGTGAAAGGAATCCAAAGGTACTTGCCGACAAGCCTCGCTCGAGAAGTCTCCTCCCATGTTCACTGACACGTCTTGCCAGCTGGGTGGCTTCGGGTTGGTGAGTTCAATGATCGCAAGCAAGAGCTTCCGCTCCTTCGCGGTATCCCATAGGGTAGGCATGCTAGGCTTTCTTTGTTGCGATTTATAACTTGATCTTTGATCTTGATTTGATGAGTGGTGAACAACTGATGGTGTTGGTGTAGTGAAGGTATGATGGGACGAGAGCAGTCAAAGATGAGGTGAGAAATGTAAGTAGCCGTTGGAAGTGTGATGGACGAAAGGTGCAGACAGCTCAGCTATCTTGTGCGTATGGTTAGGTGACTACTGGTGTGAGACCAGTGCAGAAGTGATGTTCCAAAAGGTGGGTGCAAGAAGAATCGCTAGGCTGTTGTCTGCGGCTGGAGTGTTGTAGCATTGCACGAAGTTCGAGATGGTTGAAACAGCATCATATGCAGCACTGTTATGTGGATACAGCAGGATCGTAGGAGCTTGTAGTATCCACTGTTGAATAAAACCTGGCATCATAATTCGAAACTCCAAAGCATGGCTTTGTTGTCCGTGACCCCAATAACCTTAGGTTTCACTGCTGCTCTTGCGGTGTTTTGCTATCGCTCGTAGCTTACTTCAAGCACTAAGGAAGCTATGGAGGATGTTGATGGAGACGGACAGTAGGGATCTGAATGCATAACCCACAGATCAATGGTAGAAGATTGATCAGCCAGCTGCTCCAGAATGTGGTTGTGTTGTAGCCTTCCGCCTGCCGGCAATCAGCATCCCGCCCCTTAGCTGCTGTCCGGTACTACGGACGGGGAGATGTAGCAAACAGTGATGCAATGCTCTCGAGTCCCAGAGGCAGATTGTAGGCAATCGGACGTCAGTTCCCTTTCCTTTATGCTGTACAATCTGAACTGCAGAACAAGGCCTGTAACGCGGACGTTCAGAAGATAGGAATATTTCTAGCGTCCCATCACCCCTTTTCACTCCCCATGCTACTTATCTGAACACCTGTGCCACTAGAATTTCCCGCAAACCTGTGAGGACACTTTCCTGCTACAGACTGTTGTGATAGTTGAGATCACTGCTATTGCTCGACCGAGCAATCTTATTCAGAGCACATCCCCTAGAAGCCCTCAAGCTGGCGAGCCTACGAAGAAATAAGCTTATGCCCACGGATGGCGCCACGGCCAAGTTCCTCTATACCATCATCAAGCAATTGGATCTGAAATCTGTATGTATACCTTCTGCAATCATTGCTCTAAATCCCAGCTTCAAGCCCGCTGATGTAACAGCGACAGATCGATTGGACCTTGGTAGCTGGCCAGCTTGATATCACAAACGGCCACGCTGCCCGGATGCGCTTCTCGCGGTTCAAGCAACATATGGAGGGTATTCCCACCGCTCCACGCAAGCCTCGTAGCAATGTTCCCCGTCCTGCAAAGGTACCTAAGCGGGAGAAAGCGGACATCAGCACAGGTGGAGGCGAAGACGTGAGCGGTACAGCTCCTAAAGTCGAGAGAAGATCTGAGGCAAGAGTGAAAGCGGAGCCAGGAGTGGTGGACTTACCTGAAGCTTGTAACGGAATACGAGGCGGTGTGCCAGCGGATCAGGTCGGTCAATCGTTGTTGGATTTCAGGGATGATCAAGATCGAAAATCCCCGGCGCACTTATTCCATGGAAGTATATTGGGACCTTCGGAAGCCTCGTTTGCGCCCGGGGGGTCGTTTATGAGACAACCTGACCAGGTAATGGTAAAAGTCGAGGAGAGCTGGGACGACTGAGAGCTTGAGCTTCATTTGGCGGCGTTTCCCTTTTGATTTATCGGTGGGTACAGGCGACGGCATTAAGGCTTCTTATCTTCTGGTTAAGTGTGTAGTCTGGTTGTCTGCAGTATGAAATCAGATAATGAACGGTTGGAACTTGCCATTGCTCTCTGGCAAGGTAGAGTAGCAGGACCGAGACGTAAGTTCTGAGTAGGAACGCAACTCACCCCTTTGTTGAGTTGCAAATCTCATGTGTGAATTTCGCAGTCCCAAATGTTGAGTGAATGGGTCAAGCTGAGGTGGACCTCTATGCTGTGCGTGAACAACTGTCTGAAGGATTAGAATATACTGAGAGGTAATAAAAGAGCCTTGAGTGCGCGATTTTAGCTGTGGAGAGGACACTAAGCCCACACGTAATCACACGTAAAGGGGACGCGGAGTCGTCAGCTGAGACAGATAAGCCCTGGCAGTTGAAGGTACGTACTGTATTGACTGCCGACCTTTAGGAGAGTCTCAATCATCTGAACGCCAGGATCAATTGAGGGGGTAGATGAGAGCTCTAGGAACTAGGTTCTGAGCCACCAGACACGTGTGGGGCAACTGCGGCTTGACCAAGCGGCTCGACCACGCGGCTGGTGAGACTGTGCACGTAAAGAGAGCTCGCCCGAAGCCCTCAAACCCTTCCTCACCCACAAACCTTACCTCAACACCACCACCACGATCGAACGTCCAACTTCAACACTTCAATCAGGGTCTCTACACATCAACGTCGTCAACAGCCATCAGCATGTACTGCAAAGTCCTCCAGCTCAATAGAGTAAACACTGATCGAAGCATAGCCAACAGTGAGAACAACGAGGGCCCTCCCCACAGAATCATCGCGCCATCATCGTAAAGTCTCCAGCAAGTGATGCCTATTCAGCAGTGCTTCCCACTGACTGTGCTGACAACCAGCGTCGAAAGTCCCCAGTATTACTGCAACGCCGTGTCACCTCAACGTCAGTACTGCTGCGACGTCGCCACCACATCATCGTCGAAGCTCCTCAGTAAGTGCGGCATGCTCCATGACCATTTCGTTTGGTCATGCTGACAGCCCCGAAGTCATCAGCAACGAGTCAGTCAGAGAAGCCCTTGTAAGTATTGCATAATCCATAGAGTTCTTATCGATTGGCATTGACATCAGCACAGGTCATAAAGTAAGCTCTCCGGGTTGAGTCATCCCTCACACGCCACCAGAGCTAACAAGAAACATGGGCAGCAAGCCAACATGTCTGAAATGTAAGGACGGGCTCCACTCAGCACTGAAGAACGCCGAGAGAAACAAATAACGTCTGATACCAACAGTGGACCACGCCTAAGTGTTGAGGAGGCGACCTTCATACTACTTGTCCTGAGTGAGACAAGTGAAAATGGAACCAGCGAGGTAATCAGATCCTATTCGACCCTGCCGCAGGTCCATTAGGAGGGAGAATCTGTGGAAACGCTTGCTGACTTTTCATCCAGGTCGATTGGGACAGGGTCGCTGCCGCCGCTGGCCTCCCGAGCACTGCCGCCGCTCATGGCAAGTACGAAAATATTCAGACGCGAATGGGGTGGCACATAACCCAAGACGCCCAACTTGACCAACCCACCGACACAAAAAACGGCACGACAAAGGCAGCCACCAAGGCCACCCTAAGACGTGAAGCCGAAGACAGCGACACCGACAACTCCGAAGGCGGAGTAAAACTAAACATCCAAACAGGGGCCGAAGCCGAAGCCGAAGACACCGAAGACTCCGATGGTGGAGTAGAATTGAACGTCCAAAAAGAGACCGAAAGGCCCGGCGGCGAGGACAGACTCCTCACCAAAGAAATGAAACTGCCTACCAGGCACCCGGCCAGCCGGCGCCCGGCCAGCGGGCGACCCTCCCTCCAATAAGGGGAGAAAGAGCAGTAAGCCTCTCTTCACCTTCTCTCGGAAGTCCTGTGCCCATGGACAATTTCCTCCCGCCGCGACTTAGACCGCGTGCTTATAGCTGAGTCGTCCAAGTCGCGGCGGGATTGGGCAATACCCTGGAATTTCGTTAGGTTACTCATATAAGAGCGGTTATCTAGGGAGACACACCTCTCGTAGGGAGAAGAAGGGTCGAGACCGTGATTGAATCGTGCCAGGTATTCTCAGACCCCCTAAAAAGTCAGTTAGGATACTGATCTTATACGCTGCTGTCTAGGTTGTTCCTTTACTTGTTTGCCGGTCCGGTGATATCTGCGAAATCGTCCGCTGGGGCAGTCCCAGAAAGGAAGCAAGTCTCCCGTGAAGGGAGAAGACAGTAAGCCTTCTTCTTTTACTTCCCACTGAAAGCATTTACCCCGGCATCCGCCGCGACTCGGCCTGTAGACTGACTGCCGAGTCGTTCGAGTCGCGGCGGGGATGCTCAAGACTCCTGGCGGTTGAGTTAGTGTACTGATTTTATACGCTTCTGTCTAGAGATAAGGTCCTCCGGACAGGAGGAAATCGAGTCTTTCTCTTTCGCTTCTCACCTGAATTTTTGCCTCGATGATTGTACGCTCAGAGCGGAGTCATCAGAGTCCCCGCAGAACTCCCTAATGTCAGGACGGTCAGTTAGGGTACCCATATGATAAGCAGTTGTCCAAGGGAAACACAACTTGCTGGCCTTGCTGAAGGGTGTGCCTTAGCCATCGACATGGCCTTCGTGAGGTGCGTTTTGTTTTGGGTCGAATCGAGATACAAAGACGAGCAAGCCGGAGATCACTTACGCCAGGATGCAGTGTCCATAATTGGAAGCACTGATGTGAGGACTGCCGGTGCCAGCTTTTAGCTAACACCGGCAGTATAGTGCTCGATCAACACGTATACAATCAGCTTGTCAATTCGGGAAAGCAGTGGCTTCAAGGCTTAAGTGGGTTGAAGACGGAAGGGAGTGGAAAAGAGGCATATGTGTTTGATGTGTTGTTGAAAGAATGAATCAAGCCCTGCGCTAGCGAGGAATCTCTCGTGCTCTTCCTCCTTTCAACACTCACTTTCCTCCTCTGATCTTAAGACCTACAACTCCATACGTCACATTAACCGCACAATACTTCTTCGAGAAGCTTACTCAAGGTTGGTCCGCTTTCCTTCACGAGTCTTTGTATTTGAGATGCTCATCTACACTTCCCCAGACACACATATCATCGACCAGAACGTACCGACTGATCGAAAGTCAAGATGACTTCCCTCGAAGATACCAAACCTACCCTCGAAGATACCAAACCTACCAAGACGCCCGCGACTTTGGAGGTTTCAGATGAACGCTTCTTGAGCGAGTGCTTCAAGCACATCCAGGGGATTCCCACCGTAAGTTTTTCTCTGCAGTCTCACAGACCCGGCATTATCGCGACCGCGTCACACGAATGACTGGCAAACCCATCTGGTTGTTTTCACTAGACTTTGCTTGACAGCATGTAACCTTTCATCTCAGCCGTCTTCATGCACTTCTCCTCCACATCTGGCCTTCTTTCTCTCCTGCATCTAGCCGAGCAGGATATATGCTTGACATGCACGGTCAGTGACGCATTGCCATCTTGCTGGCTTTTCTGCACTTGGTCGTTCAATTCACTCCACAATGTTCTGCTATGGATTGCGACCGGTCGCAATGGGCCCCTACTCCTGTGAAGGAGCATCGTTGAACACCAGTGTATTCTCTTCTGCACTAGCTCTGGACACAGCTCCGCACTCGTACTTCCCCTTTTCATACCGCGATCCAGACATAGATTGTCCCGAGCAGTCCTGACACCTGGTATGAACATAGATCCAGATCGATGCTGTGGCTGAAACTTGCGGCATGATAAACGTCGGTCAAGCAGTGGCCAAACTCGTCAAGCTCACGGCCAAGTACCATATTGGAGCAACGGCGACGACGGTTGGGGAGTCCCGGATGGTAAAACTCAACCCGAAGGCCATAGCCACCGGTGGTCCGGCGACTACGTCTGACAGAATCACCAAGACCACCACCTCCAGCTCCAAGAGAAAGGGTATCGCTCGTATCGTCAAGTCCGAGGATAAGAAATGGTCCGCCATACCGTGGGAGGCTATTGGCAAGAGCATCGGAGTGCCAGCTACTCAGAAAGGGCTGATCTCTGTTGGTACCCTTGAGGCGGACTCGTCCAGCGAGCTCTCCTACTATAGTACGACCTATGAGGGCGAATCGATCCCCGCCGACGAAAACGGCCGAATGTTCCCGGGCGTTGACCTTAGCCGCCTCCCCGACATGGGCCTCACCTGCTCCCACCTCCTCGAAGTGAAGAGGGCTAGGAGATTGGGCATCATGGCAGAGCTCATCGCAGGCCAAACGCCAGAACAGGTCGCGAAGACCCTCGCTGCGGAGGCGTTGCTCGTACGGGCCGAGGAGAGCAGAAAATAAGCTCATGTGCACTCGAGCATGTATCAACATGTATCACTTGCGATTGTGGCGTTGCTTGTCGAGTCTTATGACCTGAATGGATATCAAGGGAGGGTTTGAATAAGTCTAGGCACGCCAGATCTTCTCAGCTGTAGTTAGCACTTCACCGACGAGCTCTCGGGCTTGTTCGAGACAGCAATGCAAACACATCTGACACATCGAAAGAAGCTCATCACCTTTATGCAAGTGCGACGCAATAACAGCAGTGTTCAATGAATGTTGCCTAGCTAGCTAGCCCGTGGGTCCAGTAATTTTCAAGTCTCAGCAGTGGTTCGGCGATTTCGAGTTTCTTCCTCTGACCAACCTCTTCCTTTTCACATCCACATCCAACATTTAACACCAACCACCGCAACTCTTCTTCCACAAACTCTGCACACATTCCGTCAACGATATCCAGTGACTATCGCAGCTTCGACACATACCTGACTCTATCTCTCGCGCCCATCAACCAACCACAGCCTCAAATCCGCAAGCCATCTACAACCCAAGCTCTCGCGAACATTCAGCAATCAAATCACCTCTCAGCTCAACCAGCAAGAATGACGACGTTGACAGCAAAAGAGACGCTGCTCTTGACCGCCTGCATGCGGTCCATGATTCAAGACGTTAGTCATTGTGTAAGTCTCTCGGTCCCTTTTGCTTCGATCTCATTTCACACTCACTCTTCCTCAGTCCTCAAGATCGTTGCGATGGTATGCTTCCGTCGCCGACTCGGACCAGTCATCACCAGTCCTACCTCACTTGCCGCTCTTGTATCCCGCATCTTCAAGCCCAAGTCATCTCCGACACACTCCGTACCCTCTTCCTTTGAAGCTCTCACTTCACCTCTATCACGAGATCCTACCTCACCACTCTCGCCCAACCTAGCAACCCCACCTTCTCTCTCTCTTACAGCCAAGGCAAGCTAACCACCAGCCCTATTCCCGACCCTCCAGATTGACTTTGACAAAGTCGCCGTGGAAGCCGGGTACAAAGACGCGAGAAACGCGAAAACCATGTTCGCGCGCCTGAAGAAAGCGAAACTGGACGGAGCGACGGCCGGTGCCGCACTCCCGAAACCCACCACGCCGACGAAGAAAAGCACCGGCGGCACAGGGTCGGCAAGGAAGGTTGGGAACGCTGGTATCTTGAAAGCTACGGGCGGCGGAGTCACCAAGGGTGGAAGGGCGAAGAAGGCCGCGAAGCCGGTAGTCGCTAGCGCTGCGAATGGGGATGCGGAAGTGCGGGCTGATGACGAGGAGGACGGAATGGACGTCAAGGCGGAGAGTGGCGGTAGTGGTGATGGGGAGTCGGAGGTTGATGGTAGTGGTGGGGAGGTTACTGTCAAGGATGAGCAGGGCGAGGGCGGGGATGGGCAGGTTGTCATTGGCTTCACGGCCATCAATGATCCAGGCGTTTTGGAGGCAGATGAACTGGAGAACGAAGAAGACGAGGGAGACGTTTAGGTTGCGCGGTCGAGCTCTCGTTTTCGTTGTCGCAGACTTTTGCACAGGACTGTTCAGCGATTTAAATTCAGTTGCATCTCATCGAGGGTTGGGGAGTGGCTTTGGTGTGCCAGAACCTAAGATTGGAGATTATAGGTCTGCTGTGTCGCGAAGTCGAGCCAGTTCACCGCAGTGAGGGCAGAATTGATTTCACGTCGGGGGTTCTTCCAAATCCATGGCCCGAAATGAAGACACTTGTGAGATCTCGAAGTGAGGGCATACTGTCAATTGCGACCAAGAAATTGCCCATTTCGTTTCACACTCGCCTCAGTAGACTTCACCTTCCTGCTGCAACGGTTATGCTCCAACTTATCCGTTGCCCTCTCGCTCTCCTTTGATGCACCAACGCGGCTGGATTTATTCTCTCAACGATCAAAAGAGGTTTGCTCGGCAAGGTGCACTCAAGCATCCTATCGACCAGAACTGACGTCCTCGTAATTCATCCCACAGTCGCTGTCAGGTTGCCCTATAATTTCAGACAGACCCACCAACCTCTCTTATTGAATCTTGTCTTTGCCAAAAAGCTGACCAGACATCATCAGTCAACTTTGCTTAGAACCTAGCCACCATAATCTCCACCAAGCCCTGAAGCCTGCTCTGCTTGCACGACACTTCCAGCTCACCAGATAAGCAGCATGGCTCCAGCTAGTAACGAGGCCCAATTTAAGTTCCTCATCTCATGTATCCGTTATTCCAACAATGGAAAGGTATGAATTGAGCCTACCCTTCATAAAAGAGCTGAACACTGACGCTAGGCAGGTGGACTTCGGAGAGGTCGCCCGCGAGTGTGGCATCGTCACCAAAGGAGCAGCGTAAGTGCTTGCTATAGAGAAATCGCCCGCCAAGTCGTCTCACGCTCCCTTCGTAAGGAAGCCACTTCAGGCTGACATCTCCTTCACGGGATAGCGCAAAGAGATACGAGCGAATGATGAAAGCTCATGGCATCCATCCAACCAGCCCATCTGCTAGCGAGACGCCAACTCCAGTCAAGCCCAAGGACCCCGCCAAGCTGAACGCATTGAAGAAGCGCAAATTCGATCAATTCTCCGACGTCACAAGCAGTCCGACTGATGACGATGAAGGCTTGCATTGCGTCAAGAAAGAGACGGAAGCAGTAACGATCAAAGCAGAGTCAGCTGTCGCCGACTTAGGCTACCATCCAGCAGCGGTCTCGCAATATTCTAGTCTGCAAGCGGACTGCAGCGCTGGAGAAGGCAATAGTAGCTATCGCTCTGACGATGCCAGTGTCTTCAACGACTTCATGCAGTCGGAAGCGTTCGGTCAGAATTTCAGCGAGACACAGCCAAGCTTTGAAACTGAAGGTGGTTCAAGCATGTGTGGAGACCTGATGGCTGGCGGACCAAGGGAGGCTCCGGCCATTGCGAATGAGATCATCCTCATTACTGATTGAGCCTGGAGACTCTGAGGAGACTCCGAATTGTGATTTTTGTTTGGGAGGACTGCAGCGTACTGCTTGAATCGCAGTCCGTGACGGTCTACTATTACGTTCTTGCTACATCAATGGAGATGCATACTCTTCAGGTGTCCGGCAGGCTGGTGAGCCATAAGACATCCTCTCGCAATACAGACCTGGCTGTAATCTGTGCCAGATCCAATCATTTCTGACGTCGTTTGATCGATCTCATTGCTATAGTTTGTTCCCTGTCCTACTGACCCAGTGTAAGCTTGGTTCAATACAGCAAATTTGAAGTGTGCGGCTTGCAGTAAGACTGAGACGGAGGTTTACCAAATCGCGTTCCAGACTAGTAGCCCATATAGACCTTTGCCTGCTCCAAGCCAGCGCATACTAGATTTTAAGAAGCCAGCACCTCAACTGCTCGGTGTTGCAACCCAACGAGGAGATTTACAGAACGAATACAAGCCGTAAATTGATGATTACAACGGGGAAGGAAAGGAAGTGACGTTGAAATTGTCTCGTACGCTAAGACGTCGGGGATGAGAATCGCCGTTCTCCGAGCGGGAACTTGCATTCTTTCGGTTAGCGGAACCCTAGAGTCCTAGCATTCGGGTTTGATCTTCTTAGAGATGGGAAAAAAACTTCGATCATGGACGTATGCTACACATAGTGAAAGTATTGTTGGACGTTGAGACTATATGGAGCATCGAGGCGTCGATCGTTCCGTGCCACTCCGTACCTGCTCCTGCGGCAAGAACCTTGACAACATGGCCATGAGCTTTCATCGAGCTTCTAGCTTGGTCTACTACAAACTACCACGCATTTTCAACTGAAGCTCTAAGCGTGAGTGTTTGAGATCTCCGTGTTCCATCCAGCTTAAGCCACGTGAATCGACTTCCTTCCACGTTTCTACCACCTTGAACTTTCCAACCTACCACGCCTTACTCACCTACTCTTTTCCTCGAACCAGCTTCAGTCCACTCAACATCAAGCAACTCTCCAACCCACCCAACTCGACTCTTCACATCAACCCAACAATCCATCCAAGCCTAGCAAGCATGGCCAACAAGATGACCTGGGACGGTAAGCAAGCAACACGCCAACACCTCCCTCCCTCCACCCGCTCATCACCACAACCGAGTCCCCTTCAACCCCTCACCCAAACCTCACTCCACCTCGCCCCTTTCCCCCACCTCCCCTCCCTCACACCCGCACTAATTCCCCCTCACAGGCGCCGCCGACCAACACCTCCTCCTCTCCATCCTCACCACGCATGACATCAAAATCGACTTCGACCTCGTCGCAACCCACCTCGGCTGCACGCCCCGCGCCGTTCAAGAGCGCCTCAAGAAACTCCGCAAGATGGCCGCCGAACACGCTACTTCCGACCCCGCCGTCGTCAGTGGTCCCAAGACACCTACCCAGACCAAGACCAATACCAAGACCCAGACGCCGGCAAAGACGAAGACGCCAACGAAGACGAAGGGCGCGCCAGGCGGTGCGGACGCAGCGGTGCCAAGCCCGAAGAAACGCAAGATTGCGACGCCGAAGGCGAAGGGTGGGAAGGCGGGGGTGGCTGTTGCTGGTGCTAGTCCGGGGGCGGAGGGGGAGGATGAGGAGGTGAAGGTGAAGATGGAGATGGTGGGTGAGGAGGAAATGGAAGAGGGGCCGGGGGGACCAGAGATGAGTGCGGTGGTCAAGGAGGAAGATCCTCTAGGCACTGATCACGATTCTGGTCTCTACGATGCGCGTGTCGGAGTGCCGGCTGGGGAGATTTAGGGGGACTGGCTGGGGCGAGGGGTTGCGATGCACGATGCGCACGGCGGTGGTACTTTGGTTCTGTCCGCTCGGGCTTGGGTATAGGTGGGCGAGCCGTAGGTACTGGCCATGGGGGGTCAGTGCGCTTAGGGCAGGCTTGGTTTCAGGTGGGGCGGCCCGTTGGTGCTCGTGTAGCGTGGATGCAGGAATGTGGTGGAAATTTTCTCGGTTCTGGAGATAAGGTAGCTACAGCCGTTTGATGAATTATGCGCCTTCTCTATGCCATGAACTTTACGGTGGAAGGTCTCGGTACTTAGCGACGCCACACGGATCGATTACCGTGCAGAGCTTGCCGTCGAACAGCTAAGATGATATTTCGAGGTTTATCACACTGTCACACTCGGGGGGCGGGCACTTCAAGGTTGTCATATCAGGGCTTAGAAAGGACTTCCACCCTACAACAGGACTCCTTGCAGTGGCCGCAACCAGCTCAGTATCAATTTCGTCGAACTAACTTGATGAATGAGCAACACACATCCTATACACACGTCGAGCGGGCGGCAGAACTCTTCTGGTAGAGGAGGTCTAGTCTGAGGACCGGCGCTGCACCAGCGATGGATTGACAACCCGATCTTGGGTGGTATGTATTGTAGTACCACAAGCATCCTACCTAAATCAGAAGCCCAGTAGTTGATTGCCCATGACGATTCTAAGAGATATATAGGGGTGAGGAGGGCTCAACGTGATTTGAGGAATTGGTCAAGTCGTCCGAGGCTTGAAGGGTCCTGTGTATAGGCATCTGAGTTGTGTCGACGGATCACTAGTCCCGGCACTCTGTGCCCGTTATATCCCTAGGTATGGTATGTGAAGTAAACTTGCCATGTTAGCACGATGCTAGGAAGCATTTGGTTGAGCCGATCATAATGGTAGATAAGGCTTCCACGGTGTTTTCTCGTAGCTTTTGGACATACACGAAGCAAAAATTCCCTCCAATCACATCAAAGTTTATGCTGTGATAGTCCAATGGAAATGTTACTGGTTGTGGTTTGTTGGACTAGCTCTATCATATTTCGCAGAACAATTTGAAGGCGCGTCTAAAGTCGGATATTCACACGTCCGGGCTTCGATTTGCTGTGGTAAGCTCTCTCCATATCAAGACATCTTCCAACCTAATTCACCAAAGCAAAGAATTGCATCGTGCGAGCGCCATTAGCATGCGGTTCAATTTTGGCATCGTTCGGCCCGTCGGGCAGCACATAGGGGCCAGGTGACCGTAAAATGCCGGTTTCGTCAAGAGTGAATGTGCCCTAGCGATCCTATAAGCAAAGAAACGCAGATCAGTCCACTTTCTGCTCTGCAGCAACACCCACCGACTGTTGGCCTCAGGGTAATCAGAGTCACCGTTGGAAAGTTTCTCTGCTAGGAAGAGTGTATAGCATGACTGTAAGTCCTCGCAGCCTTGACGAGGTGATCAAGGTAGCGGTGTCGGCGGCGAATCCGCTTGAGCTATAGACCACTATGCTCCGGCGCTCGTTCAACCGCTCGAAATGTCGCGGACCCACTTGTTGCTCGTTGCTATGCTGCGAATGGAAATGAGGGGTAAACAGTGAATCGTCAGTAAAACGAACGCCGGGCGTGCTTGGCACGTAGTCTGCTGCCAGGGCAATGCAGTGAATACCCACGCAACGTCGACGTCTAATACTTCTCTTCCACCTCAGCGAACCTCCTCTTCTTGTGTAACGTCAACTCATTCATCCTAAGGTGTTTCATCTCTTCGACTCACGCTTTTGACCTCATCTTAGCGCGAGATAGCATGCGTCTGCAGAGCTCATAAGTCTCAAGGTACGTACCGCGAGTCACAACGCGCACAGTCGTACCTTGGAGCGGCCACCACAGACATGTGCCCTCGACCACTCTGACGTGCGGCATCCCTTCGTGATGTGACGCTGCGACAGGCTAGTGTCGTGCTCCTGCTCGACGACTCTAGCATGTATTGCCGGTTGGAGCTCTGGACTGTGCACCATTCGAGCACTCGAAGCGTGGAGTTCGCTCCATACCAGACGCTGAACCACCAACATGCACCAATCTTCCGTTTCCAGTTGCCGGGGACAAATCGTGCCCCGCCATAAGGGACTGCTTTACTGATACGTTGTCTGTTAGGTAGAACTTTCAAACCCTCGAAGTCGCGCCGTCTCCCAAATCGGTGAATTCCAAAATGGCGGGGCAAAAGACTCCTCGACCCTCGAAGCGTCATTTGGTGCGTTGGACAGGTACGTTGACTGTTCCAATGGGTCGCTTTCGAACGAGCAAGACATCGTATATCTTTCCATGCCGGACTTCCCAACCCAGAATTGCTGCGTCTTGCGGATCTGCTATTTGTGCGGCCAATCTTTGTCGGAGGATCTTGATGCTGGTCAAGTGGTGGAATAAACTTGTTGGAGAAGCCATTAGATGGTGGTAGTATATAGTCAATCCGGCGTTTGCTCGATGGTTCCGGTCTCATGCCCTGCCAACTTCCTAGCATTGAGTCTTCCCGGAATTTGTATTCTTTTCTGTCTGGTCCCGGCTAACTTCCCCACATGTCCCATATTTGCTTCTGTGCAGCACCTAGGTAGGTAAGTATAGCCGCTAATGGTGTAAGCAGACGACATGGACAAGAAGCTTCTTCTGACCATCCAGTCCGTCTGCAATGCAGATGGTGTGAAGATCCCCTGGGACAAGGTCGGCAGGATCATGGGCGAACAAATCAGCGATGGAGCGGTCATCCAGCACCTGGCGAAAGTCCGCCAACGGATGGTCAGGCAAGGCCTTTCGGTCCCTCCCCCTCTGCGTCGCGGTGGCGGCACTATGATCTCCACTGGGTATAGTGCCGGGTCCGCGAGGGTAGCGGCCACCATTCCAAGTGGAGGGCTATCCGATTCCGCTCATGGAAAAAACGAAGACAATGAAGAGGAATTTGATGCAGACAAAGCCACGGATATGGACGAAGAGTACGGTCAGCCTAGTGCCAAACGTACAAAGCGTGGAAAGAAGGCTGGCACTGCGGAGAAGGCGTCGAGTGAGGCCAAGGGTCAGGTCGGCATCAAGGTTGAAGAGAGCGACGGGAATGAAGGCTCGAGTGCTGACCAGAAAGAAACGCAAAAGGTCAACAGCAAGAAACGCAAGCGTGAAGTGAAGAAGACTAGTCTTGGAAAAGGAAAAGGTCTCCCAAAGGGAAAAGGCTCGAGTCCTAATAACCATCCTCGCCGCTCTAGTGTTAATTACAACGAACTCAGTGGCGGCTATCATTCCAAGGACGATGATGATAGTGGAGACGGTGAAGAGTACGTCGGAAAGGCAGCACCATACATGAAGTTTGCGGAGTCGCCCGTCTTGGACGAAGACAAAGAGAAGGTCAAAGAACAGCACTTGAAGCCATACGAATCAGCCACTCCCAGTAAGGTCGTAGTCCTTCAGGTTGGGTCCGCTCATCTCTTGCAAGAGGCTAAGCGCTTGGAGGGGCAAACGGCCATCAAGCCGGGACACAATAGTGAGAGCGATGGGCAGAGTGAGGAGGTTGAGACAGACGACGAAGGCGTTGAGACAAGAGACGAGTACGTTGAGACCGGAGACGAGCACGTTGCGACCATGGGGCAACTGGTCAACCGCGAACCCAACCCCGATCCTAATGGGGTATTCGCAGTGTTCGGACCAGTGTATGGGAATCAGGTTCCTACCGCTTATCATCAATATAACAACACAGCTCCAGTCTTCGCCGGATTCACCCCCGCCCCCAATGGACAACTTACCGCTTATAGCTCCTCGGCCGTGAACAATGGCAACTGGTATCAAGCGCCTGGATACACCCACAACTCCTTCACTGCCAACGCAACCCCGAGCTCTTTTATGCAGCCACCAGCGTTATCGACGACGCGCGTCACTATCCCTCAGCAAACGAACGGACCCAACGTCGAGATGATCCCGACATCTGCCACGACCACCTACTCCGGGCATACCCCTGTGTTGATGGCTGACCAATACTACGCCGCGCTTGACGACGGCATGACTGGTATGAATGATATGGATGATCCCTTTAGCCAAGCGTATCACGACCCGACAGCTGAGGACTCTATGTTTGGTCGGCCAAGCGGTGGCTTTGATTACTTCGATTATTAGAGGTCTCGAAATCGATGAAACCTTGCGATGTACCTGAGGGAGGTTCTCTGAGGGTTTCGAATGCTGGAGCTTATTCTGAGTCTCCGTCCGGGATGTGTTTGGGAGGCTCAGTGGACTTTCATATGTCTCCCGTAATAGTCTGTATGCTGGTGTCAGTCAGTTGAAGCGGGACTCTTACCCAGCGGGATTCTGACCTTGCTAATATTTGCTTTCTTTTTCCTTTCTTCAAACAACCTCACGCATACACCACTCGGTCGCTTTGTTGATATCTGCGATCTGCAGGTATTAGAACGAGAAATGCAAGTAGGTTCACTGACTTATGTGGCAACCAGTGAAGCTGTGAATGAGGACGCAGGATTATGATTCACAGAGTGAAACAGGATGAGTTGACACGGTTATAATCACTTTGCTGACGGATGCTGTGACCGAGAGACACGTTGAACACGTTGGGAACGTTGGGCACGTGAGGAGGAGCGAATCCGCAGTCTCAAAAGTTGAGGCCACAATAAGAAAGGGACGCAGCGTGAATCTCCGCGGCGACCAATCGACACGAGCCCTAATCCGCTGACCTCCACTGTCTTGCAGCTGACACAACATCGAAAAGAGCGTGCGCGGTGTATCATCACACATACAGTAGCTAATAACTTTACGACAAGTTTCACACAGACTGAAGTAAGGCATTCCACAGAGACCGAATCAGGACTGCGTTCATGAATTGAGAAAGTACGGATTCTCTAGGTAAGGTAAGGTAAGGTACCTAAGGTAAGATGGCTCTGTGTAAATGGAAGACTTCAATGTATGAAAGTCGCATCCAATGCCATTTTAATGTCTGTCCAACAACCTGAAGTACCCAAGGTATTTGTTCCTAATCGTCAATCCCGAGTGACCTGTCGTTACGACCTCACAGAGAGGTTTCTCCCCACCCGCTTGATGAAAACTAATTTGTAAGCTAGTTTCAGACCTAACCGAGTTAATCCTAGCCTGGCTTTGGCAGTTCTGGAAATTTCCTGAGGTCAGAATTTCTGCGCGCCCTGTCGATAGGTAAGGTATTTGATAATAACTTACTCTCTTTCAAATATCCTCAGTACATCATTTCAGCCTGTCAGGACTGCTCCGACTTCGATCTGCGTCTGTAGTGCTCGCAACAACGACAATGCAACGAACACTGGCCTCAAGAACTCGGGCTTCGGTCCTATCCTCGACCCCGTCCACAGCATCTTTCTCACGGTTACGACCTGGCGCAGCTGCGGGTCTCAATCTTCAGCAACAGAGATATGCGCACAAGGTATGCTTCTTATCAGTCTAAAAGGCTCTGCTTCCTACGCAATACCACAACACCCCAAGCCTTCCTCTGACAAAGATCCGCCATGCTTGCTTCAAGACACGACAACTGAATCTTTTCTTTAGGAGCTCAAGTTTGGGGTCGAAGCGAGAGCTTCCCTATTGAAAGGCGTGGAAACACTTGCCAAGGCCGTGGCAACCACGCTTGGTCCAAAGGGTCGAAACGTATTGATCGAGTCAAGCTATGGTTCTCCCAAGATTACGAAAGGTGGGCTGGGAACAGCGTAATGCCTTCAAGACCGTTCAGCTGATCAGAGCGCTGTAGATGGTGTGACGGTAGCGAAAGCGATCACGCTACAGGATAAGTTCGAAAACGTTGGAGCCCGACTTCTCCAGGATGTTGCCTCGAAAACAAACGAGGCTGCTGGAGATGGTACCACAACTGCAACGGTCCTGGCACGTGCCATATTCTCCGAGACGGTCAAGAACGTTGCTGCAGGCTGCAATCCAATGGATCTTCGGAGAGGTACTCAGGCAGCCGTTGATGCTGTAGTACAATATCTTCAGAAGAACAAACGTGACATAACGACGGGTGAGGAGATCGCCCAGGTAGCAACCATCAGTGCCAATGGTGATACACTCGTTGGGAAGCTCATCTCAAACGCCATGGAAAAGGTCGGAAAGGAGGGAGTGATCACAGTGAAAGAAGGCAAGACTATCGAGGACGAGCTGGAGGTGACGGAGGGCATGAGGTTTGACCGTGGTTTCACATCCGCATACTTCATCACCGATACCAAAGCGCAAAAAGTTGAGTTCGAAAAGCCATTGATCCTGTTGTCCGAGAAGAAAATCTCTGCCGTTCAAGATATCATCCCAGCTCTGGAGGCCTCTACTCAGCTACGTCGACCACTGGTCATCATTGCCGAAGACATCGATGGCGAGGCCCTTGCTGTGTGTATCTTGAACAAGCTTCGCGGTCAGCTTCAAGTTGCAGCCGTGAAGGCGCCAGGCTTCGGCGACAACCGGAAATCCATTCTTGGCGATCTCGGCATCCTCACCAACGCAACCGTCTTCACTGACGAACTCGATATCAAGCTCGAGAAGGCCACCCCAGATATGCTTGGCTCAACGGGCTCGATCACTATCACCAAGGAGGATACTATCATACTCAATGGTGAAGGAAGCAAGGATGCTATTTCTCAGAGATGCGAACAGATCCGGGGTGTGATGAATGATCCGTCGACATCAGACTATGAGAAGGAAAAATTACAGGAACGTCTGGCCAAACTTTCAGGCGGTGTTGCCGTTATCAAGGTTGGCGGTTCATCCGAGATCGAAGTCAGCGAGAAGAAAGATCGTGTTGTGGACGCTCTGAACGCCACTCGGGCGGCTGTCGAGGAAGGCATTCTCCCTGGTGGCGGAACTGCTCTGCTCAAGGCAGCAGCGAACGCACTTGGTGGTGTCAAGCCGGCAAATTTCGATCAGCAGCTCGGCGTTAGCATCATCAAGAGTGCAATCACTCGGCCAGCTCGGACTATCGTTGAAAATGCTGGCACAGAAGGTAGCGTTGTCGTCGGCAAGCTGATGGATGAGTTTGGCTCCGACTTCAACAAGGGCTACGACAGTGCCAAGGGCGAATACGTCGACATGATTGCGGCCGGTATCGTGGATCCGTTCAAGGTCGTCCGCACCGCCTTAGTAGACGCCAGCGGTGTCGCGTCGCTCCTCGGTACGACAGAGGTCGCGATCACTGAAGCACCGGAGGAGAAGGGTCCACCAGGCGGCGGCATGGGTGGCATGGGCGGTATGGGAGGTATGGGTGGAGGAGGGATGTTCTAGACATAACTACTAAATCTGTGCACTTTGCACATCTTTTACACCTCTCCGATATTCCGTTCATCTCTGCAGTGTTGTCGTTTTAGCGCCCCTTGACTCCACTCTTGTATTTTGCCTCTTTGTTTTACTACCCTGTGGACCAAAAGCGGCCTTTCAATGTACAATACAGTGGGTAGAATTTAATCAGACACTAGAGCATATAGGGCTCATTGCGGAGATCTAGGTATTCACCCGAGACGTGGTATCTCATCTTTTAGCATTATATGCGTAGGTGCTTGCTCAATTGATGCCTCTTCTTCGTCCGTCACATCATCCTTAAGTCAGTCGACAACAGGTTTTCCGACTAGTCCCAAAGCAGTTGGGCTGCGGGTGTCCTCCACGCAACCCCCACCAAAGTATGTTGCGCATCGCTGAATGCAACAGTGCCCCTCCAATACACAATACTCATTGTCCTTGGAGAACCAGATCCCGTTACGTATAACAAGAACCGGGAATCAACTTATATCACATCGAAGTACGTTATATACTCCGGCCTGGAAATTCGTCACTGCAACAGCCTCATTTTCGCTCTCACTCAACGGTCCTGACTTACTCTGCTGACGACGACAGCCTTGAAAGTCCCAATCCCTGGTATTCCCTATCAACTCAAACACTCGGTCAGAGCGCCTCCATCATGGTATGAGTCCCGTGCTTGTATACTGAAAATAACGAGCTCGTCACTGACCCGTAACAAAGTCCTCCACGTCAGGGTACGCCTATGCAGTCTCCCATAACCTCTTGACACCCTGCTATAACCAAGAACCCGACGTGCACTCGTATCGAAAGGATCAAAGTCTCCCGGAAGCTGACAAGAAGGGGCCACATACAGTGCTTCAGTCGCACCGGAGTGCATCTCAACATTCAACGAACTCAAGCTCGGCAAAGGCTCGATCAAATTCATCATCTACAAGCTCTCGGACGACTACAAGCAGGTCGTGGTCGAGGAGACCTCTCAGGAGCCGGAGTGGGACGTGTTTCGGAACAAGCTGCTGTCGGCGAAGGCACTTCACAAGGGCAAAGAAGGCAAAGGGCCGCGTTATGCGGTGTACGACTTGGAGTACGAGCTAGCAGCCGGGGAAGGGAAGAGGTTCGTCTCACCGCCTACAGTACGGTCTAGATAAAACCAAGTGCTGAGGGCTCTCGCAGGAACAAAATCACTTTTATTTCTTGGACCCCTGACGACTCGCCGATGGTGGTAAGTGGTCTCTGACGCCTGCGTGGGCGCGAGTTGGTCGACTGACTTGAGGGGAAATTTAGCCCCGATTTGCGTATACTTCGTCGAAGGATGCTTTAAAGCGGTCTTTGAATGGCATTGCGGTCGAAATACAGGCGAACGACGAAGATGATATTGAGTACGGAGAGATTCTGAGCAAAGTTACCAAAGGCGGTCACTGAAGGGTGCGTCGGTAGCTTGGATTGGAGCGGAGCGTATACACGGTGTGGGAAGTTCGAGTTGCTTGTGATCTTTTTCGAGCGTGGCCATTACTATCATTGCAGACATGCCTACAATACAAAACGACCTCGAGGTCAATTACATGCCGTCCTTTCGGATCAGTAGCTGGAGCACACGCCAGCCGCCTACTTTAGGATTGATGCTAAGGCGTTCCCGAAATCAAAGTAGCGGTCTATCGTAATATTCTCTCTAAGCCAGCGTAGAGGCTTATGGTTACTTGACCAGGTACCATTCCATAGATACATCTGACATCCAGCAACCAACAAGCAAATTCAATTAAGAAAGAATCGCTAGTACCGTTCCGCTACTGTCCCTGACCACGCTCCCTCCAAGCCCGTCTACAAACCCCCACCAACTCCTCACTCATCTTCTCATCCTTCAACCTTTGCATCAAAAACCCCCTCAAATCCTCCCAAAACTCCTCCGTCTCCACCACCGCCTCCCCACTCGCTCCCGACGCCGCCGCCGGCCCCTCCGCCGCCTCCTCCGTCGCCACAAGCTCCTCGACCGCACCACCCCCCGGCGTCGACGACCCGCCCATCACCATAACACTAAACTCAACCTCCACCTCCCCCTCCGCCAGCAAATCCTTCAACGTCTTCGCGTCCGCGCACGGCTTCTTGCGATACAGCAACCGGATCTTGTCCGCGGGGATGGCGGCCTGCTCCGCCAGCGTGCGCTTCAGGTCGTGGATGCTCGTCGACATCGACTGGTCGGAGCAGATCATGTCGAGGGGTGGGTTGCGCAGCGAGCGGAGCCGGACTTTGACGGAGCGCTCTTGGCCTGGCGCGAGGGTTTGGCGCTTTTTCATGGACTGGGGCATGCGGGGGAGGGTGTACTGTTTTGGGGGGGTGGTTAGTTGGGTTTTTGGGGTTGGTGGGGATGGGGATGAGGAGTGAGGTGGGGCTTACGGGGCCTTTGGGTTCGAAGGTTTTGGGGTCAGCGGCGTGGTCGGGGGGGAGCTTGGTTGGGCGGGCGGAGAGGGTGGAGAGGAAGGATTTGGCGAAGCTGAGTTCTGTCATGGTCGTTGTGCGGTATTGGATTGTTTTTCGTTCGAGTTGGTGAGGCTGGTCTGCTATGTTGGCGGTCGTAGCTATCAAGTTATTTGTATGATGCGTGGGCGATCGATAACTTGGCGGGTGGTGCTCGTATGACGCTAAGATAGCTTTGGCGCTAGGCCAGCCCTGTCGGGCGGTGTGGAGTTCTGACAGTTCCACGCGAAAAGAAAAGTATTTGAGCGCACTAGCGAAGCATACGGCGCCGTAAAGAAGACGGATTTCACTGCTTCAGAGTCGCCACGATGGGTGTTGGACGTCGGATGAAAAAGCAGGGTCCCCCGCCAACATTGGACGAATCCCATTTTCTTGCATTGAAAAAGCGTAAAGCCGGCGAAGTTGAGAGGGAAGATAGGACTAAGAAGCGAAGGACGTCGGGTGAAGCGAAGCAGTCACGCCCGTTGAAGGATGGACGAAATGGTGATGCAAGCCCGGGGGGTGTTCGAAAGGACAAGCACACCAAGGCAAACCCAGCTCAAGCGAAGAAGGGAAAGAAAACACCTACCGCCAGGACCGTCCCCAAACCAGCCGCCATACCATTACCGGCGGGGAGTTCGGGGGACGATGAAGAGGATATAGGATTGAACCGCAAAGTCGATCTGGATGATGGAGAATCAGATATGGAATCCGAACAGGATGGAGTTTTCAAAAGCCAGCAGGACGAGTTTCTTGACTCAGGCTCTTCGGTGTTCGACTCGGAACCGGAGCATGAGCAAACGATGTTCTCAGAAGACGAAGGGGACTCCTCAGCTGAGGAAAAGCTCACTGCTGCCAACATAGAGGGTCTTTCCCGTCGTTTGGAGGCGCAGCAAGAAGACGAGGCCGTGGACGCACAATTAGAGCTCGAGGAGGCAGCAATGCAGACCAATATCGCCGGAGATCGGCCTAAAGTCTTGGGAGATACAGAGGGCGACGAGGAAGGTGGGAGTCTGCGGATAGCCCCGGATCTACAGTTATTACGAACCCGCATCACAGACACGGTCCGAGTTCTCGACGACTTCTCCAATCTGTCTGAAGAGGGACGGTCCCGTGCGGAATACACTGCCCAGCTTCTCAAAGATATCTGCGCCTATTATGGTTATTCGCCGTTCCTGGCCGACAAATTGTTCAATCTGTTTCCTCCGCGCGAAGCTTTTGCTTTCTTCGAAGCCAACGAGACGGCCCGACCGGTAGTCATCCGGACGAACACACTACGAACGCATCGGCGGGACCTGGCGCAAGCCCTCATCAATCGAGGGGTGACGTTGGAACCGGTCGGCAAATGGTCAAAGGTTGGCCTGCAAGTCTTCGAGAGCCAGGTGCCGTTGGGCGCAACACCCGAGTACTTGGCGGGGCACTACATCCTCCAAGCGGCGTCTTCCTTCCTGCCCGTAATGGCCCTCGCACCGCAAGAACACGAACGAATCCTCGACATGGCCGCGGCGCCCGGTGGGAAGACGACGTACATCGCCGCCCTCATGAAGAACACCGGCTGCATCTTCGCCAACGATAGCAACAAGTCGCGGGCGAAGGGGCTGATCGGCAACATCCACCGCCTCGGAGCCAAGAACACCATTGTGTGCAATCACGACGCCAAAGAATTCCCAAGAGTCATCGGTGGCTTCGACCGCGTGCTCCTTGACGCCCCGTGTTCCGGCACCGGCGTCATCGCCAAGGATCCCAGCGTGAAGACCAACAAGACCGAGAAAGACTTTATGCTGTTACCGCACTTGCAAAAGCAGCTTCTGCTCGCGGCCATCGACTCCGTCGACCATGCCAGTAAGACGGGGGGTTACGTCGTCTACTCGACCTGCAGCGTCACGGTCGAAGAGAACGAGCAGGTCGTGCAGTACGCGCTGAACAAACGACCGAACGTCAAGCTCGTCGGGACGGGCTTGACGTTCGGCGTTGAGGGTTTTACGAGCTACATGGGCAAACAGTTCGATGCCAGGATGAAGATGACGAGGCGCTTCTACCCGCACGCGTATAACGTCGACGGGTTCTTCGTGTCGAAGTTTAAGAAGATGGGATTGACGGGCGGGTCTGCGGTCAAGGTGGATACGAATGGTACGAAGCAGATTAATGGCATGGGGACAGATAAGACGCCTATAGCTTCTGATGTTGAGGGAGGGGATGAGTTTGGCGGGTTCGACGAGAATGAGGATAAGGAGTACATTGAGAGGGCACAACGCAGTCGGTTACGCCGGAAAGAGGTGAATCCGAAGGCAGTACAGACTGGAGCTAGGGCTGTGGTCTCTGCTGACAAGGGGGCTAACGGCACCGTCACGTCGGAACCTAAGGTTCTTCCCAAAGATAAGACGGACAGTCAGGCTGATGGTCGATCGTCGTCGTCGACGAAAATCAAGAAGACGTCTGCTAAGGCTTCAAGCGTGCATGGGAAGGCGAAAAGCAGTCGGAAAAGTAAAGGCTAGAATAAGGATATGTACAAATATTTGAAAGAATTATCCATACCCAAACTCGTCCATGCACCATGCTTTCTCTCCTATTTGGTACACCCCCCTCATGTCTTCAAATCCCAAGAGTCCGAAGAGTAGACTCGCTAGGAGACGCCCAGCAAAGCAAAGATCAACCGCTGCCAATCATCCAGCTCGAACTAAGTAGGCCTTCCAACCCCTCAACTCTCAACGCAATTCAAGACCTTCCAACACAGTTCCTACCTACTGCTCTTTCTGTGTTGTGGATAGAGCGGTCGTGATGTATGTACACTTCCTCCAACCATACATACGTACGAACCCTTATTCCTACCTTATCCTGATCACATTCTACCTTGCCTGCCTTACCTTACCTATCTTAACTTACCAACCTTACCTTACGTTACCCTGACTTACCCTACCTTACCCTACCCTGCCCTGACTTACCTTACCTTACCTTACCTACCTTACCTTACCTTACCTTACAATACCCTGCATCCCCCGCCGCAGACCGCAGCTGTCAGGGGTAGGTAGGTAGGTACAGTAAGTGGCGTCCCCGTCCTGGTGAAGATGGAGGCGGGTACGACTACGAGTACAAGTGAGCTGACTCTCCGACGGACGGACGGACGGAGTGGATAGGAGGGGAGGGGCTTTTCGAATTGGTTCTCGACGCGGGAGTAGGTGGGGGCCGGGGGTGTGCGTTGCTTTGGTGAAGATATGGGGGGGAGATGTCAAGGGGGAAGGGGGATTGAGTTATGTGAGTGTGGGGGAGGGGCAGAGAATCGAGGCAGAGGGCGGAAGGGCGGAAGGGCGGATGGGCGGAAGGGCGGAAGGGCTAGTTGACGCATGGGCGTGGGCGTGTTTCTGGAAAAGAGAGAGTCTGCATGAGGTGTGGAAGGTAAGGGTTGGGCCTCGGCTGGTTTATTGATTGGTTCCATTCTCTGCTTCTCTTTCGCGATCTAGCGTGTATTAAGTGAAGAGAAGAGACGGAGACAGACAGACAGACAGAAAGGAGAGTTAGAAAGGGACAAGCCACCGCTGAAGTGCGACTGAGCAGACGTGCAGAACGCCCATCCATCCATCCCCGTCCCCGCCAGAAAAGGAAGGGAAAGAAAGAAGAATGGAACCTCGACGTGATATCCTTCCGCTCGCCCTGCGCCGGCTCGCTCCAGACATGAATGAGAAGTGTCGTCTCTATCGTTATCGTGATCTCGTACGTCCGTCTGTCCCCTCAAATTTGGTTCTTCTGATCTAACACCCACCCACCAGCCACACCCCCTCCACCATCCCCAACGAACCCCACCCTCTCATCCCACATACTACACATACCCCACATCCCCCCCCCTCCCCGCCAATCAAGTCCTAAACATCCGAACAACAGCCCTAACCCCCCTCCTACAAACCGGACAAACCTCCACCTGACTCGCACACTCCACGCAAGCACAAACATGCCCACAATCATAAAACAGCGCATCCTGCTCCCCCTCGTAGCAAATCTGACACGCCCGCTCCTCCTCGTCCGCAACGACATAATGCATCGTCCCCCTGCCCGCACGCCTCCCCTTGCGAAATCCGCCGACGTACTCGTTGCCCGTGGCGGCGTAGGACATGCGGCCCTCGCCGTGCATCGCGTCTGCGACCCACTCGCCTTCGTACACGTCGCCGTTCGCGTACGTCATGGTGCCGAGGCCCGATCGGTTCGAGGCCACGACGTGGCCCGCGTACGAGTTGCCGTTCATGTCCGTCGTGACGCACGGCCCGTAGGCGCGGCCGCGGGTGAGCGTGCCGGAGAAGTAGTTGCTGGAGAAGTGGGATTGTTCCACGTAGCCGGAGATGCGGGTGGGGTGGTTGGAGCGGAGGCAGAGGTATTGTAGGTAGTCGGATGGGGTGGCGAAGTCGCCGCGCGCTTCGATCTGTTGGGTGCTGCTGCACGTTAGTTTTTCGTTTGTTATGCTTTCGCAGGGGGTCGGTTTCTTACTCTTCGGCGCTAAGTTTGGTTTGCAGGATGATGATAGACCCGGATATCAAGCATTCATCTTCAAAGGTTCGGTATGGTTCGATTTCCCGGGCATTGTCCAGACCGAGTTCTTTCCAGATCCTCGAGGTAGACGCATCGGAAAGCTTTGGAAGTGCTAGGTTCTGTAGACCTCTCTCTACTGCCTCCTTCACGTTTTCGTTGCGTTTCGCAGCGATGCCACACAGCCCGGTGAGACTCTGCTGTTCGCTGTCGTAGTGCTTCAGGAGGATGTAAAGATAGCCCGAGACGTGAAAACGCTGCACATGAGAGGAATCGACAGTCACAGTAGAGTCGGTCGACGACGGTTGAGAAGTGTCTGCATCGGTAGGACCACTTTGAGTGGCGGTTGCACCATCAACGGGTACCACTTCTGGGCCCTCATTCTGATCATCCTCCATTTCGACATCTTCGCTCTCATCTTCGAGGCTCGGGTTCATCGTGTCCATTGGAATGGTCTCATCGTTCGCTACGGAGCTTTCAATAGCCTCTGAGTCATTGGACGACGGAAAACACAGTTGCGCTTGAGCTGTGGGACAGGTCAGCCTAAACCCAAGTATTTGTCCTGATAACTCACATGATGGAAGCGTGACAAGCCAAAGGCACCTCAAGGGATAATCTTTCCGTATCTGTTGCATCTTCATATCTAGAGACCTAATGTCGAGCCTTGGCGCGTTCGGGGTGCTCTCGTGTATCATAAACAATAGATTCTGCGTCGGATTTTCCGTTTGCCGCATCTGCGACAGGGCCTTTCGCTGAAGTTCCTCGACTGTTGCCTCCGCATCGACGGTGATATGGGAAACGAGTTCGGACTGCCCAGAAGCCCAGCGCGGGTCATATAAATCGACGTACCCTTGACCTTGATGACCCTTGAACACATCTTGGTGAAAAACGCGGAACGTTATTGGCTCCGCATCTGCCTTGACCTCTACCGGCTTGACCTCGGCACTCGCGGTAGTACCCTGGTCAGGCGGCGTATCAGTAGGGAAGGGATGGTCGAGGCTACTCTGGGCTTCATGTTCTACAGGAGAAGCATTCAGTAAGCATTGCAGTATGAGGAGCCAGATCTGAAGGCTCTGGTAATGACAGACTTACTTAGCCACCGGGACACAAGCTTATCTCGTTCCTCAGAGTTGTTGTTGAAAACATCATCCCGTAGGTACATGACGAGGTATGCAACTGCTGCCGTTTCCGTGTCTCGGTCTCCTTCTTCCGATCCTTCGTATGCGCGGAGTCTCTTACTCGTTATGCACTGCACCTGATACCCTGATCGTTCTCCATAAAATCTGAACCACTTCGTGCCTGGCCCACCGGGACGGACGACTAGATAGTATAGACCAGACTGCAGGTCCCCTCCATGAACAATCATCCCATAGAGTGAGTATGTAAGCTTGGAAGCACCGTCAACCATTCGCAGGGGAAACTCGAGTTTCTCGTCCAGTTCAACCCTAGTATTGACCTTCCTCCATTTGCGCGTCGTGCCCTCGAAAAGCTGTCTCTCCAGTTCAACCTGAAGTAGCTTTGGAGCAGATTGTATGACTTGTCCAGCCAGCTTATTTCCGTCTTGGAGAGCCTTGTTCAGGTTTTCTTGAATACTACCACCGCTCCTCGCTAGAACTCTGACGCAGGGATAGTCACGGACGCCGGCTCCAACCGATGCAGTTCCGTCGGGAAGAAGGCGACTCGGTGAGGTGGCAGGACCGAAAAGCTCCGTCAACTTTCCCTGAGTCTCAGTACCTTCGGCTTCCTGCTCCATCTTCCATCGAATGATCTCCCAAGCCTCCAGCGTGTCGATCTTAGCTTTGAAGTCAACTCCGTACCACTTGAGTGCTTCTACGATAGGGGTGAGCTCGACTGTGTTGCTAGGCGGGACCTCGTGCAACGTGTGATGCAAGACGCGTTTTAATGCGAGAAAGAGAGGTTTCGGCCTCGCAAAGGGCTCTTCGTCTTGGATTGGAGCGTGAAAGCCATATACCAAATCCTGAAAGGGTGCAAGGTGAAGCCAAGCGGCCATGCCAGCCGTGAAGAAGCCTTCTCCTTCCATCCTGGTGAAAAAACCACTGAGGCCGGTCTTCGCAATGTTGTTCCAGGAAGGTCCTTCGTCGCGTTGGCGCCACCACAATGATCCTGTAGGGTCCTTGACGATGCGAATATACGCGCTTAAAGCCAATGTGTCGTTGCGGAGCAAAGCTTGTCTTTGCCCACGCTGACGTACGTGAATCTCGCTCCAAGGACCGTGGAAATACTTGCGCCCGAAATCGTCGTTACCGTTCCAGAATTGATTTTCTTCCTGGAAGTTGTACTGCACGCGTGGTTCCGCAGGATTGTAGACAACCACACCAAATTGAGCCGCTACCTCCCACGGAGCTTCGTCTTCAGCGTTTGGCGAAGAAGGAGAATCTTGCATTGAGGAATCTGGGTCGCGACCATCAGAATCTGAAGGCCCTTCTGGCGCGTCGACCGCAGCCGTCACTTTCTCATCTTCTGCATCTCTGCTCATTTCAGGATCCTCGGCATCACCATTCTCCTGCTCTGTATCATCATCGTCACTCGATTCTGTTGAGCATTCCAAGTACACACTGAGCGAACTTGTCTGATCTCCCCTTGGGAAGAGCTTCAGCCTCCAATAGAATCCTCCGATGAACTTGGGCGGTGATCCAAGGACCGCCAATCTATTTGGCTTCTGTCGTGCCCCATGAACACCCTCGATCGTCCAATCGATCCGAGCAGTTTCGCCTGGCACATACTCTGGGTCGTCTAATTCAGGCCAGAACTCTTTCTCCCAGTGCGTGTCTGTTCACTTTGTTAGTCTCTGTGCAGTCTGTGGATTCGCATACACGTACGATCCAGTGCGCTGATCTCTGGACCAGCTTGTTCAATCTCTTTCAGCTCTTCCGCGTCAGGCGCCGAGGTATCTTCCGCCAGGTCGGCCCACCACGGATCCTCCTCCTCCTCATCTTGCAAATCCTCATCATGTCCGCCTTCCGGATCTGGAGGACTTTCTGGCGGTGGTGACGGGGGCGGTGGGACGTTAATCGTTCTTCGAGGGGCGGCCCCTCCGAATCTTACTGGTGGCACGATTGCTATACTGGCAGCACTGTCTATGCTACTCCCGTTAGACATTACCCGCACCAGGTTCTCACCCTCCGGAGGTGGCGGTGCAGGGACGGTCCACACCGTCACCGAGACATCGGGCTGCGGTGGAAGTGTTACTGCCTCGCCTGATGCAGCTTCGTACGAAGGATAGCCGTCGGTTCCATCAACCCCTCTCTGAGCTTGATCCGGCGCGGTATCCATAACTTCCGCGTCCGCCTCCGAAGTATTTTCCCGAGACGAAGTTGCCGCAACAGGGTCCGACGCAATCCCGCCGGAGGGCGGTCCACTCGTTTCCATCTCCGCATCTATTCTATCGTGGTTTTGCCCCTCAGGTTGAGTTACGAGGACAGGAGGATGGAGGTCCATCGCGACCGGATGTGAACGTACAGGTGAGGGCGAAGGCAGTGGAGGCGGACTATAGTGACGTGAGTTTAATTGTGGGGAGTGTTGGGGTGAACGAGACTGGGACGGAGATGAGGTTGGCGATCTAGGGCCGAAGCTGAAAGATGGAGGATCAATGTACAGGGGGGAGCTTATGGCCATCTCCATCGTTGCACTGTGAATAGCCACGGGTAGTGGCCAGCGACGAGGATTCACAGCTGATCGATCTCAATGAATAGAGGTTATCCAACGGTGTAACGGGCGGGGGAAAAGAAGCAGCGTGCGTTTGACAGGATTTCTTGTAGCGGTGAGCTGCTCTCGCCCGGTGCAGGGTTGAGTGCCACAGGCGTGTTATGCTGCTTTAGTGCTGCAGTCTCCGTTTGCAGAGAATAGAGCTGATAGCTCAGACAATGTTTCGGCGCAGTTGTATAGTGTATACGAAGTGGGACGATGTGAAGACAGATGAAGAAGAGAAAGAAGACATACAGAAGATAGAAGAAAAAGAATAAAAAGATTAACAAGTCTCAGGGCAGCATCAAAGAGCTGTTAAAGAGGCAGGTTGCCGTCACACAAGGCTGCAGCAGTTGAGTTATGAATCACACCTATGAGTACAATGGAAGATGCCTGAGGTACCTTCAGGTACCTTAGCTCCGCAAGTGGGTAGCTTAGCTTTAGGTAAGCCAAGGCACCAATGCGCAGCCCGGCGAGATTAGTCACATAAGATACTGTCAAACATAGGAGGAGTGGCTAGTGAAATGAACATGTAATCATAAGTGTCTAGCTACTCTATGAAAATGTGACCCTATAAGAAGGCCTTCAATCAGTGAAAGAAAAAACTTTTATTTATAGCAAACTGTTTATTTTAACAAACTCTACATGTTCTTAAAATCTCTGTAGAGCTTCAAATCACTAAGATAATGAAATGAGACATGATGTTTTGACATATCTTTTCAGGCTGTTTCAGCAATAATGAGATAAGATAAAAAACAAAATCTTATAGTGTCTCATTAACTTTAAAAGTCAATGAAACAATATTAAAATGTCTTTAACTTGATTTAAATGAATATCTTTAAGATATTAAAATCTTAATTGTTCTATCACTAAATCATAGAGTCTTTGTTAGTGATTGATTAAATTGATAAAATTAATAAAATAAATAAATTTCAGTATTAAAAGTGACTTTATAAGTCTGTTAATGATTATGTTACTTATAAAAATGTAATTAAGATAAATAAGTCTGCAGAATTTGACTTTTCTTATAAAGTAATGATATATATCAATGTATTTCATTTTAATGTAAAACTCAAAGTTCTTAATCAAAGCAATAGCTTTCTGATTATTTATTTAAATTATAACTGTTGTTAAAAGATGACACCACACTAATAGCATAGCTATTGTGAGTTATATATTTAACACTCTCTCTAACCTGTGATTGGCTCACAACTGACCCACAGGTGTAAAGAGTGCACACAGACAGCAGTTTAAACTTGTGATCTTTTGAACTTACTCTTTCATCATGAACTTGAACCATCAGCAGAGGTGGCCTAGGTGCTATTTTACACAAGTTATTACACACTAACCTGAGCTCATAACCTGTTAAAAGGTGGCACCACACTTTTAGCCACAGCTATCATGAGTTATATATCTAACAACTATCTTAAATCTCTTTAGCTTTAACTCTTTAAGTAATTTCTTTATTTAAATTACTTTTTTTGTAGTCTCTGTTAAGATCATGTATTTCACTTCATAAAAAAATAAGATAACAGTTTTCTGACATTTTAAACTTCAAAATATTAATTTATTAATCATTTTAAATATATATTCTGATGTAAATCTTCTTAATTTAAGATCTCTCTCTCAGTCTGAGTTCAAATACTCTAGTAATTCAAGTCATTCACTCAATTTATATTCAAAAATGACATCTAGAATTCTTTATACATATTGAAACATCTGTTTTAAAGTCTTTCAATGTGTATTGTTAGAATTATGTGCAAGTTAACTAAGAATTGACATCATATATGTAATGTTAAATCACATTTGTGTCATAATGTACATAAAAAATTCTATAACCTTTTAATACTAAGTTATTAATTTTAATTCAGCTGTTTCAGTAGTCTTTGTAAGATAGATTTTAAGTTTCATTGAATTTATATCTGTCTTGACATTCTGTAAACTAAAGTCTTTAAATATCTCTATAAAATAGATTCTTTATGACAAAATAAAAGTTTATAAAGTTCTATTTTGTATAATTAGCATTTCTAAGTAATGCTTACAGATCTTACAGTTAATCATTTTAAAATAATTACTTAATTTAATCTTAAGATCTAGAATTTTGTTCTTATTGAATTCACATAAAAGAATATTGTCAACATAAACAGCAACAATTAAAATTTTCTTTTTAAACATACTATTGTCTATGTGAATTCATGTGTATCTGAGGCTGACAAGAAAGTAATGTATTATTTTATATTACAGATAAGATAACTATTTTAACTCATATAGAGCTTTCTTTAATTTATATATCTTGTCTTTCTTTTTTTCATATTCAGTAAGTTAAATCACATAGACTTCTTCTTTTAAATCACTGTATAAGAAAGTCATTTTAACATTTATTTGTTTCAATTTGTAGTTATAAAACACAGCTATGATGAAGATAACTTTATAAGTCATTGATTTGACAACTATTGCAAAGATCTCTTTATAATTAATTTTAAATTGTTATTTAAATTCTTTAACTACTCATTAAGTCTTATGCTGTAGAATTGAGTCATCAGATTTTCTTTTATAATGATAAATTTATTTATTTCTTAAAGCTCATTGATTAGGTAACAATGTCTTTAAAGTTCATGTAAAGTTAATCATTAACAAGTTATACTCACTATTCATTGCTTTCTTTCAGTCTTTTAACTTGTAACTTTCAATTATCTATTTAAATGTCTAAGATTTATCTCTGAAGTCTTCTTTCTTTTTTATAACATTAACAATCACATCAAACACAGTTAAGTAAATCATGATTGCTTTAAGCTTTAATTTTATAGAGAGTCATCTTTCTCTTTTAAAGTATCAAGACTTAACTGATATTGATCTGTCAATTATAAAAGAAATATCTGTAACATTTTCTTTTTATTTTTTTATTTTTTCTAACTGATTTAACAATATCAATATGAAAAAGTATGATGACACATACTCTAAAGATAATAACAATGATGAGAATTAAAAAGAAAACAAGAAAAATAACTACATACTTTCTTGTTCTGCATTAATGATGTGAGGTTGAGTGACTCTAGAAATTGAGACTGCAACTTTAATATTATAAATTGATGAATCTTTATCAAACTATACATTTCTTGCTTTAATTACTTAATCTATCTTTCTCTTTTCAGAAAGTCATACTCTATATTGATTTCTTTCTTTATATTTAATAAGAATTCTCTTATTACTCTAAGATTCAAATTTAATCTTTATTGTTTAAATCTTCTTTAATATATACATGTATACTGTGCATTCAAAACACTGAAGATGTTTAAAATTGATGAGATTTGTTAATTTATTCTTATTAAGAAATTTAAACAGTAGCTAAATTGAGATCTTATTGTTCATAAAAGTTAATGTTGAAAGTTAATTAAGAAGATAGCATGCTGTTTTGACAGTCTTTAATCATAAAGTTTTGAAGACTTCACTATTCAGAATCATAACTTTAACTTTTGCTGTCAAAAGTTCATTATTTCTTTCTGTCATCTCATTCTGCTTCAGTTCATAAGAAACTGTTGTTTCATAAATAATTCTAAGACTTCATAATCATTTAATGATGAGCTCACTTTCAAATTTCTTTTCATTATCAAGTTATATCTGTACAATTTATAGATTCATCTAAATAAAAAGCATATTAAGAAACTGTTCAATTTTATCTTTTATTTAATCTTTCATTTTCATATTACAAATGTATCATCAGCAAGTAAAATCATCTATGAAGACTATATATTACAAGAACTTGTCATATGCTTTTAGTGTAATGAGATTGATGACATTAATGTAAATTAGTTCAGTCATCTTTGTAACTTAATTTTACAGTTTTCTTAAGATCTTCTTCTTTTAATTTGCTCTCATGCAGACATCACACAAGTGTAACAGTGTTTTCATAAATTCTTATAAGTTAAGTCTCACTATTTTGAGATTCTTTGACACATTATCAAGACTTAAATTCTTTATATAATTAAAATATCAATATTAAGTAGCTCTTAAGATCTTGTTATCTTTAATAACTGACATAGTCTTATTCTTGTTTACAGAATTTCTCATCATTAAAGTTTAAAGATAATATAGTTTATCTTTATATACTGTATGATTAAGTGTACTCTCTACTTTATTCTTTAGATGTAGTAATTCATTCTTAATTTTAACTAATATTTCTTTTGTTTTGACTGTTTCAATTGAGAAGAGATTGAGCCTCATATTAGATATAAGATAAATGTTCATTAAAATAATATTTTAAGACTTTTTATTACTGTTCTTTAGCTATAAATCAATCATTCTTACTTCTTGAATATACATCACTTCAGATACTCTTCTTATAAAGAGTTCATTATTGAATATTTTGATCAAGCTAAATGTAGAGAGATCATAGTATATATATTGTATTGTGTTAAAGTTAGCTATTCATGACATCTTATTGATCACAAGACTATAGTTCTTTACTGTAGTCAAGATCACTGTATTCTCATTATACTGCTTGTCTTCAGAACTTAAAAATTTCTTTTTTTTCTTTTTTTTCTCTTTTTTCTTTTTAGTTTCTTGCTTCTTCTTTAGCTCTTTAAACATCTTTTCTTCATATAACTTTCAGTAATTGTTCTTAAAGTGAACTGCTTTCTTACAGTAAGTGTACATTTCATTCTTATTCTTGTTCTTATCAACATTTCTTTTCTTATTCTTCTTCTTCTTATCTTTATAATTTTTCTTTTTACTCATTAAAACAAGCTTCTCATTCTTCTCTTTAAGACACTCTTTGTTGATTAGTTCAGCAATTAAATCATTAAGAAATAAGATTACATTATGAGTTCTAAAGCATTTTATTATTACTTATTGAGAATAGAAGAATTCTAGATTTAATAGAAAAGTACTGATTTTTAAAATTTTATTAATGATGAGATTGAAGACTGCAATTTCTCTTAAGAGTGTCTTATACTTTAAAGCATAAGCATTAACAAAGAAGTATTAATTAAGTTGACAGACATATAGATTGTTGAATAAAATATATTTGAGATTAAATCTATAAAATAAATAAAGATATATAAGATAATTTTATATCTCTTTTGCTGTTTTTATGTTGTCTATAATGACAGTGATCTTCAAGCTGACAGTAAAAACAATGATGACTATAATCTTATTGTTTTATGTGATTTAGTCAGCTCAAGTAATGTCAGTTAAGACTGTCAATGTAGTCATTATTATTTTAGATATAAATTCTTCAGTCATTACTGACTAACTTAAAACATTTAACTTTAATAAAAATTCAATGTCACTCTCTGTTAAGAAGCAGTGTTCTAGCTGCTTCTATAAAGTGAAGTAAAACTAGCATCAAAAACTAAATAAAGACTTTATTTATATTAACTGCAGTTAATGTTCTTTTTACTTCTTCTGCAACTTTCTTAATCAAGATGTGCTCATAGACAACATAGTTTAGAGATTTCACTAAACAGTATAGTATAATATGAATATTTACTTTCTGTTAGATATATAACTCACAATAGCTGTACTATTAGTGTGGTGCCACCTTTTAACAGGTTATGAGCTCAAGTTAGTGTGTAATAACTTGTGTAAAGTGATGCCTAGGTCATCTCTGCCAGTAATTTAAGTTCATAGTGAGAAAGTAAGTTCAAAAGATCACAAGTTCAAACTATTATCTGTGTGCACTCTTTACACCTGTGGGTTGATTGTGGGCCAATTGCAGGTTAGAAAGAGTGTTAAATATATAACTCATAATAACTGTGCTATTAGTGTAGTACTATCTTTTAACACTTTCTTTTAATAGATTATGAGCTCAAATTAACAAGAAGCTTCTTAAAGAAAGTGTATATTTCTAGTGTAACAGTAGCTGAGTATGTCAGCTTTTGAGATTTATAGTTAATTTAGCTTTAACAATATCACTGATTATTGAGATTTATGATAAATCTGACTTTAGTAGAATGAGTATATTAATGATAGCTGTGTATATCAATTATTAAGATTCACAGTCAATTCAGCTTTAGCAATATTATTGATTATTAAGATTTATAATAAATTTAATTTTAGCAGAATCAGCATTCTGCAGCAGCTGAGTATGTTTAATTTAAAAGATTTATAAAGAATTAATCTCAACAAAAATTAACATTTACAATTGCTCAGAGAGCACTGTTCTGCAGTAGCTGAGTATGTTTAACTTAAAAGATTTATAAAGAATTAATCTCAACAAAAATCAGCATTTATAGTTACTCAGAAAGTACTGTTCTTTAATAGCTTAATATGAGTTATTAAGATAAATAAGCATTACTGTTTTACAAAATAAAAGACATAAAAGCTTTCTATTTATTTTATTTATATTATCTTTAATGCATACATTGTTATTTTACTTTATTCACTTCTTATACTATGTATCAACTATCATCATCATAAACTTCAACAACTTCTTTATAAAGTAATAATTCATTTCAATTCTCATTTACAAGAACTGCAATCAATGATTTACTTTTATAAAAAGATAATTAATAAAAAAAAATCTATAAAATGTTATTAAAGTCTTAGCAGTCAACATACTGATCAGTGAATTCTTAGACTCATTTTTTCTTAGCAGTCTCAGCTTTAAAAATTAGAAAATTGATGTAAAGATCTTATATTGATTTATTATCTACATAAATATAGATAATTAAGAATATCTGATGAACAAAATCAGTACAAAGAATGTTTGAAATATATTAAAGTTTAAGTATAAAAAGAAGCTGCAGATGACTGAGAGACAATATTTAATAAAGTTTGTTGAATATAAAATGTTAAAAAATATATTTATTAAAGAAGCATGAATTTATTTAAGCAAACTCAGCAGAAAGATTGCTGCAACTCAGTTTGATATAACTGAGTTATTTAAATTAAAATGACAGTTTTAAACATTACTTTAAGTGCTATCAGTTAAATATATTGTGATCTGTAATGTCATTGATGCTTAAAACAATTTAAACATCAAGAAAGATTTATAAAAGCTTTAAAAGAAAGAGATACAGCTTAAGACTGATAAGACTATTATTGTTTTGTGAATAGATAAACAGAAAAAAGATTAATATTTAATGAATTAAAACTGCAGTTCATTAAATCATTACATAATTAATATTAAGTAACATTATTATAGATCATTCAGCTCAGACAGTGATCATTTTTCTTATTGCTTTATTAAATACTTTCTTTGTAATGACTTTCACTTCATTAAAGATTGCAAATTTCTTTCTGATGTTAAGTAAGATACTTAAAAGAAGACAAGCAGATTAATTATAATTAAGTTATATAGATTAACTGCAGTTAAGTTGTATTGAAAGTCAATCTATAAAGAAAAAGAAAAAAGATATAAAGTCTTTAATGTAAAAGTTAATAACAATAATGATGATGACTTCTTCTCTGAATTTGAAGAGAAAGAGAAAGTTAATAATGAAATTGCTGCTTTATTTAAGAAAATTATCAGTAAAATATTTAAATCTAAATAAGTTACAGACTTTAAATTCTTTTCATACATAACTGATTAACTTTAACTCTTCAGTAATCTTCTTATATAAATGAGATATCAGCAAATTAAAGTTAAAAAAAGACATTTATACTCTCATTATTGTGAAGTAATCATTATACAAATCAAATTAAGAAATTTTATAAGACTGAGTTCAACACTTTATGTATTTAAACTTGAGATTAATCTTCTGTTAAGAAAGCAGATGTGCAAAATGAAATTGCATAAAAGCTTTAATTAAGACTGTCTTTAAATGTATGATAAGTACAGTAAGACTATAATAAAAGTATTAAAGTAAGATAAAGTCTATATAATTAAGTACATTGTAAAGAGTCTTAATGAATTTACTTTAATATTTACAGTATACATATCACATTCAGAGATTGTCTTCTCTATTACTGCTTTAGACACAAATTTACATATTTAGATTTATGAGCATAATTTTATGACTAATTTCTTAGATGTTGATACTGCATCATTAAATAGAAAGATTAAGACTTACAGACTTTAATATTGATGATTTATTCATCTTAATTTCACAAAGTTGCATAATTTTTACAAGATAACAATTCTTAAAAAGTCAATTCTTATTGTTGAGAACAATAAGAACATGTATGAGATTTATGCTCTGATTAAGCTCATTAATAAATAAAATCACACTGTAAGCAAAAGAAAGATTAACATTCTTGTTTTTGTCTTTATTAATATATATAATTCATTACTTTTGTCATTTAATGAATATCAGTACTTTCTGAAGATAGTAGATAATTATTTCTGAAAGATGTGAATGATATTGCTGAAACAATATATTATTATTATTATTTGTTCTATTAACTCCCTATTCAGTCCCTATCTAGGTCTATGAGGGCGAATCGCCTTTGCAAAGGAAAAACCAAAATGGAAAACCTTAGTTCTGCCTCGCGGGCGCCCC
>JAABUJ010001196.1_pt1 | contig 39788 bp, 33 predicted proteins | sample 5559131 | NCBI WGS metagenome assembly JAABUJ01 (sample SAMN10711875, study PRJNA513366) | rock metagenome | isolation source: Antarctica rocks | place: Antarctica: Victoria Land, Mt New Zealand nord | collected 2016-01-07 | reverse complement strand
TGAGGTGGCCGTGTGTTTTGGGGAGGGAAGGGGAGGGGGAGGGGTTGAGGTTGGTGGTGGATGCGGAGGGGTTGAGGGAGTGTAGGGGGGATCATGAGAGGTTTCTGGAGCGGTTGGTTGCGGGTGCGAGGGGTGTGGGGATTTCTTTGGATGTGGAGAGGAGGGGTGAGGGGGTGGCGGGATGAGGGGTTTGATGCGTTTGGAGCGGTTGGCGCAAGTGCGGTGGGACTGTTCCATGGTGGTTTGCTTCCCGGGATCTCTCAGTCCTCTGAAAATCTTTCCCCCTGTATACTACTACTACTGTAGTTCTAGCCACTGGACCCCCCACCACCTATCGAGAAGCAATGACACCTCCGTGGCTCGATTCGAACCAAAGCCTATCCTGCAAAGCCCGATACCCGCCACCCCTTCCCCTCGCCCCCGGTCCAAACCTTCACCACTTCCCTCACCCAGACCTCGAAGAACAACCTATCCAACGCAACCAAACACCCCGAATGCCCAACCAGATGGACCCACGGCCCCCCCAACCCCCTCCACCCCCCTCTTCTTCCCTCTCCTCTCCCCGCACCACCAATAATCCTCGATACCGCCCGCACGACAGGCGCAACGTGATACACGGCCAACGCGCCCGCCACGTTCCCCCTGAGAAGCTCAGCCACGGATTCGGTTGGGGGAGGATGGAGGAGGAAGATCAGAGCGATCAGGTTGGTCGAGAGGAGGAGGATGGCGTATTGGCGGATCAGAGCGTGCGCGGAGGGGGTGGAGCGCGGGAGTTGGGAGGAGGGGGAAAAGTAGAAGGAGAGGGAGGCGGGGAGTTCGATGAGGAGGTGTAGGAGGAAAGGGAGGTGCGTGGGGGAGAGGAAAGAGGAGGATGGTAGAGACATGTTGAGTAAAGTGATTGGGAGTGCTGGGAGCTGGTGGACGGGCGTAGGTAGTCTGCACCCTAGTGTGATATCATTGCTTACTCATCTCTTACTAAGCGCCCCTATTTATGTCTTAGTCATCATTTTCTATATATACTCTACATAGCATAAACAAATAGAAACAACTTTCTACAAATCAATTTACATCTAATAATATTAAAGATTTAAAACATGCTTTCAAGCAGCTCTGAAGCTCAGACTTCAGTCTGAACTGATTTAATTTATATTTTAATTATAAAAATTTCAATGCAGTAATGCATAAACTATGTATTCATTTTCTCTTCAGTGCTCATCATTACTTCAGTGTTGAGACTATAGAATAAAGAGACAAATTCTTATATTATATTATATGAAGAAAAGTTCTATCTTTCTTATATTGTAACATGTTCAACAGCAATTTAAACTGAATTAAAATTAATTTATTAATTAATGTCTTTAATTATTTATAATCTCTTAATATAAAGCTCAACTCTATTTCTATAATAATGAACAAATTCACTATTGTTGATCAATCATCAATGTCAAAAACAGCTTCTCAAGTTAATTACAAGACAATGACAAGTTAAATTGCATTTCTTTAGACTTAATTATGAAATGTTTATGCTAATTAATTAATTTTTAACTTTATATCTGAGATCACATTCTTATTTAGTGCAGCTTCAGAGACTTAAGAAATATTTAATGTAATAATATTTTTCTTTACAGCAATGTTTAAGAATTCTCTGAAGATGAAGAGACTGTTTATTTATAAGAATAATTGAAAAACAAATGCTGCAGAGATGTAAGTTCTTAAAATGAAAGCTTATTTTCAATTTTATAAAATGTTGATAAACTGACTTCTAAGTGATGAAGTAAAGATTATTGTTATGATCAGTTATTTAAAAGATACTGTTAAAGTATGATGACTCTGAAAAGAAGAATGACTTTAAGCTGAAGAAAACTCATTAAATATTAAATCTTAAAATATAAACAACTTCTTTTTAGCATTTCTACTGATCTTTAAAAACATTAATGAAATAAAACATCAACATCATTATTATGAGGCACTGAAATAAACAAAATTGATTTAATAATATAAAGTAAAGTTTACAAAGATTGTACAACTTCTTCAGTCTATATCAGTTAAATATAAATAGAAATGACAGTTTACTCAGAATTTAAAGTAAAAAATTTAATTTAAATTCTGAAAGTATTTAAAAACTGAAGTGACTACTCTCAATGAGTTAGTTTAATAAATTAATTAAATTAAATAAAGTCTTTAAAAAACACATAATAAAAGTTATCTTAATGTCTTTAGTAACTCAAATTTAAATCACAATAACTCATTAATTAATTCTCAAGATCAGTCTTAAAGTCATGAAAGATCAATTACATTTAAATTAAACAAGTCAGATATGAAAGCTTATTGAACTTAATGTAAAAAGAATAAAATGTATTTTCATTATAAAAAGTTCTTGCATATAATTAAAGACTGCTGAGACAACAAGAACACTGATAAGAATAAAGATAAGAATAAAGATAAGAGCAAAAATAAGAATAAGAAAAAAAGTAAAGACAAGAAGAAGTTGAAGATTATTGAAGTTAATTTGAATAATTTAAAAAACTAAAGTTGTTCATAAATATAGAAGTGTTTATAAACAAGTTAACAGAAGCTTCTATTCAACTTAATAATTGTTACAGTCATCATCCTAATAGACTCATTGAACATGTAGATTCAGTAAACTACATCTTGAAGGTGTACAGCTCAGTATAAGCTCACAGTGCTTATGAGTGAGCTGAGTAAGCTGACTTACAGTACTTATAAGTAAGCAAGATAAGCAGTCTGATATATAGACAGATCATCTTTTTTAAGAAGATGAGCATATTCAATGATAATCTTTATTTAGTATCTGCTATCTATTAATTAACTTTAATGTATCTGAAAACCTTCTTATATCACAAGCTTTAATCTCTAGACTTTATATCAGAGAAATCTCTAATTAAGATGTAACATGTTGAACATTCTTATGATATAAGCATGATCTTCAGCACACAGAAAGCAGTCTTCATCAGTATAGTCAATTTTTAGAATCTTGAAGATCTATAAGAAATAAATAATATACTGAAGATATCAGTGCTGAATGTATTCAGTGATGAATGTAAAAAGTTACAAAGCTTCTTAATAAAACTCAATCTATACATAAATTTCAATTAAAAGAAGTTTAACTTTAAAATAAATAAAGATTTATACACAATAGTCTATCTTAAAGATGCAGTGTTTAATTGAGTCAATCTTAAACTGTATAAATTTTTAGATAAGTCATCAAAGAAATGAGATACTGATAAAGAGTTAATCTTTAATGACTTTAAGAAGTTCAAGAAAGAACTTTGAAAGACTTTTGAAGTAATTAATGAGAAAAGAGTAGCAAAATGATGACTTTACATGCTAAAGATAGATAAATCAGTGACTAAGTACTCAGTGAAGTTTTAGTGCATTGCAGTCTTAACTGACTGAGATGATGATATCTTAATATTACAATACTATTGAGAATTAAGTGAAGATATTAAAGATAAAATAGTCTGAAGAGACTGCTCTGAAGAACTTTAAGAGATAATAGATATTTTCATCAATATTGACAGTTGACAGTGAAAATGATGAATGAAGAAGACAGAATCTTATACAGCTTTAAGAATGTAAGAATAATGATTCATTATTAGAATGTAAGAAGATCTGATGAATCTTAATAATATTAAGAAGCATGATCAGAAGTTATGAGCTAGATCAGCAGAGTATGAGCATTACAATAGATAATTCATTAAGTCTCACACTTAATGAGTAGAGACTTGCAAATGTTATAACTGTGATAAATCTGAACATCTTGTCAGAGATTGTAAGAAATCTTAATGATAAAGAAAAGAAGTTGCAATGATAAACTCAGTGATAATGCATGATTAACTGAGCTGAACAGCCTGCTATGATGACAACTGCTTTGTGTACATAAGCAGCAAAGATGAAGTCAGATGATGATTATAGAAGCTTAAGAAGATATACAGTATTGATTATGTCATGATGAGTGAATTGAAAAGATTAGTTATTCTAGAGAAAGTTGTCAGAGACAACTTAGACAAGATTAAAGAGACTGATACTTGTAAAACTCAGAAGATAGACACTGCAGAAGCTTAAGAACAAGAAGATCTTATCTAAATGTATCTGAATTTGAATGCAGACTCAGAGAATATTGATAACTGAGAAGTTAATATGAGACTTAAGTGAAACTATAAGCATCTTAAGAACTGACATTTAAAATGATGTGAAAGTCTGCTAAAAGAACAGCAGCAGACACTTTAAGAAGAAGTTACTGTTAATAAATGACACAAAGTAAAAACAGCAGCTGTACAGCTAGAAGAGCTGATGATAATGATATGATTTGCAGTATAAGATTGAGAAATGTCAGAGTAATTAAGAAAAGATTATAAAATTGAGATATGTTTATTTACAGATTATGCAATGCTCACAGAAAAATGTTGAATGCATACAGAAAAATACATGTCATCTGAGTTTCTTAACAAAGTAAAAGCATTAAAGAATCTCATTCAATGCAAATATAATCAGTATAAGATATACTGACATTCAGAACAAATTGTTAAAAAAGAAATTAATGACTACACAAAACTGATCATAATTGACAAAGAACTGATATGATTCAAAGAACTATAAAGAAAGTTCATTGAATCATGAGACAAACTTTAAAGCATAGACAGAGCTTAAGAAACTTTGATAGAAGTAAAGAGTTTAAAGAAGTTAAAAAATCTTAAGCTTTCTCAGTAAGACTAAAAATAAAGAAGCTTTTAATGTCTTAATGAATTGATAATGATCAAAAGATATAAATTGATGTTGAGATACTGCTGAAGAAACAACTTTAAGTGATGATAGATTTAAGAACAATCAATAACTTTATCTTACAAAAAGCAATTAAACAGCTAAAACTAACACTGCAGTGAGTGCTTAAGCTTATATAAGTGTATATGATCAACAGAGAATATAAATGAATTTATAAAGAAGTTTATATTGAAGTTATAATAAAAAATGATTTACAGAAGCTGAGACTAGATGTTCTTAAGTCAGTTAAGTATGACACTATACTAAAAATGTTCTGATTACACAAAAAGAATTCACAGATTAACTGAATTAACAAAGAACTTTATATGATAAAGAATGCATATAATGTCTCTAAACAACTGAAAAAGAGCTTATCAGAGTATAAGTCTTAAGATCATGAGATATTGTTATTAAATGAGAAAAAATTAAAGTGAATGTCACTTTATCTCATAAATGAGGATCAGCTGAAGAAAGTCTGAGACTATTTTGCTGAGAATTTAAAGAGAGAATTCATCAAATCATTAAAGTCATCAGTAGAATATCTGATTCTATTTATATTAAAGAAGAATGACATTAAGCAACTTTGTATTGACTATAAACAACTTAACAAGATAATTTACTGAGATAATTATTTTCTATTGCTGATAAAAGAGTTGCAAAACAGACTAGAGAAAGTTAAGTAATTTATAAGTTTAGATCTGAAGAAAGTGTACTACTGTGTATGCATAAAGAAAAACAAAGAATAGAAAATGACATTTTAAACAAGATATAAACACTATAAGTACATTATTATGTCATTTAAGCTCAAAAATGTCTCAGTTATCTTTTAGAGACTCATCAACAACATATTAAGAAAGTATCTTGATGATTTTGTAATCACATATCTTAACAATATTCTGATCTATTCAGACAACCTTGAGACACACCACAAACATATGCATAAGATTCTAGCAAAGCTCAATGAACAAGCTATGTATATGAAAAAGTTGAAAAGCAGATTCAAAATTAAGAAAATACAGTTTTTAAAATATATCATTCAATTTAATCAGATCAAGAAGAATCTTAAAAAGACAGAGACAGTTTAAGACTAATCTACACTGCAAAAGATCAAGAAAGTACAAGTCTTTCTAAAGCTAACAAATTACTATTGAAAGTTTGTATCTAATTATGCAAGAATTGTGAAATCTCTTATGTGTTTGACATGCAAGAATGAGAGATGACATTAAGATAAAAAACAGAAGAATGCATTCTGCACATTAAAGAAAAGCTTTAATGAAACTGCACATCTGTGAATATTCAATTAAGCATGCAAAAAGATACTAAAAACTGATGCATTAAATTTTGTAGTTGAAGCATATCTATATCAGATTAAAGATAGGCAGAAAAAGTCTATTACATATTGATTTAGAAAGTTGTCAGAATCTAAGAAAAGATATAAGATTTACAATAAGAAACTTCTTGTAATAGTAAAAGCACTGCAAGATTAAAGATCTTATCTTGCAGATATAAGTAAGTCTATTCAGATTTTTATGAATCATAAGAATCTGAGAAACTTTATAACAATTAAGTAACTGAATTGACAACAGATTTGCTGAGTGAAACAGTTAGCAGACTTTGAATTTCAGATTTATTACAAAAAGAATAATGAGAATAATGATGCAGACACTTTAAGTAGACAATCTGATCACAAAGAAGTGAAAATGATTTATGCTGAAATTCTGTATAAAGACAAGAAGAAAACACTTATGAAAGACTTAGCAGCAACATTTAAGATGAAGAATGCTTTTTTGATGAATGATGAACTCATTAAAGTATATTATGACAGCAGAGCTGACAAGCATCTAGAAGTTAAACATACAGAAGATCTTGTATGAAAAAGACACAACATAGATGATTTTTGCAATTAAATCATGAAATACATTGTTAAATGCAATTCATGCTGATGCAATAAGATTCAAAGAGATAAGCATTACAATGAAGTAACATAACTAAATGTATTAAATGTGTTCTGAGAGTCTGTTATCATGAACTTTATTATTAAACTATTAAAGTTCAAGAATTCAGCATGAGAAGTCAGATTTAACAGCATATTGATTATAGTAAATAAATTAATGAAGTACATGATGTTCATTTCATTCAGAGAGACTGCAACAGCATCAGGATTGATGTACATTATACTATGAGAATTAATTAGTAATTATAAACTATTAAAGAAGTTTATCACTAACAGAGACAAGCTGTTCATGAGTAAGTTCTGAGAAACACTTACAGCAGAACTTGAAATAAAATATAAGATGTTGATGATATATTATTTACAGATGAATGAACAGAGCAAATGAATGAATTAAACAGTTAAGATGTACTTGTGACATTATGTTAATGTGAAATAGAACAATTAAATATAACTGTTGTTGATGATACAGTTTATGTACAACAATGTGTGAAACAAAATCATAGAAAAGACATCATTTAAAGTAAATTATAGATATTACTCAAAGATTTAAAGAGATCTGTGAGTGCATGAATCTTGAAGTCAGAAAGTAATGTTGAACATTGTAGAGCTTAAGAAACTGTATATTGATCTTATAAAGAGAATTGAAGAGCAGAAGAGATGAATAACAGAGATAAAATTATATGAGATTGATGAGAGAATATATTTATGAATGAACAACATATGAATGAAGAAGAAGAGCAAGAAACTTATGAATAAGAGTATTGAGTCATTCATGATTAAGAGAAACATCAAGAAGTTAAGTTATGAGTTAAATTTATTTTAGAAGATGTAAATACATTCAGTATTTTATGCATCAATGCTTCAACAATACAATCAATTCATATCACTTTAAGTCACATCAATGTCTGTTGAACTCAAAACTGAGTATGAAGTAGAGAACATTCTAGAAAAGAGAATGATTAGTGAGAAAGCTTATTATCTTATTAAATGAAAAGAATATGATGCTTTAGAAAGCATATAAAAATTTAAGAATAACTTATTTAACTGTGTGAGAACACTTCAGCAGTTTGAAGAGAAAAGACTGTAGAGATAAGATTATCTTAGAAATTTGAGAATAAGAGATTTAAAGAATCAGAATCATTCTTATCTTTAGAAATACTGTCATTATCATTAACAAGTTTGTGAACAAGACAGAGTGTCTTCTCAGCAACTTTATCTTTTATATATTTTAATGTCTTATAAAGACAAGCAACTCTAGTAAGAGTCTGTATCAGTTTTTTTTCAGCAATAGACAGATTGAACTTGAGTTTATTGTGTATATGATTTAGAGATTCTCACAACACATCAATATATAAATAACTGCAGTGAACACACTCAGCATACTTAGAATGATTCTTCATCTTTATGCAGAGAATTGAGAGACTGAAATAGTGAAGATAGACAGTTAACACTGAATCACTGTCTTTATTAATGAATTAATAAAGATAAAGATGATTACATGTTTTGAATGACTTCATCATGAAAAGCTTATGAATTATAAAGACAGAAACTTTCATTTAAATAGGCTTTAGAGAACTAGCATCTGAGAAAAGAGAATAATGTTATAGTTATTGTTTTAATAGATTCATTGAATGTATAGATTCAGTGAACTACATCTTGAAGACATACAGCTCAGTATAAGCTCATGATGCTCATAAGTAAGCTGAGCAAGCTGACTCATGATGTTTATAAATAAGCAAGATGAGCAGTTTAATATATAGACAGATCATCTTCTTTAAGAAGATAAGTATATTCAATGATAATCTTTATCTAATATCTACTATCTATCAGTTAACTCTAATGTGTCTAAAAACTTCCTTATATCACAAGCTCTAACTTCTAGACTCTATATCAGAGAAATCTTCAGTCAAGATGTAACAATAATGATCTGAGTGAAGCATTTACACTGAATAATCTAAAATTCTTATTATTAAATATAATCTTTAATCAAATCAATGTTCTCAATTTAAATACATATATTCTTGCAGATCACATTCAAGACAGACTGAACAAGATGAACATGAAAGTATTAATTGATTTAGATGTAAATCAAATATATGTCTTCTTGACAGTTATTAATTAAATGTTGATTAATAGTCAATATAAAATCAAACTGCTTAAGATATCTTTGCTAAACAGACAGATCATTTAATTAACTGTAAAGCTGATTTTTCACTTTAAGATAAATAGCTTTCAGCAATAATTAAAAGCATAAATTGTAAATCTTTAAGAACATGATCTCATTCTGAGATTAATTTAACTGAAAGTTACTAATTCTCAGATTGATTAAGTTATAAACTGTATGACAGTCTGAAATCAATAATGAAAACATCATCATCTGTTTCTGAAAAAGTGACAATAAGCTGTAAACAGATTGACATTAAATGTGATTAAAGAGCACACAACTATGAAGACACTTCAAAATCATAGAATTGTCAGATACTTATTAGTAGTTCAACAGAACTCAAAGAAGTCAGAAGCTGAACTGTTAATTATTATAAATGAATAATTATGAGTTATTATTGAAGAGTTTCAATTCATATTTAAGTTGACTTTATCAAACAAACTATCATCTAAATAGATGTTTAAACATAGAATTAACATCAGTGACATTAAGTCTATTAATATAAATACTTATTCTCTGTCACAGCTACAGCTGAACAAACAGACTAAACAGATAACAGAGTTAATGAATAAAGATTTAATTTGTAAGTTCATAAGTTTATGAGACTTTCTGATTCTGTTTATTAAAAAGAAGAAGAGTACATAATGAATGTGTATTGATTACAGAGCATTAAATAATGTTATTGTTAAAAATAAATATTCACTTTTCTGAATTCAGAAATGTCTAGATTAAATCAGCAAAGTTTAATATTTAATTAAGCTTAATCTTACTTTGAGCTATTATCAAGTTTGTATAATCAAAGACAATACAAAAAAGACTGTCTTCAATATTCATTACAGTAAATATAAGTTTACAGTTATGCTCTTTGAGCTATGCAATGTCTCAGTGACATTTCAGTTAATGATGAACTCTATATTATGAAACTTACTCAACAAATTCTGTCTAATATATCTTAACAACATACTGATCTTTTTTGACTCAATTTCAGATCATCAGAAACACTTACAGATCATTCTCAGTATTTTAAAGAAACATAAGCTATATGCTAAGTCTAGTAAGTGCACTGTTGAGATGAAAACTCTTAAGTTTTGTAAATATATTATAAGATAAGACACATTATGACTGATCTCTATTAAGATATTAATCATTAAGAATTAATCTGCCTCAAAAACAGCACATTATGTACAGCAGTTTCTTGAACTGACTTCATATTACTGATGATTTGTATAAGAATTTGCATGAATTACAGCACTGCTATTGAATTTGCTTAAGAAGAACAACATTGAGTTGCATATAAAGAAGAATCAATTCATTGTCTAAAATGCATTATGTAACAGTGTCTTTCAATAGCTTAAAAATGTACTTACATTTAAATCAATACTTATTTAAGTAACTGTACACAAATCATTTACTATCAAAATAGACACTTTCAAATAGGCAATTGACTGTGTTTTGATGCAGAATGAAATGAATGAGAAACTTTATTTAATTATCTATGATGATCAGAAGTTATAAGATGCAGAGCTTAATTATTCTGTTTATAAAAAGAAGTTATTGATCATTAAGTATGCACTTTGAACTTGACAGTACTATATTGAAAATGATTATACTATAATTATCATTATGAATCACAAAGATCTACAATATTTAAAGAATACATTACACTTATTTAAATGATTAACTTAATAAATCAACAAATTTCAGCAGTATAATCTCAACATTCAATATTAATCTAAAGCTTAAGCTGTTGTATTAGATTTAATTAGTCATCAATCTGATTTCATAAAGAAAAATTCAGCAAATAAAGTATTCTTAAATGCTCTGTGAGAGCTAGACAATGTGAAATAAGAGAAAATGATGATACTGTATTTAAAAGATGATACAGAATCTGAAAAGTCACTGCTTTGCAAGCATGTATGTGAAAATGATGTGATGAATTAATTTTAGCTGCATTATGATTCAGAATTGAATGATTCATATTTAATTTGAAAGTAAAACAATAATGAAGTATCATTTCTACAGTTTCAGTACTGTGCAGACTTTTTAAAATATATATATATCAAATATGAACATCTAGAAGTGTCAGAACTGCTAAAAGTCATTTGACTTCAAGCTTGATGACATGAACTATTGTAGAATATTAAATTATTTATAAAGTATTGTTTTAACTATTAAGTTGCTCAATGACTCTGAAAACATTAAGAGATCAAAGAATATTTATATTTAACTTGTAAGAATTTATTACTGTTTAAAAGATAAGAAATCAACATAATAAACATACTATCTTAAATGTTCTGAGAAAACTGCTGAATTATAACAGCAATTAATTATGTTACAGACTGATCTATGACTAAAGCTGTTTCAAATGCAATGAAAGCAACAGTTGTAGATTTTCTGTATGATGAAATCTTTATAAATTATGATTTATTAAGAGAGTTACTATCTAATAATGATATGAACTTTCTCAGCTGTGTTGTGATCTACTATTTGAAAAAGCTCAGAACTCAATATAGAACAATGACTTTCTATTATCTTTGCATAAATGAAAAGATAAAAAATCTAAATGAAACATTGAGCTTTATGCTTACAAAATATCTTATAAGTAAATTAACTCAATTATGAAATAAATATTTACTGCAAGCACTTTTTGCAGCCTAAATCTGAGCTCATAATACAACTAAACAGAGCTTATTCTATTTACTGTATAAAATAAATTTACAATTATCAGACAACTTAAATGATCTCTGACTGCTGAGAGAAACTGACTTTGAAGATCAGTTAAAATAGATTGAGTAAATACAGACAGTTTAAGTAACTGTTAATGAAATTCTTTTATGAAAGATTATTGAATTGAAAATGATTCATAATGAAACAGTGCAGTTAAGTATTATAAAGAAAGAAGACTGAGTATTTATATAAAATGAAAAGTCTTAGAAGTTTAAAGCTAAATGATTTGAGTTTTATAAGATATTGAAAACTTATTCATTAGAAACTTATGCATTAGAAATGCTTACAGAGTGTATTTTATAAAATTTAATTTATAATAATTAATTTGTAAAAGTATATATCTTTAATGTCAATGAATTTTGAGCTAATTCAGAACTGCAAAGCAGTCTGAAATGAGCTAAACTATCTATGCAGCAATTAAGTCTCAAAATTGACAAGATTCTTAAACAGAAAAAGTTATCATTATCTTTTTATAAAGAACTCTCAATTATATCTTGAGTCAAATGAGATCACAGACAAAAAGAAGAATTATATAAGCTCTTAATAAAGAAGAAAAAAGATCTTTCTTAGAAGACAATTTATAAGATATAAAAATGTTATAAATAAATAAATTTATCTGTATTCTTATTACAGAACATTTCAAAAGCACACTGAAGCATTGTTTTTTCTGAACTGATCTTGACTGAAATAAGTAATGTAATGAACACATTACAGAAAACTATTAAAAGCTGAAGAGATGCTGATGACTTGATTTTAATATTTATGATAGAAGAGAGACATAATTAGAAGAAAGTGAAAGTTTTAACATTATATGATATTGAGAAAAAACTGAATGATTAAAAATGACTCAGTAAAGACTTACAATAACAATATAATGAGTTGAAGTCAAAGCAAACAAGAAGTAAAGCTGAAAAGAAAGATCAAAAAGTCTTAACTTTAATAAAGATTAATAGTGATCTGATGATAATCTGTGAAAGAAATATGAGCTTATATAATTTACATAAAAGACTCAAGAAAAAGACTCTTGTAGATTAGAAGATGATAGTATCAGAAGTAGAGTAATTTTATTAACTATTTATCTATTAAAAAAAAAAAAAGTCATGAGCTGAGCACAGACTGTATTCAAAGCAAAATTATTATTCACTGTAACAGCACAACAGTGAGTGAGAATGTGACTGATGCAGATAAGACAGTGATGTAAGCAAAGTAATAAACACATCAACATTAAGTTTTTTAACTTAATGATAAAGAATCTCAGCAGTCATTTTTAACTCATCTACAGCACTTAAAACATTCTCTGCTGACAAGTAATTGTAGTCAGTGAGAAGTGTAATGTTATTGATGATGATGATGAGAACAGCAGACAGAGTGACAACATAATAATAATGAGAAGTTGCTGAGTTAACAGACAAAGAAAATTTGAACTTTATATGATTTAGAACAATAAGTAGTCATTATATTAATATAAATTTATATTTATAAAAGCTGCACTGAATACTCTGTGCATCTTAATGACAGTTTGTACACAAACTGCAGAGAAGATAATGATCATTAAACTTAGTCTGAATATACATTGTAAACAATCTGTCTTTATGTATACAGTTGTTGCAGATAGTCAGCTTACATTTTTTATGAATATAAATGACAACAACTTTACAATATGTTCAGTGAGCACAAAAACAATTTAGATTTATATTGATATACAGAATTAACTATTAAATTATTGACAACATCTTAAGCTTAATCTTAAGTTAACTTTTTAATGATAAATTAATCAAAACATTAAGCAATAAGAAGCTGAGCTGATCAGTAGTTAATTCATTAAAAAGAGAAAAAAAAGCAACATTAAAAACAGAATGCTTAATTAGCTTTATGTATTGTTAGCTTTTAAACTGAAACAGAGATGACAACATATTATAAAAGAGAGTTTTTGTGTCTTTTTTATGACAGAACTGTTCAGTGATTTTGTAAAAGTGATTAAGAGCAGATTTATAATGATTTGAATTGTCATTATTTGCATTTAATGACAAAGCAGCAACAGCAGAATTATACAGAACACAGACTGAAACAGTAGATTTATAAATTATTAATAATGCATTATGAATTAATTATAAAAAGCTTACATGATAGTAGAGCAAATAAAAATTGATAAGTACAATAAGAAAAGTAAATAGAAGTTGAAGTGTGATTGAAAATTTAAAAGAGAAGAAAAGAATTTTTTTTTTTTAAGATGTTGTGATCAATGATATAGACAGACAGAGTGAACAGTGAATAATTTATCTCATTATTATGACAATAATAATTTACACTTTTAGTCACTTTCAGACAACAATAGTGATGTGAAGTGAGATAAAACAATGTGAATGCAAACTGCAGACAGAAATTTTGCAGAATGTCAAGCAAATCTCTGCATCTACATCAGTGAACTGTTGTGACTGTGTAGTAGAGAAGAATGTGATATCATTGCTTACTCATCTCTTATTAAGTGCCTCTATTTATGTCTTAGTCATCATTTCCTATATATACTCTACATAGTGTAAATGAATAGGAACAACTTTCTATGGACTGATTCACACTAGCTTTGTACTTGTGGCTGATCCCTGAAAGACAATGGCTTGGTGTGTCACTGCGGGTGACAAGACAGTGACATGTAGGAGAACCAATCTGTAAATCTTTGTGTAGAGAAGCTTAGGTAGTAAGTAGTGTATGGTTTAGCTTGGGGTTAGAACAGGACTTTCCTTTCCTTAGAGCCTCTCGCTGTCCCTCTGCCATTCTTCTCCCCAAACACAACCGACGGTCGACAGACACCCCGCGTGCCTCAATCCACCAATTCTCATCACCCTCTAGCGTAGGCTGCGCAGTCTCTCATGCCGCAAACACAAACTGTAGCCCCTGAGCGCAAAGTTACCCTACGCATACTTCGTAGTCCACACGCTATCAAGGGTCATATCGCGCATGGGGCAGAGCGCCGGCTTGGTCGAGTATCTTGCAGCCAAAAGCCCGTGATACATAGCGGAATTTAATCGTACGTATTTCGAGCAAAATATTCTCCCACCTAAGGCCATGAAAGCCACACCTCTTCCCGTCTGACAGGCAAGCCTTCGCCCCACATCCACCAACTTTACCGCCACATGCAGTATCCGCTGAAGCGGCTCAAAGGACGCCCAAGCCTTCAGCAGGAACGATACCCTACATCGCTGAAGAGACGATATAAGCTTCTACAATGGTTTCAGTGGGGATTTTGCTGTGTGGCTCCTTTGGGGGTTCGAATTCGCTGTCAGTCTGGTAATATGCATTACTGCATTAATTATGCTTCACTATGCACCATCACTTGACGACGAAGATGTTAAGCAATATGGAATTGCAGTGACGGCTGTTAGCTGGGGCATGTGGGGCTGGATGGGCTAAGCAAAGTTTTAGATCGTTGTCTCCGGGATAAATGAAATCATTGAATAAATGGCTTGAGCCTTATTGTGTCTAGGGATAGGGAATGACTCAAGTATAGGAACAGCCCTATCCGCTCCGAAACCGGTGAAGCTCGCGATGAAAGGAAACCAAAGAGCTTGAAACCGAGTTCCTAACGATATGTGATCCAGCTAAACTATACACTTGATTACACGGCTACCGCAAAAGAACCTCATAGAGACAAGGCTTCTGACAGATGCCATGCATGCCTACTTCAAGCCCCACCCCCGCAAATGCCCACTCCGAGTCCCAACGCCTCGCACCCAGAATCAGAATTAGACCTACACCAACCCACCTACCCTCTTACCCACCTAACAACCTACCTCCTCAAGTCCGCCACATAGCCCAGCACGTCCCTGCGGCCATCACTAACCCTGGCATACTCCAACAGCAGCCGCAGCACGTAAACCTGCATATCCTCCCTGCGCAGCACCTTCGCCGCCCAGTCCTGCCCGGCCTCTGCGATTCGCCCCGCCACCTCGTCGCGCCCCTCGACTCGATTCCGCCCGTCATCGCCTGCCCACCGACCGCCCTTCCCCTCCGCCTCCGCCTCCGCTTCCCCCTCCCGCCGAAAGGCGTCATCCCCCTGATACCCCAGGAAATACTGCATGATGCCATAGAAATCAGCAAAGCGATTGTCCATCGGGACGAAGTGCTTCCAAGCCACGAGACGGGCATCGTGCCATTCGCGGAAGAGGGAGCTCTTGATGGGCAAGCTAGAACTCAACAGAAACCCCCTGTAGCGCCCGCTGAAGCTATTCCCGTCGATGTCGGGGAGGTATTTGTTAGCGAACTGGCGGGCCATGGGCATGCCAAGGGCGATATCAAACTGATCGCCCGTGTAGCGACAGGTGCCGCCGTCCTCGGGCGGGTCGCACATGAGGTCGACGAAAGCGGCGTCGGCGAAGGAGGCGAGCCAGTCGCCGAGGCGGCCGGCGCGCTGGGCGGCGACGTCGTAGGATGCGGGGGCGGGCAGGTCCCAGTTGAGCGGGAGCTCCTGCCAGGACTCGGCGCGGCGGACTTTCGTGGCGTTGAGCATGGCGAGGAAGCGGTGGCGCTGGAAGCCGCGCCAGTTGGTGGGGTTGTTCTTGCCGCCCGTGGCGACGCCGCGCCAGATGACGACGTCGGACTTCTGCGGCCAGGGCGCGCCGTGGTCGTCGCCGCCGGAGAAGCGTTCTTCGTTGCTCCAGTACATGGGCGCGGGGAGCAGGATCTCGTTGTTGATGGCCAGCTTGGAGCCGCCGAACATGGGGAAGAGCTTTTTGGTGGCGCTGACGGTTAGCGGGTTGATGAGGGCGCCGTGGAGGCCTTGCAGGTCGGGTTGGTGGCAGATGGAGGTGGAGAGGGTGTAGTTGGAGACGTAGCCTTTGTACGAGTGCGCGGCGGCGTGGTGCGTGGATATGATGGGTTTGTGGTCGAAATCGGTCATCAGTTCCGCCTTGCGAGCGAGACTGTCGGGCGGGCATCCTCGGCGGGCGATAGAGTAGTACGGTTCTGATCACTTAGCCCCAGCACCTTATACCTGTAATCGCGATCTGACTTACTGGTGTCTTCCCACTCCTTGTTGGATGTGGGCATGTGGTCCGCGTCGCCGCCCGCCAACCCGCCATACTCCGAAACCACCTCTTCAGTCGGCGGCATCTTCCTCGACGCCCTTTCGGCCTCCATATAGCGATCGATATCCTCCCACGGCACCACCAGCCTCGGCTCGTCCATGGCATTCAACGCCAAATCCATATCCGGCAAATGCGACTCGATCGTGCGGATCAGATCCAACCAGATCTGCGTCCAGAACCAATCACTCCCCGCCGACGCCTTGCCGTTGCGGACATTGATCGTCATCTCGTAGTCTTTGGCATCCCGACGAATCTGCTCGGCGGGCAGACCCCAGAAGGGACCGAGGTCGTGGTAGATCTGGTCCCAGAAGTCCTCGACCATGATCGCCCCCCTGTCCTTGGCGAACTCGAACCATGCTTCGAAGCCGGGCGGAGGGTGTCGACCCCTGCGTTTCCGGTAGGCCGCTGCGGCGGATGCGACGTCGTGCGTTTGCTTCGAGAGGAGGGCGTCGAATTCTTCCTCCCCGGCTTGGATTAGTAGATCTATGGGGTGCGCGCCGGAATCAGGATGTGTAGCGGGCGTGGTCGGCCTGTGTGACGTGAAGCCATTGAAGTTCACGGGCAGAGAGGGTGATCGGTACCACCAGACGAAGGTGAGGAGGAGGCCAGCGACGATAATGTATCGGACAACGCTAGAATTCCGCCGTAAAGGGCCGGCGAAGGCGTTCGCGATTGGCGAAGTCATGTTCGTGTCGAGAGTCGAGACCGAGATTTGAACACGGATCGAGGGGGAGGTGACAGAAGCTAGCCGTTACACGGAATGTTGCACTGTGACAGATGACAGTGTTACCATGGCGCCGTTCCTTCTCCACGAGACACATACGCACCAGGGGGAAGAAGGAGCAACAGAAAATTGATTGGGGACAGGCCCGGGTTCGGGGCGCGCTAAAGACGGGAGGTCAGAGACGTATGTACTGTAGGTAATTAGCCGCCGAGTTGGTGGCTTTTGTCGATGTTGATACCTTGTCATCGTTGATACCTGGTAACAGCAATCAGAATGTTCGCTTGACCTCCATTATTAAGAGGATGGACTATATAGGTCTATCGCAAGTGGAGATCAAAAGTCATGAAATACTTCGTCCAGAATATTCTACATCAGGAGTGCCGAAGCCAAAGGTCTTCTGGCGATCTTACCACATGGCATGAGAAAGGATGCAACCCGTTAATGATCTTAGGTAGCAATACAAAGTTGATGGTGACACCGTCCGTGTCATACATCAAAGACCGCTTGACCGATGACTTCTAATCTGCAAAGACTCCATCCTAAAACCTCGAAATATCCCTCCCAAAAGCCCAATTCAAGAACCTGCACACGAGCCATCAGCACAACCACCCAAGCGAGTACCCGCACGCCACAACGGACAACGTACCAATAGATGGGAATCAAAGCCTTATTCCGCCAGCTGACAGATAACGTCAAATACGCCCCTCTCCAAATCAACCAGGCCGCCCTCCCGCTAATCCCACTAATGCTGGTCCCCGGCGTCTGCACCAACCCTTTCGCACTACCCAAATACGTCATGATGCCCATGTCCTTGAACGAGAAGGTGCGCGACTCGAGATCGCCCTTGTTGAGCCGCTTCGCCAGCCACAGCGCTTGCTGGTTGGCCGTCTGCGCCGTGGCGGGGAGGACGACGTTCTCGATCACGGCGTTGTCGCCGAGGGCGAAGACGTCTTTCAGTCCGCCTGTTGCGTCCGGGCGCCGGCTGCCTGCGGCGTGCTTGGCTTCCAGCTGCACGCGGAGACGGTCGTCCACGACGATGGCGCCGCTTTTGTCGTCGGTTTTGATGGTCCATCGCAGATCTTCGGGCCTGTGTGAGGCCGTCTCTCCGGTCTCAAAGGCAGAGTTTTGGGGATATGGACGACTCTCGTTGGCGGCGCTCCGCACGAACGGGTTCAACATGTTGCCCGTACTCCACACGCACATGGCCACGCCGACCTCTCCCTCCTCCTCCGTCCGGAGTGTATAACAGCCCTGCGAGTCCCAGACGTTTGTCCGCCCTACATCGTCGTCCGGCAGGCCTAGCCTCAGCTCTTTCACGTGATGCGACGTCTTGATGTCGATGCCCTCGCGCTTATACACCGACATGGCATATTTGGCCAAACTCTCATCGAACATGGGCAGGACTCTCGGAGCGATATCGTAGACGGAGATCTTGACGAGCTGCTTCAACTCCGGGTAGATCTTGAGGAGGTCATCGTGTAGCAGATCCGACAGTTCGGCAGCGAACTCCATCCCCGTCGGCCCGCCACCCACGACGGCGAAGTGGAGTAGGTGCTTCCTGATCGCATCAGACGTGACGGGCAGCAAGGCGATCTCGAAGCACTCCAGCACTCGCTTCCGGATCTTCCGAGCGTCCGCAACGTTCTTCATAAAGAACGCATGCTCCTTGACGCCCTTGGTGTCGAACGTCTGGCTGTAGCATCCCACCGCCACGACGAGCTTGTCGTACTGGACGTCGAAGACCTTTCCCTTATGCCTGTCAGTCTTCTCCAACAGTTTGGCTTCCTCCCCTCTTGCGTTGCGATCCGAGCGTGTGCTCCCGGCATTCGAATTGGTAATTGTTGGCTCTATCAGGCTTCCCTCCAACCTGACCGTCTTGCTTGCAAAGTCGACCTCCTTCACCCAAGCCTGAAAGTAATCTACCCGAGAGCGTTTCCTGCGGATCGGTTCGAGCGCGGTGCGGAATTCGAGCGTGCCGACTGCGGTCGAGTTCAGCAGAGGAGTGAAGACGAAGTACGATCGGGGTGATACGACCAAGACTTGGTACTTCTTCGCATCGAGCCTTCGGGACAGCCCAAACCCTAATATTGCGCATGGCACGGTCAATTGAGCTTTTGGCGGGCAAGGATGTTGAGGAAAATGTACCGGCCCAGCCAGATCCAAGGATAACGACACGCTCACGGTCGCCTTTACTGGCGTCAAGTGCGACAGTACCAATTTCTCTGCGCCATAATCGTCGTAGTGTTGTAGGAGCCGTGGGCGGTCGAGCGCATATTGTTCGAGCAACGAATTCGATCGTTGGGATAGGGAGCCGCTGAAAGTTAGACATAAGGAATATATCAGAGACACCGTGAAATGAGGCAGCTTTTGCAGGAATTCGATCAGGTTTATTTTAGAACGCACAATTGTTTTCGTCAGAAATTGGGGTTGTTTACCGGTGTCCGAGGTTCCAGAGTTCCACCCGGGAACAACTTAATCGGCCATGTGGAGAAGTACCGACACAAGTCAACCGCACACTAAAGATACCCTTGGCCATACGGTACATGAATAAGCAAAGAACCTTTCCAGAAGCGGTGTGAGAGTAAGCTAAGCTTATTCGTGGCAACATCATTCGTAAGATAGAAAGTTCGAACAGTCAGAGAAGGGTATCACCCAAGGCACACCGCACCAACGAGCAGCCAGCGCGGATAGTCTCGCTGGCACCCTGGGCATCCAGGGCCGGATTGACCTCTACCAGATCCATGGCGACAAGGCTGCCGGTCTCGTGGACGCATTCGGCGATAAAGTCGCCCTCTCTCAAGGTGAGCCCACCTCTGACAGGAGTGCCGGTGCTGGGCGCCCACTGCGGGTCCAACGCATCGACGTCGAAGGAAAGATGAATGGGCGTGTCGTTGCCGATGTGGCCGAGTGCCATTTCCATCACCCGACCGATGCCATACCTCGAGAAAACATACCCATCAGAGTTCGCACAAGCACGCCCCGGGGAGAGAGTGGACACACTTATCGATATCATGCATACTGAACGCCTTGATCCCATTCTCCCTCAGAATCCTCTTCTCCCCCCTCTCGACATCCCTTAGCCCGATATAAACCAACTTCTTCACGCTAATCATCTGATCAGCCTCCAACCACCCAAAAACATCATCCCTCTCCTCCTTCGCCAGCCCCGTCAGGAAAGCCACCGGCATCCCATGGATATTCCCGCTATCGCTCGTCTCCGGCGTGTTGATATCGGCGTGCGCATCCACCCAAATGACAGCCATCTCCCTCCCACCGAGCCGTTCTCGGATGGCCCGCGCCGTGCCCGCGATCGTGCCGATGGCGATGCTGTGGTCGCCGCCGAGGGTGAGGACGCATCGCCCCTCCTTGGCGTGCTCGTAGACCTGCTGGCTGAGCTGGCGCGTCACGGCGCTGACGGCGCGCGCACGCTTCATGTTGCGGTAGTCGGGGTCGGCTTCGGGGATGATGGACGCGTAGGAGTGGACGGTGTTGTCGTGGTGTAGAGTGTAGCCTAGGTCGTCGGTGAGTTGGGCCAAGAGGCCGGAGGAGATGAGCGCCGAGGGTGCGGCGTCGACTCCGGGTTTGCACTGAGGTCTCGTGAGCTCCGATGAAAGGCAGGGAGCTGCACGGGAGGGGAAGAGAACGTACTTGGCCGCCGGAGAATCCTACAGCGACGACGGCGAGCTCGTCGCCTCGCGACAGGAACTTCGGTTGGATGGTCGGCGGCGAGGTCATCTTGGTGGACTGCTTGAAAAAGATCGGGATATTATAGAAGTTAGAGATGCCAGTTAGATGTGGCGTGGTCGCAGCTGTTAGGCAAGGACAGGGCTGAGTAGGAATGTCTTGGATTGATTCTGTCCTACTAAAATTCTGAAAAGAAGCGACGCTTGTGTACACGAAAAGTCAGCAGTAACAGACGAAAAGCAAACAGTCAGGAGACAGATCTAAGACTCTTTATATATTCAGGCTCGCAACCCGCTGGACATGCCGTTCCCAGCATGTTCGGTGATAATGCTCGTAAGCTGCATCATTTAAGGTTCCTCTAGGCGTGGAATCTCGCGTAACCCTCGCCTGAACCTGCACTTAGGGAACAATCATTTTCCAGGCCTTACCCCTAAGTACAGGTGCAACACGGACAAGACCCCTAAGTGAAGGTCGTAGAGAGGGCGGCACAAAGATGACGAGTCTGGTCTCCGAAAGGCCCCACACATGTCCACAAATCAATCAACTGGTTGGATGAGAATTCTCAAAAGTAGAGACTTGTATTTTCTAGTTCCTCTCGCGCCTAGTGTCACCTGTTGTTGTCATTATTTGTTATTTGCAATGCCGAGAATCTTTTTCAACGCCGCCTCGGCCTTTTCAGCTTCGACTCTGCCCTCCTCTCCCTCTCTCATCATCCGCCCTACGAACCATTGAAGGGCCCCCATACGCCCTTTTTTCTTGATATGCTGGACGATGTCGTCGTTGTCGTCGAGCAAGCGTTGCGCCAGAGCGATGTATTCTTCCTTCTGCATCGGTACCAACCACAAGCCTTCCTCCTCAACAATGTCATCTACATCTCGTTCATCACCCTCGAACTTCAGATTTAGCAACTGTTTCGCGGTCCGACCGGTGATTTTCTTCTGCAAAAGATGCGCCAGCAGAAGGGCAAGCTGGTCGACCGGTACGGTGCTCTCGTTCCACGCCTGTCCTGACGTTGTGAAGAGGCCGCCAAGCTCGTGCAACACCCTAGAACTCCAGTCAGAGCACACAAGACCGGACCAACATCATCATCTTACCAGTTTCCCGTAGTCTTCCCAATGGCGATCGCCGAAGCCTTAGTGATATTTGAGCTTTCCGTAGGCATCATGCGTCTCCGCACGTCGTCAATGGCATCACAGTAGTAATCCACACGGGAACCGTCATCTAAAGACATGATTGTCTTCGCGTCCTTTGGTGTAAGATAGTAGGGTGCCGTAGTAAGCATTTCCAGCGTTTGATCAGGAACCACCGGCATGGTGCGAAGTATATGGTCAAGCACATCCTGTTCATTCCAGTCAACGCCGAAAGAGCTCCTCAGGGCAACAGCGACCTACTTTGCCAATAACAACCGGCCCGAGGTCAGGATCCGGCATGTACCTGTAGTCAACCTCGCCTTCCTTTCCTCTCAGTCTCGTCGTCTCCGTACTTCCCAACGCCCAACCCCTCGTCTCCCCTTCGATTATACCCCCACGCTCGAGTACATCAATCTGCCGGTTCCGTTCCGCGATGATCGCATCCTGAACTGCCTTGAAGCTACTCAGATTCTTGATTTCCGTCCTTTGACCCAAGTCTTTCACTCCGTAATACTCATGGGTACTATCATCTTGACCTGCCCGTCCTTTCCGCCGGACAGAGACGTTGACATCGGCTCTGAGTCCACCCATCTCCATACCGACAGTGACGGCATTGACGGCTTGCAATATCCCTTGCACCTTCCTCACACAAGCTGCGGCAGTCTGCGCATGGTGTATATGTGGTAATGTAATAATCTCGATCAGAGGATGCCCGACACGGTTGAAGTCGAGCAGGTGGGTTTCGTGGGGTTGTAGTAACGACTTCGCGGTGTCCTGCTCCATCTGGATCTGCTTGATTCCGATCGTGATCGAATCGCCATCCTCTGGCGCGATGCCGTCGTGTGCATATAGTGTGATGGTGCCATCTTTGGCAAACGGTTCTGACCCCTGTCAGTGCCTCAATCCTACCGGCTCGAAGTCTCTGGCATGTACCGTAGTATTGTGTGATCTGATAGCCCGCAGGCTGATCCTGATAGAAGTAGTGTTTCCTATCGAAACGGCTACTTCGTTGTATACTGCACTGTAACGCAGTCGCAGCCCGTAATGCTGGTATCAGCGCTGCCCTCTGAAACTTCTAAGGAAATGTCAGCGTTCAATGCCAATAGTCTCAGAAGATGATGAGCGAGAACCCTACCGGCTGTGTGCCAGGAAAAGCAACATCGAAAAGAGCCACATGGGAGTTCGGAAAGTCATTGACAGATGCTGCGGCACCTGAGAACGGTCAACCTTGCTTCTGCCTCTAATTTCCTGGACCTACCCACTCGAAAAGAGCTTTCTCTCCGTATTCAATTGTGCGTGGATCTCGATGCCCACAGTCAACTCCCATTTCTCCAGCCTAGGCTCTTCGTTCGTTCCTTTCTTCCTTCTAGGTTCGAAACCTCTAGCAGCTCGTTTTTTCTTCGCCTCATCTTTCAATTGCTTCCGTAATGGTACGATCTCGGACGTCGAGGCTCTAGTGACTGGTCCGCTTTGACTGTGTAGTAAAGAGCGTCGAAACTGCAGCTGGGACCTAGTGGCATGTCCTCCGTGGCCCTCTCGAAGGCAACGGCGAGATAATTGACATGATCGCGGGCAAAAGGCTCTGATGGACTCTATGATCCATGGGTGTACCATTAATGCTGTGGTCGTGCTTTGGCAAGGTCCCGGTCTGACCGTCACAATTACCTTAGTCTAGGGGCTTTATGTGTGGTTACATGGAGCGTTGCAAGTACAGTAGATACGAAGACGTCAGATACTTAAGAGATGCCAATCACACTATCTTGAAGAGGCTCTAGCAAGGTATTCTCATATTCATTAATGAGACCAGTAGGTCACGAGGATACTTTGTACTTTAATGATGAACCTCGAACTACTCAAGGTTTCATGCCTCATTGTTGTGAGTAGAGTAGGCGCATCTGCGTGAACCTGTGATACGGTACAAACTGAAGCCCCTTTGCCCTACCAAAATGTAACCCTTTCGTCCCAATGAAAAGTCACACGCTAGCCCGCAGAAGAAGCAAGTTGGACGGTCTGGAAGACAGAAAGACGAATGGTAGAGAGGCAAATGGCTGAACCAAGACAAAGTCGCAAGAAAGGCTCCGATCCCAAAACAGCAATGCCATATAGAAGTTTAGCGTGATGTCGTGAATATGTACAGGAATCAAGAAAAGGGTAGAGTATAAGTCGATTATAGGCCCTTGGCCAGCACTGCAGTTCTGGATATGTTCATAAGTCAGGTCGCAGCCTTCTCTCCTGCTGCCGTTTCGCATGCCCCTTTCCCCTAGGCCTCTTCGCTCTTGGCCATTGAATCCGGCTCAGGAGGACCGCTGCGGGAAGCATAAAGTTTCTCCTTCTGCGCCTGGGCCGCGTTCAGACAGTCGATGTAGGTCCTGAACTTGACGATTTCGCGGAGGAGATAGGAGGATTTACGTTCCCAGTTGCTCATTGCGCGGGCGGAGTTGGGGTGGCGGGAGGAGAACTTTGAGCGCGGATCATCGTCAGTGCGAGTTCATTTCCAGGGTAGGGTCTTAGGAAGTTAAACTTACGGCTAATAGCATGGGGCTTCGCAGTTCGTTGTGCTTTTGCAGCTCGTCCTCGATGTTGTTCACATACGTCGTCAACGCTCTGAGTTGGTCGACTTCCATCAGTGCGCTGGCGACCATACTCTGCGGCGGTGGGTTCCAGTCGCTGATGGTGACTTTGTCGCCGGGTAATTTCGGCCGGACGCTGCCTTGGTCAAGGGAGCCTCGTATCGAACCGTGGAGACTGGGGCGGCGGCTGTGGCCCATGGTAGCGGGTGGCATGCCGTCGGTGTGCACGAGCGCGGTGTTGATAACGGCGTCACTCCAGCCGTGCTCGATGTTACTTACACCGCCGACGAGAGGTTCTTTGGACAGTCTCGCGCTCCAGTAATTCGCGGTGGTGACGAATTCTTTGACGATTTCGGGCGTGCCAACTTGAAAGAGATGGACTGCACCACTCGGTAGGCTCAAAGCCCATACGTGCGGTCGAGCTTTCGAGTACCCTGGTGGTGGAAGCGCGCTGGCGATCGTCTGCCTGAGCATGAACGTCCCAAGAGCTTCTGCGTTCTCACTCCAATTGCCACCTCCCACAACACCGCCAGGAGCTCGCTGATTTTTGGTTTTTAGTCGCATGGTTTTAGCGTTCATGTTGAACGAGAAGAGGCGCATCCAACCCTTTTCGATCACAGCGAAACATTCGTTCCAGTTTCGATCCTTAGCCCTCTTGTCGACCACTTCTAAGTGGTGCTTATGCTTCAATATCCCTTCTTTCGCCCAAGGTGCACCTGCTAGCTCAAGCGTTTCGTCTTCAAGCAGAGGTGCTACGCGGACAGGCTCATCGGCTAAGGCGCTCCCGGCCGCTTCCTCGCGGATAATGGCTTGGCTGAGGGCGTTGGCGAATCCGATCGATTGCTGATAGTCCGCTTGAGGATAGTCGGAGGCTAAGGAGTTGACGGACATGGACGTCTGTGTTTTGGTAAAAGAATGCTTGCTCCAAGTACTTGAGATTGAAGGGCTCCAGATAGACGAATCATCATCGAAGCTAGCCCGGGTGGACGCTACGCTTGATGCAGGGAACAGACGAGGTCTGGACCTGGTCTTTGACGTCCACCGTCCGGTGCCGAGGCGGCCTTCAAGAACCCTACCCCGTGAACCCAACGTCTCTGACGCAGCTTTGCTCAGACTACTCGGCGTACGCCGTAGTAAAGTACCGGTGAGAGCTGAGAGTGTATTCGTTGGCATTGGCTGATCCGGTATAGGCTCGTTGGGTCGCCCATGCAATGGAAGTGGTTGCAGTCGGATAGAGTTGAAGAAGTCTTTGAGTACAATTTCGACCTGAATCTCCCACATGCTAATCTTGCCGGGGAACGGTGCCTTGACAAGCGGTCCACAATCTTCATACGGCGTACCATGGTCCAGTGGCGTGAGGCTCTGGCTCCGCGGGGTATCATGCTCTGAACGGTCTGAAGGTCTGGTCAAAAGTGTATTGGTAGGTCTTTTGGCGTCGGGGGTCGAAATGCTTTCAGGGGCTTCGAGGGGAGATGAAGGAGTTGGAGCCGTAGGTGATGCGGGCTCTGACCATGGCACTTGAGGTCGTAGTGGTACTCTAGACGCGCGTACAGTGTCGAAGCCATCAGGTGCGGCGTCGGCAGCTACGCGCCGGATGGTCGGCATGGTATTTCTGATAAACTGCCCGCGGGTCATCTTCTGCTCAATCTCCGCCAAGTGTAAATCTGTGTTAAGCAGGATGATGGAGTAGCAGATGGTATGAACGACATCTGGAAGGCGGGTCAGAGTAAGGTCCCTTAATTGGGGTATTAGTGACATACCGGTAGCTTTAAAGCCGTGATTGGGATTGCATTCACACCATCTAGTTGAGAAAGCGTCAAGGATCCTATCAACTTGCTGAGTCTCGCCCTTCAATATGAGCTTTCCACAGAACCCTCTCAACGCGCTTAGTATGTTAAAGTCCGTCCAGTCAAAGCATTCCATGTATGCTTTCCTAACCAGGACGCGTTCAGAGCTTGACTCTCCCAGCCAAGCTGCCGCTCCAGCCTTGCTCACAAACTCTTCATCGCCTTCGTAAACCTTCCTAGCCTGCGCGCGACATTCTACGCTTGGGTCGATTTCTTCGGTCGGGATGTCCTTGTTGGCCCCTTGCTCAGGCACATCACTAATACCATCCTTGCCCACTGTTTGTACGACCGACAAGCTCTTGGCCGATGTATAGTCGCTGATTGTTGATCCGGACGCCCTCGCAGGGTCTTGCGTCGCACCTAGTGGAGGCGACAATTTGCTCGACCCTTTCAATTGTTCTTCTGAAGTCGTAGGTCGTATCCATACTCGGCTGGACCTGCGAGACGAATTTCCGGGAGACGCTCCATCGTCCTTTGGTCTAGAAGGCGTAACTACCCATTCGTCATCATCCAACGCGTTTGCTGCCGCCTGGGGGCTTAGGTTACGCCGCAGAGACTTTGTTTTTTGTGGGAGATCTGGGTTCGGTGCCTCCCTCGCCGTCGCCGCCAACGCTTCGACTGTGGTCACCGTCACGTGCTCACGCGTCTGTGGATGTTGATGCTCGGCCTGAGCGTTGCGGGCAGAAGTAGGCACGTTATCGGTTGTGTCTGGCCTTCGATTTTCCATCTGATACCTCAGTACTGGACTTCTGCCATAGGGACTGATTTTGCTGCTCCTCCCGTCATTGTCACTGCTGTCCTGCAGGAAAGAATTGTCCTGATCATCTCTTCTAACGGCGTCAGGATTAGCTTCGCCGCTAATCTTAGGGTTGTCTAACACAACCGAAGCGACATCGTGACCTGAAGACACGAGGACCTTGTCATCTCCGTCTTGCGTCCGGAACATATGAGAGTCCGTCGAGGTAGGCGCTTTTCGAGCATCAGTGGGAGGGTCATAATCTTTCACCAACTCGTCTGGGCTCAAGTCTTGCTGTTCGATACTATCATGGAACTCTTGGGGAGATGAGACAGGACTATGAAGATACGGATTCATCACCTTACGCAAACTGCTCACAGGGCTTCGATCACCCGGCGTGTTTGCGTTCGCGTCCCTTGCTTTAGCGTGCATCTGCAATGGAACCACTGCCGGTGATTCGATACCTGACACAGACTTCTTGCGCCTACGAAAGAACAGCGATGGTTTCTTGTTCAGTGGTTGTGGCGTAGTGTCCTTTGGCGGTACTGCTGGTGGGTCTCTTGTTGGAGGTGGTTTCGAGAGCTTTGCGTGGAAATTGTGGGGCTGTCCGTGACTTCCTTGGCTCTCGAAGAGGTCACGGCCTTCGAAAGACGGGAGAGTCATAGGGGGCAGCTGTGGTGGATGAATGTCATTCTGCGTCGAGGTCATGCTCTTCGACGAGCCAAAGACTCTTCTGAAGAAGCCTGGCCGATCTTTAGCTTGTGGTGTGGAGCTATGTGTAGTTGTTACGCTGGGTTTGCGGTAGTTGACGGTCGGACTCGGCGCCGCTGGACTGGGCCCAGTCAGGATAGATGCCGTGCCCCTGTCGGAGCTAGTTTCATCTGCTCTGCGCCTAAGACTCTTACTTGCTGGCATCTCCGATCGTCCTTTCCTGCTGTACGAGTCTTTCCGAGGTTTGACGCTAGTGCCGGCAGAGACTGGAGACAGCGGATCGGGGTGTGGAAGTTGTGGAGGAAAGACAACGGCAGGCGGAGGAGCGCGGGTCCTGCGAGGCCCTACAGGCACGGTTGGCGTAGGCGCAGCTTCGAAATCGGCATCCAGAAGTCTGGATCGTCCGTTCGAGATGTTTGCGGTCGGTGAGTATTTGGATTGCGGGACGATGCTTGCTCCTTTAGTGTAACCGCGGTCGAAGGCGTTTGGCCGTCGATCGATGGCCCGTTGCCAAGCGCTGCTCCCGATCATCTGACCGAAATCCAGGCTCGATGATCCGCTACTCTTGCTGCCTTTCCTCCCTCCACGGGAATGCGTCCTGAAGGCTGGCTTGCCGGGCGCTGCCGCTCGTTGAACTTCTGAGGTTTTGCCTTTCGGAATGAACCCTTCCTTATCGGTCCGAACACTGTCTATTCTCGGCAACGCGGTCGTGAAGTTTGAGCTGCTGTTGCTCCGTCGTCCGCGCGAGTAGTGGCCTGAGTACCGGCTGGATGCGTCGTCGGCGTAGGGATCGTAGTCGGACGAGTAAGAGGAGGAGTACTTGTGACCGCGATATCGAGGGCCGGACTTGGTCGGAGCGTAGCGTCGATTGACCGTATATGGGTCGTCATCATCGAGCGTGGAATGGAATCTCCCTTCGTCGCTATCCAACGCGCCACCACCGCGACTCGAAAATTGATCCAAAGACAGGAGCATATTATCCACGACCGAGTTGCGCGTGACGTGTCGCGGTGACAGAGACAGATCATGCAGATCCTTCTCATCCGGGTCATCCCTAGTTTCCTCATCCCTTGCTTTGTCCACCGGAGTAATATCATCCAAGAAGGTCTCGCGAAGGGCTGGCCGAGGATCAAGCGCCTTGGATGCGCCTTTGCTTCTGCCGACATGGCGGATATTGGACGGAGGAGTCCTGGGTGACAGACCGTTGTCACGTGTAGTATCTGTTTCTGAACCGGTCTTGACGTTCAAAGAGACGGGCGGTGCGCGCTTCGAAGGCGTGGTGGGAACATTTTCGTGGGACCGCATTGTATCGGCGGGAACAGCCACAGGCTGTAATGCGAGTCACCCTCGTGGTCAATTGGTGTGGAAGTTGTGGTCAACAATCATGAGTTGACTTTCAGTTAGAACGTTGACCCTGGTTTGCGTAGGTAGATAATCGCGATGCGTTCGACTTCGACCTTCAACCGGACCAGATCCCATAGTCATGTCATATAACTAAGGTAAGTAGTATACTCCTGGCCAACTACAGCCCCAATCGTTTTCATCGTCGGGCGGTGAGTCGAAGATGGAATGCAATGAAAATGTTCTGTTCTGGAGATGGTCTGAGGATTATTGTGCCCTGAATCACCGACTATTGTTGCAGGCAAATTGGAGATCGTTGATCGACCGTCCTCCTATCCCGCGAGGTGCATTAATGCACTTCTTGGCCTTTAGCCTGTTTGCATGTCTTGAAACCTGCCTTCAACGGGGAGTGAGAGTACCTAAAATACCGTACCAACTGTACTCATATTTCTCTGGAAACACCACCTTTTATTGGGAAGTTTTCCATAACCTCGCTACCAGGGACTGAGTACTGTTAGTAACTTGATCTACCCATACACAAATTATTTGACTATCAATAAACAACATCAACGAAAACCGCCCCATTATTATTATTATTACTTCGAGAAAACCTCCTTTTGCCGTGCATATCAACATCACACAAACCCGCGAGTCAAAAGCCAATCGACAACAACATACCCCTGACGGCATTTCTCCGCTGCCTCGAATGAAGCTCATTAGCGCGGGTCGGTGCATTGTGACGCCGAAACCATCTCGGTAACTCAGCCAAGCGATTTGCCAGCCAAGCTTTTCGACAACCCGCTTATCAAGAGCCTCTCGTTCTAAACCAATCACAACCCATCTCACTTCTACCTTCAGTCTCTCAGATTCAACACCTCAAGCCCTCCCAAATGGGAGTCAATCAAATGACAAAATTTGGGTCGCTATTACTTGTTTGTACTCATGTAAAGTGGGCTGTGTATATTGAAGTCGCCATGACCGGATGATTTCTGATAGAACATTGTCCGTTTCAACACCAGCATGTACTGACTGTCAATAGCTGCTTCGTGAAGAGTAAAGTATAGATATCTATCTAGTATGTCACAGCGTTCACGTCAATTTTCTTGCAAATGCGGCCTGCGTTAATGGCGGTTGAGGGCTGGAGAGAATTGGAAATGGAATAAATGTGCATTCAATGCTCAATGCCTTGCAGCCCCCACTTTTATATATCCTTATTTTCGTTGTGGGTAAAAGGATCCTGTCTTCTTTTCGAGATTGTTAGGCGAGCTAATCACAGGTTCGATGGCAATGTCTGAAGTCAACCGCATCCGCACCCAACTTCGTACTTCTCCAGATATGAAAATGGGGGCTTCGCCATCGGCAATGACGAGAAACGGAAGGCCTTTATGCAGATCTCGAACGGGACACGCGTCCGATTCGCCGGACTTCGAGCAGGCAGACGACCTCAAGGCGAGCCTTGACTGGTCTCTCCAAGGAGGAAAATCGTTCGCTCGATGGTGGTAGTAAGAAAGAAGTCAGACGGTAAGCAAACATACACGCGCGCGCAAACAGACCTTAAGCGCAAACCGGTGATTCTGACTACCCCCATCCTCTCCCTCCTATAGCCGGTTTCAAGCACAGCAGCCCTAAAGCCCTCCGGCTTGGACCTCGACAGTGTGCCTGATGTCCACCTGATCAACTGGTCTTGGGCTCCTCCGGGGCCTGCGACATATAACTGAGAGGCTACGGGGCAAGATTCAGGGACGGATGACCCAGTCGATGAAGGGAGCAAGTTGTACGACGTGGAACGGGTGAGGGTCAACGCTGCCATGTTGGCACCGAGGACCTATAATAATGTCACTGATGGCATGCGAACTACAGGAAGCCACCCAAGACGGAGCGAACTTGGTCATCGGGTCAAATTGCGAATCCTTATGGGTGGGATACACGGCTTGTGTTGTTGTAGTCCGTCAGAGTCGATGAACGGAAGATATGGCAATGTACTGGAGAGGCCAAAAGCCCTCCTCCTCAAACGGTGTGTTTAACTTTCAGCCGATTTGGGTAGAATTACCTCTCGTCTACCTCCCTAACTCCTCAAAGTCCTCGAGTGATTGTGGGGTAAGCGATTAAGGCGCTAGGCAGGGCTGACGACCGGGACCATGCGGGAAGGGAAGCGGACCGACGTAACTCCGCGCCTGTTGTAGCTTGACAACCACAACAGGACGGCTACCTCACTTGTACGTTATGTCTTAGGTTCAGCTTCGACCTTGTTATTCAATGAAAGAAGGTAATCATTGTGACCAAGTATCTTTTGTTACTACCTTACGTCATCAGTAATACAAAGCCTGAGGTTACCACAACTCCAACGGGAACACGGGCCACGGCATTCAGTGAGCTTCTAGGCTGAGTGTGTTCCTCAACTCCAAGGCTGCAGCCCTCAAGCATTTCCGGCATCGATGAATCCTCATATTTCTATACCACGACAACATGGAGGGTCGTCGTCTTTCGGGAGTACCGCGTCGACCAGCAGAGGAGAGGGCTTACGGATGCCTAGATTCTTCAAGCGGTATGTATCATGATGATAGTCAGAACTATGGTGGATACGCTAGGCGTTATTCGACTAGTAACCATATAGCATATTTTGAGCATGCAACACAGACTATGTGGACACAATATGGGTGCCGACCTTTTGCTGACCTGATACTTGTATATTGAGTAGACTATTCAAGTTCCCGCAGATGGATTTCGAGATGGCAATATGGGAGATGACGAGCCTTCTGATAGCGCCGAAGAAAGTCTTCAGGTCAATATACTACCACGTAAGTGGCTGACAGAATGCCTTCTTACGCTAGGATCCTCTAATAGATAGCTCTAGAAACGTAAGAAGATCTTCATTTCGCTATGGAGACTCCTCCACCAGGGAAAGCTGATAGGAACCAGAAACGAAGAATACATGGCATAGACCGGATCCATCGTTCACCTACCTCCTCTCATTCTTCATGTTGCTTACGTCCCTCGCCTGGGGATTGGCAACCTCACCCTCTTTCGCGTCGATCGTCCGCCTTGCCCTCAGCTTCGTCTTTATACATTTTCTCGTGGGGTCCCTCATAGTCTCGACCGCAGCGTTCTTTCTTGTTGGAAGGCTCCTGGGGCCTGGCATCGCTGGATTACCAGGAAGAAGGAGGCAGCAAGGACTGTTTGGGCAGGTTGGCGGGGCGGAACAACTGGAGTTTGGCTATTGCTTTGATGTGAGCCTCCAGTACATGACGTTACCCTCGATGCCAGAAACATGGCATCCTTCTTCGACCAAAGAAACTAACTCCGTCGTCGGTCAAGGTTGCAATACGAGCCTTTTTTCCTGTTTGGGTATTTCTGTACGTCGTGCAGTTCATCGTACTACCCCTAGTATCCAGAGACTATTGGTAGAATCACATCCTCCATTGAACTCTACCACGATGGATTAACGTGATGCTAGGGTATCCCTCTTCATCGGAAATTCTCTATACCTCGTGGCTTTTGGCTATTATACTATCATCTCCTTCCTAGGGTATAACGGTACGTCCGCAGGCTATTTAAGGAGGCAATACCATTCGCTGACACTTGTCTGGAACAGCCCTTCCGTTCCTCCACCACACCGAGCTACTCCTCTCACCTATTTTTGTCTATGCCATCCTATGGTTCGCTAGTCTTTTCGGCTTCAATATGCCAAAGCACATAACCCCGCTGCTACTGGTAGGCGCAAGATGATGGCCAGTCGGACACCCTATGCCTAGGCCCTGTACAATGCTTGGTTCAGCGTGACGCGTGGATGACAATGGGTTAGAAGCTATGGGCAATATGATGCACGGTCACAAAGTACAACTCGAATGTGCCTTTCTTCAGAAACTTGATACTGTACTTGACTATCTTGACAACATAGCTGGACCGCTGACCTGTGGAGGTGACTGGCTCATGTGTCCCAGACGAACCAGCCAATGGACCTAAATGAACCACAAGCTAGATTGCTCAAGCTTCATGAAATCATTCTCATATATGGATCCTTTCGCACAAGCACTTTGGTTGGCGAATCTCAGACACCGTCCATGGATCTTGGACTTCAATCCTCGCCAATAACCATGTACCCCAGCACAAGGTGCGAAGCCTTCAAGTGTATCCGTCTGCGCCAATTTTCCACCAAGAATGTCCCGTTGTATTAATTTCCTTTGCCTCCACTACATCGCAAGAAGCCAAGGTGAAGTAATTCAACGTCTCTCCATCATTCTCCCCTCCACTTTCCCCTCAGGACTACCCATTGAGCAAAGCGGGAAAAGCCAGAGTGAATATGAAGGGTGGTGTTTTATGTTGAAGAAGGAAGACGGCTCGAGATTGAAATGTCGTGAAGATGGGTGCAAAGTCCGGCATTGCGCTAAACCTCAAGCGGCATGGTTGGGATCGGTGAACCCCTTGTTGGTTGGGGAGACAAACACACACAAGGTAGCGCTTGAGGTAGTCGATATTTACGATAAATCCCACTGTGACCACGTCTACAAACTTCTTCTAGAACGATTCCCGTCTTTTGGTTACTTACGCTCACTGCTGTGACCGCAACTACACTCAGTGAGGTGGAAAGATCCTTCCCAGCTGGCTACACTACGATTCCAATCAAGCTTAAAGCTGAGAACTCGCGAGCATGGCGCCAGGAGGTAGAGGTCGCGGTGGAAAGTTCAGCAAGCCTACGAGAGGAGGTCGGTAGCATAGCGAAGCATCTTTTGGACAAGCCAATCCTGACAAGTGGTCACAGGCGGCAAGAAGTTCAGTAAGAACCTTCGTCCCTTGGACGCCGATGGAAATCCAACGGGAATGTGGGATGTTAGTTGTTTCCTTCCAGCACTCTCTCATCTTACAGAACACCTGCTAAAGCCAACTATTCATCCAGGACCCACACGATAAAGAAGACGCGGAATCCTCCTCCTCCGAAGAAGAGGAGAGCTCCGAGGAGGAATCGTCTTCCGACGACGGCGCCGACAAACCTGAATTAACCCGCGAACAACGCCGCGCCGCCGCGAAAGCTAAAAAGGAAGCGGCCATCAAGCGCAAATCCCAAAAGCCCGCCGCACCAGGCGACCTGCCCTCATCCTCCGAGGAGGATTCGGAGGAAGAGGATTCCGACAACGCGCCCGCGAACCCCAATCACACCGCCAAATCCCGCTCCCAAGCCTCCGCCGCCCCGATCAACCCCTCCGAGCCAGCTGCCTCCTCCAAGCCGTCGAAAACAACGCCACTAAGCCAACTGTCACGTCGTGAGCGCGAAGCCCTCCAAGCGCAACAGGCCAAGGAACGCTACCAGAAACTGCACGCCGAAGGCAAGACGGACGAGGCGAGGGCGGATCTGGCGCGGCTGGCGATCATCAAGGAGAAGAGGGAGACGGAGGCGGCGAGGAAGAAGGCGGAGAAGGAGGAGCGGGAGGCGCAGGAGAAGACGCGGGTGAATGAGATGGACGACAAGGAGAGGAGGAAAAGGGAGGCGGCGATGGGTGGCGGTGGAGCGAAGGCGGGTGCGGGTGCGGAGAAGGGCAAGGGAAAGAAAAAAGCCTGATTTGCATGATTGCTGGGATTCGTTGCATATTGCGTGGTGCGCGCGGTGCGTACAGACTTGACGATATAGCGGGCATGAATTGAGTCGAGACTCGAGATCACATTTCTGGCAGGCAGGCAGCGTCTCCGTGTCGGTGAGCTGGAAGGGAGCAGTTGGCTGCCTATGTCTGCTACCTCACTAAAACTTTTTCCTACAAAACATCAAGAGATATATACGATCACGGTGGTTGCCCTACTACTCAGCAACATCGAATCATCCTCACACGTCGTGGAGACGGGAGGCTATTATAGCCCCGCATATAAAGTCGAAGCTCAATCTTTCTGACAAACCTCTCAGAAAAGTATCACACGCGAGAAGGCAGCGCAGTGTAACCGTAAACGCCAGCAGCTCGCCCAAAGCGAGCCTCGAATCTTTCAAAGGTTTGAATGATTGTTCTCGAAACGTGTCTGTCCCAGGAGTGATCTTCCTCACGCTTCAAGCAGATCATGTAGCCTGCATCATCCGTTGATGGATGACTTCACCCGTTTGAGATGATTTTAATGATTGCCATTGTACCTTACTTCGTAGGTAACTTCGTACCTTCTTAATAATTGTTGTCCGCATGATAAACTTCACCGTCGAACGTCTCAGATTTGCCCAAGGCTCGGGGGCTTGCAGCTTCGGGAATCGGTGACCAATGATAAGTTAGCGTGGGTGAGCATCGGTGGTAAGACTCCGCGTCGGCATTTGCCGTATCTTGAACTTTTTGTAGCAGCCCCAGAGGCAAATTATCGTATGCTGGTATCCTAGAGGCGCAAAAACAGGAACATGCGAAGTCAGCGGCTACTGAGTGTAAGACTTCTTTCCAAACTTCTAAGCTCTCATCCGGTAGTGACATCTTCTCAGCGTCTATCTGGACAGACTTTATGCGTATTCTGCGCCACACGCTTAGGTGTCGAGGCCGGTGCTCCGTTACAGGCGCAACGTAGGCATCTTCAATCCGGCAGAGTCTCTCGAAGGCCGCCGGCAACTGCTGCGGCAACCCAAGAGGATGAGCCCACAGAGTACCAGTCTCGTCCGAGAGAAGCACCACGCTTCGGTGGCGGCTGGGCACAGAGCTCTTTCAGCAGCGAACTGACGCCGGAAGAAGAGAGGCAGCGGCAGGTACTACGAGAGAGAGCGCAGAAAGAAAGGGAGGCGGTGGCGCAGACGTCTCGCTCTACGCTTGTCAGGAAGGTCGAGTATGCCTCTTCGCCAGGCTACAACTCACCGGCTCGCAGGGAGAACCTAGATCACAGCAACACTACGTTGCGAAACACTCTTACGGATCATGGAGCTTACCCAAGTCGACGAACCGAGGGGCTTAGGGTTCGGCGGTATGAAAGTCGGCCGGATCAGTTCCAGACACATGACCCGCGGAAAGTCGATGATCCTCCATACAACTCTGATATAGCAAAGACCTGGTTGCATGTCAAAAAGCGAGGTGATCGGTCCACTCAGACCCCAGACGTACCGAAAGGAACGCCCAACGTTCCATCGAACTTCGAGACTGAGACGGATCTGGCTTTGGTCGAAGCACGGCTGGAACGAGAGAAACGATCAAGAAACGGTGGTTTCGTTGGGTTTGGTGAGACAGGGACAGGAATAGATTCTTCTCACAAATTACGTCGTGTCGCTTCAGTCCCGTTGGTCCCTCATATACAAACGGGGACATCGGAGGATCCAAATCTCCGGGTACGTCATATAGACTACAACCCGATCGAAACTTTCAAACCCAGACGTGTCACTCTAACAGAATCCATCGATAAGTCATGGATGGAGCCTTCTGATACCTCAGGCGGAGAACCTCGGCAGACTACAGTCTCTGGATACAGGCTGTGGACCCCTCCACACTCGCAGCTTGGAAAATCTATTCCCACTCAGGAACCCGAGTTATCACAGAACATAGGGTTTACCGAGGATACAGTGTCAGCACAGCAGCTTGAAGAGCGTCGATTGCGACGGGAGAAGAAAGGGAAAAGGCAGGCCCTAGACGACACACCACTTACCAACGTCCAAGGACCGTACGAACGAACTCGTCGACCGAGAAGGCATCGACGCTCGGATTTTGACGAGGATCAAGAGGAGGATGGCGCCAAATTCGAGCGAAGACGGCAACGGAAGCAGGAAAAGGTTAGCCAGCGTGCAGTCGCCGCCCCGACACCTATTTATCTGCCAGAGTTTATCAGTGTTGCGAACCTTGCGACAGCATTGAAAGTCAAGCTCGAAGACTTCATCTACACGATGCAATCTATGGGTTTTGAGGGACTGAGCAACGATCATGTCTTCGACGGAGAGACAGCGGGCCTTATTGCTGTCGAATACAATTTCGATCCTGTCATTGATCAAAGGGAAAGCCAAGACCTGCAAGCTCGAGCACCTCCAGAGGATGCGTCAATATTACCTCAACGACCTCCCGTCGTGACTATCATGGGCCATGTTGACCATGGTAAAACGACGCTATTAGATTGGCTTCGGAAGTCTTCAGTGGCAGCTTCAGAACATGGCGGCATCACTCAGCATATCGGTGCTTTTTCGGTACCGATGCCTTCTGGCAAGATCATTACATTCTTGGACACACCGGGTCACGCTGCTTTTCTCAGTATGCGTCAACGTGGTGCCAACGTTACCGATGTCGTGATTTTAGTAGTTGCAGCAGATGACAGTGTCAAACCACAGACCATAGAAGCAATCAAACACGCCAAAGCAGCCAATGTTCCCATCATTGTCGCGGCAAACAAGATCGACAAAGAGGGAGCAAGCATTGAGAGGGTGAAGCAGGACCTTGCCAGATACGGAGTCGAGCTGGAAGATCATGGCGGTGATACACAAGTCGTCGGCGTCAGCGGCAAGACCGGTCAAGGAATGGAAGAGCTCGAAGAAGCCGTCGTGGCTCTGGCCGATATCCTTGATATTCGAGCCGATAGGGATGGGCCAGCAGAAGGCTGGGTGTTGGAGGCGACAACGAACAAGGCAGGACGTGTGGCGACAGTCCTTGTCCGTCGTGGTACGATGCGGCCGGGGGACGTGATCGTTGCCGGGTCAACATGGGCACGTATCCGCAGCCTTAGGAACGAGGCCGGTGTCCAAATTGCAGCTGCTGGCCCCGGAACACCGGTCCAGATCGATGGCTGGAGAGAACAGCCGATTGCTGGAGATGAAATCCTCGAGGCACCGGACGAGCAGAGGGCCAAGAGCGTCGTTGACATACGTCGCGAGCGCGACGAACGCCTGAAGATGGCTGCGGATATGGAGGCAGTGAACGAATCGAGGCGACTCGAACATGAAGAGCGAGAGCGTGAGAAGCAGCTCGCCGGTGAAAAGACCGTTGAACCCGAAGAAGAACAGCAGCATTCGGCTATCAAAGAGGTCTTCTTCATCGTCAAAGCAGATGTCAGCGGGTCCGTCGAAGCCGTGCTCAACAGCGTATCCGCTCTCGGCAACGAAGAAGTACGGGCACACATCCTGCGATCCGGCGTCGGTCCCGTGAGCGAATTCGACGTCGAGCACGCTGCCGTCGCAAAGGGGCACATCATCTCTTTCAGTACTCAGGTCGAAGCCAACATCTCCCGGATCGCCGAAGCCGCGGGCGTCTCGATCATAGACGACAACATCATCTATCGGCTCGTCGACGAGGTCAAAGCCAGACTCTCCGAACACCTCACCCCGCTGAAGACACAGCGCGTGGTCGGCGAAGCGGAAATCGCGCAGATCTTCGAGATCAAAGGTAAGGGCAAGTCCATCACAACCGTTGCGGGATGCAAGATCCGAAATGGAGTGGTGCAGAGAAATGCGAAGGTTAAGGTGCTACGGGAGAAGGATATCATCTACCAAGGTAAAGACTTCTTTAACCCGCCTGCCGAATGGAGCAGCTCGCTAAACACGCTTTTTGCTATAGGTACATTATCGACGCTGAAGAACGTGAAAAAGGACGTCGCGGAGATGCGGAAAGGCAATGACTGTGGGCTCAGCTTTGAGGGTTGGGGGGCCTTCCAGGTCGGAGACCAGGTCCAGTGTTACGAGGAGAAAGTCGAGAAGAGGTATTTATAGACATCGGAGATGTAAGATAGCTGTCGTGGCAACTTACATTGCCATGCTCTGTCCTATTGTTTGTACTCATATCACACCACACCACTACAAGGCTGAGCATATCAAGCGAGTGCATCGTGGTGGGGGGCCAAATCATCCCTCCATCAACCGACGAGTGACCTGTTCGAGATCGACACAATACCTACCCCACTTCCACGCCCACCACACCCAGTGAATGAACTGACAGTGGTGGGGGGCCAAAACCCAACCGTCATCCTTCACAAATCACCCTCCTACTCATACCCCACAACCCACCGAGTCCAACATCCATCTCCCCCTACCTTCCTCTCTCCCAACCTCTAACAAACTCACACCCTCCGATCAACCATAATGTCCACTACCACCACCACCCCCTCCCCCGCCCCCCTACCCCCCCGCCTACACGACAAAGTCGCCATCATAACAGGCTCCTCATCAGGCCTCGGCCGCGCCATCGCGCTAGCCTACGCAGCGCACGGCACGCGGCTCGTCGTCTGCGCCGACCTGCGGCCCGACGCGCGCGGCGCTTTCGGCGTCGACTCGGCGACCACACCGACGCACGAGCTGATCTGCCAGCGATATGGCGACGCACGGGCTATTTTCGTGCGGACGGACGTCACGGTCGGGGAGCAGGTAAGGGCGTTGGTGGGGGAGGCGGTTCGGGTGGGGGGGAGGTTGGATGTGTGAGTTTTGTTTT
>JAABUJ010001195.1_pt1 | contig 39790 bp, 37 predicted proteins | sample 5559131 | NCBI WGS metagenome assembly JAABUJ01 (sample SAMN10711875, study PRJNA513366) | rock metagenome | isolation source: Antarctica rocks | place: Antarctica: Victoria Land, Mt New Zealand nord | collected 2016-01-07 | reverse complement strand
CGTCCTTGGACAGAGCCCGCAGCGCTTCGCGATCCATCCAGACGTGGAATCATGCCGCCAGACCCCCGTCAACCATCCCGTCCGCACCCACCCTCAGCAGGCCGGTCAGCAGACGTGAGCAGTTACGTCCCAATGACCGACTACAGCTCGGTCTTACCCTTTAATGGCCCAAGCTTCCAAGGTAGCAGCGTTGTGCCGGAGTTTTTTCACCGGAACATACTCGGGTGAGTTCCAGAAATCATGAATAGCCTCAATGGACGCAAACTCGAACATGACAATTGAGTCGCTGGTGACGACGACCGGTCGGGTCGATCCGACGACGTTTATTTTTGGTTCGGAGGCGGCTGTCGAGCCGGCCAGACATTCTCACCGAGAGCGATACACCACCCAGCTGGTTGCAATGTGGTTGCACCAGTTCCGATCGGCCGAGCAAAACACGCTAGGGATGAATCCAACCCATTGACTATAAAGACAAATTAACTGGGACAAGCAAATTGTTGACAGCCTTCGGAGCGCCGAGGTGCGTCTTGAGCTGCGAGAAACAACGTGTTCGACCCAACTGCGATGGTTTGGCGGCTGCTAAGATGGCATCCTTCGCGCTTGAACTCACTTTCGACATCGCTTTGCTCCCGCTGTCCACCAACTGTTGGGTGGGTTGAAGACGCGAACTGAATTTCAGACAAACGTATTTGCAACCATCATCAGGGTAGATTCGATCATGCAGATTCACGACTGGCAGGCCTGTGGGGCCGCTGGACCTTTGCCCCAAGCCACCGGTCGAGGATCGGAGTGACGCCTCGGATGGCGTGCCGATTGAGGCGCTCTACTGGCGGGCGCCTGCGCTCCGCGCGAAAGTCGTCGCGCACGCTCGGGTTGATCAGGCTTTCCGCGAGCGGTTGCCCAACGACGGAAGGTGGCCCTGGTGCCTTGCACAACGATTCCGCCGCGGGATGTAACCGATGCTCCACACACTTCCGCAGACCCTGACGGCGGCGCTCGACGGGCTAGGCTCATTCGTGTTCGCCCTGAGCGGCGGACTACTCGCGGTCCAAAAAAGGTTCGACCTATTCGGCGTGCTGCTCTTGTCGTTCGTGGTCGCGGTGACCGGGGGCATCACGCGCGATCTGCTGATCGGCGCGGTGCCGCCCGCCGCTGTCGCGAGCTGGCACACCCTACTCATCGCAGCCATCGCCGGCTTGCTAACCTTCTTCGTCTACCCGGCGGTGCACTCGCGCCGGCGCGATGTCCTGCTCTTTGATGCGGTCGGCCTCGCCGTGTTCGCGGTCACTGGCGCGCAGAAAGCGCTTGCCTACGGTACCGATCCGGTGATGGCCGCGGTGCTCGGTATGGTGTCTGGGGTCGGCGGGGGCATCATGCGCGATGTCCTCGCCGGCGATGTTCCTATGATCCTGCGCGCCGACCTCTACGCGCTGGCGGCACTCGCGGCAGCGGGGATCGTCTCATTGGGGCAGGTGCTCGAAGTGCGGCCACTCTACCCGACACTGCTCGGCGCCGCCGCCTGCGTGTTCCTGCGCGTAATGGCGATCTATCGTGGCTGGCGAGCTCCCGTCGCCCACTGGCACGCGGACGGAAACTGACGAGGCTACAAGCAGAGTTCCGCCTCCGAGCCCTCCGAGTTGAGGCTGGTCAGCCTGTCTCGTCTCCGTAGTCTGGGTTCAAGCCCCGCCCTTCAGGGCGGGGTAGCTGACAGACAATGACGCCGCGCACACAACCGCGCTGGTCCGGGCGTTGTGCGAGGGCTCCTGTGCCGCGGATGTGGTCGTACGCAAAGCACTCTCAATCGATCAACGCGCCATTCGGAAGTTTCGCTGACTATCACTCCCACACGCGGATTACGGCTTTCACAAAATCGCGTGGCTTGTCGGCCATAAGCCGGAATGCCTCGTCGACTTGATTCAGTGGCAGCCTGTGCGTGATTAGCTCGGAGGGATGAAACTTGCCCGCTTCAATCAGGCGGAACCCTCTGGCGAGGCAATCCAGCTGATAGCGGTTGCGGCGTTCGTGAGCGTTAAGCACCTCAAGCGCTTTCCAATTCCAGAGCTCCATGTCCACGCTGCGTGGGCCGTTCTGGTGAAAGCCGATGACCGAGAGCACGCCGTGTTCCCGCACAATTTTCCCGGCAAGCTCCAGCGCGGCGGGACTGCCCGCTGCCTCGACGGCGACATCAAGGCCGTGACCCTTCTTGATCTGGTCGAAGGCGGTTAGCGTCAGCGGCGGCCCAACTTCGCCGGGGGCGAGCGCGACGTCGGCCCCTAGTGAGCGGGCTCGCTCGCGCGCTTCCGGGCGGGGATCGACGGCATAGATCGTGCCGGCGCCCTTGTGAACCAGCGCCATCAGGGAAAGGAGGCCCATGTAGCCCAGGCCCACGATCGCTAGGCGGTCGCCCAAGTCGACCCGGGTACGCCGGACGGCGCTGATCGCGCAAGACAGCGGCTCGCCCATCGCGTCCTCGTCAGCGACTTTCTCCGGCACCGAAATGACGTCGACTGCGGGAGCGAGCGCGTATTCGGCGAAGCCGCCGAAGATGAGGCCGGTGACCCTGGTTCCGGGCGGAACCGTGAAGACGCGCTCCCCGACGGACTCGACGATTCCAACCACTTCGTGGCCCAGCACCGGCTCGTCCATGCCGGCCATCATGCCGCCTCCGCCGGCGGTCCAGACGGGAAACTCGCTCGCGCAAACGCCGCAGAGGATCACCCGGACCAAGACCTCGTCCGGCCCCGGCTGAGGTCGGGGTCGGAGCTCCACCCGACTAATCCTGCAGCCGGTGAGAACGCTAACTCTCATCTCGCTCTTTGCATTTCGGCTCACCTAGGTTGCTCCAACGATGTGCTCAACCACGTCCTTCATGGACGTGGCGCGGGCCTGGAGATCGGCGCCAACGCGCCCGTGTCGCAGGACGACAATGCGGTTCGCAACCTCGAACACGTCGTTGAGACGATGCGAGATCAGGATGATACCGACCCCTCTTTCCCGAAGCTTGCTCACAAGGTTGAGAACCTGCTCGACCTCTCGCACCGCCAGCGCTGCCGTAGGCTCGTCGAGCACGACCAACTTCGGCTCTCGGGTCATCGCGCGGGCGATTGCGACACACTGTTGCTGGCCGCCCGACAGGTTCGCGACAGGAACGCCGGTGTCGGGAATTCGCACGTGCAGTTCATCGAGCACATCGCGGGATTTCCGCAGCATCTGGCCACGGTCCAGGAAGGGGAGACCGACAATCCTTCTTACCGGCTCGCGGCCGAGGAAGATATTTTCGGCGACGGTCTGGTTTCGGGCTATCGCCAGGTCTTGGTAGACCATCTCGATGCCGAGCGCGCGCGATTGGGCGGGCGATTTAGGCCGGATGGTCTTTCCCTCGAAACGGACAGATCCCCCGGTGGGCTGATGAACGCCTGTCAGGACCTTCATCAAAGTGGATTTGCCGGCGCCGTTGTCCCCGAGGAGGCCGACGACATCGCCTGCGGCAACGTCGAACGTGATGCCTCGAAGGACCTCCACACTGCCGAATGACTTCTCGACCCGGTCGAACGCGAGCATGGGCGCCCTCGGGCCCTCGGGCACGCCTGTCGAGGACGAGACAGTCACCCCCTGGACGGCCACAGGGCGCCTCCCACTACGGCGAAGATCAAAATGGCGCCGATCGCGACGTACTGGTAGAAGGCCGGCACGGCGAGCAGATTGAGGCCGTTCTGCAGCACGCCGATAATCAGGGCGCCAAGAAGAGAGCCCACCACCGTTCCTCTGCCGCCAGCGAGCGACGTGCCGCCGATGACCACCGCGCTGATGGCGGACAGCTCGTACATCACTCCCGCAGTCGGGTCGCCGGCGTTGATGCGGCCGTCGAACAGGACTCCAGCGAGGGCCGCGCCGGCGCCGCTCAACGCATAGACCGCGAGTTTCTGACCCGCGACGTTGCAACCCGTAACCCTCACCGACATCTCGTTATCGCCGAGCGCCAGCGTGCGAAGGCCGAACCTCGTATGGTGCAGGATCAGGTGTCCCAGTCCGACGAGGACCACCATCACGACGACGGGGACTGGAACGCCACCGATCCGTGCCTGGCCGATAAACGCAAAGGTTTCGTCGAGCCCATAGATCGGCTTGCCATCGGCGAACAGCAGGGCCAGTCCCCGGCATGTGCTCAAGGTCGCGAGCGTCACGATGAAAGCAGGGATCCCCAGTCGCGAGACCAGCAGGCCGTTGAAGCCGCCGGCGAGGGTGCCGGCCACCAGCATGATCGCGATCGAGACCAGTCCCGGTAAACCATGACTGGCCCCGATCGCGCCGACGACACCAGTCATCGCCATGATCGAACCTACTGAAAGGTCGATGCCGCCCGACGCGATCACAAACGTCATTCCGACGGCCAGCACCGCCACAACAGCCGTCGAGACGAGCACGTTGAAGATGTTCGAGACCGAAAGGAAAAACGGCGACAGGTACGTCAGCGCGGCCGTCATGACGGCCAATGTGATGATCGGTTCCAGTCTGATCGTCGTGAGGAGCCGGGCCGAAGCCCGGGGCTTCGGCAGAGTTAAACCTGCCATGAGACTCGAATCCGGGGAGTTCCGAGCAGAACCGATCAGCGCAGATTGGCGAGAAGCGGATCCTTGTTCTCATCGAGCACGGCCTTGGTCAGCACCAGGGTCGGCACTTTGATCGCCTGCTGGCCGTCGCTTCGAGCGCCGGCCTTGGCGGCTTTCTCGACCGCCTCCTTGCCGACGAGGAACGGCAGTTGAGCCACGCTCGCGTCAAGGGTCCCGGCGCGAATGGCTTTAACCGCGTCGCTGTTTCCGTCCGTGCCGATCACCACCACGTGGTCTTTCTGCCCCGAAGTCTTCAGGGCCTCCGCCGATCCCAGCGCCATGGTGTCGTTCGCGCAATAGACGGCGGACAGAGCGGGATTGGCCTGCAACACGTCGTTGGTAATGTTGGCGGCCTTCAGGCGGTCCCAGTCCCCTGGCAGTCGGGCAACGACCGTGAACGCCGGCGCGATTGCTTTCAGCCTGTCCACAAATCCCTGTGTGCGGGCAGTACCGGCAGGATTGCCCGCAATTCCCTCCATTACCAGGACTTTGCCGCTTTTGCTGCGCGTCGTTAGGTACTCTGCGGCCTGCGCACCGGCCGCGTAATTGTCGGAACCGATCGCGAAGGCGATCTGGATGCCTTCCTTTTTATTGACGGCCGGATCAAGTTGATTGTCGAGATCGATCACCGGTACCCCCTTCGCATTTGCATCCTTGATGCAAGGAATGAGGTTCACTGGCGTTATGGCGGCGACCAGCAGTGTCTGGGGACCACGGGCAAGCAGCGCCTGGCAAACGTCGAGTTGCGCCGAGATGTCCGATTCGCCCGGTGCGGCCTGAACGACGATTTTGCTTCCGACGGAGGTCGCACCGGCTTCGACCCCGGCCTGCATCGCACTCCAATAAGGATTGGCAAGAGTCTTCATGACGGCCGCCATGTCTCCGTCCGCGCAGAAAGCCGGCGCTACCGCCGATCCCATCGCAGTGATGCCGGCCAAAGCAAAAACCAGTCGTAGTCTCATTGTATCCCCCAGTCTTCTGTAACCGCTTACATAACAGACCGTACTCCCTTCCGCAACGTTGCTCCGAAGGCTGTCTCGGCCAGATCCGCCGGTGGAAACCCGCGTCCAACGCGCGGCATCCTGGTCGAATTCGGCGGATGCTGGCTGCGCGTCGGCACTGTTCGCGCCCGGTTACAGGCCCTCGACCCCGGTCCTTTACGGGTCGATGGACGTGGCGGGACGCCTGATCCATTCCAAGCCGGCGTGTCACTGGCCCGAGTGGCCAACCCGCTCGCGGAGGTCGCCTTCGGTTAGGGCGCCTGCATGATGCGCAGGGCCTTGTCGTAGAAGTCGACTCCGCCAAAGTTACCGCTCTTCAACGCCAGTCGGATGTCTCGGCCCGCGCCGCAGCTGGCGAGGGCTGGAATTCTGGGATCGATTTCGGGCCCGATTGCGAGATGGTCGAGGCCAAGGGCGGTAACGACAGCCCCCGATGTCTCGCCTCCGCCAACCGCCAGACGCGTGATGCCCTTGGCCACGAGACGAAGCGCGAGTTGGCCGAAGAACTGCTCGATCGCCCCGGCGACCCGCTCGCTTCCGAACCTTTGCTGATCGGCCTTCACCCGTTCCGGTTCCGCCGTGGAGTGGATGATCGGCGCTCGGTGGCGATGCGCTTCGACAAAGGCCAAAGCCTGTTCAACAGTGAGGTCACCCGCGAGAAGCGGCGCCGCCTCAATGGCGAGGCCGGGATGTGATCGCAGATGCTGGGCCACTTGCGCGCGCGACGTGGTGGAACAAGAGCCAGACAGCACGACACCGGGACCACTGATTCCTCTGAAAAGCGTAGCGGCCACGCCAAGTTTGCCGGCACGGCGAAAATTGTCTGGGAGGCCGACCGCGATCCCGGAACCGCCTGTGACGAGCTTCTGATCCGCGATTGCGCTGGCGATGACGCGGAGATCCTCGATCGTCAGCGCGTCCAAGACCGAGAGGCGGCGGCCTTGCTGTGCCTCCGCAGCGAGGGCGTCGCGGATCGCGGCAGGCCCCCGACGCACCGTGTCATAAGCGACGAGCCCGACCTCGCCGCAGGTCTGCCGCCGGAGCCAACGGCGGATGTTCGGGTCGATCATCGGGTTCAGCGGATGGTTCTCCATGCCGGACTCGCTCAGCAGCAGGTCGTTCACGAAGAGATGCCCCTGGTAGATCGTGCGACCTGCCTCGGGGAAGGCGGGGCAGACGACGGCCACCTCGCCGCCGAGCGCATCAAGCAGTGCTTCCGCGACCGGGCCGATATTGCCGTCTGGGGTCGAATCGAAGGTGGAGCAATACTTGAACAGGATCTGCTCGCAGCCCTGAGCCTGAAGCCATTGCAGCGCGTCCCGAGACCGACGCACGGCCTCGGCGGGCGCGATGGATCGGGTCTTCAAAGCGACGACGCCTGCCTCACAGGCAACAGTCCCCGCCCCCTTTGGCACACCGACGAACTGAACGGTTGCCATACCGTTCTTCGAAAGCGTGTTGGCGAGATCGCTCGCACCGGTAAAATCATCCGCAATGCAGCCGAGAAGCATGTCGTCGATCCGAAAGGAGTTGAGGCTTACTAATCATTGGTCCCGAAGCGATCGGTCCAACGTCGAGGAACTATCGGAGGGGTAGATCCCCTACTCAGATCCTAGCCCACGCGATACGACCGACGATGCTAATCGCGTCTTGCTCATGTCTCGATCCTGCCTCCCAGTTCATCCTCGATATGCGCGCGGATAATTTCATCCATTGAGGTCTCCGCCCTGAAGCCGAGGGCTTCCGCGCGGCTCGCATCGAATTCCCGCGGCCAGCCTTCAACGATGTTCCGAACCATTGCGTCAGGCTCGTGCCGAATCAACTTGACGGCCTTCTCGCCTGCGACTCGGCGGAGCGCCTCGATCTCCTCACCGACGGTAGCGGACAGGCCGGGCAGGCTAATGTTGCGACGCAAACCAACTCGAGACGTGTCGAGCGCTACGGCATGCATAAGAAACCCGACCGCCGCGCGCGGGCTCGCGAACCAGTGACGCACATCGGTATGCACCGGAAGGATCGCTTCCTGGCCGCTCAGCGGCTCGCGCAGGATGTTCGAGAAGAAGCTCGAAGCGGCCTTGTTGGGCTTGCCCGGGCGCACGCAGATCGTCGGCAGCCGGATGCCGATGCCGTCGAAGAAGCCCCGCCGCGAGTAATCGGACAGCAGCAACTCTCCAATCGCTTTCTGGGTGCCGTAGCTCGTCAGCGGCGTTAAGAAGAACTCATCTCCGATCTTGTCAGGGAAGGGCGCGCCGAACACCGCGATCGAGGATGTGAAGACCACGCGTGGCTTGTAGGGCTGCTGCAACCCCTCCTGGCGGATGGCCTCAAAAAGCAAGCGCGTGCCGTCGAGGTTGATGCGGTAGCCCTTGTCGAGATCAGCCTCAGCCTCGCCGGAGACGACGGCGGCAAGATGGAAGATAACATCGGCCCGCTTGGCCGCCAGCTTGTCGGCCTCCGCCGGCGCGGACAAGTCGGCTTGAATGATTTCCGCTTTGCCTAAAAATCCGGTCGGCTTCTGTGGCGCGACCACGTCGACGAGCGTCAGCCGTTCCACAGCTTTCGAGGCGAACGTCGTGTTGCCTACGAGTCGCTCCGTGAGCTTGCGGCCGAGCATCCCGGCGGCGCCGATGACGAGAACGTGCATGCTTACCTCGACAGCTTCGCGTAGCCGGCGGCGATCAGCAGGATGACCGAGCCGTAAATGATCTGCTTAATAGGTTCGCTCGCGTTCAGAAGAGTCATCAAGCTCTCGAGGATGGTGAGCACCAGCACGCCGATCACGGTTCCGCCGTAGCCGCCGCGGCCGCCGAAGATAGAGGTTCCACCGATAACGGCCGCCGCAACGGAAGGTAGGAGATAGCTGTTCGCGAGGCCAAGATCGGCGGCATTGGTGCTCCCGATCAGCAGGAGTCCGGCTATGGCGCTCAACAGGCCGCTGAGCGCATAATTCGCAACCACAACCTTCCAGAGTCGTACGCCGGAAACCCGGCAGGCGTCGGCGTTGTCCCCGATCGCATAGAGCGCCCGCCCGAAGCCGGTCGTCCTCAATCCGACGATGAGCATGAGGCCCATCGGGATCCAGACCACCAGGGACCAGGGTACCAACCCTCCGAGCTTGCCACTTCCTAGGACGAGCAGGAAGTCCGGCACGGCAGACCGGCGCGCCATGGCGATTTGGCTGTAGACGGTCAGCAAGCCCAGAACCACGAGGTTCGTCCCAAGTGTCATGATCATGGGCAGAACGCGAAACAGGGCGATCCCAACGCCGTTCAGCAGGCCGACCAGGACGCCCGCCGCGAGGCCGAGAGCCACGGCGGGCGCCTCTCCGAATTGAATATTGGTGGCCATCACGTAGGCCGCGCCTGTAGCTATGCTGGCGACCGAGAGGTCGATGCCGCCCGTCAATAATATCAGCGTCTGGGCGCCGGCGAGAAACCCGAGCGGCACCGCGAAGAGGATGACGTTCGAAACCCAAGGTACCGTCAGCGTCCCGGGCCGGGACGCCTCTACGCAAATCAGCAGGCCGGCCAGCAACCCAAAAAGCACCAGCGTGGATCGGTCTGGGAGTACTCGCGCCGCATCACGCTTTATCTGGGCCGCCAGTGCGGTATCGGCCCGGCTCACCGCATACCCTCCGGCACGACGTGCATGTGACCGGCGATCATGACGATTCCGACGATGAGAGTGCCTTCGAGCACCTGCCCGTAGTTCGGATCGATTTCGAGAAAAATCAGCAATGCCGGGATCAAGGACAGTACGTAAGTGCCGAGGATCGGCCCGAAGAGCCGTCCTTGTCCTCCCGTCAGGCTGACCCCCCCGAGTACGATGGCAGCGATGCTGGACAACGTGTAGTGCGCGCTTCCGAGAGGCGAGCCGATCCCCGTCGTCATCACCAAGAACAGCCCTCCGATGGCGCTGAACAGCCCGCCGATCGCATAGGAGCCGACCACGCTGCGGCTGACGTCCACGCCGCTTCGAAATGCGGCGGTTCTGTCGCTGCCGACGGCTCGGATCCCCAAAAACAGACGCGACCTGCTCAACGGCAGCCAGGCGATCGCAAGCGTCGCCAGCAGAAGGACTAAGGCATTCGGCACCCAGGGCCAGAGCTCGCCGGCTCCGAGCGCGATGAAACCGTCCGGCGCTCCGCCACCCGGCTGCGTGAGAACGAGAAGGGCGACCCCGCCCCATATAAAGCCGGTCGTCAGGGTTACGACAACGTCGGGGACTTCGCACCAAACGATGAGGGCACCGTTCAGCGCCCCGGCGGCGATACCGACGAACAGGACCAGCATGGTCAAGCTGACGACTTCGATGGTCGATGCACCCTGCATCGTGCGGGCGGCGAGGCAGTTGCATACGGCCATCAGCGAGCCGATCGATAGGTCGATGCCGCCGCCGATGACGACAGCGGTTTGTGCGGCAGCCGCGAGAGCGAGCGGCAGCGCACTGAGGGCCAGCGACTGAACGTCGAAGGCTCCGAAACTTGGGTGGATCCAGCGCGCGAGAGCCAGCATGGCCGCCAGGAGGCACGGCAGGAGGACCTCGGCGCGATGGCGCCTGGCGACATCCGCGAACGACCCCGAATCCTCGGCGCGCAAAGCCGGCCCGTCTTTCGAAGGAACGGCGGAATGCCGGATCGTGCTCATGGTTCGGCTCCGGCCTGCGTCGAGACGAGACCATGCGCCAAGGCGAGCAAGCTGGTCTCATCAGCCTCCGACGCCGGCATCTCTCCCGCCAATCGCCCTGCAAACATGACGAGCGCACGGTCGCAAGCCACGCGGATCTCGGAGAATTCCGAGGTGTAGAGCAGCACGGCCGCACCATCGGCCGCCACATCGCGCAGGAGGTCGTAAATCTGGCGCTTAGTGCCGATGTCGATTCCCCGCGTCGGGTCGTAACAGAGGAGGACGTCGAAGCCCGCCGCGATCCAGCGCGCGATTACAACCTTCTGCTGGTTGCCGCCGCTCAGCAGCCGAACCTCTGCTTCGGCTCGCGTGTCGATCTGGAGCCTTGCGATCGCCTCGGTCGCGCGCGCACGGTCTTCCCGGGTCGAGAGGGTGAGCCAGGATGCAACGTGTCGAATGCCGGGCAGCATGACGTTCTCGCGGATCGATCGATGCGGCAGCAAGGCCTCGGAGCGGTCCGCCGGCACCAGGGCGATGCCGGCGTCGATCGCGTCGGCCGGATGGCCGAGCGTCAGACAGCGGCCGTCCCGTTCAATGGTGCCGCTGTCCGGTACCCTCAACCCGGCCAGACATTCGAATAGCCCGTGCTGGCCTTGGCCCTCGAGCGCCGCAATGCCCAGCACTTCCCCTTTGCGCAGCGTGAAGCTGACCTCCCGAAATTGGTGCTCCACGGACAGATCGCGAACCGCGAGCGCCGAGCCTTGCTGGGAGCGAACGGCCTTTCGCTCGTGAACGCCGCCCTCCGAGCGGCCAGGCCCGAGCATCAGGTCGACAATGGCGATCTCCCGGCCTGCGACCGGATCGACGACACCCACCGTCACACCGTCCCTCAGTACGGTCGCGCGGTCGCATATGGACGAGACCTCGGCCAGTCGATGCGAGATGAAAAGTACCGCGCGGCCCCTGTCGCGCCATTCGCGTACGGCCTCGAAGGCGAGCGCGGCCATGTCGGCCGAAAGCGAAGCGGTGATCTCGTCGAGCAGAAGCACCTCGGGGTTCGCGGCGAGCGCACGTGCAAGGTCGACCATCCGGAGTTGGGCCGCGCTCAGATCCCGCGCGAAGGTGGCGGCCCCGACACGCCCGAGCCCGAACCGTTGAAACCAATCTCCTGCAGCCGACAGGCTCACTCCAGCGATACGAAAGTTATCGCGGATGTTGAGGTCGGGAACGAGCGCCGGATCCTGGTAAACAGAGACGACGCCGCCCTCGCTCGCCTCGCGTGGCGAGCGGAACGCGCAACGACGCCCGTTCACCAGGATTTCGCCGGAGTCAGCCTGGATGGCGCCCGTAAGCATCTTCACAAGCGTACTCTTGCCGGCGCCGTTCGCGCCCATCAGCGCATGCACCTCTCCGGGCAGAACGCGAAGGGCTGCATCGCGCAGCGCGACCACACGACCGAAGCGTTTGGCCAGACCGGTCACGTCCAGCGCCGGCCGCCTTTCCGGAGCCGACGCAGCTGAAGCCGCGGCAGAATGAACCGCTTCAGCTGTCGGGCCGAGGACCTTCGGGGCAGGTCCTGCGGCGTGGGAGTCGAGGTTCACGGGTTTTCGCAGGCCAGAACGTCCTTTGCCGTGTAGGACGTATAAGGCTTCAACTCGACCGCTACACTGTAGTAAGGGTCAAGGGACGGGTTGTAGGTCGCCTTAAGCTTCTGCGTATCGGCGTCGCTCGTATTCGACCAGACTTGCGGATCGAGCTTGGTGACTTTGTCGTGCTTCTTTCCCTCGAGCACCTCGAGCGCTACGGCCAGCCCGGCGCCGCCAATGGCGGCGGGGTTCGTCACGGCCGCGCCGATGAGGCCGCTATCCTTCAGATCCACAAGCTGCCCGATAAAGGCGTTGTCGTCGGCGCCGACGATCTTGGGATAGGGTATGCCGGCGGCCTTGTAGGCCTCGACCACCACGGCATCCTGGCCCGTCGTGAAAATCCCGTCCACCTTTTGACCGGAGGCGATGATGTCTTTGGTCTTTTTTGACGTCGTGTTCAGCGACCAGCCGTTGAACACTGTCGTGACCTTGATGTCCGGGTAAGCCTTCAAGGCGTTTGTAAAACCCTCGTGCCGATCGCTGTCGGCCGGCACGCCTTCGATGCCGCGCATCTCGACGACCGCTCCCTTGCCACCCATTTGCTCGGCCAGCCACTTGGCGCTGATCGCGCCGTAAGCGACCTGATCGTTGCTCACGAGATAGGCTTCGGGGGCAGTCACCGCCTGGTCGACCACAACCACAACGACGCCCCGGTCTGCCGCTTGCTTGATGGCGCCGTTGAGCGCCGTCCGGTCGGAGGGATTGATGATGATCGCGTTGGCGCCTGCCGAGATCAGGTTGCGAATGTCGGCAATTTGCTCCGTCGGGCCGGCGTTCCGATTGGCCAGGACCACCTTTTTCACCAACCCTGACGCCTTCGCCTGGGCCTTGATCGAGCAGATCATCTCCTCGCGCCAGCCGTTGCCGATCAATGTGTTCGACACGCCTACGACGTACTTTCCCTCAGCGTGCGCGACACCGAGCCCGCAGCCGGCTAGCCCCAGCGCGAGCATGGCAGACTTAGCATTCCGATTCATGTCATCTTCCTCTTAAATAAGACCGGTTACATCACAGCCGGAGTGTTTTCACGCCGGCTCGTCATTCAGCGATTGCGCCAACGTGGCGGTCGCTTTTCCGCGAAAGCCGTCATCCCCTCGACACGATCCTCAGATTGGAAAATCCGGAGAAGCGCCTCGCGTTCTATCCGCAGGCCTTCATCAAGCCCACAGCGATCCGTCGCCGCGATCAGTGCCTTTGTGGCGGCAAGCGACAACGGCGCATGGCGTGCGATACTCGCGGCAAGGTCGACGGCAGCACCGTCGACATTCGCATCGGGGACGACCTCGCAAATCAGGCCGATGTCTTTCGCGCACTGCGCGCTGATCGGCTCGCCCGTCAGCATCATTCTGGTCGCCAACTGGCGACCGACAAGGCGGGGCAGGCGTTGAGTGCCTCCGTCGCCTGCCAGGCCCCCGATCCTCACCTCCGGTTGTCCGAAACGCGCGCTTTCACCGGCCACGATCAGGTCGGCCATCATGGCGAGTTCGTTGCCGGCGCCAAGTGCCACGCCACGGACGGCGGCGATCAGGGGCTTGTGGAACGTGCCGATGCTGCGCCACGACGCCAGGCGTTCCTCGTCCAGGATCGCTTCGATGCCGCGCGCAACCATCTCATGAATGTCGGCTCCCGCGCAGAAGGCCTTCGCGTCGCCTGCGATCACCACAGCGCTGACCTTGTCGGAGGCCGCAGCGCTCGATAACTGAATGGCCAGGTCCTTGACCAGTGCGCCCGTCAGCGCGTTGCGGCGATGTGGCCGGTTGAGGCGAAGCAGCAAGACCCGATCGGCCGGATGTTCGATCAAGAGATGATTGTCGTCCCCCATCGCTCAGAGCCTGTGCATGTGAAGGCCGCCGTCGACACAGACGGCGTCCCCCGTCGAAAAGCGAAAGGCACCTTCAGCAAGCGCGGCAACCGCCTCACCGACGTCTTCGGGTTGGCCCCAGCGGCGGAGCGGGACGAGCCCTTCCGCTATGACCCGGTCGTATTTGGATTTGGAGGGGGCGGTCATCTCCGTCATCGTCATGCCCGGACGCACCTCGTAGACGTGGACGGCTGCCTCGGCGAGGCGGGCGGCGAACAGCCGCGTCATCGTCGAGAGCGCCGCTTTCGTGATGCAGTAGTCGGGTCGGTCGACGCCGAGGATCTCGACGTTCACCGACGTGATGTTGACAATGGAGCGAAACAGATCCGGGCTCCGGTCCGCAACCATTCTTCGGCCGAACGCTTGGCTCAGGAGGAACGGCGCACGCAGATTGACCCGCAGCGATCGGTCGAGGCTTTCGACCGGAAGGTCGAGCATATCGCCGCGCACGGTCGACGATACGCCGGCATTATTCACGAGTGTCGTCAGGCGGCCGAGGCGTTCCGCGGCATCCAGCAGGCCCACATGAAGGCCCTCCTCTCCAACGTCTGCCGAATGGAAACTAGCCCGCGATCCGGCTGCCTCCAACGCCGCGAGCGTGTCCCGAGCGGCCTCGTCCTCCTCCAGGTCGACAACGAGAATAGCGAAGCCGCGTTCGGCAAGGGAAAGACTGATCGCCCGCCCGATACCTCTGCGACCTCCAGTGACGATCGCGACCTTACCTCCCGCCGTCATGCTTTCACCGAACCGGAAACGAGACCACGCATGAAGAACCGTCCAAGCAGAACGTACAGCACCGCAGTCGGGGCGGCCGCGATGACCGCGCCTGCCATAACCACGTTCCAATCCACTGAATAATTTCCTGACAGATTGTTCAGCGCCACCGTAATCGGCTGAGCCGAGGGATTAGGAACGAGCGTCACCCCGAAGAGGAAGTCGTTCCAGATATTCGTGAACTGGAAAATGGCGGCGACCACGAAGGCTGGCGGCGAGAGTGGAAGAATAATCCTCCAAAAGATCTTGACGACGCCCGCAGCATCCACCCGAGCCGCCTCTATGAGGGACTTTGGAATGCTTTTGTAGTAATTTCCGAAGATCAGCGCGTTCACGGATTGCCCGTAAATGACGTGGACTGTGATCAGCCCCGTCAAAGTTCCATAAAGGCCGATCCTCTGGGTGAAGAAGACGAGCGGGATCAGGATGCTCTGGTACGGAATGAACATGCCGAAGACGATCAGGGCGGTGACAAGCCGACTGCCCTTGAAGCCCCACAACGTGAGGACATAGCCCGTGACCGAGCCGATCAGGCAGGACACGATTGTGGCGGTACCAGCAACGATCAAGCTGTTGACGAAGGATGGGGAGAGCCTATGCCAGGCTTCGGCGAAGCCCCCGCTGCTCAGCCGCGCGGGGAGCGTCCACATGGTCGCGACCGAGACTTCGGTCGCCGACTTCAAGCCGTTCACGACCATCATGTAAATGGGGAGGATGAACAGTGCTGAAAAGCCGATCAGAAGCACATATGTGAGGACGAGCCCAACCGAAGGAAGCGCGCGACGCCTCGGCAAAGCCCTCGTCAGTGCAAGGGAAGACATCACTCCGCCTCCCGCATGGTTCGAGCCAGATAGGGAACGACCACTGCTGCGACCATCAGCAGCATGACGACCGAGCCCGCAGCACCGACGCCGTAGCGAAGTGCGCGAAACGTGATCTCGAATACGAAGATACCGGGCACGTCGGTGGCGAAACCCGGCCCGGGTCCCGACATCGCGAAGATCAGATCGAAGATCTTCAAAGAGACGTGGCCGAGGATGATGAGATTTACGACCGTGAACGGGGCCAACATCGGCCAGGTGATCTTGCGGAAGTAGGTCCAGCCCGACGCGTTGTCGATCAAGGCGGCTTCCTTGATGTGGGCGGGGATCGTTCCAAGCCCCGCCAGGAATGTCGCCATGGCGAAACCCGAGAGCTGCCACGCAGCAGCAATCGCGACGGCGATCAAGGCAACAGGAATCCCGATATCGAACTGGACGCTGGCTATGCTCGGAAAAACGGAAGACAAGGCGTCGTTCAGCGGAGGCCAGACGGTCGGATCGGTGAGCCATCCCGGTTTGAATGGGCCAAGCCCGAGAAGCGCCAGCAGGCGGTTGAAGCCCATACCATCGACAAGTACGTTGACCCCACTATCGGGGTTGAACATCCATCGCCAAGCAACTCCAGTGACAATGAAGGAAATCGCATACGGAAACAGGAACACGGCGCGGAACAGTGCCCGCCCCGGAATGTATTTGTCGACCAGCAGTGCGAGCACCAGGCCGAGTCCGACAGATCCGGTCAGGAACAGCACCGTGAAAATGATCGTATTGCGAAGGTCGGCCTGAAACCTGGGGTTAGAGAACAGCGCCGAGTAGTTCCGAAAAATAGGTGTCGTGAAGCCCCCACCCATGTGGATGGGGGACCAATCCGACAGCGAAATCAGTACGGTCAGAACGATAAAGACGTATACGAACACGAGCGTCGTCGCGATCACAGGGGCTACAATCAGCAGGGGCGCGACGCGCTCGCGGAAAAACCTGATCCAGACACGCCGCGAGCGAAGCGCGGAGTGCTCCTTCGCGGCGGTGCCAAGGTGGCCTCGGCCACCTTGGGCATGGTGATCCAGCGATGTCACCCCTTGATGCTTTCCTGCGCGGACGCGAGCGCCGCGGCGAAACGGTCCACATTCTTGTTGACCACGAAGGCGGTCAAAGCATCGAAATGAGCCTGCAAGAACGAATTGGGAACCTGCTCGCCGTTGACGCTCGAGCCGATGAACTTGTTGGTGGCGAACTTGTCGTATGACCACTTCAGGTACGGCGTGAGCTTGGACTTGTCGACGTCGAGGCGCGGCGCAACCGCCCCCTTCTTCAGGCTGAACTCGGCCTGTGCCTCCGCCGAACCCACCGTCTTCAACCAGTTCCGCGCTTCCGTTGCGTTTGGAGCCCCTTTTGCGAGCGGGAAGCAATCAGTGACGATGATGAACACGTCGTCCGTCCCTGGATGGCTGACCCAGCCGAAATCCTCGCCGTCTTTGGCGTCGGCCTTGCGGAACTCGCCGTAGGCCCAGTCGCCCATCATGTTGAATGCCGAGGTGCCCTTGATCACCCGCCCGACGGCCTGATCCCAACTCAGGGCCGAATGGTCATTGTTCTGAAACTCCAGCATTCTCAGGTGAATCTTCATCGCCTCCTTCATCTCGGGCGAGTTGAACGAGAGCGCGCCGCTCCATAGTTTTTGCGTCTGATCATAACCGAGCACGCCGTTGAAGGTGTTCTCGAACATGCGGGCGTTCGCCCAGATACCATTGTCGCCGATTGCCAGCGGGTTCACACCCGCCTTCTTGAGTTTCTCAGCCGCCGCGAAGAACGCGTCGAAAGTAAGCTTATCTCCGATTTCAATGCCATGCTGCGCAAGTAGTTTTTTGTTGAACCAGACCTCGTTGCAGCGGTGTGCCCCGACGTGTACGGCGTAGTACTTCCCGTCTTTTCGGATTAAATCGAGCACGGCCGGCGGAATTTGATCAATCCAGCCTTCGCTCTTATAGAGGTCGGCGATGTCTTCCACGAAACCCGGTTCGACGTACTGGTTGAAGAACGCGGTGCCGGAATTTCCCTGCCAACTGTCCGGCGGGTTTCCGCCGGCCAGGCGAGCTTGCAGAACGGGCTGCGCGTTGATACCACTGCCGCCCGCAATCGTCGCGTTTACGACCTCGGTTCCAGGATATTTGTGAGCATAGGCGCTCGTAAGCGCATCCAGCGCCGCCGCCTCGCCACCCGACGTCCACCAGGAGAAGATTTCTAGTTTGCCGGCCGCCCGTGCCGGCACGGCACCCCAAAGGGTACCCAAGCTGGCTGTGCCCGCGACCGCAAGGCTGGACTGCATCAGCCCACGGCGTGTGAAATCAGTCGTCATCAAACCCTCCCCTTTTTTACCCGCCAAGAGCTCGGACGGGTCCGTTGGTCAACACGTCAGCGTCTCGGCACCCAGCGATCGGTCAGCGGGCCGAACTGAAGCTGCACGGTCTTGAGTTCGGTGAACTCGTCGATCGCGAAGCGACCTTTTTCGTGCCCCACCCCGCTGTGCCGGTGGCCGACGAGCGGAAGTTCTGGCGCCCCCGCTATGAATGTGTTCACCTCGACGGTGCCGGAGCGGATCTCGCGGGCGCATCGGAAAGCGGTATCGACGCTGGATGTCCAGACGCCGGTCGCAAGGCCATAAACCGTCCCGTTGGCGATGCGGATCGCTTCGTCAACCGTATCGAAGGGGATGATGGAGAGGACCGGGCCGAAGATCTCTTCCTGCGCGATGCGCATCGTAGGCGTCACGTCGGCGAAGACGGTCGGCTCCACGAAATATCCCGACACGCCGCCGCGGTCCTCCGTCGCCGTGCCGCCGAGCACCAGGGTCGCACCGTCGTCTTTGCCGGCCTGGATGTAGGCGGTGATCGTTTCATATTGCTGCCGCGAGATGACCGGACCGACCTTGACAGATGGGTCGAGCGGGTCTCCGAACGGCACGGAAGCCATGAGATCCGAAACCGCTTCGGAGAAGCGATCCGCTATACTTCTTTGCACGAGGAGACGCGTGCCGCTGACGCAGCATTGGCCCGCATTGTGCAAGATTCCGAACACGACCTTGTCTGCAGCCGCGTCGAGGTCGGCATCCGCGAACACTACGTGTGCGGCTTTGCCGCCGAGTTCGAGCGAGACCCGCTTCAGCGTGTCGGCCGCATAGTGACTGATTTTCTTGCCTATCTCAGTCGATCCCGTGAACGACACCATCGCTACGTCGGGGTGCTGGCATAGGGTCGCGCCTAGAGATGAGCCGGAGCCGGCGAGGACATTCACCACCCCGCGCGGGAACTCAGTTGCAAGCATTTCACCAAGCCGAAGCGCAGTGCCCGAGGTCAGCTCGCTGGGCTTGACCACCGCTGTGCAGCCAAGCGCGAGCGCGAAGGGGAGCTTCTGGCTCAGAATGAGAAGCGGGAAATTCCAGGGCGTGATCATCGTCACGACCCCGATCGGTTGGCGGAGCACCAGGCCGATGGTCTTGTCGCCAAGGTTGTCGTAGGTATCCCCGTAGGAGTGTCGGGCCAGGGTTGCGGCATATTCCCAAAGCTCGATGGAGACGTCGATCTCGCCTTCAACGGACGAGACGGGCTTGCCTCCCTCGAATGCCTCGATGAGCGCCAGTTCCCTCCTGTTTTCCCGGATAAGTGCCGCGACCCGCAAAATGACGCGCGCTCGCTCCGCTCCGGTCATTTTGGGCCAAGGCCCCTCCTCGAAGGCTCGCTTGGCCGCTGCAACGGCGGCCTCCGCGTCCGCTTTTTCGGCACGGGGGTACCGACTGACCGGAATACGGTGGGCTGGGCTGCTGCGTTCGATCCAGTCCCGCGATGCGCCGCCCTCCACCAACACGCCGTCGATTAGAAGCTTGAACTCCTGTGGGGAGCTGGGAAGCTCCCATGCTTGCGTTTTGGCCTGGCTTTTCATCGTTCACCAATATGTGCGTTGGCTGTGTAACCGGTTACATAAACCCAAGTCAAGCGATCTCGGCAGTACTCCTCGCGCCTTCTTGTCAGGTCGGGAGGGAGACCCAAGCTCCATCATCTCGGCTCGAGTCGAGGGCGCACTCGCATAGGCTGACGCCGCGAAATCCCTCTTCGACTCCGGGATGAGGGTACGACGACGTCGCTGACCCGTTCGCCGGGTCCAAAGCGTCCGCAAAATCGGTGTAGAGGACTGCGAGAGCCTCGAGGTATCCCTCAGGATTTCCGGCCGGCAGCGTCACTTCGCCAGCGCCTTGGCGCGTCATCTCACGCTGGCCGCGATGCAGGATTGTGTCAGCCTGGCCGAGTCGTCCGATTTGCAACGTTTCCGGCGCCTCCTGCCGCCACTCGAGGCTTCCTTCTGATCCGACGATTTTGAATCGTAAGCCGTTTCTGTGGCCAGGGGCGGCCTGCGTCGCCCAGATCAAGCCGGCGAAGCCGCCATCGAATCTAAGTTGAACGACGTCGCAATCGTCGAGCTTTCGGCCGGGCACAGTGGTCAGCATGGTGGCGGACACCTGAGCGACGGTTTTTCCCGTCACGAACTCAAGCAGATTGAAGGCATGCGTGCCCACGTCCCCCAAGGTTCCGGTCGGACCGGCTTTGGTTGGATCTGTGCGCCAGGCTCCCGCCTTGGCGCCGAGGTGTTCAGGCTTGTCCGCGAGCCACTCCTGCAGATACTCGGCATAGGCGAAGCGGATGTCGCCGATGTCGCCGGCGAGCGCCCGCGTCCGAGCTTCGCGCACCATCGGGAAACCGCAATAGGTGTAGGTCATCCCGAAGAACGTCCCCCTGTCGCGCGCCATGCTCCTCAGCGTTCGTGCTTCTTCGAGCCCGTTCACCAGAGGCTTGTCGCAAATCACGCCGATGCCCGCTTCGAGCAACGCGTGGCAGGCCTCGAAATGGAGGTGATTAGGGGTGACCACAGCGACCGCTCTGACGCCGTCGGATCGGCGCCTTTCCGACGCTACGAGAGCATGGACGTTGGAATAGATGCGAGCGGCCTCGACGCCCAGAGCTTCTCCGGCCGCGCTGGATTTCGTAGCCTCGGACGAGAAAGCACCGGCTTTGAGATCCCAGCGACCACTCAGGCGCATCGCGGCCCGGTGGAAAGGGGCAAAAAACGACCCTGCCCCGCCACCAATCATGCCGATCGGTAACCGCTTACGTAGGTGCAAGTCCGACGCGAGACGATACACATTGCTCTCCGTGATTTGTGGTGCGCCTAAGCGCCCGCTTTTGGTTGGGCCGTCGACGCTCGGACGATCAGTTCGGGCGATGGCACGTCACCAAGAATCGCGGAACGCCCTTCCAGAAGATCGGCAAGGTACCGCCCCGTCATTGCGCCGACTTCCGCGTCCGGGACCCGCATGGTGGTGAGGTTCGGCGTAAGAAGCTGGGCGAGATCAACGTCGTCGAATCCTGTCACCGAGACATCGGTCGGAACGCGAATATCCATGTTGCGCGCCTGCAGGATGCACCCGATCGCCAGATAATCGTTGCCGCAGATGAGCGCCGTCGGGGAGTCAGACGTCGACATCACCGCTTCGAACGCCTTCATGCCATCCTGAACCTTCCAGGCGCCCTCGACGAAGTGTCGCGGCTTTACCGCAAGCCCATGCTCCGCAAGGGTGTCGCGAACCCCCGCTTGGCGCGCACGTGCGCGATCGTTGAAGGCCGTTGTCTGCGCGATCAAGCCGAAGGAACGATGGCCGAGTTCGAGGAGGTGCTCGGTGATGACGCTAAAAGCGCGGTAATTGTCGTAGCCGACGATCTGTCGCGTCGGAACGCTTCCCGGCCTGACATAGAGAAGAACATGCGGTGTCCCTTGCTGATCCAAGAGAGCGAACAGCTCTTTTGGTTGATCGGCGCCGACTAGGACCAGAGCCTCGACACCGCGTTCGACCATGGTCTTCGCCTGGTGGGTCGCCGCATGCGCATCATAATGGGTGCAACTTATGAGAAGGTCGTAACGGGCCTTCGAAAGGGTCGATTGCAGCGTCTCAACGATGCGTGCGAAGTTCTGATGGTCGAGCGTGGGCATGATCGCGCCTACCGTGCGGGTGCGATTTGTCGCAAGCGCGATCGCTGAAGCGTTCGGAACCCACTTCAATCCTCTGATAGCGCTCTGCACCCGCTCCCGCACTTCTGGGGAGACCGCATCCGGGGTATTTATGACGCGCGACACGGTCGCGGTGCTGACCTGCGCGGCCTGGGCAACATCCGCCAGTCTCGGCTGTCTGCTGTTTTGCGCTCGCGCACTCATCACGTCCCCATTTGGCCAACCGTCTCGTGCTTCGGTCCGGTGTCCCGTGACGATAGTCTGATTGGGGCAGGTCATGCGCAAGGACTCTCCCGGTCGCTTTCGCTCAGACACCTCACGGCGCGGTCGAGGCAAAGCTTTGCCACTTCGGGGGCTGGACGCCGCCAAAGGTCGTCCCGCGAGAAGATTTCGATTTCGAAGAGGCCGCTGTAACCCGCTTGACGCACTGCGCGCGTGAGTCCGGCCACATCGGCGACGCCGTCGCCCATGACCCCGCGATCCATCATCGGGTCGGAGGCGTCGAGTTTCGAGTCGCACAGATGGTGGCCGAGAATGCGCGATCCGGCGCGCGCGATCGCGGCGTAGACCTCCGGGTCCCACCAGACATGGTAGATGTCGGTGATCACCCCCAGGCAGGGGCCGAACAGGTCGCAAAGGTCCAGAGCCGAGCTAAGTGTGTTGACGACGCCGCGCGCCACTGTCAGGGCAGGATGAAAAGGCTCCAAGGCCAGCTTGATCCCGGCGCTCGCAGCATATGGCAAAACGGCCTCGAGGCCTTCCGCCACGTGCCCGCGGGCTTGCGAAAGGTCTCGGACGTCGGTCGAAAGACCTCCAGGCACGATCAGCAGAACATCGGCGCCCAGACGGGCTGTAAACTCGATTTGCATCCGGGTGAGATCAATCGACTTTTGTCGATCCGCCTTGGTTGCCCCGACAAAAAAACCCCCACGGTTTAGCGCCGTGACCGCTAGGCCCGCATCCCGGATGCGCGCGCCTGCAACTTCGGGCGACAAGCCTCCGAGGTGCTCGGACCAGACCCCCACGCCACCTGCGCCGACATTCGTCACGACGGAAAGGAATTCGGGAAACGGCAGGTCCCAACCGAACGTGGCGTGATTGAAGGCGATGCGCCGGGCTAAATCCACCGTCAGAACCTCTGGACAAGACTTTTGTAACCGCTTACACACCGCTCTACCCTAGTCAAGGGCGGGCCGGTCGACCGGCGTGGGGACCAAGCCGGATGCAAGGTGTCGAACTAATCAGGCTGAGTAAGTCCTACGGTGCGGTGCGCGTCGTGAAGGATATCGACCTGTCGTTCGGGTCAGACGAGTTCGTCGTGCTGGTTGGCCCTTCCGGTTGCGGGAAGACCACGACGCTGCGGATGGTGGCGGGGCTCGAATCGATCACATCGGGAGATCTCATGATCGGGGGCACCCGCGCTAATGAGCGCTCCCCGGCCGATCGGGACATTGCGATGGTGTTCCAGAACTATGCGCTCTATCCGACTATGAACGTCTACGAGAACATGGCTTTTGGATTACGCAATCGACGCGTACGACGCGCCGATGTCGATCGGGAAGTTCGACGCGCGGCCGACGTGCTTGGCATCGAAGCGTTGCTCGACCGGAGGCCGCGACAGTTGTCGGGCGGGCAGCAGCAGCGGGTCGCGCTCGGGCGGTGTCTGGTCCGCCATCCGAAACTCTTTCTGTTCGACGAACCTCTCTCGAATTTGGACGCGAAGCTGCGGCTCGAGATGCGACAGGAGCTGAAGCGGCTCAAAGCACGAATCAGCGCCACTTCGATTTACGTCACTCACGACCAGGTCGAGGCCATGACGCTTGGAGACCGGGTCGTCGTGATGTCGCACGGCACCGTTCAGCAGTGCGGCACGCCGGAGGAAATCTATCATCGGCCGTGCAACGTGTTCGTCGCGACCTTCATCGGCTCACCCCCAATGAATCTCCTCCCGGGATCTTTGGTGCGGGATGGCGGGGTTCTTACGTTCCGCTCAGGTCCGACCGTCTATGCCGTGCCGGCTAACCTCGACGCGGCGCTCGCCACGAGGGCACCGGGCGGCGTTCTTCTCGGTATTAGACCGGAGCATGTGCGGCTCACAGACGGCTTCGGCGTCCCGGGCGAGTCGGTCGCCGGCACGGTCGATCTCACCGAGCTCCTTGGGTCGGAGCAGCTCGTCCAGGTTCGCGTTGGCGAAGCCCGGCTGACAGTGACCCGGGTCGACCCCTTCCTGCGCCTGAACCCTGGACAGCCCGTCTCTTTGAGTTTCGCGCCGGAGCACATCCATCTGTTCGATCCCGAAACGCAGAGCACACTGACCGCCGGGCTCAAGCGGGACACGGCGCAGGATCAGGCGAGCGAGCACCGTTCAACCTTCGCGGCGGCAGTGCACTGAATCTAAGCGAAACCGAGAAAGGAACCAGATTGTGTTGCTCCAGGGCATGAAGGTCGTCAGCTTTTGCCACTACCTGCAAGGACCCGCGTGCACGCAATACCTTGCGGACATGGGTGCCGACGTGATCAAGGTCGAGCCCGCCAAGGGGCCTTTCGAGAGAGGGTGGTCAGGCGCCAATGTATTCGTCGGCGGTGTCAGCGGCTTCTTTTTAGCGGCCAACCGCAACAAGCGAAGCCTGAGTGTCGATCTCAAGGATCCCGACGGCAAGACCCTGATCCTGCGCCTCATCGAGGAGGCCGACGTGGTCGTCGAAAACTTTCGTACGGGCGTCATGGAGAAACTTGGCCTCACCTATGACGACCTGCGCAAGCACAAGCCTGACCTCATCTACGCCAGCGGAACCGGCTGGGGCCTGCGGGGTCCAATGGTCGGCACCACGGCGCAGGATTTGATCATCCAGGCGCGCTCCGGTCTTGTCGCTGCGACGGGCCCTCAAGACCGGCCCACGGCGATCGGCTGCGCCATCGTCGACCAGCACGGTGGCGCTCTGCTCGCGATGGGCATCGTCGCTGCTTACGTAAAGAAGCTGAAGACGGGCCAGGGAACCCACGTCCAAGGAAGCCTTCTCAATTCGGGTCTCGACCTGCAGACAGAACCGCTGACCAACTACATGTCGAGCCGTCCTGGCAGTCAGGTCTTCAAGCGCCAGGACAACCTTATTTCGTGGTTCCACGAGGCGCCCTACGGAGTCTACAAGCTCGCCGACAGAACGGTCGTAATCCCGACCAACGAGATCGCCAAGGTTGCGACGGCGCTCGACAGCGCAACACTGCGCGAAATGCAACACCTCGACCGCTACGACCATCGCGATGAACTCGCGGCCGCCGTCGCGGCCGCTGTCGCGACATGGACCTACGCAGATCTCTGCAAGGTCTTCGATGCTCAGGGGGTCTGGTACGGGATCGTGCAGGACTACGAAGATGTTGCGGCCGATCCGCAGATCGCCGCGAATGATGTCTTCCGCGAGGTCGATGTCAACGGCGAAACTGCGACGTTGGTCAACCACCCGCTTCGCTACGACGGTCAGGTCCCGGATCTGCACACGCTTTCGACCGCGCCCGGTTCACACACCGTCGAGATCCTGACTCAGCTTGGTTTGAGCCGCGCAGAAATCCAGCGATTGCTCGCCAAAGGCGCAATTCATGCAGCCGAAGACGCGCCTTCCCAAGCGGCGGAATAGCAAAATGGAGGTCAAAATGCGACTCGACGGCGGCGTCCTCATCGCCAACATCACGCCTTTCAAAGACGACCTCAGCGTCGATTGGGACGACATGGCCCGTCGTATCCGCGACTTGGCCTCGGTTCCGGGGATCCGGGGCTTCGTGGTCAACGCCTTTGCAGCCGAGGCGCCGGCACTCTCGCCCGAGGAACGCCAACGTGCGGTCGCGGTGCACCGGGAATGCGCGCACCCGGATCAGGCGGTTGTCGCCGCGATCCTCGACTGGGCGCCTCCCGCAACGATCCGACGCGGCGAAGAGGCGAGAGAGGCGGGCGCCGACACGGTAATGGTCTGCGCCCCCTACCTGTCGGCTTACAACGCCAATCACAGCCCGGAGTACGCGTTCCACTATCACAAAGAGATCGCGGACGGCCTCGATATGCCGATGATGCTCTTCCAGCTCGCGTCCGGCGATCAGCTGTCCTACCCGCACGAAAGCCTGGTCAAGATGGCGGCCGAGATCGACCATGTGGTCGCAGTGAAAATGGCGCAGGCCGCCGACTGCGTGCGCTACGATCGGGACTACTATGCGCTGAAATCCTTGAGCAAGAAAATCGTCTGCCTTCCGTCGGTCGGTTCGACGTTCTTTCACAACCTGTCCACGGGCGGCGACGGCATCCTCTCCGGGCTTGCAGCACTGGCGCCCTACGAATGCGTCGAGATGCTCCGACTGGTCGAACGCGGCGACCTGCACGCCGCCCAGGCGCTGCACAAGCGGCTCGCTCCGCTCAATCACGCGATCTACGGCTTCCCTTACGCGGACCTCCATACTCGCTACAAGGAAGTCGCTTACATGGCCGGTGCCATCGCCTCGCCCACCGTTCGCTCACCGCAGTTGCGGATGCAGCAACCGGAGCTCGATCGCTTGCGAAAGGCCCTCGCGACCGCAGCGATCCGACCACTGCCGCAGGCAGACCCGACCCAGAGTCGACTGGTCGCGTGACAAGTGTCTGTCGGACCGCCGCTGAAACGGTCCGTCGAACTCTATTTTCCCAAGCGGCGTCGTTCTCCCTAACGAAGGGCGCGCCCCCGGATCGTCCGAGGCCAGAATATGCTGGATGAATACGACTTCATCATCATCGGCGCAGGCTCGGCCGGCTGCGTGCTGGCTGACGAACTCAGCAGGGACCCGCACCACCGTGTCCTGGTGATCGAGGCAGGCCGGCGGGACTGGGCGCCGATGATCCACATGCCGGCAGGAATCCAGAGTTTGATCGAGGGCACGTCACACAATTGGGCGTTCCGCACCGTGCCTCAGAAGCATCTGAACAATCGGCGCATGTTCATCCCACAGGGAAAGGCGGTCGGCGGAACGAGTTCGATCAACGGTATGATCTACATTCGCGGCAGCCGCCAAGACTACGACGGCTGGGCAGGGCTCGGCTGCAAGGGCTGGAGCTATGACGATGTCCTGCCGTTGTTCAAAACTCTGGAGGCAAATTCACGAATTCGAGACGACTTCCACGGCAACGACGGCCGTTTGCATGTCACCGATTTCACGCACCTCAATCCGCTTACGTCCGTGTTCCTGGAGGCGTGCAAAGAGAACGGCATTCCGCAGAACGACGATTTCAACGGAAAGCAGCAACACGGCGCGGGACATTTCCAATATACGGTCAAGAACGGCAGGCGTATGAGCGCCGCGCGAGCCTTTCTGCATCCTGCGAACCGATCTCGCCGCAATCTAGATGTCGTGCCGAACACTCTGGTCGGCAGGATCGTCGTCGAGCGGGGGCGGGCAACGGGCGTCGAGATCGTGAGCCGCCGCGGCGAGCCCAAGGTGATCCGCGCGGCCCGGGAGGTGATCGTCAGCGCCGGCGCGTTTAATTCGCCCAAAGTTTTGCTTCTTTCGGGCATTGGCCCTGCCGACGAACTGCGGGCTGTCGGGGTACCGGTCGTCCATGACCTGCGTGGCGTGGGAAGGGGACTCCAAGATCATCTCGACGCAGCGACGATCTACAGGGCAACGACGAAATTGACCTACGACGGCGCCGGCCGGTTTCCCAGCAAGTACATACATGGAGCCAGGTACCTGCTGTTTCGATCGGGTCCTGTCACTTCTTCTGGCTGCGAAGCGGTCGCGTACACAAAGAGCGAGCCAGGACTAGAGCAGGCGGACATCTCCGTCCACTTCCTCCCGGCCTGGGTCATTGAGCACGGCTTCACCAAAATGCCCGGCAACGGGATCACGCTTCACAACAACAATATGCGCCCTCTAAGCCGGGGGGAGGTCAAGCTGGCCTCGAACAACCCTGCAGACGCGCCGCTGATCGATCCCAACTACATGTCGGACCCCGCCGACCTCGCCAAAATGATCGCCTGCGTCCGTATTGGCCGAGAGATCATGGAATCAAAGGTGTTCAAACCCTACGTCAGCGGCCCTTATGCGCCCACGCCCGACATCAGGAGCGATCAACAGATCCTCGAGTACGTCAAGCAGTCTGCCGAGACGGATTACCACCCGGTTGGCAGTTGCCGGATGGGGACCGACGCCGACGCAACGGTCGATCCGGAACTGAAGGTACGCGGCCTTGACGGACTCCGCGTGATTGACTCATCGATCATGCCCACGCTGATCGGCGGTAATACGAATGCCGCAAGCATCATGATCGGGGCAAAAGGGGCGGCCATGATCCTTTCAGGCGAGAGCGGCTCCCTGGCGAAGAGCGCGAGAGCCGCTTAGCGCTGCTGGTGCACGGGACGCATTGTCCTGCTCATACGCCGGCCTGATCCTGCTCGAGGGCTCGGTCGGGCTCCAAAGTCATACAGGTGTCCCACTGCCGCAAAGGTGACCTTTCAATCTCCCGCCCACCCCTCAGTGAAACGGAACAGCTCGCCGCGATTCGTTCCAAAAGATACATTATGCGAATCAGAATTCCTGGTTTACGCCAGTGTGTTGGCGGGCCAGAGCTCCAAAATGTCATCCGATCGTCCGCGTTTGAAGGCTCTGGCGCGCGTCGAGAGCCGAAGCCTCCTGCTCGCTCGTGAGCCGCTACCCCTGCCCTGCTAAATAAAGAGGCGCAAGAGGTTTGGACGTTTCCCGGTCGTTCGCCTTCGTGAACGCGATCACGGCCGCCCAGACCCCGGCCGAAATCGGCGGCCACCTCGTCCGGCTCGCCAAGGCATTCGGCTTTTCGTCGGTCTACGGCGGGCTCGTGCCGCGCGGCCGGACATCAAGAAAGGAGATCGAACCCCTGACTCTGGTCCAGCATGTGCCGGAGGAATGGGGCGCACGCTACAACCATCGCGGTTACCTGTTCCGGGACCCCGTGTTCCACCGCCTGCAGGCGGACACAAAGCCGTTCACTTGGACCGACAGTTACGACTCTCACGGCAGCGAGGCTGACCGCAAAGTCGTGGCGGACGAGGCTGGCGCCTTCGACCTGACCGACGGCTTCGTTGTCCCGGTCATTACGCTCGACGAGCGGATCGCGGCCGTGTCGTTCGGCGGCAATCAGGTCACGCTCGATCCGGAGGATGCGGGCAGGCTGTCGTTCGCCGCAACCTGCGCCGTGGGCCGATTTTTGCAATTGCACGCGATGGTCGGAGGCTCGCTGGCGCGTCTCAGCCCGCGCGAGCGCGAGTGCCTGCTCTGGTCGAGCGAGGGTAAGGCAGAGGCGGATATCGCGGCCATTTTGGGCGTCTCGACCTCGACAATCAGTAAGCATATCGCTTCGGCGCGCAACAAGCTTTACGCCATCAACAAGACGCACGCGGTCGCGATCGCGCTGAAACTGAACGCTTTATAATGGCGCACTCTTAATGCCTGACAGCTCTCGGAACCATCATCATCTGTGCTGCAGAAACTGCGCCGGCTGACAAAGAATGTGTGATCGGCTTCCTCAACCAGCGCAGCCGAACGCGAAGAGCTGACCGATGCTGTTGAAAAACGTTTTCGGTCCCCGCAACTCGAAGAGATGCCGTCTCGGTTTGGCAGTTGCATTGATGACCTGGCTTGCCGCCTCTGCCGCCGATCCCGGTTTCACGCCGGGATGAGAACCTCGGGCCGGATCAAACGCGCCATCCGCCGGAGGTTCTGCGCGATGGCCACCATCAGGAACTCGTCATGCGCTCCGCTGAGGCCGCGTAGCCGCATGCGCTCGAAGCCGAGCGTCGTCTTCAGGTGCGCGAACAGCATCTCGACCTTCTTTCGCTCATCACGCGAGCGCGCGAACTCCGGTGTAGGATGAGACCGCCACCCTACTCTTCCCTTCGGATTACCCGGTGCGGCCTCCAAAGGTTTTCCTCCGAAGTGACTTCGATCGGTCGCATCCGCATTTGCAGCCGACATCCCCCCGGCTTCCGCCGGTTCCCTGCCTCTATTCCGGCGACCTGGCGGAGCTTCTGCGGAGCCGAGGGCTGCCGGCGCTCGTGGATCAGCTGGTCGCCTGGCTCGAAAAGGCCGCAGCCGTCGAGCTGATCAATCCCGTCCAGGGATGGGAGCCGGTTCGACGCGACGACATCGATGATTTGGTGGTCGCCGATCCGGCGTGGCTGCGCGGCGTTCCCGGTCCGACGAGCGGATGTGACGTCTTCCTTGCGGCGTTGTTCACCGCCGACGCACCGCGCAGGATCCACTGCGTGTTCGCCGCCGACCGGAAGGTCCCGATCAGTCACCGGCTCGGCGATGCTCTGGGCAATCCCGAAGGAGTGATGAGGCTCACGTTCGTTGCATGGTCCGGCAAGACGCCGAGCGGCGAACCATTCGTGGCCGATCATTACGCTCCCGAGACGGTCAGGGACGTCGCGTCACTCTACGCGCGTGCTCAGGCGCTGGGCTGTCGCTCGACGCTAGAGGTCAAGCTCGGGTTGTTGGCGTCTCGCACTCGGCGCCCTTTCGCTGCCACGGCCGTTTGTGCGGTCATTTTGATGGCGCGGCGCCCGTGCGAGGTGATCGGCCAAGGGTCCGTCCTTGAAATCATACCTTACCTCATAGAACTGGAAGGGAACGACGACCTGTCGGCCGCCAGCAAGAAGCGTGTTCGCTTGGCGGCGCATCGGGACATGATCTCGCCCAGCCTGCTCCGGCGCGCCTCCGGCGTGCCAGAGGCGGTCGTCCCGTTCAAATGGGGCTCCTCGGCTGCGGCAGCGTCGGATCGAAGATCGCGATGCACATGGCCCGCATAGGCAGTCCTCCCGCCAACGCCGTCGACAGGTCGGTGATGCAGCCTCACAACTATGCGCGGCACGCACTGGTGCCGGGCCGATTAGTCGATGCGTCGTTGATGCCGCCCAAGGCTGTCACGCTCGCCATGTCACTGCGGGGTCTCGGCCCGCAGCTCGAGGCTCACCACCAGGATGTTCTCCGACGACCGAAAGAAGCCTTTCCCAAGCTTTTCCCGAATACGCTGGACTTCGCCGTCAACGCGACCGGCTCGCTCGCCGTGCGGGAAAGCCTATGCCTGCCTGACGTTCTGCCGACACGGGCCAGGATTGTAGAGTCGTGCCTGTTCGGCAAGGGCCGTGTCGGATACCTGTCCGTCGAAGGCTGCGAGGCGAATCCTTCGACCTTCGACCTCGTCGTCGAAGCCTTTCGCATCATGTCGGAGCATCCTGGCATCGGAGATGTGGCGTTCAATTCGGCACCGGACGAAGTGCATATCGGCCAGGGGTGTTCTTCGCTGACCTTCCCGATGTCCGACGCGCGTCTTTCGGCGATGACGGCGCCCATGGCGGAATGCCTGTCGGCGTGGCAGGGCAAGGGGCTCCCTCAAGACGGGGGCGAGATCCTGCTCGGGCTGACGCCCGAGGACGGTCTGGGTCAGACTTGGATCCGGCGCCCGGTGTCTCCCGTCCAGGTCGTTCAAGGGAACGGGCACGGACGGCAGGTCAGGATCGGCGGCCACGCGCACGGAAAAATCATGGAGGAAATCCGGGCGAGACCCGAGGTCGAAACCGGAGGGGTGATCGTCGGCCGCTATTCGGACATCGCCGATGCGTTCCATGTGGTTGATGTCCTTGCCGCTCCGCCCGGCAGCAAGTTCTCCGCCTGCGAATTTCGTCTCGACACTGGCACGCTTCGCCGACAGATCGCGGATCTGGTCGACGCCACGGGAGGCGCCCTTCACGCGCTCGGAACCTGGCACAACCACCTGGCGCCATCGGGACCCTCTGGGCTGGATGCGCGCACCGCCTGGCTGCTGGCCGAACTGCAGTTCTCCCCCGTGCTGCTCCTCATCCACACCCCTGCGGGCTACACCTTTCTGAGCGCCGAGGCGGGGGAGGCTGGCGGTTCCGTCCGCAATGTCAGCGCGGGAACGACAGGAGGAAGCGCTCGAGCAAGTTGCCATCCCTGTTAAGGACAGCATGGATGGTAAGCGGCCATTCGCTTCGGGTGGATTTCGGTGAGTGCGAGCCCGCGATCCGAGCGACTACGTCGCCAGCGTTCTGGATTTAGTGGGCTCGGCGACCTTAAAGACATTCTCGCGATAAAAACGAATTGGAAAACCAAGCTGAACAGCCGCATCATCGGCCTTAACCTGAATTGAAAGCGGCTGATGTTGCAGTTCGAACCAACATGGCGATTTACCAGCCCGGGTGCAGCGCCGCGCGGCGTCGTCAATGCGTTCTACACATTCATCGAGCGGGTCGCCGCGCAGGGCAATGTCTGGCAGAATGTCGAACGGTTCAAAGCCTGCTTTGGAGCAGCCGGCCGCAGCAGCAGTGTGAGCTGGGCTTGGTCCGATCTTAACGACGCGATGTTCAGGGCCTCTGACAACGCTCCACTATTCATCGAGGCCTTCTACGACGCGTGCGCCGAGCGCCGAGACATGGGCTTGGCGGTGCCCGACCTCGGCCTGATTAATCGCATGCCGGCGGAGGAGGATGCCGGATATGAGATCCGGCCGCCGCACCTAATCGCTACGAAGGCCTACGCGCCCATCGAAGTGCCGAGAACTCTATCGCTGGCGGAGCAGGCGCGCCCGTTGATCGAGGAGAGCTTGACCGCCTCGGAGCGCCTCATGAACGAGGGACAGGGCGCCGCGCAGTGCAGGAGACGCTGTGGCTGCTGGAGACGATCGTGACTGCTTTCCGCGGCACCGGAGGCGAAGACGTGATGGTCCAGGGCAAGTATTTCGTGACAATCGTGAAGGAGATGAGGGCGAAGGGCCGCGGCAGGGCGCAGGAGCAGATCCTAACCTGGATGACGACCCTGCACGGCTATCTGTCGTCACCGACGGGCGGCGGCGTGCGCCACGGCGTCGATTTAAAGGAGGGCATCGCTATCCAGCCGCACGAGGCCAGGCTCTACTGCAATCTGGTGCGCAGCTATCTCACCTTCATGATGGAGGAGCACGAACGGCAGACAGCCGGCGGGCTGGAAAGCTTCTCATGACCATCGCCATCGCATGGCTGCGCCGGATCGGCGGCACCGTCGAGCTTCTGCTCGCCTCGGACAGCCGCCTCAGGAGCTTCGGTGCAATGGATCAGGCGCAGAAGCTTTTTCGCCTGCATAGGGGCGATTGCGCTCTAGCGTTCTGCGGCGATGCGCAGGTAGCCTATCCCTTCTTCATTCAGGTCGCGACCACGCTGGACAATCATATTAAGACCCGCACCCGGGCAGCTGACCTGACGCAGCTGATCTCAATTGCGGGGCAACTGCTTAACCAGCTGATCGGCGCTTGGGACATACTCCTGCAGGACAAGACACGCGAGCTGAGCGGGACGCGCATCCTGTTCGGCGGATGGTCGCCGGAGCTACAGCGGTTTGAGGTCGGCTTCTTCAAGTTCGACCAGGGCACATTCAGGTTTCACCACAAAAGGGCCCGGACCATTCATCCATGGCACGAGTCGAAAAGGTCGCTGGTGTTCCTCGGGGACTATGAAGCGGATTACATGGACACGCTACGAGACGTCCTCGAACTTCGTCATGGCCGGCCGGAACAAAGGAACAACGACAAGATCGTTGTCGATTTCGATTACGAGCCGGTGGAAGCCTTATACAAGCTGCTCGATCAGCGAAAGCCGGAGCATACGGCCATTGGCGGCTCGCAGCAGGTGGTCAAGATTTACCGCTTCGGCAACACGCTTCCGTTCGTCGTGCGTAAAGCCGGTGGTCACTATCTGCTAGGGCGGCGCTTGTTCGATTGGGAAAAGACGGAATATCCGGTCTTCGACATGGCTCAAGACCCGCCTGTGATTCTCTATCCCTTGGAGCAGATTCCGCTGCCGGACCAGCTTTAGACAACTGCATGCAAGCAGTGAACCTCATTTGCTGTCTGCCTTAGGTCGCATGACATCCCAGTCTTCTGATGTCAGGAGCGGCAATCGGCGTCGCCTTCCAGAGCCTATAATCTCAGACCTGTGGTGACCGAGATGGCGCGATTCTGAACGTCCGGAAGGTGGCAGGCAGCCAACGGCAGCTGTTGGCGCATCGTGTCCGAGGAGTCCGGGGGACTGCCTGAGCATTGTTCTTGCGATCTCAGGGTTTTCGTCCCATATTTCGTCTTATTTCGGGACGAAAGGTGGGACATGGCCAAGGCTGAAGTAGACGTGGGTCATCGCACGAGAAGCGGGCGCGCAACGCAACGTGGCCTGGCGCTCGCAAAATCCGCATCGCTGCATGCACCTGTCACCGGGGCAGGCTTCGTGACAAGCTTCATGACTCCAGCGGGTTTCGTTGACGTGGATCGTGTGGCGGATGTCTTCCGGATGTCGAAAGGCCAGCTCGCCCAGACAGCGGGCCTCGGGCTTGCTTCGGTGACCAAGGCGGACCGGCGGGTTGCGCCGAAAGCTCAGACGCGCGTGACCGAAATGCTGGAGATCATCAGCCGTGTCCGCGACTGGGCGGGAGGCGAGGCGCAGGCCATGGCGTGGTATCGTTCGCAGCCGATCCCAGCGCTTGACGGCCGGACGGCGGAGGCGCTCGTCAAGGGTGGGGGTGCGCACGCGGTGCGTGAATATCTCGATCATGTCGCACTGGGCGGCTTTGCTTGAGATTTGCGGGACGCTGCTACCGCGGGCACGACCCGAGCTGGTCGTTCACCCCGCTTTCTGGCGCCGGCGCCCCGTCGACCGGTGGACGCTTCAACCGCAAGGGTGAACCGACCCTCGATCTGTCGCTCGACGTTATGACATCGTTCAGCGAGTGCACCCAGGGTTTCACGAACCGCTTACTGCCGCTGACTATGTGCGAGTATGAAGTTGATTGCAAAGACATCGTCGACCTGCGCGACGACGCCGCTCGAAAATCGCAAGGTGTCGCCCGAGGCGACCTTGCCTGTGGGTGGCTGACCTTCCAACTCGCCGGCAAGGATGCTCCTTCCTGGCTCGTCGTCGATCGGCTGAAATCGGGCGGCCACTGCGGCATGCTCGTTCCGAGTTTCGTGCCCGGAACGACCGACGGGAACGTCAACCTGGTGCTCTGGCGCTGGGGGCCGGATCTTCCGCACAAGGTCGGCGTATACGACCCAAGCGGTCGGTTGCCGCGAAATCAGCTGTCGTGGCCGAAGCTGACGACGATGAAGCCGTAATCGCCGGCCGCCAGAGGCCGTCAGGAGATCCGCTGTGGCTTGGTCGCCTCTGCCTCGACACGGTCGGCTTCGAGTTCCTCGACCATCCTCTCCTGCTCGGCCCGGAGCTTGGCCAGCGCATCGGTTTGCGCGAGGTTCTCCGGCAACGGCTGGCCAGGATGAGCGGTCAGCCGCCGCGCCGCCTCTGACGCAGCCGCGGCCTGACGATCCTCCAGCCCCGCCGCCTGCTCAGCGCCGGAGACGACCCCGCGCTCGACACGAAGCGCCCGCGCAGCCTCTGGGCTATCCCCTGCCCTGCCCTCCTGCCGGCGCTCGGCCTCGACACTCCGGGCCACGAGCCGCTCCGAAGCTGCGGCCTCTCGCGCTTCCTGATCCTGAATCTGTTGTGCGCGAGCGATCAGCCGGTCGGCATTCGGCCCGGCGATCGCCTCGACCTCGGCCCGGGTTATCGTCTCGATGCCCCGCTCCTGCGCACGCTGCAGGTCGATTCGATTGGCCAGGGTTTCGAGGTAACGGGCCGACGCTTCCTGGAACTGCTGCTTGGTCTGGCCCTCGAGTAGCTCGCTCGTGCGGGACACGGTGTCGTTCATGGCCCGCAGGTCCATTACCATCTTCTCCGACGTGATCGCCATGTCGCCGTGCTCCTCCGTGAGATGACCCACCCGCGTTCCGATCCGGTGCAGGATGGCGCCGACCGCCTGCGCCATGCTGAGGCGTGCCAGCATTGACTGAGCCGTCGCGCTGTTCGACTGCTCCTGCGCCACCGCATTCCACGCCGACACGCTTTGACTGACAGCCTGCCGCGCGGTGTCGGTGGTCGGCAGCCTGATGGGATTGCCTCGCGCGACATTGATGCGATGCCGCGCTCCCTCGATCAGCCGCTGGTTGTTGGGATCCGCAGCATAGGCCCGGTCTCGCCCCTCACGCGTGGCGCGCGGCCGGTCGGCGGCATCGACGATCACCTTGTCGCGGGGTCCATAGCTCTGCGATGATGCCCGCTCGCCAGCCGAGGTCGCGACGATTTTGAGGCCCTGCGCCTGCGCGTGCTCGGCATAGGCCTCCCGCCAGTCCCGGAACGTGTCACGGCCCGGGTGGATCTTCTGGCCCGCCTCGTTCTTCACGGTAATGACCGCATGGGCGTGGATGTGGCCGTCCGCTTCCTTGTCGGTGTGGACGCCGAACATGAACTTATGGTCCGCGAACCGGTCGTGCAGGAAAGCGCGCGCGGCGTTCGTCAGCGCGGCGACATCCGTTCCTGCCTTCGCCGAGATCACCAAATGCATCGTATCGCGCGAGGATTGCGATCGGAGCGAGCGACTCCAGTCCCGGGCCGCGAGGCGGGTATCCGCGACATTGGCCAGAACGGCGCCGTGATCGTCGATGGCAGCGCCCTTCTGCACGAGCCCGTTCAGCCGATAGGTGACGCCATCCCGGCCGTGGCTCGTTCCGGTCGGCCGCAGATCGATGGTGGCCGCCCCCTGCCCCGTCGCCGTGGCCATGCGGCCGGCGATCAGCGTCTCCGATGCCCGGTCGAAGCGAAGTCTGGCCAAGCCAGTGCCCTCCCCTGCCCCGTCCTCCCGCACCCGAAACCGTTCCCGATCGTTGCCCGCCATGGCGACGACGATCCGCGCTTCCAAATGACCGGACGGCGCGGTGTCGATGCGGGCCGCGTAGCGATGTCCCTGAAAGCCGGCGGCGACCGCCTTGGCGAAGGTTTCACGACCCTCTAGGGTGTCGGGCACCTCACCGAGCCGGAGTCGGACCGAGACGACGTCCTGGCTTTCGGCGCGTTTCGAGAAGCCGGCCGACCAGGCCTTAACCTCCTCGGCCACTGCCTCGCGATCGGCGAGCAGGCGTCCATCATGGGTCTCGAGCGCGACCTCCTCGCGCTGGATGTACTGCCCGGTCGCAGTGGCGCGGGCCACCCCGCGCGCATAGGAGACCACCTTGACCACCGCCGGCTGATATCCGGCCGCCAGCTGCCGCGCCCGGCCCAGCGCTCCCCCTGCCCCGTTCCCACCCGAACCGATACGTCTCCCTTCGATCGGAGACGGCGATCTCGGCCGAGACGATGAGGCGGCCGGCGCCGCGCCGCCGTGGCCCGCCATGGGAAGCCGTCTGCGGAACTCTTCGTCCGCCCCGCCGGTGATAGTCGTGCCGCGGAGCGCAGGCTGGGATCGGAGCGACTCCGACCCGCTCTCCACCCGCCCTGCCCGCGGCCGCGGATCCTCGTCGAGCAGCCCGGGTCGTCGGCGTGCGCGGCCGTCCGCGAGTGTGCGACGGGTGTCGTCGATCCGCTCGAGCCATGACGTGATCTGGTCGGATCGACTCATGGCACGGTGGTTCCATCGCCCTGCCCTGCCGGGACGCCGAAGGACGCAGCGCGCCGCAGTTTCGAGCCGTAGGCGACCGTCATTTCGGTGAGCTCATCGTCGATCGCGGCGACCGTCTGCTGCAGTCCGAGCCACACCGCTTCGGTGTCCTCGATGCGCACGGCCTGCCCGCGATGAATGGCCCTGAGGACCTGCATGAGGTTGCGGCCGACCATCCGGACCTGGCCGGCCAGCAGGACGACAGCCCTGGTGTTCTCGGCCGACAGTGCCGGCCCGGCTTGCACCGAAGCCCGGATCAGCCGCCGCACGACCTCGGCCTTCGGAAGCCCGAAGAGTTCCACGGCCTGCTGCAGGTGAGCCTCGTCGGCCTCCGACAGCTCGGTTCTGAGCCGCGGCTTGCGGCGAGGTTTGCGGGTCGTCCTCGTCACCCCCTGCCCTCCTCTCGGCAATCCTGAGCGCGACAGCGCGCTCCAGCTGCTAAGGCAGCCGTCCCCGGATTGGCCCACAAACCGGTATCTTGTCAACTAACATCTATTATGATGAACCGAAGAAGCCTGCGAGGAAAGGACCTCTGGGCCAACCCCAAGCAGACCGCTCGATCCCTACCGCCCAGCGGGCGGCCCGAACCACTGCAGTCCGTCTCGGACCGCAATACGGTAATCCGGCCTCGCCGTAGACATGGGTTTCATAATTGGGGTCCCCGCGCAATCCCGCACTCCCGCATTCCGCTCGTGCGCCGTTGCCTGATTGCAGCCTTGCCGCACGACGACATCGACGCAATCCGGCCAGCCGATATCGCCGCAATGCGGGACTCCGGGCTTGCCGCCCTACGCTCATGCCGCATGACACCCTTACGCCGGGAACGGAAGACAGCACCCCGGCAGTCGGGTATTGCGCCATTCTCACATTGTCTGATATCTATTTTAGTGTACGGCTATGTTCCGCGGTTGCGGGCGTGCCGCGTTGCCATACGTCTGAGGGCCCCATGCCGAGCATCTTCGCCGTCGCGAACCCCAAGGGCGGAAGCGGCAAGACAACCGTCGCCATCGTCCTCGCCGGCGAGTTCGCCAAACACGCCTACTCCGTAGCCATCATCGACGCCGACCCTCAGGGATCATCATACCAGTGGCACGCCTCGTCAGTAACGCGAGGCCTCAGCCCGGACGGCATCGATCTCGTGCGGGCGGCGGATGCCGCGGCGCTCTCCCAAGCGGTCGAACGCCTGGACTCGTACGACGTCGTCGTCATCGACACACCGGGGTATTACGGCGAGGTGCTGATCCAATCAGCGCTCCGAGCCGACGTCGTCGTCCTGCCCTGCAAGGTGCATACGTTCGACGCCTCACAGGTCGTCCGCACGATCCGCAACCTGGAGCGACACTCCACAGACGCGGGCCTGCCCATGAGCCGGTACCGCGTGATCTTCAACGAGTACGACAGTCTCGACCGCAACACCCGGCCTTTGCGCGAGGTCGTCGCCTACCTTGACGCGGAGCACGTGCCTGTCTGCGCTCATGCGCTCTACCGCCGCGTCACCTACCGCACCATGACGAGCGGGCACGGGACGCTTTACCAGATGAGCGACAAGGACGAGTCGGTCCGCAAGGCGCGATACAATGCCGACCAGGTCGTGCGCGAGCTTCTAGCCGCGACGCAAAGTGCCACTTCGACTCCGACCATAGCATGAGCGAGGCTACCGACGACCCGAAATCCGAGCGCCTTGCCCTGCCCCGGGACAGCTTTCGAAGCCAGCGAGTCCCCGGGGCGGGCGGGCCTGCGCCCATTCCGGTCGTCGTGACGCCCGACTACCACGACCCGACGCCTCCGCCCTCCCCCGCGGGCCGAGAGCCAAGGCCTCCAACTCATGTCGCAAGGACAGGACAGCCTCGCGTCGAACGAGCAAAACCCGCGAACCCGCGAAATCCGTTTAACGCCTACGGTGAACGCTCGTCCTCGCGGCCGTACGCTTTGCGCCTTCCCGACGCTATCGATCTTGTACTTCGCCAGATGGCCGCCGAGGAGCGCACTCACCCACTGCGCGTCATCGACCGGATCCTGCACGAGTACTTGAAAAAGACTGGCCGTCTTCCACCCTTGGACGGCACCTGACCACAGGCCCTTCGCCGCCCCTACGGCGCTAATTGGGAGCGCGGACCGGCTTCGGACCTGCTCCGCTGCGCTCCGGTCGCTAACGCGACTGGACAGCTGCCGTAAACGGCTTGGCCGAGGGTCAGTCCCGCGTCGCGCGAATCAAGCCTGGCCTGGCAACCATTACGGCAACGTTCATTATACGAGATGCTGTCTTTCGGGTATGGTGTGGGATTGCCGCCAAAGTCCGCAGGCTCGCCATGTCATCCGTACGCAAGCCTAAAGCGATCGACAGTTCGATTCTGAACGAGATGCTCGCCATTCGTCTGCAGCAGCTCGAGATCGAGAATGGCGGAATGGAAAGCTTCCTGCCTCAGACCGGGCTTGCCAGGGGCACATATTATCAAGTCCTGCGAGGCATCGGGAACCCGACCCTGAAAACGCTCGATCGCATTGCCACCAGCCTCAACATGAGTGTGCTGGAGCTGCTTGGCTTCGAAGTCGACGATGCGCGACGAGCCCTCAAGCGAAGCGGCGTCAGCTACGACAGTCTCGCCTCCGCCCTGACCAAGCGCAACGAAGCCGAGCGGCGGGTCGCGCTCCAAGGTCGATCCAGGAAATTGCCGGGCTGACCAGCGGCCGAGATGGCCGAGCCAGGCGATTGCCGAGCGAGCGGCCCCTCCGCCGCGGCGAAGCGGAGTATTACCCTTTCCTTCCCCGGCCCGTTCTGGTGGGACCAGCCGGCGTTTTGCGCCGGTGACGGGCGTCCTGACGTTCCCCGCCGCGGCGCCGCTGCTCGGGAGCGGCGTTGGTCCGCAGGCGTCATGATGGGA
>JAABUJ010001194.1_pt1 | contig 39807 bp, 41 predicted proteins | sample 5559131 | NCBI WGS metagenome assembly JAABUJ01 (sample SAMN10711875, study PRJNA513366) | rock metagenome | isolation source: Antarctica rocks | place: Antarctica: Victoria Land, Mt New Zealand nord | collected 2016-01-07 | reverse complement strand
AGTAGCTAAGCGACTCGCTAAGGCACATGGCTGGGTCCATGTGGCTAAATGGCTAAGTAGGCTATTCGCCTAATAGGCGAAGGCGGCGGCGGCGAGGTAAGCTGTGGTCAGGTGATAATCCTGACATATACATTGTGAATGCATAAACACTTAGACTGACTGTATTCAGTATATTAAATTTTTAAAATTATAAAATCTTTACTGTATGTCTAAACTGTTCAGTCTGTGCAGTTCAGTCATGAATTAATGTAAAAGCAGACTTAGATTAATTCTTTTTTTGTGAATTCTAAATAAATTAGATGAAATCAATTCTTGCAGAAATGATAAATATTGTTGTTGTATTTATTGTGTCATGACTTTTAAATGATCAGCACATTGTAGTTTTATATAATGAGATCTTAAAGCAGAAATGTCATGATCTTGTTTCTTAACTTTATTGTGTTGTACTGTAAGATAATAAAGTTTAAGTGTATTAACATTATTCTGTTGTCATTGTGATCTCTAAAGTTAATATTGTCTTTATATTCATAATGTTTACTGTGAAATCATCTTAACTGATAAACAGCAAGCTCACTAAGTTCTACTTAAAGACATTCTCAATTTCTGTTGTTTAACTATTCTTTAAATTTATCTGACACTTAAAAAATTTAATGCTTCAATAATTCACTGCTGTCTTTACTGTCACATCTGTCTTTCATATTTTTAAAGATCTAATTATGATTCTTTTAGATCTGTTTTCATTCACTGATCTTAAAGAGATTTAATTTGCATCTGTAATCACTGTTCTTGTAAATGATACTGATTGCTTTTCATTTTCATTGATGAATGTCTTCAGAGCTGATGTTGAAATTGATGAAATTCTTATAAAAATCTTAAATATTGTTGAACAGAGCTTGCTGATGATTTCATGATTGCTACTCATTATTGTATGTAATGTAAATATTATACTTTCACTAATATTGTCACTGCTGTCACTGTTGTCTCTATTATCACTATTAATGCTTTTGCTATAACTATTAATGTCAATCTTACTGACTTCATCATTGACTATCTTTAAGAATGTAACTTCTTTAAGTTTAATAATTAATGTCTAAATTAATATCTGTCATCAAATCTGCTTAATGTTGCATGTCATTTATACACATACTGTTTCTTTTTAAAACTCAGAACATTTATTGTTCTATATCTTATGTAAATCTTTACAGCTTATACACTTTCTAATGTTGAATTCTAGATTCTTAAAGAAGCAATTCTTAAATCTATAACTCTTTATATATATGCTGCATTTCTAAGTATTTTCACATTGAACATTTATGTAATCATACTTATAACACTTAAAGCACTTCTAAATGCAGCAAGCTCAATCATATAACTCTGTCTTCTTGTACTTAAAGTCTCAAATCAACTCAGTTTGAAATGTTAAATTGATATATTCTGCATTTATAAATTTCATCATCACAGACTCTGTCACTCATTTTAAGCTGCACAGTCACTTTACATAGTTAATTAAAATGTTTTTTTTAGCTTCAATCTTATGATTTTCTGTCTATATACATATCATTATAACTTGCTGATCTTTCATTTTAATGTTCTGTATCAATATGTTATGTACAATGACATCATAAATGATGATGACTATCTTGCTGTCTGCTTTTAAAGATATAATTCATCTAATATTACTCTGTAATGACTCTTTTTCAGTCACTGTGAATGTATACATTATCAGATTATCTGATTTCAGTTACTTAACAGCTACAATTTTAATAATAATGATGTTTTGATCTATAGTGATGCAGATATGATTATTAATGCAGTTATGTAGTGTGACTGATAAGAGAATGCATCAGTAATTAATAAAAACAGTGTTAATAAATTTAATGACAATTCTATAATCATTAAATGTGAAAAGATTTGTGATGATGCTTCTTTCTTTAAATAATGATGAAAAGAATGCTGCTGTTAAGAATGATGATGCATTTACTGTCATTTAAGCTTAAATGTGTGTGTATTTATATTTTATAATGATAAAAAATTGCAATGCAAAGTTTCTGCTAATAAGAATCTTTAAAATGTTCTTTGTGACTGTGATGTTGTGTTGTACTGTATTTATAATTTGTCATAAAGCTTTCAGATCAGCTGCAATTTAAGCTGTTTCAAATTAATTTAAAACTCTTTTCATAAAGTTTTGAATAAATTTAACAAAGAATTTAATGTAAATTTATTAAAGAATCTTCTTAAGCTTGTCTTTCTTAATCTTTGAGTTCATAAAGATCTGAAATTGAGTTGCTTCATGTTTTAATTGAGTGATGTGCTCTGATAAAGAGAAGAATTGCACATTTACTGCTGATCATAAGAATCTCAACATCATGATCTATATTAAGTTATAGAGCACAATGAGAAGAGTTACTGACTAGATTTTGAGCTTATTTGGTGCAGTTCTGGTGAAGTTATTCTGAAAATTTGTTTTGAGCTAGAGGAGGTGTTTTTGAGAGAGCTGTGGCACATGGGCTTCTGTGCTTTGGCGTTGCCCGAGGCGTAGACAAGGTTGCCCGGACCTTACGTAAGCAGGGCGCTCTACAGCAGCACGCGGCCGAGAACAAACCAGTATTGTTAAAGCTGGGAACCTCTTGGGGAGTACCCTTTCACTTATTGCTTGGTCATTTCGCAGCATTAATATTGCATGCTTGTTGTCACCGTTCGGCTCTTAAACTTACTTGAGGGTGCTGAACGATAACAGTCCCATGGCCACCACTTCGTCTTTATTGGGCTTGAAATCAGGCGCTTTGCTGAATCCAGAGGAGCCATTTGAAAAGACATTCTAGGTCCTCGAGGACGTTCAGCTGCGGATTTTGGAAGCGTTCATGGATACAAGCTCTCAATGAATGTCGAATAAGACATAACATCCTTACTCAATCGTCCATGTTTACTTTGCATATAACTACGTTGCTTTGTGATTTCCAACAAAACCCCCCATTTCCGCTCTTCCAGCTAGGTTGATAGTGACTGACTGGAGCCATTCCCTTGCTTCTTACCGCTCTTCTAACAGGGATTTACATCTCGAGGTAGGGAATCTTGGGGTTGCATTGCATTGAGCATATCCCATGCCTCGAGCGACGGGCTAAGTCATTGGCTGGATGCACGTTGCAAGGCTTACATGATCCGCTTCCGAGGTACATACTTTGTGCGAGGGCGCTCAAAGTATCCAAGACCCGATTGTTGATCAAGCTGGCACTACTGACGATCAAGACGCTCGAGGAGGGGAGTATAAGACTGTCACACCCACCCTCGACACGATATGGCCGCGGTTGCTTTTCTTTTCTATTCAGCTGTTTCACAGTGGTGTACGCCCATCATCACAACATCTTAAGCAGTGGAACCGACCGTGCACATCCCAGATGGAATCACCGAGTGTTCTGCGCCAAGGCAACAACAAAAACGGCCCACTACTGGCTATGGTTCGACGCCAATATATGTACGAAGTACGTTTTTCGCGCTTAAGCGAACCAGACACGGGAAGGCCACGTCCCTGGGCGTCTAAACGCACGCAGTGAGGCGAACACCGAGATCGTGATCCATGATAGAGGGCCTTGAGGGACTGTTGTCAGAGTCCACTATCCAGCCATCACTACTGGTCTGGGAAATTCGACCTTCAGTCTTTCCATGTTTAGAGCTAGAGAACATACCTAGGTTGGACTACCTCCCATCATACCTGAATACTCGTACACACTGTGTGTCGATGGAAGATCTAGTTTGAGTTATCATGAAACAAGCGTTCTTAAGTCGCGGATGCGATTTTAGTCCACAATTTCCCCATACTTCGCGCTTGGTATTAGCCGACCAGGCTGATCCTCAGCAAGCCTCACCTCACAACGTACACAATACGCTTCGTACTCAAGGTAGCACTGGGACCAAGTCAAAGCAGGGTATAGAAAGGGCTGAGTTGCCCTCCCCAGAAAGTTGGTTGTCACTCCTTCACCACCACTTCAGCGCCAAAGTCGGCCGAAGAGGTCAGCATTAATCCACTAGGCACCCCTTACGTGCTATACTATGCGCTCACACCTCGATGTTTTGTTTGTTTGTTGATGTCAAGTAAGAGCATCTTCTATGCTGATCATTAGGTACGAGTGAGTACGAGTATGGCCACACGAGATACACATCGATTGGCTGTAACCAGACAAGACTCCTCACTTGGGACGTCTTTTGCATGCTCCACCTACATGCGCCCCAGTAGAGAGTACATGATGGATCGAGAGAAATGGGTTGGACGAACAGATCTCCGGGGTACGCGACGAAGAGATCTAGTATCTAGCCGCTACTTTCTAACTGTGCTCTTTTTGCAATTGCTCGTTTCTGTAGGCTTTGGCTCCTTGTCAAGGCCCAATTGCTGCGAAGATCTCAATAACAGTCTCCTGCGGACGCAACGTTTCTCTTATGTTTGCGGCATTTCTCTGTATATATATGTCTGGACTTAGCTAAAGGCTGTGCATCGAAAGCTGCCACATTGTCCTTGACACTATCATAATATATCTTCCTTTCGTTCTCTTGACCAGCTCGTCTTCCCCAGCGCGCAAACTCTTTCATGCGCTGGTTCAGAGACGTTCATCCCTCGAACTCAGTCTTATGTAGCCTGGTCTTTGATCGAACACGTCTTGGGAGAAGCAATCGCCAAATGCCCTCCTTAGCCTCTTCTCCCGATATGCCTCCCACCGTGGCGGAGAAGGCAACCATCGGTGCATCTGTCGAAACTGTCTCTACGAATGAGTGTTCTCCGGGTAATCCACGATATCACGAAAAGGGTGGACTACGAACTTACGGTGACGATGAGGTTCACGACCGCGAACCGCCGGTAAGCTGTTTTCTAGCTGGGGACTAGTCCAAATAACTCTGGAAACGACAACTGATAAGGTTGATCGATAGAGGACCATGAGGAGAATCATGTCCCTAATTGCTATGGCTTTCCTCTGGACTGGCTCTCAGATTCCAATATACATCTTCGGTAGGAGCCAACCAGTCTGATTGTGTTCAATGGGTACTGATGTTGAGATAGCTGGCGTTCCTGCCTATATTTACCGTGATCTCGGTGGTGTGGATCGGTGGATTTGGTTTGTATGTCCATATGAGACTAGTCCTCCACCTATCATAGTTACTGATGTTATCAGGCCCTGGCTTATCTTCTTGCCTTTGCGGCCGTCTGTCCGTTTGTTGGCTCCCTCTCTGATCTGATAAGCCGTCGTTATGTGGCCATCATTGGTGCATGTTTCATTGTCGTGGGCATGATTGTCTGCTCTACCGCCCACACGATGAACATCTTCATTTGTGAGTATGCCCAAGTCACTGTACTTGCTCTCTGGAAATCGACTTATACTAAGGCTCCTGGATTCCAGGTGGCATGACTCTTGCAGGCGTAGGAGCTGGCATCAACGAGCTTACTGCCTTGACCGCAACGTCTGAGCTCGCATCCACCCGGAAACGCGGCAAATACATCGCCATACTAATCTTCAGCATCGTTCCGTTATGTCCTTCCGTTCTCTGGGCCCAATTAATCGCTAGCAAAGCTGGGTGGAGATACTGTGGGGTCCTATGCGGAGCTTGGGCTGCGGTGGGGCTTGTCATGACGATCATCTTTTACTTCCCGCCTCCACGAGTGAACAGCAAAGGCTTGACAAGGAAGGAAATCATCCAGCGGATTGACTTTACGGGAGGCTTTCTGGTAACTTCTGGGATGATTCTATTTATGGCAGGCATGCAGTGGGGTGGATATCAAGTGAGCCACCTTCCACATTATCTCGTTGTGTTCCAAAAAAACTCTGTCCTGACGTTCAGTGTTAGTATCCGTGGAATTCCGCTCACGTCCTGGTGCCCCTAATCCTGGGTATCGTCCTCCTGATCGCCTTCTGCGTCTGGGAAACCAGGTTTGCCAAATTCCCCATGTTCCCCGCCCGGCTCAAGCAAGACCCTCGAATCCTCGCCCTGACCCTCGTCATCACATTCGTGTCCGGCGCCAACTTCTTCTCCATCCTCATGTTCTGGCCCAGCCAGGCCTTCAGCGTTTACGGTCAGGACCCGGTCGGCGTCGGCATTCGTAATCTTCCCGTCTTCTTCTCCATCTTGGCCGGCGCTTGCATCGTGCTCTGGCTTCTGACCGTCTTCCGCGGCCGCGTCAAGGTTCTCATGATAGTCTCTGCCGTCTGCATGACAGCCGGTGAGTTTTCCCACATGCCACCCTTCCGTCCAAGGGCCTGACCCCCGCAGGCTGCGGCTCCCTCGCTGTCGCCGACGTCAACAACCTCTACCAGCTCTGGGGCCTCCTCGTACTCGGGGGCCTCGGCATCGGCGGCATCGTTGTGCCCGCCACCATCATCACGACCATCATCTGCCCGGATGATCTGATCGCCACCATTACGGCCTTGACGCTCGCTATCCGCCTCATCGGGGGCATCGTGGGCTATACCGTCTACGTGAATCATATCCCTCCTACCATATACCTTACATGAACGACATACTGACCACCAAACAGTACAACGTCTTCCTCAACAAGTTTATCCCCCGGGCGGAATACTATATCGGCGGCGCCATGGTCAGCGAGCTCGGCATCACAAACGTCACCTATATCACCGAGGCCATCATGCTGACGGGCACGACAATGCTTGACGGTCTCAGGCAGATCCCCGGCATCGGCCACAACGAGACCGCCTACCAGATCGTCGTCAAGGCGGGCCAGATGGCGTATGCGGAGAGTTACAAGTACGTTTATTATGCGAGTATTGCCTTTGGGGTCGTCAGTATTATCGCGGCTTGCTTTTCGGGCGATATCAGCAAATATATGGATGATCATGTTGCGGTTGTCATGCATTAGATTTATGATTCTGTGGGCTGTTGGGGGTTGAGTTGAAGGGTGGGGTGGTGGTTTCGGTGCAGCGTATATGGTCGATATCTTGTGAATAGATGAGTTTCTCCCCACGGCCATCTTGGGCGGAGCGGATTTCAAACATGGACGGGTTTATGATCCGGGCGAAGACTGTACCTCGTTGGGTTCAACACACGAGACATTCGAATACATCTCGCTCTATAAGGTACTTGTAGCTGATCAAGCATCCGTTTAGATAGGATAGGACTTGTATATAGTATAACTAGCCGCGATGAATCCGCCCAATAAGCAAAAGGGTATATTTGTACTCCACAAGACCAAGACGCCTATTTCCATGCAGCGCCAGCAATGTAACAGCAAGAAGAAAGACCCACCACCCATCTGCCAGAAAAGCTTCGTCCACCCGACCTCTGGTCTCAACTAACCCGACTCACGCCCCCTCCCAACGACTGAAACCCCGACGACTCCCACCTCTCCCGGAAATCATCCGACCCTTCCTCCATCCCACTATCCCCCCATCCTCCACCTCCCTCGCCAGACACCTCAACGCCAACCCCTCCATGGACCTCCACAAACTCAAACTCCGAGCACAAGCACCCACAACCCGCTAAACACTCCCACCCGTTCATCCCCTTCCCCTCCAGCGTCTCAAGCCAGTCCCTCAGACAGGACGCATGCACGACGTGCCCGCACACAAAGCAGGGCGTGTACAGCGTCCCGACGACCTCGCCGCATGCTGAACACGGTTTGTGTCGGAGCTGCTCCGTCGCACACGTAGCACATCGAGTCTGAGTTCTGCCATCGCCTTCCTTGGAGTGCAAGGACGGCTTCCTGCAGGTTGGGTACGTATCTCGGACCTCGAGACCGCGCCAGATGGAAGGGTTGGGGACTTCGGCGTGTGTCTTGCCGAGGGGAATGAGGGTCTTGGTGTGAGTGTTGTTTGTCCGAGAAGAGGAGGACGGAGGCGCGGAAGGCGGGGGTAGGCCGTTGAATTTCAGCAGTTCGCATCTTTTGAGCGGTAGATTCCAGGTGTCGAGTATCTGTGCGTAGGCGTTCCTGTAGGCACGATATTGCCATTCGTGGCTTGGCGTGAGGAGCGGGATGCTGGCGTAGCCTTCCATGTCGAAGAGATTCTGGTTCTTGAGAGTGATCTTTACCGCCGGGGTGCCGGATGTCGCGACGTTCATTTCGGACTCGGACTCGGAAGCGGAATCAGCTGGCGGGGAGGGCTCTTGTTTGGTGCTAGAGCCAAAGATACTGGTTACGCCCCATGTCACGGCGCTTGCAGGAGGGACACCAACGAAGCTTTGAGTGGGGCTGCGACCTTTTCTGAAAAATGTTGTTGGTGGTGAGGAGGACGCTGAAGGGGCTAGGGAAAACGGACGTGAGAGAGAAGCGGTGAAGACGCTTGTAATGCTCGAGTTAGAGCGTCGTGTGTGGCGTTGTTCTGGCGATACTGATAGGCTTTTGTTGCGGGAGCGTGTTCGCTCCCCACCCGTACGGCTGGATTTATGGCTGGTCGGCGGTGTTGTGCCGGTGGAATATGGTGACAGTGGATCGCTACTCCAGACGCCGGTGGATGAGTCTGCAGAGCCGTATATTCCTAAAGGAGTCCCCAATGATCTCGGGGTTGGTTGAGCCGTCCCACTTAGCCGATGAAGACTCCAAGCAACATCTTCTGATGGGAAGTAGCCCGGAATGCATATTGGATCTATTGCACTACTTGTAGCGGAGTCAGCCGCATGAATCTTACCGGAGGTTGGACGGCTCAGATCTGATGCACGAAAGACTGGAAGCCTGGAAACTTCATCCCTTATTCGCACCTCACTGAGGACGCATGACATCATGGCAAGCATCTGCACATCCGCCAACCGCTCGAAGTGCTTGAATCTGTATACCATCAGTCTCGACATCTACAATAGTTAGGGTTGAACTCACAATGCTTCGACCAACCAGCTTCGACCAAAGGGATGCTGACCCCAACGGACCCGCCCAGTCATGCTGTTTTGGTCTTTGGTGTCATCGTGAGATAGATCAATTGCACTATCTCTCCTGTTAATATGATTCAATGCACGTCGTGCCATGACCAGAACAGGCTCTTTCCTATAGGGCTGAACCATAATCTTCAGTGGCACGTTATCTTGCAAGAGGAGCTTTAAGAAAGCCCAGACTACCGCCAAATCCTGGTTCCCATGGTCGGCGGCTACTTTTGCATTGTGTGCGCTCACGTCTGGCCCATCTCCAGAAATGATATATTGTTTGGCTAGAGCTTCATTGGCCGGTAAAAGGTCTTCAGTGTTGTGAATTGACACAACGTTCCTTGGTCTTAGCGACTTCAGACCACCGGTGGCGGCACTTGATTTCTGAGACGGATCGGTAGAGCGGGAACGCTGCAGTCCGAGTGGACCACCACGCCAGCCAAGGGAAGGGCGGAAGCCGTCCGGGAACGTACTATCAACATCGGAAGAGCCAGATGAGCGAGAAGATGACGTGAACGAGTCTTCTGATCCGTCAGAAACTGTGTCGTCGGCTGTATCGACCGTGCTTGTTATGTTCCTTGGTCCCGGTGAACAAGTATGAAAATGGCCAAATTCCTCGAAAATCTTCTGATTACGAGAAGATCGGTTACCATCTTTGGATGCAAGTGTACCAAGAAGCAACTTGGGTGGCTCCTCTTTAGGTGGGAAAAAACAAACAAGTTTGCCATTGTGTGCCCAGATAGCTCCACAAGCTTTGGGCAGCGGGATTTGGGCATTAGCATTAACAGGCCCTAGCAGCCCCGAGCTACTCAATTCTAGGTCTTGTGACTGGACACCAGCGTAATGGCCCAGCTCTTCATCATCGTCATCACTTGAGCTTACGGGTTCTTGATCCTCCATAGGCCATGACATGCAGTCTTCAAAGCTGCGCTCACCCAACAGGTAGCATAAGACAGCTTCCAACGATCCTTTGCTTCGAAGGACAAAACTTTGCCCAATAGTCTCAAGCTCAGCCAAGATGGTCTTCGACGTGTCATCAGAGATCGAGGACGTCCTTTCGAGCTTGACCTTTAGTGGAGAAGCCTGAGGGTAATCCGCGGGAAATTGAATCTCTGCCTTAATATAGACAAATGTTCCAGATGCACCCCAAGGACCATTCATTGAAACAACAATGTGTCCTGCACGCACATCGACAGCTTCGAAGTGTACTCTACTGAACTTCTCACCGGCATGAGTAATCTCATCTCCCAGCTTTTCAGGGGAGTCTGAAGTCTCAAAAGGGTGAAAATCCGAGGACAACGTAGAGAGTCGAGGACCCGAAACGCTGCCATGTCGACTATAATTGCCAGGCTCGCGTTTGCCAATCTTGACCCCTCTCATCCATGCAATCGGGTTGATCTCCTTCCGAGCCGAGTTCTTCCCATGCATCCCAGATCTCGAGCTCATGAAACCGCCATCTGCCCATCCTCGCGCACTTGGAATCGGAGCTTTGCGCATTCCGGAAATAAGAGCCCCATTAGGTGTGCCTGCAAGGCCAGTTTCGCGTCTATGCAGAGGTCTGGTTACAGAATTTGAAGTTTCATCCTGCTGAGGTCCTGCAGCCTCATCCCTGAAGGTTCTGTATTCGGCACCCTTGCGTGTGAGGTTCAGCTTTCTGCGAATCTCTTGCCCTTTCACATAGCCAATCTTGCTCAAAGTCTTCTCGTCCATGGGATGCAACCGCAAATGGCGATCTGTGCCCCAAGAGACGAGCTGAAACTCACGATTGTCGATGCCATCGCTAATTTCACCTCGAGGCCTCCACAAAAACTCCTTCACCTGATCCCGGTGACCTTCAAACCTTCGAACTGGTGGTAAAGTTACGTGCTGCTCTTGCCCTTCGCCCAGGCGGCGATCATAGAGATGCAAATCGTTGTTCCCGCGTTGTGGCATCGCCAACAAGCCCCAACCGAAAGGTGTGTGCCGAGCTCTCCAGACCGGAAAACATGTGCGAATTGTTCGTTCGGGTTGGTCATCAAGATTGGCGTAGTCCCAAAATTTGATGGTCTTATCAAGGGAACATGTCACGATACCAGTCGATCTTGTTCGGTTCCAGTCAATACCATAGATCTTTGTGTCATGCGCTTCTATGGAACGTAGAGGATATGCTCCTTTCCGATCATCCCAGATGCGAAGATATCTATCATGAGACGAAGCAATAATATGTGAATCCTGCCTGTTCCACTTGACTTGAGTTGCTCCAGCAAACCAGTCACAAAACGTCATGGCCGGCCTTGCTGGATGCCGTAGATCCCAACAATGAACGAAGCTGTCCACTGCACATGTCGCTAAGATATCGGGATGGTGTGCCGAGAAGTTGATATCTGTGATTGCTCGAGTGTGAGCATGCAAGACATGCTCAATCGAAGCATGCGAGGACCTCATTTCCAAGTTCCAGACCAGAGCCTTTTGATTTGAGGTGCTGACGACCCAGAAGTCTCGAGCGGCAAAGGGCGACCATTGTACGTCCGCAACTTCCCATGGGGTATGATGCGGGAGATGTCGAGGCTGAGAGTATGGAGAATCAAGATCGATGACATGTAGCCCCTGTCGTCTACAGCAAACAAAGCTGGATCAGCAAATCGTTGATTGCACAATACGCTAATCAGTCAGACTTACGAAGCAAGGACAACATCTCGTCCACAAGGCGATATTGACATGGACCCAACGGGCTTGTCAACATGAATGTCACTATTCTCGCCAAAGGTAGGGCTATCGAAGGCCGACGTCAGACCTTCAGCCCTTGGTACATCCATCTCCTGTCAATTCGGCTCGACCAATTCCAGATTCCGCTCCCTGTGACCTGCCCCCAAGTCTGGTAATCCTGAATCATCCATTGACGCCCATGCACTGATACTAACAGTCCAGGATCCCGTATCGGACAGTCATCTGTGTACCAGATAGCAAAGCCCTTCGAGCTTCAAACACAAAGGCGAGTCAGAATATGTCCATAGCATACTGGAAGCAGACGAGTCTAAAGAGTATTATGTAGGGCAAGCGCATGGCTCGAAGCTTAAGCGCAGCCGCGCGGAAGCACGGATGAAGCGACGCAGAGTCTTGGCGGGACACTACAATCCTTTCTTTGATTCACGGCATCTGCTTGCTGGACAGCTCTTGCCGCACTAAGAGGGCCCTGAAGCTTCTAGATCTTAAACTGGCAGTGCTACACCTTCTCTGCTTGTTCTCAGTGTCTCATACCAAACGTGGTATTAGTAACGACTGCCCGCAGCCTTCCTAAGACCCTATCAGTGCTGTTGAAATCAACACACAGTCAAGGCCTAGAGTCAAGACGTCGCAGGAGCACTATCACGGCCTGCCTTACCTATAACTGCCAGCGCTGTATACCCTCTCAATTCTGGGTCTCGTGGTATTACTTCTATATCTCGAAATTAACATATCCTACCGTCAAATCCCGCCGCTATGGCCGTTCTACCCAAGAGGATTATAAAAGAGACAGAGCGACTCATGGCCGAGCCGTATGTATTGCAGGGAGTACTTCTCATCAAGAGCCACAATGCTAATGGGTTCTCCAATAGGGTGCCAGGCATCAGCGCAATACCTCATGAAGACAATTTACGATACTTTGATGTTTTAATACACGGACCCTCTCAATCACCATACGAAGGCAAGACAATCCGTCCCGAGCTAAAATTTCGAGGCTTATGAACGATCATAGGGGGCATATTTAAACTAGAACTCTTTCTTCCAGACGACTATCCAATGACTCCCCCAAAGATCAGATTCCTCACAAAGATCTATCATCCTAACATAGATAAACTTGGTCGTATCTGTTTAGATGTTCTCAAGAGTACGTGCCCCAAACAGTCGACCTAGGAGCAGACTGACCCGTTTAAAAGGCAATTGGTCTCCTGCGTTGCAGATCCGGACCATCCTATTGTCGATTCAAGCATTACTGGGAGCACCTAATCCAGATGACCCCCTGGCAAACGACGTGGCACAACGATGGAAGGAGAATGAGCCGGCGGCTATACAGACAGCACGGGAGTGGACACGCACACATGCAACGGCGTAGTAACCTCTGCTTCCGAGGGTGAGAAGCTCGATGATGCAACGATACGATGAGAGATGAACACAGGACTATGTCCATGCGTGGGTGGACTGCGCAGCTCGAGAGGCATACAGTCCCATCTTATCAAGCGATGCTTTCCTTTTCTCCAAAGAATCTCCTCCGAGTGCTTTGAGTTGAACCGTACATATGTGATATCTGATTGATCAAACACTGCATGATTCGTGCAGATAATTCTGACTAAGGCAGATTCCATGCTTCGCTCGATCCACGCCGCCGAAATGTCCTTGCCCTATCCTGACATGGTGCATAGCCTGCTACGGTCTGGGGGCCTTGATGTCTTGTCTGGACACGAACTTCAAGCTAAATGTTCTCTGTCTATGCTATGGAACATATTAGCGCTGCATCTCAATTCAGAACGTGTGACCTACTTGACTGATGATATGGACTAGGTGCGACCAGATGCTGTGATTGCCCTGGAAACATACCATATGAGCGCACCAGGTGTATGTTTGCAGAAGGTCGAAGCCCCCCGAGATTCCTCGGACTTGCAGTTGCTCATAAATGCCTTGACTAATCCAGCTTCTTCTCGAATGAAGTGGTAAAAGTGACAGAGAATCTCAAGTGCGGATAAAGCGGACCGTCAGCCATCTGGTGCTGTGAGATTAGGGGGTTGTATGCTTCTTCCCGAGAGCCTGACAAGGTCTTGTTTGTCTCTGCTTCATGCTGCTCATCACACGTTCCTTCCTCTGCAATTGGAGACCCTCAATACTCCGATGTCTCTCCTTGCATTTCCTAATGCTCTTGGTCACCGTACTACGGTAACCGAGCGGATAATGCCATGATCTAGGGCCATTGCCTCAAAACACACCTCCACGAGACATGTCGAACTCTGCAATTTGGCAGCGCAACAATCATAACCGACTTGTTCGTTCGGTCTGAACCACATCTGGTATATCCTCCGGCCTTTGGCCTCTGGTAAGCTCACTGGTCTCTCCACGAACCTGCCTGCTGCCTGTAACAGCTGCATCCTTGCCTTCGATTCGCTCTTGGCGGCGTTCAAACTGACACTAGGCAGGATTAAGCAGGCGATTGCCTCTGCATACCGCAGGAAAGACTTGAGTGGTCAGCTGGAGCAACAGGGTAGTTCTGACGGCTTGGCGAAGTCCCGAATAACGGCCGTGTTTGCCACAACTAAGTAGTCGTCAGTGCGAGTTTTCAGCATTCTAGGATCAAAGGTGAGAAGCAGCTGTTGCTAAGGTGGATGACAGCCAGACTAACAAGACTGAATAGGCCAAAGCTCGATTCCCAGTTGCACATCTGGCCGTGTCTTGACTTAAGAGAGTTCGGAATCGGAGATAGCCCATAACAACCCTACTTTGGAGTCGACAAAGGTATACAGCTTTAAAATGAAGCTGAAAGCGTTCAAAGCGAAGCCTAAGCGTGGTGCAAGCCCTACGCGCGGCAAAGGAACTCAAGAATTGAGTGGGTTGGGTACTGGCAACTTAAAAGGTCCCGATGCCGAATTCAGGAGCACGTTATCTACCCAACAAACCTCTGATGCTTCGACCATCGATCCAGCCAAAGACTACGACATCAGAGTTCGCACCGATCCTTCTCTTGACTACGAAGCTCACACCGATCCTTCTTCTTACAAAATGGGTGCAGTCATGAGCACTATAGGTACCTCACTCCCGCCTGACGCTCTTATCGTGAATCTGGCAGGCGCGAGTGAAGCCAGGTCTTCGGTGTCTGCCGTCTAATGCAAGCTGACAGATTACTTGGGTGATGTAGCTGATTCCGACCCCGGCGTTAGTTCGTTTGGGAGTCAAGAAGCCTGGTTACATTACCTAGGCTGTCCTGATCCCGATGCTGTTGATGCGAGTTACGGAGCTTTCGCTCACGTCAAACTGTCGCCTCGCCTGGAACATCTGAAAAACACCGATTTCAAGGCATTCAAGGTATGTCACGGACTTGGCTCATACGATGCTATGCTTGTGGTTCAACTGAACTGATCCTAGCGATATAGGTTGAAGAGATGTGTTTTGAATTTGACTGTCAAGCCGTCTATCGCTACACTGAACAGCCAAGTGAAGAACACCCAAACCATCTTCGGCTTTGGGCGTCCAAGAACCTCTGGTGCTCCACTTGCACGAAGAATTGTCCAATATGTGGTGCTCCGTGTTGCGTACGCAACGAAGCTCTCCAGGTTATATCTTCAGCCACCAGCACCTTGGATGAGAAGACGAAGGCGCAACGAAGGTTAGATCGGATGGAGCGCTGGATTACTATTAGCCTGGACGAAGCCACCTTCGTGATGTGCACGGAGTGCAACTGCCTCGTTTGCCCCAGTTGCTGCGGCTTGTGTCCAGATCCGATTTGTCGTGATCTGACCTGCAAGGTACGTTTCACACTTCCAATATCTTTCCGGATTCTGATACAAGCGTAGAAGTGCAAGGAGGACCCATGGGCGCTTTGTGACTGGCATACCCCAGTCGCTTGATGTCGGCGCAAAGGTCTACACACGTGTGGGTCGACAACGCAGGATGGAAGACTGTGATATGGTGGCTCTTTTATGCAGGGCAGACTATGTTTTTATCACCTTCTCTCTCTGTTATAGCCATACTCCGCTGCTCCTTGCCGGAAGCTTACAAAGTCTTTGTACCTATCGTCCGCTGCTGGTGGGCCAGAAGCGTATAGAGTTCTTGTAGCTACGAATGAAATAGTTCTGCCAATTCTGATGTTCCCTAAATAACGTCTCATATCTGGACAAACCCGGATACATTTAAGTTAGGGGTAACACAAGATTCACGTCGACCCATCTGAATCGGCTAGCGCTGCCCTAGGCCACGTGACCCACACTAAGCGATTTCAAGATACGCAATCATCAATCGCGACGACAGTCGACAATCCGTAAATCAAACAATTCCTCACCAACAAAGGTCACGCATTCAACACCGCCAAAATGCGTACCTTCGACGACACATTCAGCGGCGACAAGATCTACCCCGGCAAGGTACGCATCCTTCGCTCTCAACGAAGATTCCAGCGCATGATCACCCCCACTTTGACGACTTTCCGCGGTAGTCGAAGGAACAAGTGAAAGCAATATGCTCTGCGGAGCTGCATGGCTGATGGAACGTTGTATGAAATTCTAGGGAAAACTGTACGTCCGCGGCGACAGCAAAATCTTCCGCTTCCAGAACGGCAAGACGGAGTCCCTATTCCTGCAACGAAAGAACCCGCGTCGGATCGCGTGGACGACGCTGTATCGGAGGCAGCACAAGAAAGGTATCTCCGAGGTCAGTTTCCCCCGTCCACCATCAATCGCCGGAAAAGCGTCGTCCAGCCATCCAGGGAAGATACCGAACCCCTCTCGCGTCGGGAAAAAACGTGCCCGGGGTCCAGCATCTATCACCGACCTCTCACTAACCCCATCTCCTCGACGCACAGGAAATCGCCAAGAAACGCACGCGCCGCACAGTCAAGCACCAACGGGCCATCGTGGGCGCCTCGCTGGACGTGATCAAAGAGCGACGAGCACAGCGACCGGAAGCGCGGGTGGCGGCGCGGCAGGCGGCGATCAAGGAAGGCAAGGAGAAGAAGTCGGCGGCGGAGAGCAAGAAGAAGGCGGAGAAGGCTAAGACGGCGGCCGGGGCGGCGAGGGGCCAGGCGGGCAAGATTCAGAGCAAGTTGGGGGCTAAGGGCGCGCCGAGTAAGGTTAATGCTAAGAGTCGCTGATGTGGGGAATGGGGTTTCTTGTTGCGTTGAGTGTGGGGGGAGAGGGAGGGAGAGGGGAAGAGACGGCGGCTGGGCTGGATGGATGATTGGGGTCGTCTGTGTAGCTAGCTAGCTGTTGAAGTCCCGTCTCGAATCTTCCTATCAACTTCGTCCATTGCGGTGGGGCGGTCTCGGATCTAGCATGCTTGAGATGGGAGTTTGGGGTCCTTCCACTCCGTGAACCCGCACAATTCGCTCGACAATATGCAACTTGAACCTGAGGCTACGTGATAGGTATCCTGTCGGAATTGGAGCCGGCACTACATCCTTTGCAAAGGGGAAATAGCCATGACATACGGATCCCGGAACTTCGAGGATACAATCTTCTTGCCTTGCTCCGTTCGGGTCTTGATCAGATCAGCTTACCCGGCCAAGCGGAGCGTAGACGATGTCTTCAATCTGGCATCCTTATCGTCACTATGTACACCACCCTCGAGACCATTCATGCTCTGTCTCTTATTTCCTCTTGTTCTTGGCAGATGTCACGTCAATGCTCTCATCGGTAAGGTAATGGTACAGCAAGCCACTTTGGCGGCTGGGTCACTCTATCAACTTATTCTGTGCTTCAATTGCCGAACGTATGAGGAAGAATGTCGAGACTGAACTCTCGCCACGTAAAGGCGAATCTACAGTATCACCAAACGGGAATGCGGCAATCGTGAGGGTACTGGCGTCATAGATGAACTCCATCAAATAGACCTGCCTGCTGCATGTATTCTAGCCGTCTAATCTCACATGGTCTATATGCTCCAACCATCAATTGACGGTTCCCAAACTCCGAGTCTCTTTACTCCCCTCTATAATAAATCCAACCCCCCCTCCAAGACCCACCCCTCTCCCCCCTGCCCGCACCCACCTCCACCCCTAAGCCTTGGCCCAATCCTTCCCCATCACCAGCGCCTCCGCCTTCTCGAAAAAATACCCCCGCGCCTTAACCAGCCACACGAACCAACTCGGCACCCTCCACCCAAACAGCAAGCCAACCCCCCCATTCGGCCCGATCGGCACCAGCTGCGTCGTGGTCTGACTCTGCTTATGAATCTTCTGCGCAGCGGACCCGGCCGCCGCCAGATCGACGAAGATGGAGCTCGCGAGCGGCGCGATGGCGTTGTTCACGTCGAAAATACTGCCGAGCGAATACGACGCGACGTCGCCGACGGCATAGACGCCGCGCGTGCCGGCGGCCGTAGCGCGGAGCGTCTCGCCGTCCGTGGCGACGTGGCCGCTCGCCGTCAACCACGCCGCGGGGAGGAAAGCGGAATTGGGCTTGCCGCCGGTGGCGTCGATGAAGAGGTCGACGCTCTGCGTGCTGCCATCGGAGAGTTCGAGACGGGTGCGGCCCGTTGCTGCGTCGAGGGCGGAGGAGGAGGCGAGGCGCAGGTCGTGCGTGACGGTGACGCCGAGGCGGGCGAGGTAGGCGGCGGCGTCGCGGCCGGCGCGGGGGGGCAGGCGGTGGAGCAGGCGGGTGGTGCCGGAGAGCAGGGTGATGGCTTTGGAGCGGCCGTATTGGGCGGCGAGTTCGCCGGCGGTCTCGACGCCGGCGGGGCCGCCGCCGACGATGGTGATGGTGTGGGCGGTGGGGAGGCGCAGGAGGAGGTCTTTGAAGGCGGCGCGCGAGGTGAGGTGGGAGCCGTGGAGGGTCCAGAGGGCGGAGGTGGAGGTGGTGCCGGTTGCGAGGACGAGGGTGTCGTAGGCGGCGGTGGTGGTCTCGCCGGATTCGGTGAGGGTGACGGAGATGGTTTTCTGGTCGTGGTCGAGGCCGGTGGCCTCGCCTTGGACGAAGTGGAAGCGGTCTGAAGGGTAGTTTTTGAAGCCGTCGTCGATGGGGATGAAGGCTTTGTCGATGGACGCGAGCTGGGGACTGCAGAGACGGGGTGCGCCGACTTTGAAGAAGAAATGGGTCGATGGGGTGATCAGGGATATTTTGTATTTTCTGCTCTCGTTGGAGGCCTCCAAGGCAGGAATTGTGTGACGGAGGAGGTAGTGGGCAATGCTCAGGCCGGCGAAGCTGCCGCCCAAGATGGTGATGTTATAGTCGCTGACTGTCATTATTCTTTTTTCAAATTCGGCGTTCGTCGTGGATCAACCTCAAGATGCTTATGACTTGACACAAGATGAAGCTGTCAGGGAGATGTTCGCTCTTATATTATAGAAGCATACAAGAACAGGAATGCGTGCATGCAAAAGCCATCACAACCTTCGCTGACGGAGCATTAGCTAAGGATTCTCTTTGATTTCTAATGTCATTGATTACTATTGCCGGATTGAGTTTAGAGATGGTCGGTGCGGTGCGAGCAGCGGGATAATATTAATCCCGGCCGGACTCATGCTCTTGGTATGGGATTGGTGAAGCTCACGCTACAGGTTAGCATAACGTTAACGGATATTTCCATGCTCCCTGTGGCTACTCATCGTGTCTACGACCTGGTAGGAGGAGGAGAAGGGGTGAAAGTTAGAAGCATGTATTACTATGGCAACTCGGCCTAAGACACCTTGAGATGCCCCCGAGATAGCAAACTAATACAGGTTTCTCCACCACCACGCCAGCACTATGCACAAATCAATCGAACCTCAGATCAAAGGATCCCGTCCCACATCCCTGGGCCAGGAGTTCGATCGCTGACCGTTCTCGCCGCTGCTTCTCCACAACACGCTCTCTTCCTTCCCATGTCCTTTTCTAGGGGCAGTCTCTGTGTACAAAGGCGTGCCAACAACGGAGGTTGAGCGGTCTTCATACTGATCTCTGGGACCAAGAACGAGTCAGCAATCCTGCTGTCAGGCAGGATACTGCTATCATCCTCATTCCTGTCACTTGTGCACACGAGCTGGCGAACGTTATGTTGCAGAGACAAATCCACTGATTCTCGGCATCGCTTTCGATTGAGCGACGGTGTTGGGGTGGAAAATCCTTTGTCGTTACTTGTAGCGAGCTCGCAAAGACCATGGGCGGCTACCTGATACAGATTACCACAACCTGATATAGCCGGGATTCCGCGAGGTGTGCGTAGAGAGAAATCGGCAAAATCGGGGACCGGGCATGATGGGCTGTAGTATGAATCAGGCGACGAGGTAAATTCGAGGCTCGAGATATCCTCCGGAAACTGTGTCGCGCCAAGGTTCTTCGGGTTTTCCTTCCGACCCGACATCTGTAAATTCGCGCAACGACGAGTCGCCTGGATTGCCAGCCTTGGCTTACTAAGCGCACAGATCGAAGACGCCACGGAAGAGATGGAGGAGGACCTGGAGGACCGAGACGATACGTCGGAGACCATAGACTCTGGTGATGATGCGGACGACGAAGACCTACCGAGCGACGACCGCCTGGTGAGAGTTGGATGGGTCTCATGATTGCTGAAAGCTTTGTGCTGTGGTAGTGAGTCCCATTGATCGATCGTTGTTCTTGCCATGCAAGTGTTGTGGACCTGAGCCATCGCTACGCTCATTGACGGCCGACGTGAAGAATACCCGGCAATGCTCACTGCAGGAGTATTGAAGGCATTCGAATGTGGCGTCAACTGTGGAGTAGTTAAGGGACCCAGGTGGACGAAAGTGGTTGGTTGGCGATCGACTGAGTTACACTGAAGTGGTGCTGGTTCGAGGACACGAGGAAGAGCGTGAGTATTTGTTGGTACCGTCGCATTGAAAGCAGCTATAGAATTGAGTGGTTCGCCGGTGGATCTGTGCGAAGCGAAAGGACAGATACTCGAGGGGAATTTTGGTGTCGGAGCTGGTGGCGTCATAAATCCAGCGTCAAATTCATTGAGTTCCGGCGTAAGCTTTGGGATAATGGACCGCCAATCAAGCTTCTTTTCCATCGGAGATGGAAAGGATGTTGGCGAAGGGGGCGGATGGGGCGATAGGGTATATCGTAAAACAATGTCGGTCCATCGTTGGAAGACTGTTTCAGAAATATGCAGACGCCAGTTGACCGCTGTGAGGAAAGTCATTTCGTTCATGTTAATCTCGAGCGTATTCAAACCTGATATTTTGCTCCATGCACGCGCAGAGTAGTTTCTATCCTGGAGATATTTCGAAGCCAGGATGAGTGCAGCCAGGAACATTCGTCGACCACACTGCATGGCACGTAAAGACTGCCCATCTTCAGGCTGTTCCATGGTAAAGTTGTGCTTGGGAACTGAAGGCTTGATGAGAATCAGGTAATATAGCGCAACCTGGAGAGTCGAGTAGCTCGTCCGTGATCTCCGCAGCGTTTCCTGTATGAAGGTGCGAAGAGGCAGGACACCTTTGCTGCCGGAAGTGCTGTCACTGCGACAAGCAACCACTGAGAGCGGCCAGATAGTCTCAACGATCTGTGAAGCGGAGTCTTCATGATGACACGATTTTAGTACATCTCCATGATCGCAAAGAACTGTTGATTAGCTTACCAACAAGACTATCCACGAAATTTACTTTGCGATCGCACTGTCGAATTAAAGACGGAGGTGGTCTCGGACACACTGTCGCTAACGTCCCGGGCTGTTGATCTTGCTGCGCCAAAGGCTTTGTTCGCCGCGGATGTTGGCGCAGATCGGGAACGACTGCAGCATCTATGTCGCTGGTGATAGAAGAAGCGGGTTCGAAGACGTTATTTGAAGCTTCCACCGTACGGAGAGACGGAGCATATTGAGGCGTATCATCGGCTACAGGAGAATATGACCTGCGGTCTTCCGTACCCCACACAAAATGAATGGAGCCAGTCGATGCCGATGATAACGACGCGTGTGATGAAACACTATCCGCTGAAAAGACTGAAGAAGACGAAGAGGAAGCGGAGGAGGCGATGGAGGATGTGTATGGGTGGTGACTCGAATTCATGAAGATTGAGCGCGACTCCGACTGACCAACATCAATCATGACCACGACGTAGACGCGCTTGATCTAGATGTCGAGAAACCAGTGACGGATGAATCAGGTGATGAAGCCGAGAAGGAAGGGACCGATACCGTCGGGGACGTTGTCGTATGATCGTGACGATCGAGGATTACCGGGGGAGAGATGACCAAAGCGAAAACCGTTCGGGGTGACCAGAAACCGTGTTCCGTCGTAGGGAGGCGACGGAGATCCTCTAAGTCGTGCAGCAATCCAGCTTCGTGTTGAGTGTTATGCCTATGTAAGGAGTTTCAATGTACTCCTGACCAGTGGCTAGCCACAACCAACGAGCTGGTGAAGTGAATAAGCCTAACACAATCGGAAGCTCAAATGACAACCAGAGCAAAGTACTCCTGACCTGTCGCAGTGGTGGTAGGCGCGCCGCCGAGGACCGTAAGGTAAAGATATCCAAGCAGGAAGCGGACGCCGGAATGGACCGTCGAGATATAACCCCAACCACAGCCTGTACAAGTCCGAGCCCTAAGGAGACGAAACTCGAACTCTTCACTCTGCACTCGAAAGTGATATAAAACTTATCGACAGCTTCTGTGCAGCTTGAAAGCTGTGAAGTGGAAAGACTTGCGAAAGTCTAACAAGCGACAGCTTCGCACTTGACAGACTTTTCGAGAACGGGAACCGTAGAGGCTGTACGACCGGTGGTTGGGGTGCTGAAATCTGAAATATAATACATCGTGATGTGACTTTTTTTCGGTGGAAGTGGTGACTGTTTCGATAAATGGTGATTACCGGAACAGCGACGCCACGTCGATTTCTTTTCTTGGTACCGTCCGTACGAGGAGCGGCTTTGAAAGATGGAACAGAAGACTGAGCGGAGAGCTTTTGGAGTGATCAACGGTTGATGTGGCTGATGGCCAGTTATAAGATGACCGCAAACAGCGGAGTGGTTAGGTGACTGGAGGTGCGGGCTTAGAACAGTGGCGACCCAAGTCTGTGGATGGCGCGCGTCGGTGAGGGAGAGGAGTGAGTTAAGGCTGAAGAGCGATGATTAAAGCTTCAGGAGTGAATAATATATGACTGCAAGCCGTGTGAGTCTTTGAGGCGTGACCGAAAGTAAGGTAGCTGAAAGCGCTTTGTCTTACAACCGCGGACTTGTAGCTTGCCTGCCTGCTTGATTGCTTGCTTGCTTGCTTGCTTGGAGGCGAGTAGAAGTAGGCTCCCACAGGAGAAGTCAGGATCAGACCTAACAAAGGCCCGATTCGTATAAAATTGACAATGTCATTGTTGTTGCTGCGATATCTGGAGGGAGTGAGAGCCAGCAAGGTCGAGTTATGGGGGCGATGATGGGGGCGATAATGGGGGGTGGCTTTTACCGCAGCTACCTTAGATGTCAAGGGAACTTCAGTTCAGTTGGCCACCTCAGAGTCATATCCATCGCTAAACTTAAGTTAGTACCTTAGTTGATGAGAGCTCGTACCCCCTCCATCCATCGGTGCTCCAACCTCATCAACCACTCATTATTCTCTGGGAACGTGACACAACTTTCAAACATGGTTCAAAGGCTTAGAATCCAATAATCCGATTCCTTCAAGACAATTCCCAGTCCATTAGTTATTGTTCATTAGGGCATGCGAACAGAAAATCTACAATCATAACTACACTGAGGTACCCGTTCGTACCTTGTTGCCATCTGCGTTGTTCTGCCGTTTTCAGCTCGACTGGGTTGTTTTCAGCACGTTTGGTCTACCGTCAGATACTGAGCTGGGCGTACATCTCAGAATGGCGTAAGTGGAACATCGCCGCCGCCCCCTGCATCTTTAACAGGATGCAATCAGCTCACGGCTTACAGGAGTACGAGAGTGCAACGGAGCAAGCAAGTAATCCACACTCGTACAAGTAAGGATGTCAGGTATCAGTCCTTGTTGTACGTCATGTAAAGATGAAGAAGAAGATAATGCTGATGATGATCTTTCGCCCCCTCAAGGTACTGTACTGTATCACTGCTACTCATGATTGTTGTTGTTTGGTGGACAAGGAACTCTCCCCGCTTTGCCGTAGGGGACAGCTTTGATTCGCCAGTACGGTAGTTCCAATGCCAGCGGCAAACTTCAGACTCCAAGCGCGGAAAGGCTCTTTCATGACCACTTCCTTTGGCGGGATTCAGCGATGACTCAGTGCCACCAACTGCCTAATAATATGATAATGTTTGCGATATCAGGTAATCATAAAAGAAACAAGCACCATATGACCTTGTAAAATTTCCGATACCCTCGGAAACGTCAAAGAAAGAAGGCAGACTGCGCATTCGAACACAGAGTCCGTTGAATGAATAAAGTACAGTAAGGTACCTTAGGTAGAGATCGGGAAGATCAAATGCTGCGAGAAGCTTTGATCTGCGGTGAAATCACCCCCTCCGTTTGCGCACAAAGCTTTGAGTTGCGGGAGAAGAGTTCGAGAAGATGATGTGCCCCGAATATTTCCCGGATTATCGGAGCCGATCGGCGATCGAGGTGCGCCACTGAGAGCTGAAAGAGTTTCTAGGTACCTTCAGGTGAGTTACTGTATATCAGGCTGAACGAGAACAGTAGCATACGAGGCTGTGTCCACACACCTGGCGAAAAATCCTGATATCCTACGGTTACAGAGCGCTATCGAGTAAGTTATTTTGTAGGTACCTACAGTAGGCACCTACAGTACGGAGGTAGGCAACAGAGAGATTCTTTGCCGACCCTTCTGCCTGCACACTGAAACGTTTGTGGCGCGGACGCGCTTTCGCAACAATCAGGGGAGCTGTTGAGTCACGCCCCGGCCGGGGGGACAACCTCGGATAGGTAAGGTTATCAAATCCTCCCCATCATCACTCGGTATGGAAACGTGTAGGGCGTTGCCTGACGATCAGTTGTAATATTAATAGCGGTCAACCCAGCCTCGTGGGCAAGATCCCGCCATAATCCTGATGACGTTATAACTCTTACGTCTGAGCTGTCGGATTGTTGCGAGACCCCGTGACACATGCCTGGACTGAGCTGATCAGGATGGACTACCTCAGGTAGGTAAGTACAATCCTTTGTATGAGGGACGCCGTAAGCAAAGCAAGCTTAAGTGAGATGTTCTTTAGCTGGATCGTAGCCCTCTTCAACAGACCCATGACTTATGTGAAGACAGCCAATGTGTAGAGAGAGGACATGGTAGCCAACTCCCAAGCCCTCCGGAGGATTCCTGAGTGTGGACATGGATTCCACCTGAGGCCGATGAGCTGACAAGAGGTATGGGCCGAGGTATGGGTGATGTTATGAGGTTGAATAAGATATGCTGACTCTTTCGAGTCTCCATCGGAAGCAATGGAAGACTTCTCGTAGCAAAAATAAGACTGTGAAAAAACGGAAAGGGGACAAGCAAATCAGGGCAAAACCCACCCCCTGGTCCACCGGGATGGCTAGAAAATGGGACTGACTGACCAGACACCTCACGGCGAAAGCAAATTGGCCTGAGTTCACAGCGAGTACGAAATACGCCATGCTCAGAGATGGCCATTTTCCAACCGGTGACCTACTAGCCATAAGACTGTGGTAGAGGATCTTTATGGCTGCAACGGGTAGTTCCCATGTTTAGACAACAGCCATCACTGATGCCATCAGTGAGAAGACCTCCTAATGTGACTTATGTTACACAGCACTCTCTTTCATAGCAGAAGTCATATTACGTAGCTTAAGAGAACACGCAAGGCGGAATGGAAAATAAATTAAGGAGGTAAGTTAATCCGCCTTCCGTCATGCCACGCTTACGTAAGCTTCGGTCCCCATGCTTTTCTCCGGAGAGGAACCTCATCACTGTTGGGGCTTGTCAAGCAGCTCTTGTACGTTGCTGTGGGTTAAAATCTGCTCTGGAAGGGACGGACTGTGCAGTTGGATCCAATTGGACTCTATCGATACCAGATTTGCTCTTGGGAAACAGATTGATCCACCCATTGCCAACGACACCATGATGCTCCGTTCGGCTACTTCAAGATCACCCGCGGTCGTTCGGCCGTTGGCACATGCAACACCCAAACAACACTACTCCTCGACTCCAAGTCATTGCTCATTCCTTCGTGCCACATATCCTCGTCATAGTCCAGTTATACCAAGGTGTCGGTTAATACGAATAGCTCAGCAAGGGCAGTGCATCGCATACCCGAAGTTCTTCGGCTCAACGGCAAGAATGGTAAGTCCGGTGGCTGCTGCTGTGAAGGCAAACGAGTAAATGTGTAAGAGGTTGGACTGAATAGTTATCGCAATTGGCATATACTAAGGATGTGGCCTATTATCGGTGGCTAACGTATGGTGAAACAGCAGGAGAGCAGTACAAGAACGGAGAGCGATGCCTTTGGGGAGCTACAGGTATGCCGGCACCAATCGATGCACGTCCAGCCATGGAGAGGGACACTAGAGTTTTTGTTTAGGTCCCAGGGGATAAGTACTGGGGAGCTCAGACTGAACGGTACGGGGTTTCTCCTTTCTTCCTAAACGTGGTGTCGTCCGGTTGTTGGACCTAGTTTTGGGCGAGTCGAATAGCAATAAGGCAGGGATTCTAACAGACGCTATCAGATCTTTGGAAAACTTCAAAATCAACCAGCCTCAAGATCGAATGCCACCTCCAGTCGTCCGAGCGTTCGGTATTTTGAAGGGGGCAGCGGCAACCGTGAACATGACGTTTGGACTTGGTAAATCAGCCATGACTAGTCTCACAAAATACAAGCTTAGGTCCTGAAAGATCCAAAGTTAGGGAAAGCCATCCAACAAGCCGCGGAAGAGGTTGCTTCTTTGAAGCTCATCGACCACTTCCCTTTAGTCGTCTGGCAGACAGGATCCGGCACCCAGTCGAACATGAACGCCAATGAAGTCATCTCGAACCGTGCCATTGAGATTCTGGGCGGTCAAATGGGCACCAAGAAGCCTGTTCATCCGAACGACCACGTCAACATGTCTGCGTCATCCAACGACACGTTTCCCACCGTCATGCACATCGCTTCTGTTCTGGAAATCGAAGAGCAGCTGGTGCCGTCTCTGAAGAGCCTGAGGGACGCCCTGCAAAAGAAGAGCGAGCAATTTGAGAAAATCATCAAAATTGGTAGGACACATCTCCAGGATGCTACTCCTTTGACTTTAGGTCAGGAGTTCTCCGGCTACGTCACTCAGGTTGAGTATGGCATTCAGCGCGTAGAGGCTGCGCTGCCACGTCTCCGGTTTCTCGCACAGGGTGGCACGGCAGTGGGCACGGGCTTAAATACCTACAAGGGCTTTGCTGAAGCCATTGCCAAAGAAGTAAGCAAGATGACAGGCACGGAATTCATAACCGCTCCGAACAAATTCGAGTCACTTGCTGCCCACGATGCCATTGTTGAAGCATCTGGTGCTCTGAATACTTTGGCCTGCTCTCTCTTCAAGATAGCCCAGGATATTCGATACCTCGGTTCTGGGCCTCGCTGCGGCCTGGGCGAACTCCAGCTTCCCGAAAATGAGCCAGGCTCCTCGATCATGCCGGGTAAGGTTAATCCTACTCAGGCCGAGGCCCTGACGATGGTGTGCGCTCAAGTCATGGGCAATCACACTGCAGTTACGATATCGGGCATGAGCGGCCAATTCGAACTGAATGTCTTCAAGCCAGTGTTGATAAGGAACCTGCTCCATAGCGTACGAATCTTGAGTGATGGTATGAGGAGCTTCGAGAAGAACCTAGTAGAAGGAATAGAAGCAGACGAGAAGAGGATCGGCACGCTCCTTCATGAAAGGTGAGGCTTCGGCTGGATTTTGCACAAAGACTCAATCACTGATCTCATGCCATAGTTTGATGCTTGTCACCTGCTTGAATCCCGTGATTGGATACGACATGGCATCGAAAGTCGCCAAGAACGCGCACAAGAAAGGGTTGACTCTGAAGCAAAGTGCAATGGAGCTCAAGGCGCTGAGTGAGGAGGATTTTGATAGTCACGTCCGACCTGAGCTCATGTTGAGTCCGAAGGAGAAGAAGTAGACCCACCCACCGAAAGGCTGTGGGCCAGCGATTAGCATTACCGCAAACTTATACATACTGAAATGCAACACTGTATTATACGAATGTCTTAAAAGCAGTGATGCAATTGTAAAGCGACACGCTTCCAGATGAGGCCGCGAAACGGTGCCGCACTAGCGTGATTATAAGCTTAATCAGGTCGCGTATCTCGCGTGTCCAGCTGCACTCCCACCACTTTTACCGTTAAGGGGTATAAATTGATAAATCATGCCTTCCGCGACAATACCTCATCGGCGCCGGCGAAGTGTAGCGTCAGACGATGGAGGGGAAGAGGAGGATGGCTTTTCTTCAGGAAGCGCAACGCCCAACTCACAGCGATCAGATGGTAGCAAACGAGCACGCCGCAAACTTAACGGTCATACGTCTGGCCCTGGCCAAAGCCAAAGCCCAGTACTACCCGAGGCCTTCCGTACCGAACCAGACGAAGCCCCGGCAGAGGAAGTGCTAGATGCAAGAGGCGCGATGGAGAAGCACCAGCCGGGCTCCATCGTGCGAGTGAAGCTTACCAATTTCGTCACGTATACCTCTGCCGAATTCTTCCCTGGACCCAGTCTGAACATGGTCATTGGCCCGAACGGGACAGGAAAGAGTACGCTCGTATGTGCGATATGCTTAGGGTTGGGATGGGCGCCGGCGGTAAGACCATGACATTGTGGCGATAGCAGTCTATTGACATCATCATAGCATCTGGGACGAGCGAAGGATGCCTCCGAGTTTGTCAAACATGGTAATCAAGAAGCTACGATCGAGATCGAGCTCGCAGCAGACCCAGAGCGATCCCGCAAAAATCCAATCATTCGCCGCAGCATTAAACGGGAGGGCAATAAGAGTCACTATTCCGTCAATGGCAAGCCTTCCAATATGAAAAGCGTTTTGGAACTTGCGAGGTCATATTCCATACAGATCGACAATCTCTGCCAGTTCTTGCCCCAAGACAAGGTGGTCGAATTCGCAGCCATGACACCCGTTGAGCTACTGTATTCTACCCAGCGTGCTGCCGCCCCGGAAGAAATGCTTGGATGGCATAATCTACTGAAAGAGCTAAGAGGTGATCAGAAGAAGTTGCAAGCACAGGGTGCGGGTGACCAGGAAACATTAGCAAACCTCGAGGGGCGACAACAGATGCAGCGAGCAGATGTCGAGAGGTTACAGGAGAGGGCGAAGATCCAAAAGCGAGTCAAGATGTTGCAGGTAGCAAGACCGTTCGCAAAGTACAGAGAAGCCAGGAAAAGTCATCAAGAAGCCAAGCAAAAGCGGAAGGACGCTGTGGCCGCACTCAAGGAGTTAGAAGATGAGGTTGAGCCGTCATTGCGGGCAGTCAACGCGAAGCAGCGGTATCGCGAGCAGATCGAGATTGTTGTCAAGGAGCGGAAACGTACTGTGGAAAGGGCAGATATTGCGGCCGAGGATCTGACCACCAAGATGTCGAACTTGCAGGATAAGATCAAGGAGTTCGAGTCAGAGATTCAGGCGGAGAAGAAGAGGGCCCAATCAAATAAGTCTGAAGTTGCAAAGGCGGAGCAAGCTATTCAGAGACTGAAAAGACAGATGGAAGAGCGACCCGATGAGATTGATATTGCATCTTACAACGATCGAATAGTAGGTACTCCCGGATTCTCTGTAAGAAGGTAGTACTCATTAAGACCCGCACAGCGCCAAAAGTCTCATGCACTTCGGGAGATCAAAGCGAAAGCGGAAGAACTCCAGAAAACGCAAGAAGAACTGACGAAGGAAGGTCGCGATCGGAACGGCATGATCTTGCAAGCACGCAAAGATCTAGAAAACCTTGAGTCGCAGGCCGGACAGCAAGCCCAGAAGCTGAGGCAAGTCTCTCGTGACACAGCTGATGCTTGGCGTTGGATTCAAGGAAACCAAGACAAGTTCGATAAACAAGTCTTCGGCCCACCCGTTGTCGAATGCTCCGTCAAAGATCTAAAATTTGTGGATGCTATCGAATCGTTGTTCCAATCGAACGATTTCTTGGCTTTTACTGTCCAGAGCCGAGGCGACTTTAAGAAACTCCAGGAACAATTGTATGGAAATATGGGACTGGCTGAGATTAACATCCGAACAGTCTCAGAAAGTCTCGATCAGTTCCGGGCACCGATTTCTGGAGAAGATATGCGGCGTTATGGATTTGATTACTGGGCGCTCCAACTTATCAACGGTCCCGAGCCTGTGCTCTCTATGCTCTGTGGTGAATGTCGTCTTCATCAGACCGGTGTTGCGTTGAAAGACGTCACAGAGGAACAGTTCAATCTCATTACACTCAGTCCAATCAGCAGCTGGGTGACGGGCAGGAACAGCTATCAGATTACGCGGAGGAGAGAATACGGGCCCGGGGCTACCTCAACGAGAGTCAGAGATGTGAGAAAAGCACGGATCTGGACGGATCAGCCAGTCGACATGCGAGCAAAGCACGACCTGCAAAAAAATATGGACGAATGGGGCCAGGAAGTTCTAGAGTTCCAGAGGCAGGTACAGGAAGCAAAAGAGAAGGTGGCACAGCTTAAGGAGGAGTATACCCAGGTTGAAAGGGAGAAAGTTGGTTACTACTGCTTCATTGATTCTCGGACGATCTGATGGTTTCTAGGCCACTTTGGAGCAGGAGAAGATGGCCAAACAGAGAGCCATGGGGGAGTTTAAAGCCTTGCCGACCAGGTTAGGTAAGTCAATCTTGCCTCCGTAAGGCGGTATCGAAACCTAAACCACTACAGCCCAGCAGGAGGAGAAGCGGACTACGTTTCAGCAGGGGATGGCTGAGATCAGGCAGCGGCTTCTCGATATTGGCGAAGAGCAAGATACCTTGACTATGCAGAAGGGACAGCTCGCTCTGGATTACGCTGTGTGTTGAGCTACACCGCCTGATGATCTGGTACTAACTCCCTGATAGAACGCCGTACAAAACCTTCGTGGACTGCATGATTCTCTCCTGGAAGCGGAGGTGATGCTCATCGAGGCATCTTCTGAGCTTGAAACGCTTAGCGACCGCAATCGGTCCTTCAAAGACATGCTAGAGGCAAAGCGGCGAGAAGTAGACGTGGTAGCCAAGGAAAGCGACCGAGTGCAAGCCACGGCGAAGAAGCTCCTCGACGAGTGCAAAGAGATTATGGCCAGCGACGACGCCGAACAGCGAGAGTTCCTCACCACCATGCCGGAAGGCCAGACAGTCGACGAGCTCGAAGCAGAGATTGGCTCGGAGCAAGCGCGGTTGGAGCTGATGCACGAGGGCAATACCGGCGCGATCAAGGAGTTCGAGCTCCGGCAGAAGAAGATCGACCAGTTGAAGCAGAAGGTCGCCAACCTTGAGCACCAACTCGGCGAAATGCAACACGGCATCGACGAGCTACGGCAGAAATGGGAGCCGGAGCTCGACAGGCTGGTCGGCAAGATCAGCGACGCTTTTTCCTACAGCTTTAAGCAAATCAACTGCGCTGGCGAGGTGGGCATTCATAAAGACGAAGACTTTGATCAATGGTCCATTCAGATTCAAGTCAAATTCCGGTTCGTCCCATCAATCTTTTCCCCCAGTTGCTTCCGTCTTCCCTTCCTCGCCCTTATCTCGTCGGTTTCGTCTTTCAAACCCCGCTAACAAAACCAACACGAACAGAGAATCCGAATCCCTCTCAATCCTCGACTCGCACCGGCAATCCGGCGGCGAGCGGGCCGTGTCGACAATCTTCTACCTCATGGCTCTGCAGTCCCTGGCGCGGGCCCCCTTCCGCGTCGTCGACGAGATCAACCAGGGCATGGACCCGCGCAACGAGCGCATGGTTCACTCCCGCATGGTCGACATCGCCTGCCAGGAACATACTTCGCAGTACTTCCTCATCACGCCCAAGCTGCTGCACGGCCTCAAATATGATCGTCGGATGCGCGTGCTGTGCATTGCCAGTGGCGAGCATATGCCGACCGATTATGCGGACTTGGACTTTGCGCGGTGTGTCAAGGTGATGAGGGGGGTGAAGGCGTCTGGGTAGTGGATGGTTTGTCTGTTTGAGAGTGGGGCGGGCCTGAGTCTTTGATTCCTGCCTGGGAGGGAGGCGAGTGGGATATCTTGTAGCATATACCGGTGTAACCGGCGCTGTAGCTTCGTAATAACACTATTTGTCGTTCCTCCATCAAATTGGATCACTTTCCGAACATTCCTATCCGTCGCGGCACCTTTCTCCCAATACCCACCCTTTCCCATTGATCTTAACCCAGCCGAAGTAAGAGCTCGGTATCCGTTCCTCAACAAACACTCCTTCGACAGAAGCGTCCCGATTCCAAAGGCAGAGTTCCCAAAGCGCAGCACACTCAACCGCCCCCATCCACAACCAGCAACCCCTCTCCCTCCCTACCCCCCACCCCCAAACCCCCGCCTCCACTCCCACAGCACCCCCCAACAGCCAAATACTCCCGCACGCCCAAACCTCTCCTCACAACCCTCGCCCCACCGGGCTTCAACCGCCGATAATACCCCCCCTCCACCTCCCCGACCTCAAACCCCCTCTTCCCATACCACTCCAGCGCCTCCGGATTCGCTTCCCACACATGCGCATACACACCCGTCGCCCCAAACCCCCGCACCCCCGCCGCCACCACCGCCTCCAGCAGCGCCGTCCCTACCCCCATCCCCCGGTACGGCGAGAGTACGCTCAGCGTCTGCACGTATACCCGCGTCTCCGCCCGCCCCACGCCCCCTCCCGCCGACGACGACGGCGCGGGGGGTATCTCTTCGATTCGGCAGCGGATGCCGCCGATGACCTGGCCCCGCTCCTCCGGCGTTGTCGGCGCGGGGTCGTTTTCTTCGGTCCTTTGGCGCTTGTTGGGGCGGGGGCGGGGGCGGTGGTGCCATATGGCGACGCGCGTGACGGTGGAGACGGCGGGGTCGGCGAGGGTGTCGTTGTAGAATTTGTCGGGGTAACGGATTGGGAGGAGGAGGGAGGTGATGCGGCGGAAGGAGGGGAGGTAAGGCGGGGTGAGGGGTTCGATGGATAGTTCTGGTGGTGGGGGGCGGGGGTGGAGAGCGCGTGGTGGTGGTGGTGGTGGTTGGGAGAGTTGGGAGGTTTGGTCGCGTGATGGTGGGGGAGGGGTGGGGTGGCGGTGGCGGTGGATAGTTCGGGGTAATGATGGCGTTGGGGGTTGAGATGATGCGGAGGGTGGCGGTAGGGGCTTGAAGTAGGCTGTGAGATCCATTGGGGGTTTTTGGTAGGTGAGGTAATTGTGCGTTGCGTGCGAATTGTAGCTGAATGTTAATGGGCGGAATGTCGCGAACTGACGCGTGCAGGGATAGGTAGGGTCTTTTCCGCATTCGGTTGCAGGGGTAGGTAGCTTCGCTACCACAGTTGCTCCCAAGGTGGTTGCCCTACACAGTAAAACTACTACTGGCCTTCATAACAATGACGTTGTCACGAGCTCAGGCTTTTCCATGGTGCTCGTCGAGATAACATCAACAATCAATCTTACCTATTGAACCTACCCCTACTCGTATTCTGGTTGTTATACATGGGGCGTCATTATTCGCTGGACAATAGCAGATGGCGAGGTATAGCACTTCGTCGACAATACCGAACTGGCAACAACGAAGAAAATGCGCCTCTGGTAGCATATTGTCCGGCTGCATGTGTGGTTGGAGGCAATTGTATTGGTGAAGAAGGCATTTGTCAATAGAAAAAGGTGTTTAACGGCGGCCTATTGTTGGGCACAGTTCCTATTGATTGCACCCACCCTGGAAGGTGTTCCTAATCGCTGCATTTGACTCTCATCCTTTCTCCTCCTTCATTCTTCATTCTTCATCTTCCAACTTCCTCTTTTTGCTATAATGTCGGGTATGGATTTCGCTGCAACTGGGCTGGTCCCAGCAACGGTGGCAGAGTCGATGGATGGTGATAGTTTGGCGGGGCTGGTGAGTCTTGATTTCCTGTGTTTTGCAGCTTCATAGAACTCACAAGCCGCTATTCCTTGATATGATGTGTTTCGATGTGCTATGTTTGCTTGGAAGTCTGGGTGTTGGCTTGTTTTCCCAAGCAGAAAGTTGAATGATTTGGTTGCGTCTTGAACGGCCACAACGGGCAATGCCATTACAAAACTGACCCTATGCTAGACAGCAGCTATCCTCGATGACTGTCTCTACAACATTCTTCACGACACAGTCCTTCAAGCTCACCGGGAAGAGAAGATTCGCCGAATGCAGTCCGCTGTCATCATCGCGGAGAAGGCTGCGGCGGAAGCTGCGGCCGCTCCGACTGTCAACGGCAACGCATCCGCAGCTGATACGCTATCTTCCTCTCCGTCGACTGGCACTGTAATCACGACTCCTGGTGCAATCGTGAAAGACGGCGAGGTCTACCTGAGGGGCAACCCACTGCAAACAACCCCCGAGATCCTCTGCCCCAACTGCAAGCTCCCACGGCTACTCCATCCTACCACCGGAAACGGCTCTCAGCCTCTTCCCGACCCTTCCAAAGAGTACTGTGCCGAACGCCCGTTCATCTCCAAGCCCGGCCACGACATCCACGGCAACCCCTTTCCCACCGACAAAGTCGTCACTAAGACTCCAAAACCTCGCAAGAACGGGAACGCCAAAGCATCTGGAACAAAGACATCGCCACCTTCCAGCTCCGACACGCTTACCGCATCACCGCCAGATGCCGACAAGGACAAGCTTACCATTCCACCCGAGCAGCAGGAAGAGCAGGTCGCTCCGAACAATTTTCCGAATGTCAAATGCCCGAATTGTCCACGCTATCTCATCGTCACTCGGATCGCTCAGCATTTGGACAAATGTCTGGGTCTCTCCGGTCGTCAGAGCAGCAGGGCCGCCATGAAGAGAATGACGGAGACGCCGAGGGATAGTAGGGTCGGGACCCCGTCGGCGACGGGTGCTGGAAAGAGGAAGTACGCGGAGTGGGATAGTGATGACGATGAGGATGACACACCGAAGAAGAAGAAAACGAAGGCTGTGAAGAAGAAAGTGGGAACGAAAGCTGCGGCAGCTAAGACAACGAAGAAGGCACCGGCTAAGAAAAAGCCTGTCGGCGGGAAAACTACGAAGAAGACTACAGGGAAGGGGAAAGCGAACGAAGAGTGAACAAGGGATTGGACGCGGGATCATCCAAACGATTGGCTGATGGCTTAGATAAAGAGCACGGGAGAGCATACGAATAAAGCAGGCGGAAAGACTTGGAGGAGGTGGTGGGCAAGAAAGTACCAAAAACTCGAGGAAAGCATTAGAGAACGGTAACGGCGCAGAGAAGGACGCTGAGCATGGTTACAGGCGCATGATACCCGGGTGGTATATGCATATCACATCATACTTGTTCGTCGATTTAGCGGCATTGTCTCACATTCTGGGTTTGGTGATCTGTGAGATCTGTTGATCTATGTATTGGGGTTGGCGTTCTGGGACAGGGTCTTTGGCGTTCACAAACCCTGGGCCTGACCATGTGCAGACCTTTTAGCTGTATGCATGTGCATATTGGGCAGATCAGGAAGATAGGGCTGCAGATCTCCTGTACATGTGTAGCACCGGACCAGGTGATGTACTCTGAACACTGTGAAGGAAATTCGAAAAGAGAATATCAGTGCCGGATAAAGTGCGGTTCTCTTGACGTGACACTCAGCATATTGTGAAGTTTTGTCCTCCCATTTCGAGTTCATGATTGGGTGTAAACAAATTTGTGGCAGGGCCTATTGCTGTAGGGCACGGTTCAGGATGCAGGGATTATCGATCTCTGCGGAATGACGCACGGCCGGGTAACTGAAGTATCAGGACGGATAAGATTAACTACTTCTGCGTCCAGACCACAATTCGTACAGATTTCCTAGCTAACCACGTATGTACTCATTCAGCTCGTTCTGCCGCAGTGAGTGATCTCTTCAGAGACGCAAGCTACCCAGCTCCATGGCCCTTGCAACCTGGGCTCTGCCCCACCTGTCCCGCCTTCTACCTCTGGACAACGAGTCCTTGAAACAGATCATCGACTATAGCAGCACCTTAGCAAAAGATGCCGCAGCCGAGCATCTTCAAAATCTACTAGGTGACTCACCACAGTCATTGGAATTCATCTCGAGTTTCAATTCGAGGCGGGAGGCACCGAGAAAGGCAGATTCAGATACGCCCAGATCAGGTGCCTCAGCTGCTTCAGATAATACATCTGCCTTAGAAACGGGAAGAAAGCCCCGCAAGAAGAAAGCCCCGCTGAACAAACTGCCTCCCCCCCGTCGACCGGACGATTATGGGAATACTGTTGGTGGATATCTCAAGAAGGAGGAGACGGATTACATATCAGGCAGACGCCACGAAACACAGCTGGCGAACACTCTCGCCCTCTCGGACAAACCGGACGCTCTACAGCTACCTACGGTCAAATCTACCTCCAGCAGTCTAGCATCGTCGCGAAATGGATCCCCAAAACCCCCGCCGTCAGCAGCCGGCTCTCTGATCTCGGACCTCCCAAACGTCAAAACATCCCGCACCTCTTCCCCCGCGCCCAAAACCAAGATCAGCCTCTCGGGCGGGACGTCGATGCACGGCAACTCGTCCACCATCAACGACCTCGACTCCGCCATCCGCGCCCTGGAAATCCAAACCAACCCCTCCCTCTCCTCGACCTCGGACAAAGACAACGCCAAACGCAGATGCAACTGCAACGCCACCCGCCACCCCCTCCTCGCCGCCGCGCCCAACTGTCTGAACTGCGGAAAAGTCATCTGCGTCAAAGAGGGCATCGGCCCCTGCACCTTCTGCCACCGCCCGCTGCTCAGCGCCGACGACATCCAAGGCATGGTGCGCGCGCTGCGCGAAGAGCGCGGTAGGGAGAAGATGGAAGCCAACAACGCGTCGCAGAAACGCCCCGAGGTCTCCAAGACCCCGCGCCCCTTCGCCTCCTCGACCCCCGCGACGAGCGACTCCGAGAGGGAGAAGGAGCGCGACACGGACAGGACGCTCGCGGCGGCGAAACTGCACCGCGATAAGTTGCTGGTTTATCAGGCGCAGAATGCACGCCGGACACGCATCATTGACGAGGCGGCGGATTTCGAGACGCCGACGTCGGGCCAGAGTATGTGGAGTAGTCCGCAGGAGAGAGCGATGCAGTTGAAGAGGCAGCAGAAGGTGCTGAGAGAGCAGGAGTGGAATGCGAGGCCGGAGTGGGAGAAGAGGAGGGTTGTTGTTAGTGTGGATTTAGTGGGAGGGAAGGTGGTTAGGAGGATGGCGGACGTAGAGAGGCCGGATGGAGGGGAGGAGGAGGGAGAGGAGGAGATTGAGGAGAAGGAAGAAGCTACGGGGCAGGGGTCTAGGGGGACTTTCAGTAGGAATCCATTGATGGGCGGGTTGATAAGGCCTGTTTGGAAGAAAAGCGATGAGGGGAAGGGCAAGGGTACGAATAGGGGTGAAGCGTTATCTGCCGCTGACGGCGGTGAAGAAGGTGCTGGTAGCGAGAGAAGGGAGAGGAATACGTGGCGCAGGGTACAGGACGAGAACGACGACAACGAAGAGTGGATCCTGGACGGTGGCGTATATGGAGGCCGTCCGTCGGAGGAGGTGGGTGAGAGGAGACTAGGCGCCGAGGAACATGCGCAGGGATGATACCTTACGAACTGGGAGAAGTAGGTTCCTGCATAGCGATTGGCGTGTAGAACATTGGAAGCGTGATACCTGTGTTTTACAGATTGTGCACTACCGGCTCGGTCACATTGCATTGTATTACTTAATCTGCAGTCAAAACTTACTCCGACATGACGCCCTCTCGGATGCTGTAAAAGGTCGTTCATCTATATGCACAGAGACCCGAAAAAGCGTCGCACTGGCGCAGGCCGCTAAGAAGGCCAACACTCTGGCCTGGTACAAGACCTATCTTATTTCGGTGGATACTATCTTGCCCCATCAGACTGCTCTTGATCGTGCGCGGCGTTCGCGGCGTTCTGCACCACATCCACCATGAACGATCCACCCAGTCTGTTGTTGAAGAAGGTCAGCACTGCCTATAACCACCTACTCAAGGACCTGGCAAAGCTCACAAGATCGCTGGCTCCTCGATATTATGATGTTCATAGCTGTCGACCAAGTCATCAGCACGACGCCATCCTTCCTCAAGTCGGATCTCAGAAAGACTCACCTCAAAGTCCCCACCCCGCCCGCCTCCAGCAAAAACGCCGGATTATCCGGCAACGCCTTCCCGACCCAGCGCATCGCAAACGCCCTCAAGATATGCCCATGCGCCACGAGCAAAACATCCGCCGGCACCTCCTCGCCATCTCCCTCCCCCTCCCTCGCCACCCCCATCGCCTTCCGATGAAACCGCGTCCGGATCTCCGCAATCAACCGATCCAACCTCGCCGTCACATCCGCCGGCGACCTACACACACCCAGCCATTAGCCCCTATACTCTCGCCATAAATCCCCGTTGCCCCACATCATGCACCACCCATACAAGTCGAAATCCAGCCAATCACTCACTCTCCCCCCGGACACCCATCCCTCCAAATATCCCACTCTCCCTCGCCCCTCTCCTTCCGCCGCGCCCTAATCTCCCCGCTCGTCAAGCCCTCGTAGTCCCCATAATCCCACTCCCTCACATCCTCCGCCACCTGCACGCCCGCCTGCGTCCGGACGCTCTCATCCGTCGGGGTCCCCTGCCACGGCATGCCCTCGCGGCATCCGAGATGGAGGAGTTCGAGCGTGCGTCGGGCGCGCCGCCGGGGGGAGACGTAGCTTTGGCGCTGGTCAGACCGGACGGAGCAATTGAGGTGGGTCGGTGGAGAGCAAGGCGGCGTAGAGCAAGCGGCGGAGATCAGAATTGGGGGGGGAAGTGGAGGTGGAAGTGGTAGAGGAGGGGGGGTAGTGGACGTACATGTGCGCCAGTTTGCTGGGCACGATGAGCCGGTCGGAGCCGACGAGGGCGCGGCCTGTGGCTAGGATGCGCCGCTCGCCGTTCACGGTTAGGGGCTGCTCTGTTGTGCCGGTGTGCCGGCCGTTGAGCGACCATTCGGTTTCGCCGTGGCGGACGATGAAGACGCGGGGGGTGGGCATGGTTTTGGAGGGAGGTGGGGATGAGGGAGGGTGGTGGTCGAGAGATTGTGTGGTCAATGAGCAATATGCGAGGAAGTGTAAGAACGGCTTAATAGGTATGGAGTAATCATGCTATGTATCTCATTGTTGGTTTATCCGCGAGTCCCGTACTAACAATTGCAGGCCACCAGGACGTTAAGACGTGTTACACATAAGCCACCCGAAGAAGTTCGCCATGAAGAGTTCAGAAAGTAATAACAGCTAATTCGTCGACTGTCTCGCTATGTCAATATGTTGCGCATACATGAACCGATATTTTGTGAAAGCTAAGGCTAAGATTGGAGATTTGCGTAATCGGATTTCCCCGCTCGCCGTAGAACGTCCAACGTCTTCTCCACCTCTCTATCTACCTCCAAATTCCTGCGCCTGACTTCCGGCCGGCATGTCTGCTCCAAAGAAAGCTCGCACCATCATACTCACCTGCTCAGTTGCCGCCGTCACAGCAACAGGAGCATGGTATGGCGCAGATCTGAAAACAAAGCAGAATTTGAAAAAGGTCCGCCCATCTACATGCATACCCCATGTTCGCAAGAACTGACAGTTGACTTGCTGCATAGACTGCGCAAAAAACCCAAGAAGCCACACCTGCGGAACGAACGGCTCAGCTGCAAGAGACTCGTAATGGCTTGAGGGCGAAACAGATCGAGCTCGAGAAGAAGATTGCGGAACTGCAGGCTAGGCAGGCGAAAGAGAAGAAGGCGAAAGCGAAGAAGGCGAAAGCGAAAACCGCGGTGGCTGTGGGTACACAGTAAGATGGCGAAGAAAGCTTGGTGGGTCTGGTTGGCCCGGGGATAGCTTTCTGAAGGAAAGGCTGGATAAAGAGCAAAAAGTATGACTTAAACATTCACCGACCGTTGGGGTCCATTGCCGGGATCACTCATGAGATAGCTCCACTTGTAAGCTCGAGCCTGTGTCCAAGAGGGCCGACCAAGCAGGAAATAGGCTTTCGGAGACCCCGTCTCCAAGATGTGGAACCTCAATGCTCGGTGGCTTCCTTAGTCGTGTGTTGAGTCAAGAAGTGCTGTATATGAGCTTAGAAGTCGCTCGGAGAAGACCGAAGCAGAAGATAGAGACCTTGTCTGACAGTGTCAAGGATTTCGTAAGCTGTGGAGCCTAGACAGCTACTATCAGGCGATAAGAGTCGAGGTATTCACTATGGCTCATCCTTGCCGCAAATCAC